>Ga0210380_10001375_pt1 | contig 10075 bp, 7 predicted proteins | sample PLM4_5_coexredo_FD_155476 | JGI IMG/M metagenome (GOLD analysis project Ga0210380, IMG submission 155476) | Groundwater sediment microbial communities from an aquifer in East River, Colorado, USA - PLM4_5_coex redo | ecosystem: Environmental > Terrestrial > Soil > Riparian zone | place: USA...
GCGCCGATCGTGCGGCGGAGGATCGCCTGCGTCCGCGCGACGATCTCCGCGAGGCTGAACGGCTTCGTCACGTAGTCGTCGCCGCCGGCGCGAAGCGCCTCGACCTTGTTCTCGGTCTCGTCCTTCGCGGTCAGGAAGAGGACGGCGCTCTTGAAGCCGCGCGCCCGCAGGCGCCGCCCGACCTCGATCCCCTCGATGTCGGGGAGCATCCAGTCGAGCACGATCAGGTCCGGCTCTTCCCGGGTCACGGCGTCGAGCGCCTGCCGGCCGTTGTACGCCTCCTCGACCTCGTAGCCCTCATAGCGCAGGGCGGTCGCGACCGCGTCGACGATCGAGGGCTCGTCGTCGACGACGAGGATCCTGTGCCTGTCGTTGGTGGTGCTCATGCGCCACATGGTGGCAGCGGTTCTTGTGAATCGCCTGTGAGAGCGCACAGACGATTCGTAGACGGCCCACAGGCCCTCCTGATGCCGCGGTGGTCTCCTCCAAGCGTCCGGCAACACCCCACGACGAAAGGATGGTCATGACGGACAAGGTGAAGAACACGGCGCTGGTCGTCTCCTCGCTGGCGGCCCTCGCGCTCGGAGGCTCCGCGATCGCGGGGGCCGCCTCGAACGACAACGCGGCGAGCACCTCGAGCTCGGCAGCGGCGACCACACAGGCCGACAGCGGTAACTCGCGGGGCGCGTTTGACGGTCAGCGCCCCGACGAGACCCTGCTGACGGGCGACGCCGCGAGCAAGGTCAGCGCAGCCGCCCTCGCCAAGGTCCCCGGCGCCGCGATCGAGCGCGTCGAGACCGACGCCGACGGCAACGCGAAGTACGAGGCGCACATGACGAAGACGGACGGCAGCCGCGTCACGATCTACGTGAACGCGGACTTCGAGGTCGTCAGCGTCGAGTCCGGCCGCTAACCGGCGAACGGCGCGAGAGCCCGGCCCCCCTCCGGGCTCTCGCGTCACCTACTTGCTTTTCCTACTCGCTGACGCTGGCGCCGACCTTCTCGTCCTCGCTCGTCCGCTCGAAGACGCCTTCCTCGACGTCGAACCGGAGCTTGCCGTCCGCGACCTCGACCGCCACGCGGTCACCGGGCTCGACGTCTCCGCCGAGCACGAGCCGCGACAGCTCGTTCTCCACGAGTCGCGTGATCGTCCGGCGCAATGGGCGCGCGCCGTACTCCGGGTCGTAACCCTCCTGCGCGAGGAGGTGCACGGCCTCTTCGGTGAACGCAACGTCGATCCGTTGCGCGTGCAGCCGCCGCGCGAGGCGGTCGAGCAACAGGCGCGTGATGTCGAGCAGCTGTGCCTCCGAGAGCGCGTGGAAGACGATGATCTCGTCGATCCGGTTGATGAACTCCGGCCGGAAGCTGCCGCGCAGGATCTGCATCAGGTCTTCCTTGAGTTGGTCGAACGATTCTCCGGTGCGCGCCTGCTCCTGGATGCGGTCGGCCCCGATGTTCGAGGTCATGATCACGACCGTGTGCTTGAAGTCGACCGCGCGGCCCTGCGCGTCGGTCAGGCGTCCGTCGTCCAGGATCTGGAGCAGGATGTTGAAGATGTCCGGATGCGCCTTCTCGATCTCGTCGAAGAGGAGCACCGAGTACGGACGCCTCCGCACCTGTTCGCTGAGCTGGCCCGCCTCCTCATAGCCGACGTAGCCGGGCGGTGCGCCGACCAACCGCGACACGGTGTGCCGCTCCTGGAACTCGCTCATGTCGAAGCGGACCATCAGGTCCTCGCTCCCGAAGAGGAATTCGGCGAGCGCGCGGGCGAGCTCCGTCTTGCCAACGCCCGTCGGCCCGAGGAACAGGAAGCTCCCGACCGGTCGGTTGGGGTCGCCGAGGCCCGCGCGTGAGCGGCGGACCGCCTCCGCGACGGCCTCGACCGCCTCGTCCTGGCCGACGATCCGTTCGTGCAGCTGTTGCTCGAGCCTGAGCAGCCGCTCCCGCTCCTCGCTCGTCAACTGCGAGACCGGAATCCCGGTCGCACGCGAGACGACTTCGGCGATGTCCTCTGCCGTCACCTCCGACGGCCGTTGCCGCCCCTGCTTGCGATCCTCGAGCTCGCCCTGGCGCGAGTCGATCTGCCCTTTGACATCGCGGGCGCGGTCGTAGTCCTCGGCGGAGGTCGCCTGATCGCGTTCGCGCGCGAGCCGGCGCAGGTCGTCCTCCAACGACTTCGTCTCGTTGTCCTTCGTCTTCGTGCGCAGGCGCACGCGCGCGCTCGCCTGGTCGATCAGGTCGATCGCCTTGTCCGGCAGGAAACGGTCGCGGATGTAGCGGTCGGACAGCTCCGCCGCCGCGATGATCGCCTCTTCGGTGATCCGGACTCGGTGGAACGCCTCGTAGCGGTCGCGCAGGCCGTTGAGGATCTCGATCGCCTCGTCCACCGTCGGCTCGCGCACGAGTACCGGTTGGAAGCGGCGCTCCAGCGCCGGGTCCTTCTCAACGTTCTTGCGGTACTCGTCGAGCGTCGTCGCGCCGATCACATGCAGCTCGCCGCGCGCAAGCGCGGGCTTCAGCATGTTCGAGGCGTCCATCGAGCCCTCCGCGGCACCGGCACCGATGACCGTGTGCATCTCGTCGATGAAGAGGATCAACTCGTCGGACGCACCCCGAACCTCGTCGACCACGCCCTTCAGGCGCTCCTCGAACTCGCCGCGGTACTTCGTACCCGCGATCATCCCCGCGAGGTCGAGAGCGATTACCCGCCTGCCCGCCAAGGTCTCGGGCACCTCGTCGTTGACGATGCGCTGCGCGATCCCCTCGACGAGGGCCGTCTTGCCGACGCCGGGCTCCCCGAGCAAGGCCGGGTTGTTCTTCGTGCGGCGCGACAGGATCTCGATCGTTTGCTCAATCTCGTCCGCGCGACCGATGACAGGATCGAGCTTGCCCTCGCGTGCCTCTTGAGTGAGGTCGCGGCCGTACTCGTCGAGCTTGGGCGTCTTGCTCGCCTCGCGCGCACCGCCGCCCGACTCGACACCGCGGATCACCGCACCGCGGAGCTTCGTGTGCGTGACGTCGAATCGCTCGAGCAGTTCACCCGCGTACGACTCCGTGTCGCGGGCGAGCGCGAGGAGCACGTGCTCCGGCCCGACGTACGACGAGCCGAGCTCGCGGGACTCCTCGTAGGCGGCGAGCAACGCGGCTTTCGCGTCGGGCGAGAGCGACGGTGCGACGTCGGTCCGCTCGGCGCGATCCGCCTCCTCCTCGACCTGCGCGGCGATCGCGTCGGGATCGGCGTCGATCTGCCCCAGCACGTGCCGCACGACGTCGTCCTGCAATGCGGCGTGGAGCAGATGATCGGTGTCGAGGTCGAGGCTGCCCCAGTCGAGCGCCGTGTGCGCGGCGCGCTGCAGCAACTCGCGCGTCGCGTCGCTGAAGAACTGCGTGACGTCGACCCGCTCGACCTGCCGGTCGCGCGGCGGAGCGGCAAGTCCACCACCCCCGGCGTTGCGGGCCGCGCTCCCCGACCGATCGAAGAAGTCGGAGAAGAAGTCGTCGAAAAGGCTGCGGCCGCCTCCGAACCCACTCGACAGCCGTTCTTCCGCGAGGTCGATCTCGCAGAGGTACTCCGTCTCCTGTGTCCCGTCCGGCAGAAGCTTGACTCTGGACGCGACGGCAGGCCGCCCGTGGCGCCGACATCGGTGCTGAATCGCCATCGTGAACCCCCTAACGGGTCGGCACGACGGCACCTGGCGCGTCGCGCCATGTTGGCTGCTCGCATCGTTACAGATCCCTCCAGTGACTGCGGCGCCTAAGGAATCGGCATGATCTTCGGACGATGGCGACCGACACACGCACGCTCGGGCACGCGGCGGCGACTGTGGGAGATGCGCTGCGGAACGTCGGCTACTCCGAGGCGGGAGTCGTCGACCTGCTCGGCGACGACGCGTACTCCGGCGGGGTGGAGGACGTCCCGGTCAACGAGCGCATGCTTCCGGAGACGAAGCTCGCGACCGTGGTGCGTGCGTTCTTCCTCCTGCGTCCCGTCCCGACGGACGATGCGGTGGCGGCGCTCGGGCGAGACGCCGTGGAGTCGCTCGAGGCGGCGGGGCTCGCGGTCGTGGGCGACGAGGTCGCCCCGCGCGCCCGGATCCTGCCGGTCGACGACCTCTATGTCGCGGCTGACGGCTTCTCCCGCGACCTCGACGACCCGCCCGACTACGTGGCTGCCTACACGCCGACTGCGCGGCTGCTCGACACGCTGACGCCACGCCGACGCGTTGGGCGCGCACTCGACGTCGGCACGGGCAGCGGCATCCACGCGCTCCGCGCCGCCGCTCACGCCGACCACGTCCTCGCGACGGACGTGAACCCGCGCGCGCTGGAGTTCACGCGCCTGAACGCTGCGCTCAACGGGCTGACGAACATCGAGACCCGCCTAGGCAGCCTCTTCGAGCCCGTCGCAGGCGAGAAGTTCGACTTGATCACGTGCAACGCGCCGTACGTGGTGTCGCCCGAGCGCCGCTGGACGTACCGCGACGCCGGCGGGACCGCGGACGAGATCTCCGAGCGCGTCGTCGCCGAGTCGGCAGCCCACCTCGCCGAGGGAGGGTTCGCAACGATGAACGTCAGCTGGGTCGCCCGGGACGAGGACGAGCCCGACGAACGCGTCGTCGCTTGGGCAGAACGGACCGGCTGCGACAGCTGGATCCTCGTCGCGGAGGAGTCCGACCCGCTCGGTCACGCCGCAGGGTGGAACTCGCACCTCCAGAGCGACCCCGAAGCGTACGGCGCGGCGCTCGACGAGTGGGCGCGCTACCTCGACGAGCTCGGTGTTCGCTGGGTGAGCGACGGCGCAGTGATCCTCAAGCGGCGCGCCGGCGGGGAGCCGACCGTCCGCGTGGACTCGATCGACGAGGACGACGTCCAGGAGTCGGGAGAGCAGATCGAGCTCGCGTTCGAGAATCGCGCGCGACTCGAGCAGCTCGGGCGAAACGACCTGCTCGAGCTGAGCCTGTCACTCGCGATGCCGCTCCTGGTGCAACACGAGCTCGAGCCCACGGTCGACGCTCCGGCCCCGAAGGACGCTGTAGCCGTCCTGGCAGCCGGCACGAACTCGGCTGTCGACACGACGCCCGACGCGCTCGAGATCCTCGAGCTCCTCGACGGGGAGACGCCGCTCGAGGATGCCGTCGAGGAAGTCGCGGACCTGCGCGAGCTCGACGACGACGAGCTGAGAGAGTTTCGGCGAGACGTGCTCGACCTCTGCGACGAGCTGCTCGAGCTCGGTGCGCTCCGCCTGGACTGAGGCGACCGTCAGCGGTTGTGGTTGACGATCTCGACGTTGTGCCCGTCGGGATCGAGCACGAAGGCGCCGTAGTAGCCCTCGTGGTACTCGCGGCGCTCGCCGGGGGCTCCGTTGTCACGGTACCCCGCCGCGGTCGCAGCGCGGTGAAACGCACTGACGGTCTCGTCGTCCTCGGCAGGGAACGCGAGGTGAAACGGCCTCGTCGGCGTCCCGGCGACGAGCGAGAACGAACCGCTCCCACCGACAAACCGCACGCGGGCCGGCGTGTCGTCCTTGAGCCGGAAGCCGGCGAACGGCGCAACGACCTCGTAGAAGTCCTTCGCGGCGGCGACGTCCGCGACGCGGATCCAGAGGTGGTCGATCCCCCCGCCCCGCATCGCGCCGTGGTGCACGGCCTCGACGCTGTTGCCGTCCGGATCAAGCACGAACGAGCCGTAGTAGTCCTCGCGGTACTGCGGGCGCCACCCCGGCGCACCGTCGTCGCGGTACCCGGCCTCGGTGCCGGCTCGCCAGAACTCGTCGACGTCACCGCGTGTGGGCGCGACGAAGGCCACGTGCAGCCCGCTCGTCACCGCGGCTCCCGACTCGGCCACAGCGAGCGAGAAGTCGTCCCACTCGGTGTAGATGTCGTCGGCGCCGGTCTGCCCGATCCCGAGCGTGCTGAGAACCGTGTCGTAGAACAGCCGGGAGGCGTCGAGGTCCGAGACCCGGATCGTGACGTGGTCGAACACGTCTAGAGCCCGATGACGTCGTCAGGCCGAACCGGCACCCGCACGAGCGGACGACCGGTCGCGTCGCGGAGCGCGGCGACGATCGCGGCGGTGGAGACCACCGTCGGCGGCTCGCCCACGCCTTTCACGCCGTACGGGGCGCTCGGCTCCGGCACTTCCACGAGCACCGAGTCGACCGGCGGCATGTCGAGTGCCGTCGGGATCAGATAGTCGGTGAAGCTCGCGTTCGTGATCAGGCCACCGCGCGTCTGGATCTCCTCCATCAGCGCGAGCCCGAGACCCTGCGCGGTGCCGCCTTCGATCTGACCCTCGACGGCGACCGGGTTGATCGCGGAGCCGACGTCCTGCGCCGTGCCGATCCAGACGACGCGCGTGAGGCCGAGGTCGACGTCGACCTCGGCGACGACCCGCATCGCCGCGCACGCGAACGCGACGTGCGAGCGTTCGCCCGTCGTCTGCCCCGTCTTGGGGTCGAGCGGGCTCGTGCGCGGGTGTCGGTAGATCCGCTCAACGTCGACCTCTCCCCCGGTCGCCTCGCGCTCCTCGACTGCGGCGCGACACGCGATCTGCACCGCGCCGGCGGCCATCCACGTCATGCGCGACGCCGATGTCGAGCCGGCCGAGTCGACGGTCGCGGTGGTGTGCGGGGCAAGCGTGACGTCGTCCGTGCCGAGCTCGGTCCGCGCGACCTGCAGGATCACGTTCGTCACGCCCTGCCCGACCTCTGCCGCGGCGCAATGCACCTCGGCGCTTCCGTCTACACGCAGCTTCACGCGCGCGGCGCAGAAGTCGTCGAAGCCCTCCGAGTAGCAGATGTTCTTGAACCCGACAGCGAAGCCGACACCGCGGCGCACCCCCTCGCCGCGCGTCGTGTTGCCGGCGCCTCCGGGCAGGCCGATCGCCTCCCTCGGCAGCGGCTCCGGTTCGGGGATTGGCAGCTCGGCGGCCCGGCGGATCACCTCGGCGACGGGCAGCGACCCCTCGAGCCGCTGGCCCGTCGGGAGCTCATCGCCGGGCGCGAGCGCGTTCCGCAGGCGCAGCTCGACCCGGTCGAGCCCGAGCGCGTCGGCGAGCTTGTCCATCTGCGCCTCGGCGGCGAAGCACGTCTGCACCGCGCCGAAGCCCCGCATCGCGCCGCACGGCGGGTTATTCGAGTAGACGCACGTCGACTCGAGCAGCGCGTTCGCGACCGCGTACGGACCGCACGCGAACGCGGCCGCGTTCGACGTCACGGCGGTCGAGGAGGATGCGTACGCGCCGCCGTCGAGCAGGATCCGCATGCGCACGCAGACGAGCTTCCCGTCGCGGTCGGCGCGGTGCTCGGCCCAGATCTTCGCGGGGTGCCGGTGCACGTGGCCGACGAACGACTCCTCGCGGTTGTAGACCATCTTCACGGGCCGGCTCGTGTGCAACGCGAGCAGCGCGCTGTGGATCTGCATCGAGAGGTCCTCGCGCCCGCCGAACGCGCCGCCGACGCCGGCGAGGTGGATGCGCACGCGCGCGGGCTCGAGGCCGAGGCACGGCGCAATCTGATCACGGTCGACGTGCAGCCACTGTGTGGCGACGTAGATGTCGACGCCGCCCTCGCCGTCGGGGATCGCGAGGCCGGACTCGGGGCCGAGGAACGCCTGGTCCTGGATCCCGAGCTCGTACACGCCGGAGACAGACACGTCGCCGTTCGTGTCCGGGTCGCCGTGTCGGATCACGAGGTGTCGCACAACGTTCGGGCGCGGGTCGTCGAGGTAGCCGTGACCGTGCGTCCAGCGCTGGTCGTGGATCGGCTCCTGCTCCATCGCGCGTTCCATGTCGACGACGGGCTCGAGCGGCTCGTATTCGACCTTGATCCGCTCGGCTGCTCGTCGCGCCTGCTCGGGATGCTCGGCGGCGACGAGCGCGACGGGCTCGCCGAAGTAGCGCACCTTGTCGAGCGCGAGCACGGGCTGGTCGGGGAACTCGAGGCCGTAGCGCTTCTGACCGGGAACGTCTTCGTGCGTCAGCACCGCGTGTACGCCGGGCGACGTCAACGCCTCGCTCAGGTCGAGCTCGACGATCCGCGCGTGCGCGTGCGGGCTGCGCAGGGTGTGGCCCCAGAGCATCCCTGCGGCGACGAGGTCGCTCGAGTACGCGAACTCGCCCGTCGTCTTCGGGATCCCGTCGACGCGCTTGACGCTTTCGCCGACCCGGCCGAGCGGGAGTGTTCTGCTCATTCGGCCGCCAGCCGCACCGCGTCGAAGATCTTCGAGTAGCCGGTGCAGCGGCAGAGGTTGCCGGAGAGCGCCTCGCGAATCTCGTCGTCGCTCGGCTTCGGGTTGTGCGAGAGGAGATCGGCGGTCGCGACGACGAGGCCCGGCGTGCAGAAGCCGCACTGCACCGCCCCTGCCTCGACGAACGCTTCCTGCACCCGATGCAGCTCGCCGTTCTCCGCGAGCCCCTCGACGGTGACGACCTCGTGGCCGTCCGCCTGCACGGCGAGCACGAGACAGGCGCAGACGAGCGTGCCGTCGAGCAGCACCGAGCACGACCCGCACTCGCCCTGCTCGCACGCGTTCTTCGAGCCCGGAAGGCCGAGCCGCTCGCGCAGCGCGAAGAGGAGGCTCTCCCCCTCCCAGACGTCCGCCTCGCGCTGCTCGCCGTTGACCTTCAGCTCGATCTTCACGCGAAGCACCGGTCCAGGGCGCGCTTCGTCAGCACGCGCAGCGCGTGTGTGCGGTAGGCGGCGGTCCCACGCACGTCGTCGATCGGGCTGGCCGCTTCCGCGACGAGGTCGGGAAACGACTCGGCGTCGCCGAGCGGCGCACGGACGAGCGTCGGCACCGGTCCCGCGGAGCCGAAAGCCGCACGAAGATCGCCGTCGACGCGCACCGCGAGCGAGACGACCGCGATCACCATCGCGTTTCGCGGACCGACCTTCATGAACGTCTGCCTTCCGCCGGTCTCGACGAGAAGCCCGACGACGAGCTCGTCGTCGGCAAGGACGTTCTGCTTCGGACCGACCAGGAAGTCGGTCAGGGCAACGACGCGCGTGCCGCGGACGCTCGCGAGCTCGACCTGCGCGGCGGAGACGAGCAGCGGCGGCAGGGCGTCGCCGGCCGGTGACGAGGTGCCGAGGTTCCCGCCGATCGTCCCGCGGTTCCGGATCTGCGGCGAGCCCACCGTGCGCGACGCCTCCGCCAGCGCGGGCAGCAGGCCGGCGAGCGGCTCTTCCATCGCCTCCGCATAGGTGAGACCCGCGCCGAGCCGCAGCGTGCCGTTCTCGCGCGACCAGCCGCGGAGCTCCGGCACCTCGTTCAGGTTCAGCAGGGCGTCGGGCCGGAGCCGGTCGAAGTTGATCGAGACCATCACGTCCGTGCCCCCGGCGATGGGGACGGCGTCGCGGCGCTCCGCCTTCAGCCGCAGCGCTTCCTCCAGCGAAAGCGGACTCAGGACGTCCACGGCGCCTAGGGTAGTACGTTAGGAGCCGATGGCCGACCTTGCGCGCCGACTGGCCGTTGCCCGCGGCGACGAGCCGGCCGACCTCGTCGTCCGCGGCGGACGCGTTCTCTCCGTGTTCACGCGGGAGTGGCTCGAGACGGACGTCGCGATCGCCGACGGCTTCATCGCCGGGCTGGGCGACTACGAGGGACGGGAGACGCTCGACGCCACTGGCCGCTGGGTCGTGCCGGGCTTCGTCGATGCGCACATGCACCTTGAGTCCTCCAAGCTCCTCGTCGACGAGTTCGCGCGGCTCGTGCTGCCACTCGGGACGACCGCGGTCGTCGCCGACCCGCACGAGATCGCGAACGTCCTCGGCACGGACGGGGTGCACTGGCTGCTCGACGCCTGCGACGAGGTGCCGCTCGACGTCTACGTGATGGCGTCGTCCTGCGTGCCCGCGTCGCGGTTCGAGTCGCCGCGGCGCGAGCTCACACCGGGCGACCTCGAAGGGCTGCTGCGACGGCGGCGCGTGATCGGCCTCGCCGAGATGATGAACTTCCCCGGCGTGATCGCGGGCGACGAGCGCGAACTCGCCAAGCTCCGGCTGGACGGTGCGTCGCACGTCGACGGCCACGCGCCCGGCGTTCTCGGCAAGCAGCTGAACGCCTACGCGGCGTCC
>Ga0210380_10001378_pt1 | contig 10072 bp, 6 predicted proteins | sample PLM4_5_coexredo_FD_155476 | JGI IMG/M metagenome (GOLD analysis project Ga0210380, IMG submission 155476) | Groundwater sediment microbial communities from an aquifer in East River, Colorado, USA - PLM4_5_coex redo | ecosystem: Environmental > Terrestrial > Soil > Riparian zone | place: USA...
CGATCTCTCGGTTGAGCCGTTCGACGATCGGTCGTGGCGTGCGGGCCGGCGCGGCAAGGCCGAGAATCGTGCCGACGAAAAAGCCTGGCGAGATTTCGCCGAACGATGGCGTGTCGGGCAGCAATGCATCGCGCTCCAGCGAACTGGAAGCCAGGCCCCTCAGCGTGCCGGCGCTCACCAGCGGGGCCAAAGTCAGCATGGAGTTGATCGACATGTCGACGCGGCCGCCGATCACGTCGTTGACCGGCCCGGCTCCCCCTGGATAGGGCACGTGCGTCCACTTCACGCCGAAACGCTCTTGGCACACTTCGCCGATCAGGTGCTGGGTTGAGCCAACACCCGTGCTGCTGAACGTGTAGCGGCCCGGCTCCTTCTTCGACAACTCCAACAGATGGGCGAAGGATTTCGCCGGGTGCTCGGGTGCCACCGCAATCGCGAAGCTCGACTCGCTGATCTGGCAGACGAAAGCGAAATCCTTCACCGCGTCGAACTTGATCGAGTTCTTGTAGAGGCCTGGCAGCGTGGTGTGCCCGCCGGTGACGAACAACAGCGTGTTGCCATCGGGCGCAGCGCGCGCCACGTATTCGCCCGCGATCAACCCGCCGGCGCCCGCGCGCGGCTCCATGACGAAGCTGCGATCGATCGCCGGCCCGACGCGATCTCCGATCAGGCGCCCGAGCGTGTCCGCCTGCCCACCGTGCAGCGTCGGCAGGATCACGCGGATCGGCCCTGCCGGCAGGTCCGACGCCTGCGCGCGCGCGATCGCGGGCGCCATTGGAACGAATGCGGCAGAAAGGCCGAACTGGAGGATTTTTCGTCGGTTGTGAACGGTCGCCCACGGTTGCGATGCCATGGCTCTCCCTCCCACTTCATTCCGCACGCCTGCCCAACATTGACGAGCGTTGTCCTGGAGCGGCGGTGCCAATAAGGTCATGCCCTCGCTGGATTATTATTTCTGCATCAAAGCACGGTTCCTCCTTATGACAAAGCCTGTCTTCCGCGCCGATCATTGCGGCAGCCTGATACGTCCCGCCAAATTGCGCAAAGCGCGCGTCGATCGCCTGCACGGCCAGATCGATGACGCCGCGCTCGAGGCGATCGAAGACGAGGCGATCCTCGACGTGCTGAAGATGCAGCGCAATGCCGGCATCCAGATCTATTCCGACGGCGAATTCCGCCGCGCGTTCTGGCTGTCCGCGATCTCCGACAAATTCTTTCACGGTTTCGAGGACCGTGGCATCGACTACGCGCGCTATCCGACGCTTGTCGGCAAAAGCATTGCTGACCGCGAGGAGTTCGTGCCGCAGGTGCCCGTGGTCGTGGACAAGCTCAAGGCCAAAGGCAGGATCACCGGCGACGAAATCAAGTTCCTGAAGAGGCATTCGCCCGGCACGTTCAAGATGACGCTGCCGAGCCCGGTCACGCTCGCTCCGACGCAGTACCGGGCGGGAATCAGCGACCGGGTCTATTCGACGTGGCAGGACTTCTTTGACGATTTCACGCGGCTGATGGCGGAGGAGGTCAAAGGCATCGTCGACGACGGCGTGACATACGTGCAGATCGACGCGCCGGGCTATAGCCGTTTCATCGTGCCGGAGCGGTTGAAGGATCAGGTACTCGATCGCGGTCTCGATCCGAAATACGAGCTCGAGCTGGTGCTCGCCGCCGAGAACAAGCTGCTGCGCGCGGCCAAGCGCGACGGCGTGACGGTCGCGGTGCACATCTGCCTGGGCACTTACATCCTGGGACCCCAGGGACCGCTCGGCGCCGCGGCCTCGAGCTACGCGGCGCCAACCGTCGGCAGGATCATCGATGCGCTGGAGGCCGACACCTTCCTGATCGAGTATTCGGAGCGCTCAGGGTCGCTCGAGTCTCTGCGTGACGTGCCGAAGCACAAGACCATTTCGCTGGGGCTGATCAACATCCGTGATCCGCGGGTCGAGACCGTGGACGAGCTTATGCGGAAGCTCGAAACCGCCTCGAAGTTTGTCCCGATGGAGAATCTCAGCATTTGCCCGAATTGCGGTTTCTCCGGCGCGGGTGCCGACGCCTGGATCGACGAAAGCACGCAGCGGCGCAAGCTTGATGTGCTGGTGGAGACCGCCCGCCGCGCGTGGCATTAGCGCGCGCACGGAAAACATGGGTATAACGCGGCTATAGGGGAACGTCGGCCGCTGGCCGGCAGTGGAGACGCGCGTGGCGGAGCGCCTGTTGCCCGGATTGGAGCGGCGACTGAAGGCCGAGGTATCCGGCGGCGTCGATTTCGGCCGTTTCACCCGCGGCCGCTATGCCACCGACGCCTCGCACTACCAGATCATGCCGCTCGGGGTGGTCGTCCCGCGCACGATGGAAGAAGCCGAATGGGCGATCGGGATTTGCCGCGCGGAGGGGGTGCCGGTGACACCGCGCGGCGGCGGCTCGTCGCAGGCGGGCCAAACCGTCAATGCTTCGGTCATCATCGACTGCTCGAAGCACCTCAACGGGATCATCGAACTGGACGTGGCTGGCGGCCGCGCCCGGGTGCAACCTGGCATCGTGCTCGACGACCTCAACCGGCAGCTCAAGCAGCACGGGCTGTGGTTCCCGGTCGATGTCTCGACCGCGTCGCGCGCCACCATCGGCGGCATGACCGCGAACAACTCCTGCGGCGGCCGCTCGCTCCGCTACGGCAACACGCGCGAGAACGTGCTGTCGATTGACGCCGTGCTGGCGGACGGAGCGAAGGCGCATTTCGGTCCGGTGGCGGCGGACCTCTCCGACCTGCCGGCGAACTCACCGCTGCTGCCCCTGGCGCGCGATCTGTTCGCGCTCGGCGCGCGCGAGGCCGATGAAATGGCCGCGCGCTTTCCCAAGGTGCAGCGCCGCGTCGGCGGCTACAACATCGACGCGCTGGTGCCGGGGAGAAACGACGTCAACCTCGCGCACATCCTCGTCGGCTCCGAAGGCACGCTTGCATTCTCCACCGCGATCGAATTGAAGCTGTCGCCGGTGCTCGGTCAGCGCGCGGTCGGGGCCTGTCACTTCGGCTCGTTTCATGAGGCGATGGCGGCGGCGCAGCACATCGTGAAATTGGCGCCGATCGCGGTCGAGCTTGTCGACGCAACGATGATCGGGCTCGCCCGCGATATCGCCATGTTCCGGCCGACGCTTGAGGCTTTCGTGCGCGGCGAGCCGGCGGCGGTGCTGCTGGTCGAGTTTGCCGAGACGCCCGACGAGAACGCGCGCCGCCTGAAGCGTCTCCACGAATTGATCGGCGATCTAGGCATGAACTGGAGCCACGGTGGCGCCTATTGGGGCGGCGTGGTGGACGTGCTCGATCCGAAATTACAGGCAGCGATCACCGAGCTTCGCACCGCCGGTCTCAACATCATGATGTCGATGAAGGAGGCGGGGAAGCCGGTCTCCTTCGTCGAGGATTGCGCGGTGCCGCTGGAGCATCTGGCCGATTACACCGCACGGCTGACCGACGTGTTCGAGAGGAACGGCACCACCGGCACCTGGTACGCCCATGCCTCGGTCGGCTGCCTGCACGTGCGGCCGATCCTGAACCTGCGACTCGATAAGGACATCAAGGCGATGCGCGCCATCGCCGAGCAGGCATTCTCCTTCGTGCGCGAATACAAGGGCTCGCACTCCGGCGAGCACGGGGACGGCATCGTGCGCTCGGAGTTTCACGAGTTCATGTTCGGCAAGCGGCTCGTCCGTGCCTTCGAGGAGGTCAAGGATCGCTTCGACCCGGATGGCCTCTACAATCCCGGCAAGATGGTGCGTGCGCCGAAGTTCGATGACAAAACGAATTTCCGTTACGGGCCGGGTTACCGCGCCGATGAGATGACCACCCGGCTCGACTGGTCGGCATATCCAGGCAGCGGCGGCGGTTTTCAGGGCGCGGTCGAGATGTGCAACAACAACGGCGCCTGCCGCGCCTCGGCCGGCGGCGTGATGTGCCCGAGCTATCGCGTCACCCGCGAGGAGCGCGACGTCACGCGCGGCCGCGCCAATTCGCTGCGGCTTGCGATCACCGGGCAGCTTGGGCCGGATGCGCTCACCTCCGAGGAGATGGCGGAAACGCTGAAGCTCTGCGTGTCGTGCAAGGGCTGCCGCCGCGAATGCCCGACCGGTGTCGACATGGCGCGGATGAAGATCGAAGTGCAGGCGGCGCGCGCGGAGAAATACGGGCTGTCGCTGCATGACAAGCTGGTGGGCTACCTGCCGCGCTACGCGCGCTACGCGGCCCATGTGCCGTGGCTGTTGAATTCGCGCGACACGTTTCCCGGCGCGGCGAAATTGTCCGAGGCCATCGCCGGTTTCAGCGCGCGGCGAAGCCTGCCGAAATGGCGCAGGGACGTGTTTAATGACTCCGCGGCGTCATTGCCGGGCTTGACCCGGCAATCCATCCCTCTTTCGGAACAACTGGATGCCAAGCCTCGGCATGACGAACGAGAGGTCGTGCTCTTTGCAGATACGTTCAACCGCTATTTCGAACGCGAAAACCTAGACGCGGCTCTCATCGTACTATCTGCGGGCGGTTACCGCGTGCACATCGCCAAGCCCGTGGACCGTTCCTTACGCCCGTTGTGCTGCGGCCGAACCTTCCTCGCCATCGGCAAGGTCGACGAAGCCCGCCGCGAGGCCGAGCGCACCTTGGCCGCGCTCGATCCGTTCGTTTCGCGGGGCGTCCCGGTGATTGGCCTTGAGCCGAGCTGTCTGCTCAGCTTCCGCGACGAGGTGCCCGCCATGATCAAGGACGAGCGCGCGCAGCGGCTCGCCGCTCAGGCACTAACCTTCGAGGAATTCCTGGCGCGCGAGGCAGGGGCGGGCCGTCTCGATCTTCCGCTCAATAAAATCGCCGGCCGCGCCCTGGTCCACGGCCATTGCCATCAGAAGGCGTTCGACGCCTTCAGCGCCGTCGAAACCGTGCTCAGGCTCATCCCCGATTTGAAGGTCGAAACGATCGAGTCGAGCTGTTGCGGCATGGCCGGCAGCTTCGGCTACACCGCCGACACCATCGACGTGTCGCTGGCGATGGGCGAACTGACGCTGTTGCCCGCCGTGCGCAACGCCGATGCGGACACGCTGATCATCGCCGACGGCACCTCCTGCCGCCACCAGATTCATGACGGCACCGGCCGCGAGGCGATTCATGTTGCGCGCGTGCTGGCGATGAGCCTCCAATAGCGGTCGGGAGAAATACTATGCCTCTGCCTTTGCTGCCCACCTCATTGGTCGGCTCCTATGCCCAACCGGAATGGCTGATCGACCGTAAAAAACTCGCTGGCCGTTTTCCGCCGCGCGTGCGCGCCAAGGAATTGTGGACCGTACCGCCGGAGCACCTCGCGCAGGCGCAGGACGACGCGACGCTGCTCGCGATCCACGACCAGGAGCGCGCCGGACTCGACATCATCACCGACGGTGAAATGCGGCGCGAAAGCTACTCCAACCGCTTCGCGACCGCGCTCGAAGGCGTCGACATCGACAATCCCGGCACGGCGCTCGACCGCTCCGGCCATCCCAATCCGGTGCCGCGCGTCGCCGGCAAGGTGAGGCGCAAGCACCCCGTCGAAGTCGAAGACGTGAAGTTCCTCCGCGCCAACACCGCACGTACCATCAAAATTACGGTGCCTGGTCCCTTCACCATGTCACAGCAGGCGCAGAACGATTTCTACAAGGACGAGGAGGAGATGGCGCTCGATTATGCCGCCGCCGTCAACGCGGAGATCAAGGACCTGTTCGCGGCCGGGGCCGACATCGTGCAGATCGACGAGCCCTACATGCAGGCGCGGCCGGAGAAGGCGCGCAAATTCGGATTGAAGGCGTTTAACGCCGCGCTCGACGGCGTCAAAGGCACGACGGCGGTGCACATCTGCTTCGGCTATGCCGCGGTGATCCACGTGCGGCCCGAAGGCTATTCGTTCCTGCCGGAGTTCGCAGGCTCCTCGGTGCAGCAGGTGTCAATTGAGACCGCGCAGTCCGGGCTGGACTGCTCGGTGCTTGAAAAACTTCCCGGCAAGACCGTGATCCTTGGCGTGCTCGACCTCTCCGACATGAAGATCGAGACGCCGGAGACGGTCGCCGCCCGCATTCGTCGCGCGCTGCCCTATGTTTCGTTGGAACGCATCGTGGTGGCGCCGGACTGCGGCTTGAAATACCTGCCGCGCGAGGTGGCGTTCGGAAAGATGTGCGCGATGGTCGAGGGCACGAAGATCGTGCGCCAGGAACTTCGGCGCTGATCGTGTGCCATGCGACATAACGCATCGCTTGAGATAAGCCCTGGCCCTTGAACCACAGGGTCAAACGCGCAACATGCCGCCCAACGAACGCCCCGGCGCCTCGCCGGGTTCGAGAAACTAGGGAGAAACTCATGATCCATAAGAGCTTCTATCTCGGCGCGGCGGCACTGGCTTCGCTGTTGGCGAGCGCGCCGGCGATTGCCTGGGAGCCGACCAAGCCGGTCGAGATCGTCGTCGCGGCCGGCGCCGGCGGCGCCTCCGACCAGATGGCGCGGATGATGCAGGCGGCGATCCAGAAGAACAATCTGATGAAGCAGCCGATGATCGTATCGCTCAAGGGTGGAGCATCCGGCGCCGAGGCACTGATCTACATGAAGTCGGGCGAGGGCGACGCCAACAAGGTGTTGCTCGCCTATTCGCTGATCTACATGCTGCCGCTCTCGGCCAAGATCCCGTTCAACTGGCGAGACCTCACGCCGGTTGCGGTGACGGCGCTTGACCAGTTCGTGCTGTGGGACAACACCACGATGGCCGCTAAGAACGTCAAGGAATTCGTCGAAGCCGCCAAGGCCGCCAGCCCGCCATTCAAGATGGGCGGTACTGGCTCCAAGCGCGAGGATCAGGTGCTGACGGTGTTCATGGAGAAGAAGACCGGCGCCAAGTTCCTCTACCTGCCCTATAAATCGGGCGGCGAGGCCGCGACCCAACTGGTCGGCAACCACACCCAGGCCAACGTCAACAACCCGTCGGAAAATCTTGAAGTCTGGCGCGCCGGTCAGGTGCGCGCGCTCTGCGTGTTCGACAAGGAACGCATCGCCTACAAGACGAAGGTCACCGACAGCCAGTCCTGGAACGACATTCCGACCTGCAAGGAGGAAGGGCTCGACGTGCAGTATCTGATGCTGCGTGCGTTCTTCCTGCCAGGCAAGGTGACGCCGGAGCAGACTGCGTTCTACGTCGACCTGCTCAAGAAGGTTTCGCAGACCGCCGAGTACAAGGACTATCTGGAAAAACAGGCGCTGAAGCCGATCTTCCTCGAAGGGAAAGAAATGGTGAAGTTCCTCGAGGAGGACGACACGCTGAACAAGAACCTGATGACCGAAGCCGGCTTCGTCGCGAAGTAACGGCCCAGCGACCTGCGCCGCTTGCGCTTCTCCCCGCCGAGGGAGAGTGACAAGCGGCGCGCCTCCATCTACGACAGGGCCGATGGCTACACCCGACAACGAAATCGTCGTCGACGATCCGGATGCGCCCGATAGCTCATCGCCGCCGGTCGTCGGAACCCGCGCCGTCAACATCGTCGTCTATCTGCTGCTTCTCGCGCTGGCGGCGCTGCTGGCCTATGACAACTGGCGGACCGGCATGGGCTGGGCGCCGGAGGGGCCGGAGGCCGGCTATTTCCCGTTCTACCTGTCGGTCATGCTGGCTGGCGCCAGCCTCTATGGCCTCGTCTACGCGCTGGTCAGCGGCGCGGCGTCGGACGAGACGTTCGTCACGCGCGACCAGCTTCGCCGTGTCATGCAGGTCTTCGTCCCGACCCTGCTGTTCTGTCTGTTCACCCAATGGCTCGGACTTTACGTCGCGAGCTTCCTGCTGATCGCCGACTTCATGTATTTCGTCGGCCGTATCGCGCTGTGGAAGTCGCTGCTCACCGCGGCGGTGTTCTCGATCGCCATGTTCGCCACCTTCGACATCGCCTTCGACGTGATCATGCCGAAGGGCCCGCTCGAAGCGGCCTTTGGCTATTAGAGGCGGGCGATGGAAGCATTCGGTCTCCTGTTCCACGGCTTCACCGTCCTGCTGACGTGGAAGACCCTCGCGCTGATGATGGTGGGCCTCGTGCTCGGCATCTTCGTCGGCGTGCTGCCGGGCCTCGGCGGGCCGAATGGCGTCGCGATTCTTTTGCCGCTCACCTTCACGATGGATCCGACCTCCGCCATCGTCATGCTGTCGTGCATCTACTGGGGCGCGCTGTTCGGCGGCGCCATCACCTCGATCCTGTTCAACATCCCGGGGGAGGCGTGGTCGGTCGCCACCACCTTCGATGGCTATCCGATGGCGCAGCAGGGCCGCGCCGCCGAAGCCCTGACGGCGGCCTTCACCTCGTCGTTCATCGGTTCGCTGGTCGCGGTGGTGCTGATCACGTTCCTGGCGCCCGGAATCGCCTCCTTCGCGTTGCGCTTCGGGCCGCCGGAGTTCTTCGCGGTCTATCTGCTCACGTTCTGTTCGTTCGTCGGCCTCGGCCGCGAAGACAAGCACAAGACCATCATCTCCATGGCGCTCGGCCTGCTGCTGGCCGGCGTCGGCATGGACACGGTGTCCGGCACCCTGCGAATGACTTTCGGGCTGAGCGAACTCCTTCGCGGCGTCAACTTCCTGGTCGCCGTCATCGGCCTGTTCGGCATCAGCGAGATATTGCTCACTATGGAGGAGCGGTTGGCGTTGCGCGGCCATGCCGCCAGCATCAGCCTTCGCGTTGTGCTGCAGGTTTGGAAGGATCTGCCGCGCTACACCATGACGCTCGTCCGATCGTCGGTGATCGGTTGCTGGCTCGGCATCACGCCAGGCGGCGCGATCGCGGCGTCATTCATGGGCTACAACCTCGCCAAGCGCTTCTCCAAGGACCCGGACAGCTTCGGCAAGGGCCGCATCGAGGGCGTGTTCGCACCGGAGACGGCGGCGCACGCATCCGGCACCGCGGCGCTGCTGCCGATGCTGGCGCTGGGCATTCCTGGCTCCGGCACCGCTGCGATCCTGCTCGGCGGGCTGATGGTATGGGGACTCAATCCCGGTCCGCTGTTGTTCGTCGAGCACAAGGATTTCGTCTGGGGCCTGATCGCGTCGATGTATCTCGGCAACGTCGTCGGCCTCATCATCGTGCTGACCACCGTGCCGGTGTTCGCCGCCATCCTGCGCGTGCCGTTCGCCGCCATCGCGCCGATGATCGTGGTGTCTTGCGCGATCGGCGCGTTCGCCATCCAGAACGCGATGTTCGACATCTGGCTGATGCTGGGCTTCGGCGTGGTCGGCTACGTGTTCAAGAAGATCGGCATCCCGCTCGCGCCGTTCACGCTGGCGCTGGTGCTCGGCAGCCGCGCCGAGGACGCGTTCCGTCTTTCGATGATCGGCGCCGAGGGCGATCTGCGCGTGTTCTGGTCGAACTGGCTGGTCGGCTCGATCACGACCTTGGCGGTGATCCTGCTGTTCTGGCCGCTGATCGGCGCGGCCATCGGACGCGCACGCGGGCTGTTGCAGCGAGCCTAGAGTACCGCTGTTTGAGCGATATCTAAGCCTTCTCCCCAGCCAGGAAATCGAAGTCGCAGCCGTGCTCGGCCTGCGTCACCCGGTCGGTGTAGAGCCGGACATATCCCCGCGCGGGCTTATGCGGCGGCTTCCATTGCGCGCGGCGCTTGGCGAGCTCGGCGTCGTCGACCTTGAGGTTGAGCTTACGACCCCTGGTGTCGAGCTCGATCCGGTCGCCGTCGCGAACGAGCGCCAGCGGGCCCCCGGCCGCGGCCTCCGGCGACACATGCAGCACCACGGTGCCGAACGCGGTGCCGCTCATCCGCGCGTCGGACAGCCGCACCATGTCCTTCAGTCCCTTGGATCCGAGTTTCTTTGGGATCGGCAGCGCGCCCGCTTCCGGCATGCCCGGCGCGCCGATTGGCCCGGCGTTGCGCAGCACCATCACAGTCTGCGGCGTGACGTTCAGATCGGGATCGTCGATGCGCTTTTCCAGGTCCTCGAGCGAATCGAACACCAGCGCCGGTCCCTCGTGCTGGAACAGCTCCGGCGTCGCGGAGGCGAGCTTGATCGCGGCGCCGCCCGGCGCCAGGTTGCCG
>Ga0210380_10001379_pt1 | contig 10072 bp, 10 predicted proteins | sample PLM4_5_coexredo_FD_155476 | JGI IMG/M metagenome (GOLD analysis project Ga0210380, IMG submission 155476) | Groundwater sediment microbial communities from an aquifer in East River, Colorado, USA - PLM4_5_coex redo | ecosystem: Environmental > Terrestrial > Soil > Riparian zone | place: USA...
CGCGCTGACTGCGGCGAAAGTCGTTCACACCGGATATGTCTATGAAGGCGCACAGCATGGTTTCAACAACGATACCGGCGCCCGCTACGACGAACCCGCTGCCAAACTCTCCTGGCAGCGCACCATGGACTTCTTCGAGAAGTACCTCCGCTAAAAAATGGGGCCAGACGGGTCATTCCCCTTTTTTCCCGTCGAAAAAAGGGGAATGACCCGTCTGGCCCCATTTTCATGGCGGGCAAGGCAGGCGGCTCATGAAACTCGAGTGCGTGCGTGGACGGATCCACATCAGGAACGCACGGCTCGCCGCGAAAAACATCCGGTCTACGATTTCCTTTTCACCTACTATTCCTTTCGCCCAACCTGGTTGAAGCGTTGGCATCCTGGTCCGGAATACATTTTGGCTGGAACCGAAGCCGAAGAATTTCTCCGCTGGCCGGAATACCACCAGACTGCCGACGGTATTGCCATCGATCCTTCAAAGCTGCGCCCGCACCGTCGCGAGTCCGTTCAACATATTCGAAATCTGCTGAAAGCCACGCAGGAGAGGCCGGCATTTTATGGATGCTTTGGCTTGCACGAATGGGCGATGGTGTATCAGCAGACGCCGGACGAGATACGCCACAACACATATCCACTGCGGTTTCCATCCGACCGGATTGCCGCTATCGTCCAGGAGAACCCAATTTCCTGCACGCACTACGACGCATTTCGATTCTTTACGCCGCCCGCTCGTCCGCTCAACAGGCAGCAGCTGACACGCAGCATGACCGTCGCGCTGGAACAACGCGGTTGTCTCCACGCCAACATGGATCTCTACAAATGGGCCTTCAAGCTGAGTCCCTTCACCCCGAGCGAACTGGTGGCCGATTGTTTTGAATTGGCGCGAGACATTCGCGAGGTCGACATGCGCGCGAGCCCATACGACTTGAGCGCGCTCGGTTTTTCACCTATTGCCATTGAGACCGCTGACGGCCGTGCGGCATATGAACGCCACCAGCGAGAATTTTCCGTGCGGTCCGAGCCGTTGCGCCTGCGCCTGGTTTCGATTTGCGACTGGCTGCTGTAAAAAATTCAGCCCGTTGTTAATTCGCAGTGAAAACACCTGTCTATAGGAGTGCATGAGATCAGCCACATCATCCGGGTTCGTTGCCTTGCGTATGGAGAACCCGGCTTTGGAGTTCGAAGATTTTGACCGGCTTGTAGAACAATACAGGCCTCGCGTGCTTCGATTCCTGTTCGCATCGATTCGCGATATGGACGTCGCGGAATCGCTTGCTCAGGACTGTTTCTGGAATGCGTATAAAAGCCGGAGCCTGTTTCGAGGCGACTGCAGCGTCAATACATGGTTGATGAGAATCGCTGTCAATCTGGTTCGCAATCACACGCAGAACCGGCGCTTTCAGTTCTGGAGGAAGATCCAGAATACCGACAATGCGGAGATGCATGAGTGGCCGGATCGAAGCATTTCTCCGGAAGAAAACGCATCGATCCGGCAGCAGGTACAGTCGGTGTGGGAAGCGACCGGAAGCCTCTCGCATAAACAGCGAACCGTTTTTCTTCTTCGCTATCTGGAGGATCTGGAGCTTGCGGAAATCGCGCAATCGACCGGTTTGACGGAGAACGCGGTAAAGGTACATCTCTTCAGAGCAGTTCACGGCATTCGGAAGCGACTAGGAGCATCTCGATGAGCAACCATCTGTCAGAACATCAATTCGCTCGCTGCCTGACCGGGCAGGCAACAAATGCCGAATTGCTGCATTCACGCGAGTGTCCCGAATGCTCGGTGGAACTGAATCTTTTTACCGAGGCGATATCGCTGTTTCAGGGCGCCGTCCGCGAGAAGGTGGACGATCGAATCGCTCGGACTCCTTCGTTTGTACATTCGAAGCCATCCGGCGCTCGCACGCAGACGCAGCGCTGGGTTTTGGTGGCTGTTGCTTCTGCTGTCCTGATTTTGCTTCCGTTCATCAGGATCGGAAACAAACCGGAAGACTTCCCGGAGCCGTTCACTAAAGTGGATGCGGACGCCGTGATGAATCGCGTGAATCTCCATCTTACGAGAACCGTCCCAGCTCCAATGGAGCCTTTGCTGTTGGGACTTCCTGATATGAATCCTTAGCTGAATAGAGAGGTAATCCATGAAACCAAAGCACACAGCCCCGGCCATTTTGTTTGGACTCTTTCTGATTGCATCGGCGCACGCGCAAGGCATCACCCCCGACCAGGCGAACAGGTTACGGGAGGAGGAACGGGCCGCGAACCTGGTGGCGCGAAGAGTACCAGTTGCCAATTCCAACGGCTCACTCATCGGAGGTGCCTGGTGGACAAACATTACGGTTGTTGCGGAGCTTGGATTAACGGAGGACCAGAAAACAAAGATCGGACGTGCGTTCGAAAATCATTCGCGCACCATCGTGTATAACAGCGGGCAGCTCGAGAAAGAAGAAATGCAGCTTGCCCGGCTCCTGGAAGCCAATCCGTTGATCACACCGCCGTATCAAATCAGACCAATCGTGTGATTCAGTCGCGTGGTGAAGTGGAACGCGAGACTGCGGCGATGACTCTGGAAATGCGCGAACAATTGACGCGCACTCAATGGATGAAGCTTCAATCACTGGAAGCGCAACTGTATGGGGAGCGAAACAGAGTAAGAGTGCAGGCCGCTCCTCCCGCTCCGGGCGGGCAGCGCGTTAAGTAAATAGGGGTCAGACCCCTCGTTCACCTATTTCTTTAGGGGCGGTCATAGACCGCCCCTAAAGCCACTTAGAACGAGAAACGGAGCTGACCCTGGAATTGCCGAACGTTGTTGGGCTTTCCCGTAATCTGCCCGAACACCGTCGTGTTCGTAATGTTCAGGCTTGGAGCGTTCATTCCGGGATGATTGGTGATGTTGGTCGCATCCATCCGCACCTGCACGGATTTGGATTCGCTGATGCGGAACGTCTTGCTGATGTTCGCATCGAGACTCCATGTTCCGATGCCCTCGATGGTCTTCTGTCCTAACGTGCCCCGCTTTCCGGGTTGGGGGTTCTGCAGGATGACGATTGGCGAACCGGTCGGGCCCAACTGCGCCTGAGTAGGATTATTGGGATCCGCAAGCGCGACTGAAGTGAGGGTACACAAGTCGCCGAAAGCCTGATTCGTCGTTGCGTATATTTGCAGACATTGCGGATCCTTAACCTTGACGTACTTTCCGGACTCGAAGTAGCTGCCGGTATTTGTGTTATTCGTCGTGGTATTCACTGTTGGAAATGTCGCGGTTCCTCCATTGGGTATTTCTGGAATAGATCCGTCCGGTAACGGAACAATATCCGGAACGCCAAGTCCATAGAGCATATTCCCAGCAGTAATACTGACTGGAACTCCGGAACTCACGTTGTAAATCAGGCTGCTCTGCCACCGCTCCACAATCCGCGCCAGCACACCGGTACTGTTGCCGAGAAACAGCTTGTTCGGACCGATCGGAAGTTCGAACGTCCCGTTGCTTCGGAAGTTATGTCTTTGATCGCTGCCGGTTGTCGTGTAGTCCAACTCCCGTTCGGCCGGATTCGTGTATGTGGAAGCAGATATCCCCAGAGATTTTGAATAGAGATACGTTCCCTGGAAACTTATTCCTTGTACGGGACGCAGCGTGCCCTGAATCTGAACCGAGTGATAGTTCGATGATCCCGAATCCGAGTACAAGCTCGCGGTACTGAATTGCGGGTTGACCGTAATCCAATTCGCGGGAAATAGTCCTGCAGGAACGACCGGACCTCCGGCGATGGTGGTTCCGCCCGGAACATTGAATCCAAGGTTGGCCCTCTTGAGTACCGTGCCTCGTTCACCGCCGGCGCCAGTAACGGCTCCAGTGGGACCGGTTCCCGTTCCGTTGAAAACATCCAGCGCCTTGGAAAGCGCGCTGAAGTCGCCGTTGGCCAGGGACGATCGGAAAGTCGTACTGAGGCGCATTTCGGAGGCGCCTCTCATTGTTGTGCCATTTACAGCGCCGCAGGCCGTAGTCGGCGATGCCGGGTTGCATCCCGTCACGTTGCCGGCGATATTTAATCCAAGGAACATCTGGTCCAACAGCAGCAGTCCCGCCTGTTCGGCAGGCGTTTGCGATGCCAGCGGTTTGAGATCGGCGCCGCTGCGCGCAGCTTGGAAAGCATCGAGCAAAGGCTGGTTGTAGTAGATATCCGAAGTATTGATGTCGAAGTTACCCCAGAGTTTCAAACCCTTGGTACCGACATATCGAACGTCGAGTGTGAGGTTCCGGTTGATATTCCGTGTCACCGACAGAGTGAAGTTCTGCACGTACGGGGTTGCAATGTTGCTGTTGTAAACCGCGAGTGCCTGATTCTGTTTCTGGACCTGGATGGGTTGCATCGGCTGCACTGTCGGGGCAACCGGAATGACAGCTGCCAGGTTCGACAGATTGAAATAGCCTCCGTCTGCGGCCGCGTTCGTCATCGGGTTGCTTTGAAAGCCCGGATTGGAAAGGATGAAATTGTCGATGGGCTGGGCCTGACCGCCACCGGAATAGGTAATCTGGTATCCGCCGCGCACGTTGGTTTTCCCTTCGCCAAACCAGGGCAACGCCCACGCGAATCCCACGGCAGGTCCGACGTTGTTCCAGTCATCTTTGTAAAGAGCCTTGTTCGGATTTGCTGTTTTCGGACCGACAAACTGCGCCGTCGTTACAAGACTCATGTCGACGCCGTTGTCCGGACGCAGCCAGTTCGTGAAACTTCTTCCCGAAACTCCGAACAGCGCCGCGCTTCCGTCAATTGGCGCCGTTCCCAATCCTGCACCTTCATAAGGCACGCCATAGTATTCGTACCGCAGGCCGAGATTGAGTGTCAGATTCGGCCGGATCTTCCAGTCGTCTTTAATGAACCCGGCAAATTCGTTTTGAACCACGTCGAGAATCTTGCGCGGATTGGAGTTGTAATCCTGCCAGGTCAAAGGAGTCGATGAGTCTTTCAGATAATAGATCTGGCGGGCTTCATTGACCGACCCGTTCAGGAAATACAGAAGGCTGTTCGCAAGGGCCTGGTTGTTGGTTACCAGATTCGGAAAGTTCGCGCTGCTTTGAAACGCGACGCTTGGATTGTTTCCTGCCCCACCGTTTGCTGAAGGTACTGGAGCTGTTGGTGAGGCCCAGCCTTTGGAATAACTATGCCGGATGTCCACGCCAAACTTGAAAGTGTGTCTGGACTTTGTCCAGCTCAGGGTGTCGGCATAGTCATAGAGAGGACTGGTATTGCCCTGTTGCGCGCATCCGTTATAAGCCGGAGACATGCAGACATAATTCGGCGCCGCGAAGCCGCCCACGGATGCGGGCACAAATGCGACAGGAAATCCGTTGGCCTGAACCAGCAACGACTGCGCGGCGTCGTGAGCTTCCTTGTTCGCAGTCTGTTCCCATGCCGGAGAAATCACCAGATGGCCCATGCGTATTCCGTACCGCGCTTCGTTAAGCAGCGACGTCGACAGCGTTGAAGTGAAATTTGCCGTCAGCTCATAAGGGCGCAGCTGTGTCACTCCGTCGTATCCGGTAGGCCATGTCGATAGTGAGTTGCCACCATCGGCCCACTGATAGCTGAAATTGAAAGCGAGTTTGTTCCGGCTGTTGAAGCTGTGATCGATTTTGGTATTGATCTGCTTGCGATCGGTTTCCGCATCGGTTCCGGCACCGATGGCCAGTGAGCCGGAACTGTTGGTTCCTCGCGTCCACTGATGGACGGCCGTATTGAGTCCGTCGCCACCATCGTAGCGATCCGCCGCCGGCATGGCGTTCAGATATTTCGAAATGAGGCCGGTCGGATCCATGCCCGAGCGATTGGGATCCCAGAAGGAGCCGGCGAGAACGGCGTCGGAACAATCGGATGCGGTGGGAGTGTTGGCAAGAGGACCGAAAACAGAAAAGTAGTGAAGCTGGCTGACGGCCGTACCGGCGGGATTCATCAATCCAACCAGCGGATTTCCATTGCTGTCGACCACAGGTGTTGTTGGGTTTGCTCCCGTCGCATTTCTCGTCGTGAGGGTGTTGCCATTTTGCCAGCCATCGAAGTAGCGGAATACACCGTTCCTGGCGCAGGGCGTCAGAACAACCGGCCGCTGTGTCGAACGCTGATTTTCGTCCCGCCATTCTCCGAGCACGAAGAAGAACGTTTTGTTCTTGAGAATGGGACCGCCATAACTCACCGTGAATTCGTTCTTGTTGGACCAGTTCGGAACGGTGGCAACGCCGGCGCCATTGACGATCGCGCTGTTGTTGGTCCAGGTGTTGGCATCGAGCGCAGAATTGTGGATGGTCCACACCGCGCTTCCCGTGTACTTGTTTGTACCAGAGCGTGTGGAGATTTGAACCTGCCCGTTGCCGCGTCCCATTTCGGCATCGACCGGAGTCAGGATGACGCGCATTTCGGCGACCATGTCGGGGTTGATTGTCGTAGCCGAGAAGATGCCATTCAGATATCGGCCATCGTTGACGCTGAGTCCATCTCTCACCGTATTGACCATACCGGCGCCGATGCCGGCGAAAGTTGTCGCTGTCGAGCCCGCGCCGCCTCGGACGCCACCCATGGTGGTGATGAGATCGAGCACGTCGTTGCCGAGCAGTGGAAGATCGCGCACTTTCGTTCCGGAAAGAACCTGGCCGATGGAAGCCGACGACTCCGCAATGGCGGTATCCACCTGTGCGGTGACATCGACCGCCTGCGACTCCGTACCCACCTGCATGGTGAAGTTATATCGGACGCTCTCGTTCGAACCCAGATGGACATCCTTTACGGTAGACGGGCGGAATCCCGTGAGTTCAGCAGTCAGTTTGTATGTTCCAGGAAGAAGGCTGAGGAAGTTGTACGTGCCCGCTTCATTCGAGAGCACCTTCGTCACAACGCCAGTATCGGTGTTGGTTGCCGTTACGGACACGCCAGGAATATTGGCCTGAGTGGTGTCTTGAACGAATCCGCTGACGGTAGAGTTGCTGCCTTGTGCAAAAGCAGTACTGGAGAAGGCGAGACACATCGACACGACCAGAAAAGCGAGAAGTGTTTTCATAATCCCCCTGGGAAGGTGGTGCGTTACCCCAACGCATCTATTTTTTTGTTCCGACGTGGTCTTTTATTTGTGTGACTGTTTTAGTTCACGCCTTCGTGAAGTGTCAAGCGCATTAGCCGATGCGATGTGATCGGACGTCGGCCGCCAGCGGCTGAGCGCCAGAATCGTTGGGCCGACAGCGGCGAATTCCCTCCCCTGTACGTGGTGGTAGAATGCTCCCGGAGCGCGAAATCCTGCGAAAGAACCGGTGAGAACTAGCTTCAAGAGCAGCACAGTTTTCGAATGTAGCTCATGATCAAAGCTGTATTCTTCGACCTCGATGGCACCCTCTACGATCGCGATGTGCTCGTGCTGAAAATCGTTAAGGAACAGTTCGCGGCCTTCTGGAAAGAACTGCAAGATTTGGGGGAAACTCAGTTCGTACAGCGCATTGTCGAACTTGACGATCATGGTTATGGGGACAAGACCGATCTCTACGATAAAGTAACTCGCGAGTGGGGACTTGAGTCTCATCTCAGCGGGCGACTGGTCGATCACTTTTGGTCCAGCTACGATCGGAATTGTCAGCTAAGCGAAGACACGTTGATGACGTTGCAGACGTTGCGAGCTCACGGGAAAAAACTCGGCGTAATCACCAATGGAAGGACAGTGCGGCAACTACAGAAACTGGAATGCCTGGGCCTGGAGCCCTACCTTGACGCGGTTCTAATATCTGAGACCGAAGGTGTGAGGAAGCCGGACCCAACGATATTCAAGATGGCAGTTGAGCGCTGTGGTGTGGATCCCCGGGAATCTGTATTCGTTGGTGATCATCCTGATGTTGATGTCGCCGGTTCCAGGGCTGCAGGACTGATTTCGATATGGAAGCGAGTTCCATACTGGAAATTGCGACTTGAAGACGTGCAAACCGTGGACAATCTCAGCGAGATACTGCCTATATGTCTCGCATGCTGACAAAGCCGTCCAATCCGCTGGAGCGTCTGAACCATCTGTTCGACATCCCTGGCGATAGAATTCATGAAAGTTTCACGCTTATCGTTTTTCTATTTCTCTGGCTAGCGTTGGTCGGACAGTATTCTGCAGGGCAGAGGTCATCTCGAATCGGACTCGTGCTGGAGGGTGCCTATCAACAGGTTGGTGTGACCAGGATTTATGATGGCAGTTACCAGAGGCTCTCGTTCCCCGGAGGTGACGTTCCACTCGAACGTGGCGTATGCTCCGATGTCCTCGTTCGGGCCTATCGGCACGCAGGACTCGACCTCCAACTACTCGTGAATCAGGACATGTTTCGAAATTTTCTCTCGTATCCGCAATTGTGGGGTTTGTCCAAACCGGATCCCAACATCGACCATCGGCGCGTGCCCAACCTTGCTGCGTTCTTCGGGCGAAACGGCACGACACTGCCGGTCTCTACAAGAGCGGGCGATTACCGCGCCGGCGACATCGTCACCTGGCGGCTTGCCTCAGGCGTCCCACATGTCGGGCTGGTAGCCGACCGCTCGCAGAACGGCAGACCTCTGATGATCCACAATATCGGGGCTGGCGCTCAGGTGGAGGATGTCCTTTTCTCCAATGTGATCACCGGGCACTATCGATATGACCCCTGAAGCGCCTAACCCGGCCCGCCCGGAAATTGGCGGCATCTCGCCGTTCTTCATTGTGAAGAACGTGGCGAGAGCCCTTTCGTTCTATCGCGAACAGCTTGGGTTTGAGGTCACCTTCCAGGGATTCGGAGACGATCTCTTCTTTGGCATCGTGCGGCGAGGCGGTGCAGAAATTTTGTTCAAGAGTGTCGGCGTCGCTCCGCTCCCAAACTCGGTGCGGCAGCCTGACGCGCGTTGGGATGCTTTTCTTTATGTTCCTGATCCTGACGCGCTGGCGGCGGAGTATGCATCGCGAAATGTCGAATTCTCAGTACCGCTCAAGGATACTGCTGACGGTCTGCGCGGCTTCGAGCTCAAGGACTCGGACGGATATGTCTTATTCTTTGGCCGGCCCCGGGAGTAGACGCACGCATATGAAAAAGCTGTACGTTGAAAGTTCCATTGAGATCGAAGCGAGTCCTTCGCGTGTTTGGGACATCCTGACGAAGCCGGAGTGGACGGCGAAATGGGCGGTAGAGTTTGGCGCGAACGGTCCCATCGATTCCAGTTGGGCACTCGGCAGTCCAGTTCTCTGGAGGAACTCGAAGGGCGACGTTTATGTGCGAGGGAACGTCACAGCGGTTATACCCAACACTCTGCTACGGTTCACGGTGTGTGATGTATTCAGCCCCGATATGCGGCCAACTTCCGGGCTCGCAGAAGACGAGATCACGCAGACGTATTCGCTTGCGGGCGACGGAAACCGCACTATTCTATCCACCGCACATGGGGACTTCGTAATGCTCGCCAATGGAGAAAAGCTCTACCCGCTGGTCATCAAACTCTGGGACAGACTTCTTCCCAGGATCAAAGAGCTTGCGGAAGGCGCCATCTGACCTGGCGCAGCAAGGAGACCACTCATGAATCTAAGCGCTGTGAGGGTATTTGTTAAAGATGTTGCGGAAGCGCAAGCCTTTTACGCCGAGCGGCTGGGGCTTCGTATCACTTTCGGAGATCTCGATCATGGCGTCTGTATCTTTGATGCAGGTGGCGCCCAGCTTATCGTCGAAGCTGTTCCTGAAGGTGCACCTGCTGACGAACAGGTTTTGGTCGGCCGTTTCACGGGAGTTTCGTTCGCCGTCGACGATATCGTTGCAAAGCATCAGGACCTCCTCGCACTGGGCGTGGAGTTTTCCGGACAGCCCGAACGTCAGTATTGGGGAGGCTGGCTTGCAACGCTCAAAGACCCTGCCGGCAACGAACTGCAACTTGTCCAGGCGGCAACCTGACCAGTGAATCTTCATGATTGACGAGTCTCTTCGGTTCTCAGGATCGGTTCGACGGGATCCTGCCATCGATATCTGGCTGAATGCGCAAAGCGGCGAGCTTGGAATGATCGCCCGCACCTGGTTTGGCCGGATGCGAGAGTGCGGAAGCGATGT
>Ga0210380_10001380_pt1 | contig 10066 bp, 5 predicted proteins | sample PLM4_5_coexredo_FD_155476 | JGI IMG/M metagenome (GOLD analysis project Ga0210380, IMG submission 155476) | Groundwater sediment microbial communities from an aquifer in East River, Colorado, USA - PLM4_5_coex redo | ecosystem: Environmental > Terrestrial > Soil > Riparian zone | place: USA...
TTATCGTGACTCTGCCTCCCTTCGAGGGGTCGCCCGCGTATCGCGCCGGCATCCGTCGTAACGACGTCATCGCGCGCGTCGGCCAGCCGATTCCCGGGAAGACACCGCGACAAATCGCGTGGGAAGAAACCAAGGGCTGGCAGACCGAGGACGTGGTCAAGCGCGTCAAAGGCCCGAAGGGCACGACCGTCGAGATCTCGATCCGCCGTCCCGGCGTGGACACGCTCATTGACTTGACCGTCGAGCGCGATGAGATCCAGATCACGAGCGTTCGGACGGCCTTCATGATCGCGCCTGGCACCGGCTACGTGCGCATGCAGGACTTTATCGAGACGACGGACGAGGAATTGGGTCGGGCGCTCGAGAAGCTCAAGGGGCTCGGCATGCAGCGGCTGATGCTGGACCTTCGTGACAATCCCGGCGGACCTCTTGATCAGGCGATTGCCGTGTCGAGCCGGTTCCTCAAGCGCGGTCAGATGGTCGTGCAGACCAAGGGACGGATCGCGAATGTCGACCACACGTACAGAACCGAGAGTCAGGGCGGCTACACCGACATCCCGATGATCGTCCTGACGAATCGCAACAGTGCGAGCGCCTCGGAGATCGTGTCAGGCGCGATGCAGGACCACGACCGGGCCCTCCTCGTGGGGGAAACGACCTTCGGCAAGGCGCTCGTTCAGGGTGTCTATTCGATCAGTCAGGGCGCGGGCCTCGCGTTGACGACCGGCCGGTACTACACCCCGAGCCAGCGAATGATTCAGCGGCGCTGGGACGGCGCCTTCGACGAGTATTTGACGTACTCCTTCCGCGACCAGGCAGAGAAGCGCGACCATGCCGCCGCCGACTTGAAGTACACCGACGCAGGACGGAAGGTGTACAGCGGCGGAGGCATCGAACCCGATCACTTCGTGCCAGGACCGGTCGAGGGCTTCAACCCGTCGCGCTTTTCGAGAATGCTCAAAGACCGCGGCGCGTTCGTGACCTTCGCCGAACGCTTCACCAAGGAAGGCGATCAACGGCCGGCGGCCAAGTCGGCGGCGCTGCACAAGGTCGCTCCGGGGTGGCAGGTGACGGACGCGATGGTTGACGAGTTCAGTGAGTTCCTCGCCTCTGAACGCGTGCGTGTGGATCAGGCGGCCCTCAAGAACGACGTCGCGTTCATCAAGGCCATGATCCGGTTCGAGGCCGATATCGACCTGTTCGGCATCGAAGAGGCGCGGCGCAACCTCTCGAAGATCGATCCCCAACTCCAGAGTGCCCTCGGGTACTTCGAAGGTGCCAGCCAGCTGCTGGCCATGAAGCGCGAAAGCCGCTAGCCCAACATCTAGGGGGCATGTTTCAGCTTGCCCCAATGAAAAGCGCTTGTTAGACTGCGCGCGAGCCGGTTTCGCCATGGTTTCGAGGGCGAAGTCCGCCCCCGACCGACCGACGCCGGCCCAACACCACTAAATGCGACTGTCCAAACTGCACATTAACGGGTTCAAGAGCTTTCCCGACCGGGCCGAGCTCGGCTTCGACATTGGCGTGACCGCCATCGTGGGTCCCAACGGCTGCGGCAAGAGCAACGTCGTTGACGCGATCACCTGGGTCTTGGGCGAGCAGAGTGCGAAGAGCCTTCGCGGCGAGCGCATGGAAGACGTCATCTTCAGCGGCAGCGATGCCCGCAAGCCGACGGCGACTGCCGAAGTGCGGTTGAAGCTCACGGAAGTCGCGCGCGCGGCACTGCCGGCGGAGATCGCGCCCGAGCCCGAGTCGATCATCCTCGACGAACTTCCGCTCCTCACGCGCGACGTCGAAATCGGCCGTCGTCTGTACCGCTCGGGCGAGAGCGAATACCTGATCGACGGCGAAGTGTGCCGCCTGCGTGACGTCCACGATCTCCTGATGGACTCGGGACTCGGCGTCAAAGCCTACGCGGTGATCGAGCAGGGGAAGATCGGCCAGATTCTTTCGTCCCGGCCGGCGGAGCGCCGCGCCCTGATTGAGGAAGCGGCCGGCGTCACCAAATACAAGGCGCGCCGCCACCTGGCGGAACTCAAACTCGCGGCCGCGCAGCAGAACCTCACGCGCGTCGATGACATCGTGTTCGAAATCGAGAAGCAGCGCGCCGCATTGAAACGCCAGGCCGCAAGGGCGCGCCGCTACAAGCGGTTGCGCGAGGAGCTTCGACGCTGGGAGCAAGTGCACCTGGCGCGCCGTCACGCGACGCTCGCGCGCGATCTCGAAGAAGCCGAAACGCAGCTGACCGACAAGCGGACTCGCGAGGCCGGCGCCGCGGCGCATGTGTCCGAGCTCGAAGTCGCACTCGAGAGCGTTCGGCTGACCATGACTGAGGCGGAGTCGGGCGCGACCTCGGCGCGCGAGGACGCGCACGCGCGGGAGCTGGAATTCGGCCGCCGCCAGCAGCAAGTACAGTTCGATCGACAGCAGATCGCAGCGCTCGTCGAACAGGCCGCGGCGTTCGACGCCGAGGTGAGCGAGCTCGAGGCCAGACGCGAGCCCGCGCAGACGGTCATCGCGTCCCAGCGGGACGCGGCGGCCAGGGTGCGTGAGTCGCTGGGAAGCGCTGCAGCGGATCTCCGGGCGCGGGAAGCCGACTACGCCACGAGCCTCGGAGGTGTCCAGCAGATCGAGCAGGACTCCGATACGACGCGTGCGTCGGTTATGGCTGCCGCCGGCACGCTCTCGGCGCTGAGGCAGGTGCGTGACAATGCGGCCGCCTCGCGCGACCGCGTCGCCGCCGAGCGCGAGCGTCTGGATCTCGAGACGCGCGAGTTGTCCGCAGAAGCCGAGCGGCTGAAGCAGCAGCAGACAAAAGCCGAGCACGATCTTGGCGAGGCGAGGTTCGCCCTCGAAGCGGCGGCCGCGGAACGCCAGCAGGCCGAGGGCCGGCTCGCGCAATTGCGCGCGGATCGGGAGCGCGTGAACGACTCGCTCGGCGTCAGTGAGCGCGACGCAGCGTCGCTCGCCGCTCGACTGCAGTCGCTCGAAGAACTCGATGCCAGCCGAGCGTCGTTCGGTGACGCCGCCAAGCTCCTGCTCAGCGAACCCGGCTCCGGAATCAGCTGTCACGGCGCCGTGGCCGACCACCTGAATGTCGAGCGCCCGTACGAGCGTGCAGTGGACGCGCTACTCGGTGATTTCCTTCGGCACGTCGTGGTCGATCGGCCAGCCGACGTGACCGCCTCGCTGGCGCTGCTGGGCGACCGCGATGCCGGGCGCTGCGGCTTTGTCGTCCTGAGTGAGGCCGAGGCCGCCGGGGCTTCTGCCACCGCTCCGCTCGTGGTCCCACCGGGTGCGAAGGCGCTCGCAGACGTCCTGCACGTCACCGGGCCTTACCGCACGGCGATCGAGCGCTTGATTGGTCCCGCGCTGGTGGTCGAATCGTTCGAAGCGGCCACGGCGATTGCGCGCACGTCAGCCGTGCCGGTCGCGACGCCAGACGGCGAGGTGTTCCGGCGCGCGGGCGTCGTGGAAGCGGGCTCGCGCCGCGACGCGCGCGGCATCCTCGAAACCCGCGCCGAGATTCAGGTGCTGCGCGAGAAGGTCACTGCCGCGAGAGCCGGTGTCGATGCGCTGAGCTCCGAGGAGTCGGCGCTGGTCACGGCCATTCCAGCGGCGGACACCGAACTCACCGCGCGGATCGAACGGCATCACGATCAGGAAAAAGCGATTGTCTCGCTCGACGCCGATTTCAGGCGCGCCAGCGACGAACAGGAACGGGTGTCGCGGAGGCTCGAACTCGTGCGCGGCGAACTGGGACGCGCCGTCGAGGAAGAGCGGGCCGCCGAGTCGCGCCGGGAGGAATCCGTCAGCGCGATTGCCCTCCACGAGACGCAGCAGCGCGACGCCGAGGGCCGGCTGTCTGGTGTCGTGTCGCGCCTTCACGAGGCCAGAGAGGACGCCGAGTCGAAACTCCGCCTGGCCAGCGAAGCGCGGACGGCTCAGGCCACCTGGAACGAGCGGCTCAACGCGCTCGAGACAGACATCGCGAGACTCGAAGAGGCCGCGCGTGAGCTCGACACGAGGAGCCAGCAGCGCCGTGAAGACATCGAGCGGACCACGACTCGCCGCGGAGAGCTCGAGCAGTCGATTCGCGCAACCGAGCAGTTGCTGGACGACGACGTGCGCGCGATTGAGGCGATGCGAGAACAAATGCGCGGCCTCGACGAGCGCGTCGTCACACTGCGCGCCGAATTCGGCGAGGCCGATCAGCGCATCCGCGTGGCGAGACACGCCCTCGAAGGCGTTCGCTCGGACGTGATGAAGGCCGAGTTGTCCCGCGCTTCGGCGGTGTCCGAGCTGACGCACCTGGCCGAACTGTGCCTCGAGTCCATCGGAAACCCGATCGATCAGGTCGTCGAGGAAGTCGCGCGCATGGAAGATGCGGGAGAGCTGGCGGCGCCCGGCCGACGGCTCGCGGCGGCCGCGATGCCGGACGAAGGTGACGAGGACGAACCTGAGCCCGCGGCCGTAGACGGCGCGCCGATGGACGCCGCGCCGGCGGCTGAGGACGAGGATGCCGCGTTGTCGACGCCGGAAGACGTCATCGTGGATCTCAAGAAGAAGATCGACAGGCTCGGTCCGGTCAACATGATGGCGATCGAGCAGTTCGACGAGCTCGAGGCGCGCCACACGTTCCTGACCACGCAGCGGAAAGACCTGCTGGATTCGATCGCGTTCACCGGCGAAGCGATTCGCAAGATCGACAAGACGACGCGCGAGCGTTTCGAGGAAGCGTTTCACTCCATCAATCAGCACTTCGAGGGGACGTTCACCACGCTGTTTGGCGGCGGGCGCGCGGGCCTTCATCTCATCGATCAGGAAAACGACCAGGAAAGCGGCATCGACATCGTCGCGCAGCCGCCGGGCAAGCGGCTGCAGAACGTGCAGCTGCTGTCGGGCGGGGAGAAGGCGCTGACGGCAATGGCGCTGATGTTCGCCATCTTCAAGTACCGGCCGAGCCCGTTCTGCCTGCTGGACGAGATTGACGCACCGCTCGACGACGCGAACATCGGCCGGTTCGTCGAGATGCTCCAGGGGATGCAGACCCACACGCAGTTCATCCTGATCACGCACAACCGCAAGACGATGGAGATCGCGGACCGCCTGTACGGCGTCACGATGGAAGAGCCTGGCGTGTCGAAGTTGATCTCGGTCCAGTTGAACTGAGGCACGCGGCCGTTCTTCCGACCCATTCCGCATGAACGAGTCCCGCGCCGCGCGCTATCAGCGACTTCGACGTCGCGCGCACGCCGCGGGCATCCTGAGCGGCGGCGCCTTGCTGGCCGTCCTCGCGTTCACACCGGCCGGCCATGCGCTCGCCGCATGGGCTGAGTCGCTCGCATCCCCGCTCCCAGCGCCGATTGCGTCCGCGGCGGCGCTCACACTCTTTGTCTCCGTTCTCGTCGTCGCATGGGAATTGGCCGCGCTGCCCGGCCTGTTCCTGGCCGCGCAGGCGAACCCGCGCCGGCAACACGCACAGGAGGAGACGGTGTCCGCGCGCACCATCGCAATCGGAGCTGCCGTGGCGTTGCCAGCGGCGGTTCTTGGCGCCGCGGCCGTGCAGTTGGCGACATGGCTGGCGGGCTCATGGTGGTGGCTTGCGGCCGCCGCATTCGCCGCCGCATTGCTCCTCATCGTCATGCATGCGGGGCCCGGGATGCTGGCGCGTCTGTCGGGCGCGCGGCCGGTGACAAGACCGGCGCTCGTCGAGCGCCTCGGTGGGCTGTCCCGCCAGATCCGCGTGCCCATACAGTCGATCGACGAACTGCCGCCCGGAGCCGCCGCCACGGCAACCGCGCTCGTCGCGGGCGCCGGATCGGCGCGCCGTGTTTTCATCGCGGCCGACCTGGTCCAGGACTGGAGCGACGACGAAGTTGCGTTCGTGGTCGCGCACGAATTTGCGCATCACGCTCATCACGACTTGTGGCTGACGCTGGTGCTCGATGCCACGGTGCTCGCTACGGGCTTCTGGGCGGCCGGTCAGGTGGCTGAGGGCGCGTCCCCCTCATGGCTCGCGCCGGTCGGAGATCTTGCCGCGCTGCCATTCGTCGCGCTGGCGGTGGCGGCAGTCTGGGTCTTGACCGCGCCGCTTCGGCACGCAGTGTCGAGGTATCAGGAAAGGCGCGCGGACGCATTCGCCCTGCGGACCACGGGCAGTGCCGACGCCTTCCGCACGGCGCTGCGGCGTCTGGCGTCACAGCATCTTGCTGAAGAGCGGCCGTCGCGGATTACCCAATGGCTCTATCACCGGCATCCGTCGGTCGCGGAGCGCCTGGCAACGGCGGACGTGTTCGAGGGACGGTCCAGGAATCGATCGATCGATCAATCGATCTGACGATCTATTTTCCGACGACGATGAGCTTCGCGCGCATGTCGCGGATGCAGCGATCGTCGATCGTCAGGGTGCAGCGGATTTCGAAGGTGCCCGGCTTGTCGGCAAGGAACCGGAACGGCACCGGCTTGCCGGGTTCGGCGCGCCGGTCGATTCTGTAGTGCTCGTCGCTGATGGTGAAACTGTGCGCGATGTCTTCCGCGGTGAACACGATGCTCACCACGTCGTCCTGCTGGACCCGGATCTCCGCCGGTTCGAACCCGTATTTCTTCGCGGACACGGTGACGCTGCGCTTGCTCTGAGCCACGACTCCGGCCGCCAGCACGACGGTTCCAAGCAGGGCAGTCGCCAACCACCATGCGGCACGGGACTCGCGGTTACGGTCGGGAACACCCAAAGGAAGCCTCCACACGGTTCAGACGACGTTCGCGGCGCTGAGGTCTTGATCGCCGGACCCTCGCGGGACCGTGTTCCAGCAGGATACCAGTTCAGTGGGGGAGGAGTGTCCGGGGGCAGAGCCCCCGGACCAGGTGCTAATGCCGGCGCGGAGGACGTCCGCCGCGGTCCCGGCCGCCGCGATCACCGCGATCGCGTGACTCGGGTGGCGGGCCGTCGTGGACAGGACGCGGATCGCGAGGCGCCGTGCCCTCGTCGGGCGCGAGCAGCGCTTTGCGGCTCAGGCGGACTTTGCCTGACGGGTCAACGTTGATGACCTTGACCATGATCTGTTCGCCTTCCTTCAACTCGTCGCGAACGTCCTTGACGCGATAGTTGGCGATTTCAGAGACATGGAGGAGTCCATCGACGCCGGGCATGATTTCGATGAAAGCACCGAAGTCCGTGATGCGCTCGACGCGGCCAAGGTAGCTCTTGTCGAGCTCCGGAGTCGCCGTGAGCTGCTGGATCATTTCGATGGCCTTCTTCGCGGCGCCTTCGTCGGCGGACGCCACGTTCACGCGGCCATCGTCTTCGACGTCGATCTTGACGCCCGTCTTCTCGATGATGCTGCGGATGGTCTTGCCGCCCGGTCCGATGACATCGCGGATCTTTTCCGTCGGGATCCGGATGGTCACGATGCGCGGCGCGAACGACGAGATGTCCTGGCGCGGCGCCGAGAGGGCCGCCGTCATCGTGTCGAGGATTTCGAGCCGGCCCTGCCGGGCCTGCTCCAGCGCCTTGCGCATGATGTCCATCGTGATCCCGCTGACCTTGATGTCCATCTGGAGGGCCGTGATGCCCTCGCGCGTGCCGGCGACCTTGAAGTCCATGTCGCCGTAGTGATCTTCGGCGCCCGCGATGTCGCTGAGCACCGCCCACTTGCCGGACTGCTCGTTCATCACGAGGCCCATCGCCACGCCGGCAACCGGCGCCTTGAGGGGAACGCCGGCATCCATCAGCGCCATTGCGCCGCCGCAGATGGAGGCCATCGACGAAGAGCCGTTCGATTCCAGGATGTCCGACACGATACGGACGGTGTAAGGGAATTCCTCTTCGGTCGGGAGCAGTGGAACCAGCGCCCGCTCCGCGAGCGCACCGTGGCCGACTTCGCGACGGCCGGGTCCGCGGAGGAACTGCACTTCACCGACCGAGAAGGGCGGGAAGTTGTAGTGCAGCATGAAGCGGCGGTAGGTTTCGCCTTCCACTGTTTCAATCTTCTGTGCGTCGTCTTCGGTGCCGAGCGTGGCGGAAACGAGCGCCTGTGTCTCGCCGCGCGTGAACACCGCGGAGCCGTGAACGCGGGGCAGCACGCCCGTCTCGATCCAGATCGGACGGATCTGATCGAAGCGGCGGCCGTCGAGCCGCTTGCCGCGATCGAGGATCTCGTCGCGCAGGACCTTTTCCTTCAGATCCTTGAAGATGGTCTTGGCTTCGGTGCGCCGCTGAACTTCGTCATCGGGAATGCTCGCGACGAGCTCCGCCAGCACCTTGTCGACGCTCGCATAGTTCTCGAGCTTGTCCTCGATGCGCATCGCCTCGGCCAGCGGCACGTAGACCTTCTCCTCGACCTCACGATAGAAGTCGTGGTGGATCTCCTTGGGCGCGACCGTCTTCTTGGCCTTGCCGCGCTCGGCCTTCAGGGAATCGATCGCGGCGACGATCACCTTGATTGCGGCGTGCGCCGCTTCGAGCGCGCCAATCATTTCCTCTTCGGTCGCCTGCTTCGCGCCGGCCTCGACCATCATGATCGCGTCGGCACTGCCGGCGACCACGAGGTCCATCTTGCTCTGCCTGCGTTCGGTGTACGTCGGGTTGATCACATAGCCGCCATCAACCAGTCCGACACGAACGCCCGCTATCGTCTTCTGGAACGGAATCGAGGACAGCGAAAGCGCAGCCGAGGCGCCCGTAATCGCCAGAACGTCGGAGTCGTTATCGGTATCTGCCGAGATGAGCAGCGCAACGATCTGCGTCTCGAAGAACCATCCGCTCGGGAACAGCGGACGGAGCGGGCGATCGATCAACCGGCTCGTCAGCACTTCCTTTTCCGCGGGCTTGCTCTCGCGCTTGAAGAATCCGCCGGGGATGCGGCCCGAGGCGTACGTGTACTCGCGGTAGTCGACCGTCAGCGGCAGGAAGTCGATGCCCACGCGTGCGTTGGCCGCGTGACAGGCCGTGACGATGACCATCGTGTCGCCCGAACGGACGATCACGGCGCCATCGGCCTGCTTGGCGAGCTTGCCGGTTTCGATCGACACGGTGCGCGTGCCGACAGTGATGTCTCGACGAAAGGTGGGTGGAATCAAGGTCGCTTTCCGGATGTGACGGCCCGGGCTCGTGCCAGACGGCACAGGCCCCGCGGCCGCGGCCAACTGCCGTTGTTACTTACGAATACCCAATTTCTTGATGAGCTCGACGTACCGATCGAGGTCCTTCCGCTTCAGGTAGTCCAGCAGACGGCGCCGTTGCTGAACCAGCTTCAGGAGACCGCGGCGTGAATGGTGATCCTTCACGTGCGTCTTGAAGTGCTCCGTCAGGTAGTTGATCCGTTCGCTGAGAAGCGCGATCTGGACTTCCGGGGAACCTGTGTCGGAGTCGTGAGTGCGGTAGGTACCAATAACTGCGGTCTTACGGTCGTTCGTCAGCACGTCGTGCCCTCCACGTACGGCCCAGCACCGGAAGACCAGCCCAGACCGCCGTTGTACAGAAGCCGCCATTTCGTTGGCGGCAAAGAAATGATGTTAGCCGAGGACCACGGCCGGATGCAAAAGGCCGCCCCGGCTGTTTGCCAGCGCGAGCAAACGGCCGTCTGGCCCGAGGACCCGTACCCGCCCCGATGCGGTCAAACCCGCCGGCGGGACATACCGCATCTCGAGGTGTTCGGGGCCCAGCGGATTGCCATGAACCGCCCGTTTCAGGCCCAGTTCGGTGACAGTGACCGATGGGAAGTCCGCCAGCGCGTCGCATGGAGACAGCAGGTGGGCTTCCACACCGGTGCCGAGACGCTCGGCCTCGGCCAGCGGCAGCGCCTGAGCCACCTCGAAACGGCCCACACGCGTCCTGCGCAGGGCATCGAGGTGACCTCCGCATCCGAGGGCGTGGCCGAGGTCGCGCGCAAGGGCGCGCACGTAGAAGCCCGAGGTCACGGTGAGCTCGAGCCGCACCGCTCCGGCCTCGTAGGCGTGGCAGACAAGGCTTCGCACGGTGACGCTGACCGGCTTCAGCACCACAGGCTCGTCACGCCTGGCGAGGTCGTAGGCCTTCTTGCCGTCGATTCGTTTCGCCGAATGC
>Ga0210380_10001382_pt1 | contig 10061 bp, 10 predicted proteins | sample PLM4_5_coexredo_FD_155476 | JGI IMG/M metagenome (GOLD analysis project Ga0210380, IMG submission 155476) | Groundwater sediment microbial communities from an aquifer in East River, Colorado, USA - PLM4_5_coex redo | ecosystem: Environmental > Terrestrial > Soil > Riparian zone | place: USA...
AATCAGAGCGCGCCGTCTACCGTCACCAAGCTCTACATTGATCGGCTGACGCAGGACGGGCTCGATCCGACCAACGTGTTCACGATTGCGCAGTTCGACGACGAGTTCATCATTCAGCGGCGCGGGTTGGCGGCCAACTATCAGAAGTGGAAGCTGTTGGGCCCAGCCGTCATGATCGGCGGCGACTGGTTCGAGGTGCCGGTCGCGTTCGTCGAGCAAGCCGGTGGTGCGTTCAGCAACAATCAGGAAGTGACGTTCCTGTTGCGCACGCGCGGGCAGCCGGGCCCGCAAGGTCCGCAAGGCATACAGGGCGTGCAAGGCAACACGGGGCCGCCGGGATCGACGGGTCCGCAGGGCCCGGTCGGCGGCGCAGGGCCAGTGGGACCGCAGGGTCCGGTTGGGCCGGTTGGCCCGCAGGGCAACAGCATCGTGGGCCCGGTTGGACCGCAAGGTCCGCAAGGTCCGCAAGGCAATGTCGGCGCGACCGGACTGAAGGGTGACAAGGGCGACCAAGGCGATCTGGGCCCGACCGGCGACACCGGCGCGCAGGGACCGCAGGGCGAGCCATCGACGGTGCCGGGTCCGACCGGGGCGAAGGGCGACACCGGCGACACCGGACCGCAAGGTCCGCAGGGTGAAGTCGGGCCGATGGGTCCGTCGGGAGACTTCGGCGACAACGAAGCGCCCACCGATGGGAATACTTACGGACGAAAAGATTCGGCGTGGGCGCTGTCGGTCGATGAAGCGCCAGCCGATGGAAAAACCTACGGCAGAAAAGACACGACGTGGATCGAAGTCACCGGCACCGTTCTCACGGGTGATCTCGCGGTCGTGGACGCGCCTGAGAAATCGCTGTGGTGGGAAACCGACACCGCAATTCTCTGGCTCAATTATCGCGACGCCAACACGACGCAATGGGTGCAGGTCAACGGCGGCAACGGCATCGGCACAGTGGGGCCGCAGGGTGAGATCGGCCCGCAGGGCGAGATCGGTCCGACCGGCCCGACCGGGCCGCAGGGGATTCAGGGCGAGGTAGGCCCGCAGGGCGTCATCGGCCCGCAGGGTGACACCGGCCTGCAGGGGCCGCAGGGCGTCCCCGGCAACATCGGTCCGCAGGGCCCGGTGGGCGAACAGGGCATCCAAGGCCCGCAGGGTTTAGAGGGTCCGCAGGGCTCTACCGGCCCGCAGGGGTCTACCGGCCCGCAGGGCGTGCAGGGAGCGACCGGAGACGAGGGGCCGCAGGGGATACAGGGGGAGATCGGTCCAGAGGGCCCAGAGGGGCCGCAGGGCGAAATCGGCCCGCAGGGTGTGCAGGGTCCGCAGGGCATCAAGGGCGACACGGGCCTGACGGGCCTGCAGGGTATTCAGGGCCCGGTCGGACCGCAGGGTCCGCAGGGCATCAAGGGTGACACAGGTGACACGGGCGCGCAGGGGCCCATCGGCCTGACGGGACCAACCGGCGCGACCGGCGCGGACAGCACGGTGCCGGGCCCAACCGGACCGCAGGGCAACGTCGGGCCACAGGGAGAACAGGGACCGCAGGGCATCCAAGGCATCCAAGGCGTGCCCGGCGAAGTCGAGGAGGCTCCGACCGACGGGAAAATTTACGGACGCCAAGACTCGGCGTGGGTCGAGGGCGGCGGCGGTGCGTCGATCTTGGTAGCCGACAGCGCGCCGGTTGATGTTCCTGACAATTCGCTGTGGTGGGAAGCCGATACCGGAGCAATGTGGTTGCTCTACAACGACGGCTCCTCGACGCAATGGATTCAGGTCAACGGCGGCAGCGGATTCTCCGGGCCGCAGGGTGCGCCGGGCGTCGATGGCATCGACGGCGTTGATGGCGTTGATGGCGTTGATGGCGCGCAAGGTCCGCAGGGGCCGCAAGGCATACAGGGTCCGCAGGGACCGGCGGTTACAGTCCCGGTCGCGATCTCGTTTCCATTCACCGGCAAGCCCGCTGCGAGCGCGTCGGTGTTCGTGCCGATCTCGATGCCGCTGATCGTTGCGGCTTCGCTCGCTGGAGCGGTTGGCTACTTCAACATCGCGTCAACCGGCGCTGCGGTGTTCACGCTCAACAAGATCAGCGGCGGCTCGACGACTGCACTTGGTACGATCACGACGACGGCGGGATCGAAGACGGCGGTGACGCTCGCGGGCGCGGGAGGGACGCTTGCTGTCGGCGACGTGTTGCAGATCGTTGCGCCGACAACGCAGGATGCAACGCTTGCTGATCTCGGAATAACGATTCAGACGACGAGGGGATAATGCCGAGTGAGTTCATCGGAGTCGTACGCAACGCCGAGACGGGTTTGGTTCTGATGGTGATCAACCCCGACGACGACAGCGAACTCGACAACCCGCGCTGGCTGCTGCTGAAGACAGAGGGCAGGACAGAGGCTATCGAAATGATAAAGGTGCCGCGCGGCGACTACATGGGCGCGCTGACGATGGGACAACTTGATGCGCTTATCGAGGGACTGAAGAAGTGACGCAAGTCATCCTGATGACTCCGGGACATACAACAGCGCAGTATTGGCCTGATCCCGGCAATTGGAACGAGCTAGACAACACTGTTGAGTGCTGGGGCTCGGGTGGCAGCGGCAATTATGGTGATGCTAGTTCTACTTTCTCTGGTGGCGGTGGAGGTGGCGGTGCCTACGCTAAGGGGACTAACCTTGTTGTGGCATTCCCTGTTCCGTATGTCGTTTGTCCGCGTGACTGTGGCTTAGACTTCTCGACTACTTTTAACAGTAGCACACCTGTTGGTGCGGCCCCTGCCGCCTCTAAACAGGTCAGGGCGGGGTGCGGGCAATTCAACAGCGGTTCGTACGCGAGCCACAACGGAAATCCGGGAGCTACGTACGTTTATCCGTCTGGATACTGGGGCGGCGACGGCGGCACACAAGGAGCGGGAGGAGGCGGGCCACCAGATGATCCTGTACTTCTCGCCGCTGGTGATCCCGGCGGTGGAGGTGGAGGTGCGGGAGGTCCGCTTGGAATTGGTTATCCCGGTAATACTGGGTCAAGTGGCTATGGCGGTGCTGGTGGTTCTGCAAACAACAACACTGTCCCCGGCGTTCTGGGTGGTAGGCCGGGCTCCATTGATGGGCTACCGGGAAATAGTGGTGCGACAGGCAGCGGTAGCGGTGGCGGCGGCGCTGCACCAAATGGCAACGGCGGTGCAGGAGGCAACTACGGTGGCGGGGGAGGCGGTCGGTCTGCGAACTGGGGTGTAGGTGTGCGAGGGCAGGGAGCCAATGGTTTGATGATCATAAATTATACGCCGCTCGCCGCCCCGCAGCCCCGCGTCATGATCATGGTGTGAGATGTTTAACTTTCCATCATCGCCAACCGTCGGTCAGGAGTTCGCGAGCGGCCCGGTCACTTATGTGTGGAACGGCGAAGGCTGGGCGATCAAGACGAGTCCGGACGCGCCGGTCGATGGAAAAGTTTACGGACGGAAAGACGCGGCGTGGGTTGAAGGCGGTGGCGGCATTCTGGTCAGCGATGTTGAAACGGTCGGCGTGCCTGACAAGGCGCTGTGGTGGGAATCAGACACCGCGATCCTCTGGCTGCGATACAACGATGGCGGCACGACGCAATGGGTACAGGTCGGCGGCAGCGCCGGTCCGCAAGGGTTGCAGGGTCCGGTCGGTCCAGCGGGTCCGCAGGGTGTGCAGGGCGCTGAAGGCACGCCCGGCGCGACAACCGTGACGGTTGCCGATACTCCACCAGCGAGTGCGCCCGATGGCACGCTGTACTGGGAGAGTGACACCGGCCAGCTATACGTCCGCTACAACGACGGCACCTCGACTCAGTGGGTGATCGCCGCCCCGCAGCCAGATTTTTCGGCGCTGGTGACCAAGACAGAAGTCGCGACGCAGTTTCAGGCATTTGCCGCTGACGGCATGCAGATCAACGGCGGAATGGAGGTTGATCAGGAAAACAGCGGTGCGGCGGTTGCGATTGGGACTGGCACCGTCGCAAAAAATGTCTTGGATGGATTCCGGGTATATAAAACCGGGACCAGTGCCTTCACGATGCAGCGAGTCGCATCGTCTATCGCTGGCTACAGTAACTCACTCAAGCTGACGGTTACGACAGCCCAGCCCGCTCTAGGGAGCAACGACGTTCGCATCGAACAAATGATTGAGGGCTATCGTTTTGCCAAGGTGCAATGGGGAACGTCGGCGGCGATGCCTGTGACCGTCGGGTTTTGGGCCAAGGCTTCAGTTGCTGGCACGTACCTTTTGCAGATCATCAACGATGGCGACTCTGTTTTTGTTAATTCAGATTTCACCATCGCAACAGCTAACGCCGCGCAATGGGTGACGTGTACTTTTGCGCCCGACTTTGGTGGTACTTGGAAAAAGACCAACGCGCTTGGTGCGAAGATTTCCTTTTTGGTGGCCCACGCGACAGCAAGTCGGAACATCGTTGCAACAGTCGGCAACACATTTGAGATTACCGGCGTTGTCGTTCTACCCGGCACGCACACCATAACCGCCGAGCGGTCGCGACTACTAATGCGCTCCTACGATCAAGAGCTTATGTCATGCATGAGATATTACGAGATCGCCTATTGCGCCTTTCGAGCGTATGCCGGGAATATTCACTTCGGAGCCCATTCTGCATTTACTGTGGCCAAGCGCGTCGTTCCAACGATGACCGGGATAGACATTGGATCGCCGAACAGCGGCAATATTAGCTTACAGGCTTTTTATGGCGGATCGACTCTTGGCTGTGGCGTGCAGTTTCAGGGACCGGGAGCCGGGGACATTTACACTTACGGTTTTTCTGCATCGGCTGACGCGAGGTTATGATGGCCGAATACAAGTTAACGAATTTTAACAGCATCATTCGCGTCGCGGATAAAGCTTGGATACCGAAGGACGAAGCCAACCGCGATTATGCGGAATACCTGAAGTGGTTGGCTGACGGCGGCGTTCCTGATCCACCCGACCAGATAGAAGAAGCGACAAGCGATGGCGCTTAATTTTCCATCCTCTCCGGCGCTCGGGCAGAAGCACCCTGTCCCGTCTGTCGTCGGCGTTCCGACCTATACGTGGGACGGTGAGAAGTGGACTACGCTTGCGGACGCGGCTGGCGCTTCGATCTATGTCAGCAAGACCGGCGATAGCATGAGTGGCCACCTGACTCCGAATGCCACTGGCACGGTTAACCTCGGTTCGGCGGTACTGCGCTGGGCGACGATCTACACTTCCGATTTGAGTCTCAACAACGGAGTCGGAGACTGGACGATAGTCGAGGGCGAGGACGATCTGTTTCTCCACAACAACAAGCGGGGCAAGACCTACAAGTTCGCGCTGACAGAGGTTGATCCATCAACCGTTCCGCCCAAGAAAGTCTGAGACATGGGCATCGACATTGGAGGCGCATTCACGATCAACGGCGTCAGCGGATCGCAGGCCCTGAAAATTGCCGGTGCCTCTGACGCGTTCGTCATCGACACGGCTGGTCGCACCTACTATCCGAATCAGATCGGATTCATCGCCGGGTACAACATTGATTCGGGCTGGTGGGGGTTCAGCGCCGACGTGTGGAATGCGATGACCTACTTCAACAATACAATTTACAACAAGGGTGGCGGCTACTCAGCGGGGCGCTTCACTGCGCCTGTCGCCGGTTCTTATCTGTTTCACTGGACTAGCTATCACCACAAGGCGGGGGCGACGCAGGGTCACTACCTTCACCCGATGTTCTGGGTTAACGGCGCTACCGTGCCAAGCTCTTATCGGTTGAAGGGGTACTTCCAGCCGGGGGGTCACTCTCTGGATGGCGAGATTGCCGACCTCTACTATTTGAACGCAGGCGACTACGTCGGCGTGCATATCTACAGCGGGGCCGGTGGCACCGCCTTCAACTACATGCCCTACTGGTCGATGTTCTCCGGATTTCTGGTTGGCTGATGGGCATCGATCTCGCTGGCACTGAGTTGTACAACGCCTCTGGTTTGGTGGCGATCTACGGCGGCGTCCCGATCATGACGATGGGCGTCACCGGGATTCTTCAGCGGTTCAATCTCGGCCAGCCAATGTTTCGCGCTGGCGGCTCGGGCAGCCCAGCGGAAGCTGGGCTTGGAACGGACGCGTGGGTTCCGGTTGTTCTCAACGCGACAAACGTCAACGTCGGCTCTTGCTATAGCTCCAGCAATGGTCGCTTTACCGTCCCCGCGACCGGCATTTATTTTGTCACGGGCAGCACGTACCTCACGCGCTACGTCCAAGGCGGCTACACGCACCCGATGTTCTGGGTTAATGGAAGTTCGAGCGTCCGCAGGCCATCAGGACCGCTGCATCGCATAAGGGGGCACGGCGGTACGTATGGATACATTATGGACTCGGAGACGTTTGAATTTATCTCGTTGATCGCTGGAGACTATGTGAACTTTTACAATTACTGCGGTGGCGGGATTAACAACATCCCCCAGTACAGTCGGTTCGAGGGATACCTATTGGGCTGATGGGCATCGACATAGGCGGCAACACGATCACGCAGGCAGCCTCGGCTCTCACCATTAATACTGGTGTCAGCATGACGATGCTTTCGACCGGGGGCGTGCTTCGACCGAAGCAACCGCAGTTCATCGCGGCTGGCACTGGAGCGTGGGGTTATATTGAGGGGTGGTACGTAATGCCGTTCAACAATGTCCTGTTGAACGTCGGCGCTTGTTACGACGGTAATTCGCGATTCACTGCGCCGGTCACGGGCTGGTACTTTTTCCAAGTGTGTACGTATCTGCTGAAGGACCATGCGAACGACGGCTATTACTTCCATCCGGTCTTTGCTGTGAACGGTGACATTGGGGGGCGCGCGGTAAACCCGGCCTGCGCCCAATATCGGATACGCAGTTACGGTGAGAATATCGCAACGTACACCGATGGCCAGATCACGCAGGCCTACGCGCTTGTTGCGGGCGACTACGTCGAGCATAAACTGTACTCAAGCGGCGGGTGGAACGGCTCGACAGGGAATCGACACTACGGATCGCAGTCGCGCTTTACTGGCTTCTTGTTGGGGTAACAAACGAATGGTCGATATCACTATTACGATCACCGACGACGAGATGAAGGCGCTCTCGTACGTGGCAGTCGATCCGGTGGAGTGGGTCACGAACGTCACGAAGAGCCGGGCTGCCGCTGCCATGCAGGAAATTTACGACAACGAAGTCGCGCGGATGGTTGCTGATCCGAACATCGAAAGCATCCCTGCCGACAAGGCGAAAGTGGTGCGAGCCGCCAACATCAAGAGTGCTGCGGAGCGGCAGGCAGAGTTTCTGGCCAACCCGCCGATCCCTGCATGATGGAGGTGACGCGTGGCGTTTGACTTTCCCGCATCGCCAACGGTTGGTCAGGAGTACACCAGCGGCTCCGTCACGTTCATCTGGAACGGCAACGGATGGACCGTGAAGGCCAGCGTTGACCCATCGACGGTCGTCAAGAAGTCCGGCGACACGATGACGGGCGATCTGGAAATCTCAAAGGTGTCACCGCTTTTGCTTTTGCGAAAAAGTGCTGCCGCTCAATACGCCACGCTCGCTGGATACAGTGGCGCAGGGGCAACGGGGAAGCGGTGGGAGTTCATTCTTGGAAACGACACCGCCGAAAGCGGCGGCGATGCCGGTTCTAATTTCAGCATTGAGCGATATAGCGACACGGGGGCGTGGTTGGGAAGCGCCCTTGCTATTCAGCGCAAAGATAGCTCGTTAAGCGGATCATCACTTGCCAACGCCGCCGAGTATCGCGGAAACATCGGCGGCAATAAAATACTCACACCGGAAGGTGTGTGGAGCGCCGCGCAGTTTATTGCACTCTCAGAAACTGGCGCGACGTTCGTTATAGATTTTGCGACCGGGTTTGACTTTGCAATGTGGCCCTCCGTTTCCGGTCGCACCGTCGTCAACCCAGTAAACGGCAAGCAGGGGCAGAAGGGTCTTTTCATCTTTAACAACAACGGAGCTATCAGCACGATCAACTGGGGCACGTCGTATAAATTCCCCGGCGGCGTGAAACCAACTCTGACGGTCGCGGCGGGGGCCATCGACGTTGTGAGCTACACGGTGTGGGACGACAACATCGTCCTCTGCACCTTTGCAGCGGACTTCAAATAATGCTGCCCGGCATCACACCGGCCCTGATCGCTGGTGGCCCGGCGTTCCCTGTTGTTGCGGGAGTGGTGACAACCAAAACATCCGCCGGTACTACACATACGTTCAATGTCCCCACGCATAATCCCGGCGACCTGTTGTTGGCTTTTATAGTAGGCCCAAATCAGAGTGGTGTTCCTGTTGGATGGACCGGGCTTGAGGGCGGTCAAACGTCGATGTACCGCATAGCCACGGGCAATGATCCGCTGGTGGTTGGATCAAGCACGGTGCATGAATTTGTTTCCGTAGTGTATCGTATCGTCAACTACAGCGGCGTTCCATTCGGCACCAGTATAATCCCCCCAATTGCCGATATTGTTTCGCCTAGTCCACCCGCTTTGACAACACCTTGGCGCGAAGCGAGCACGTTGTGGTTTGCAGCGGTGACGTGGAATTACGCATCGGCACAGGCAATAATCGGAATACCTGCCAACTATATCAATCCGCAATATGTCGTTCCCGCCCCTGACCCTAGTCAAACCGCCATGCACGTAGCACAGCGTGAGCGACGTGCTGAAACAGAAGACCCCGGCAACTACACACTTTCAGCCTTCTCCAATCCACGCGCTAGGACGGTGGCGGTTGCGGGCCGGGGAGCGGGTGCGTGGCGCTCGCGCTCGCTGCGGTTCAATACACCGGACGCCGCAATGATGACGCGAACGCCCGGATCATCCGGCAACCGCGATGTTTTGACCTTTCATTGCTGGCTCAAACGAGCGTCCTTTGGGGTAACTCAATATATTCTTGAAGCCGCACAGGACGCCAATAACCGCACCAGTTTTTCATTCGACGCCGCCGGTCAATTCAGAATACGCGGCTTGGTTGGTGGCGCTGTTAACCTTACGAAGTTCTCATCTCGCCTGTTTCGCGATCCTGCTGCGTGGTTCTCGATAACTGTTCAGATCAACACGAACACAAACACCTATCGGGTGTGGGTTGATGCCGATGAGATAACCGCGTGGAGTACAGATGCGGTCCCTGCGGCGGGAACGGATACATTCTTCAACCACACATGCACTCACTATCTAGGAGCGTGGAACGGCGGCGGTGCCGGAGGCGATTTCTTTGGCGGCTACATGGCAAACGTCCATATGATCGATGGGCTGGCGCTCGACTACAATGCGTTCATCGTGCAAGACCCCGCGACTGGTGTGTGGGGGCCAAAGCTCTACACCGGAGCATATGGCACTAACGGATTTAAGCTCGACTTTGCTAACAACGGCGCAGCGACCGCTGCCGCGCTCGGCAAAGACAGCAGCGGGATGTACAACCTTCTTGTCTATTCCGACGCGTTCGATCACGCGTACTGGAACGCTCGCAACACTTTTGTATATACAGGACAAACGGACCCGTTCGGCGGGACAGGGGCTTGCAGTTTCTTCGTCCTATACGCCGCGACGCAGCCGGACCTGTCCGGTGGTCTGACTGTCACGACGGGGCAGACCTACACCGCAACGGTTTATGCAAAGGCTGGCACCGCTCCACTTCTGCAAATGAACTGCGGCGTGCCGCACGGTGGGTTCTGCTATTTCGATCTGGTTGCAGGCACGATTAACCCGAACAACTACGCCCCCGGTCAGAACACTAGCGCGTCGATGACGCCGGTTACCTATCCTCTCGGCGGCGGCAAGACTGCCGTGTCGTTCTTGGGGATAGGCGGCCCCTATTTGCGAAGCGCCGCCCCGATGACCGGCGCTGCCGACAGCAAATTGTTTTCGTTCAGTCTGTGGGTCAGGCGGGCCTCGAACGAGATAGGCGGACGGATCGTCACCAACGCCACGACTTTGGCTGGGGCTGACACGGGTACGACGCGGCTTGTGTTCAGTGCTGATCCCGCTTTTCCGTCCGCCGTGACTTTCACTGCATCCGATCCTGTTGGTGGAGTCCCCATCAA
>Ga0210380_10001383_pt1 | contig 10058 bp, 8 predicted proteins | sample PLM4_5_coexredo_FD_155476 | JGI IMG/M metagenome (GOLD analysis project Ga0210380, IMG submission 155476) | Groundwater sediment microbial communities from an aquifer in East River, Colorado, USA - PLM4_5_coex redo | ecosystem: Environmental > Terrestrial > Soil > Riparian zone | place: USA...
CGCGGCCTGTCCCGAGATGATCGAAAAGAGACGTTCGTCCTTTTCATCGAATGACGGCAAAGGCGTTGAATCGTGAGGATCGAATACCGAGCCATCGAGCGGAAGCTTGTTCAGAAGCTGAACAACTCCGACCAGATCGCCGCGCGGCGTAATCAGAGGTCCGGAGAACAGGTTCCTCGTGGCGTAGTTCAGCGTCTCTCCCACGCTGGGCGAGACTTTGTTTTCCGCCGAACCGAGATCCAGAAGTATCGGCCTCCTGAAGACTGCGGTCTTGCCGACGATGCTGGAATCATCGATTTTGAATTTCAGACTGCTCAGATATTTCGGAACATGATGAACGTTGATGCTGCGCGTGATCATCGCTTCGAACGTCAGTATCTGCTCACCTTCGGAATCCTTTCTAACGGTGTACACGGATCCCGCATCGCACTGAACCAGGTCCAGGAACGAGCCCAGGGTGGTATCCAGGATTTTCTGAAGGTTATTGGTGGTCTCTGCAGACATCTTTAGGGTTATCGTCCGGGGTCGCGAAATTCTTGAATGAAATTCGTTCGAAATTGTCTGGAAATTGCTATGTTGCACTCAGACAACGACTTCTGAGGCAGGGAAATCGACATACCGAACGCAATTCCGGCCGGATTCCTTCGCGAGATAGAGGGCTTCGTCGGCAGCTTTCAGTACGATTTCCGGCGTTGGCCGGTCGTCCGAACGATCGGCAAACCCGATGCTGATCGTAATTTTGACGGTGTTCCCCGCTGCAGGCTTCCGGCCGCGTGCCCGCGAGCTCTGCCGGGATTCTCGCAACTGGAATTCAGTGGCAGCAACGGCCTCACGAAGAGATTCCACGACAGGAAGCACATCCCCCGCCGTTCGCTTCCGGAAAAGAATGGCGAATTCCTCCCCTCCATGTCGGAACACTCGACCTCCACCCCTGACGTTGGAAAGCCGTCCCGCAATCATTTTGAGCACCTGATCCCCGGCGTCGTGACCGTAGGTGTCGTTCAGATTCTTGAAAAGATCCACGTCGCACATGGCGATCGCGTAGCTGCCTCGCAACAGCCGGAGTGCTTCATTGAATGCGCGCCGGCTAGGCAAGCCCGTCAGTTCATCGATGTATGCAATGTCGTAACCGTGCTCGAGAACGCCGAGCAAAAGAATCATTCCCGCAGCCCCGATATAGAGAAAAACCGATTCGCGCTGTCCCTGGTGGAGTCCCGCGAACACGGCCGCCAAAGACCACATCAGAGCAGGTCCGATTTTTGTATGTCGGCGCAAGGAGAGGAACAGCAGGAACGCACCTGCGGCGGCAAATAGCAGCAGCGCGGGCCATGGCATCCAGGTCCAATCGGCTACCGGGCGGAATCCGGTACGAAAGTATTCCCAGCGCGGAACGCCGATACGAGTCCATGCAACGACGCCAACCACCTGCAGCCCTATCACGACGAACTTCATCAGCCCGCTGAGCGTCAATACCCCGCGCTCGGACAGCCATGCAAACAGGATGAAATTCAAGGGGAGCAGCATGGAGGGGATCAGGAGGTCTATTCCCGTGCCAGATGCCGTTCGTGCGAAAGCCCATGCCACAATCCCCGTTGCGATCGACAGGCACAGCACGCGAGCGTAGTTGTGATACCAGCTGAGTAACGACGCAGCCAGGAGTGCGCCAAAGCAGAAGTAAATGGCGTAAGGGGTCGTGACGTTTCGTACGAGTTCTTCCCGCTGCAGCGCCCAGGCGGCGAGCAGCAACAATCCTCCCGGCGAAACCAGACCTGGAATTGAGCGAAGTGAGATGGTGTTGTATCTCAAGTGAGTACCTAAACGGATGGCCTCCGGAACAACAGCAGGATGACAACAGACCATCCAATCACTCCAAACCATGTGATGGGTTGTTTGGCGAGAGACTTCACGGTTCCCGTGAGTCGACCGGCCAAGCTCTTTGCTTCCGCACCGGAACTTGCCTGGTCCAACGCAGTCCCGGAAGCGCGTGCCGCAGCATCCGCATCGGAAGCCGACGACTTCAACTTTTCGTCTTTCAACGCTTTCAACTCCGATTGAAGACCATGAAGTTCGTTCTCCAGGCGGCGAACGGCAACGTCTCCAACAGCTCCGAGGGAGAGGGCTCTGGCGTTTTCTGCAATCTGCGCCGCTGTGCGCGAGAATTGCACGACGTCGCTTCCCTTTGGATCCTTCTTGTATGCCGCTTCCGCCTTCTCATGAAAATCCCGGGCAAGAGTCAGAGCGGCGTTGACCCTGCTTTCTGCGTCCAGAACCTTTTGACCATGATGATCGATTGAAGCGGCTACAGCTTTGGAAGCCAGTTCCAGAGCTTTACGAGCCTGGAGGAGCTCGTTCGGCGCAGGGTCCGGAGTGCCCTTTGAAACGTTGTAGCTGTTGTAATGCGTATAGTAAAAAAGTTTGCCGTCAATCTTCTGGGCGCGTTTCTCAGGCAGAGCATCGCCACCGTTCTGGTCCACGCTGTACAGCACTATCATCGAGCTGGGGTCGGCGACGGCATAATCCGGCTCGGCGGTAACCATCAGCCAGAATGTCTGATATGGCGTCGTGACGTTGATGCTGACCGGGCTCTGGCCGCTAAATGTAATCTCGCCGAGGTTGGATGCCCTCCCGTCGACGGATACTGCCCAGAGAACGTAGGTAAGAAAATCCTTACCGAACGTATGCGCTGGTTCCAGTCCGGAAATCACGCCACGGTTGATATCGAGCTCTACAAATCCCGGACGACTTCCGATCTTGAGTTTGATTCGCGCTTTTGGGGCTCGGCTCGTACCCTGCAGACGTACATCCGTCGCGGTGCTCTGGTACCGGTAGCTCAATATCTGACCACCGGGATCTTTCACGTCGATCGTCGTCAGCTGAGCTGGCTGAGAACTTTGTTGCGCAATGAGGGGTTTTCCCACTGCTCCCATGAGCAGGAGTCCGATGATTCGAAGTCTTATCGAAGCACCCAAATGGAGTTCCTTCCTAGATTCCAAAAGTGGACCGCTCGTACGTCCAGACTCTGCTACGTCGTCCTCAACATCGCAAAGTACACTGCACGGTCCCGTCTGAGGGGGCATTCTAACTTGAGAGAACTTTTATTTGGAACAACCGAACTTTCAAGGACTGCGAAAAGTCACTATTTTCACTTTCTGGATTGGAAAATGTTTCGGTACGAATCCCACTTCTGAAGGGAGAGGGTGGACTGACAGCCGACAGGCTGTCAGGACGGGTGAGGGGTACCGTGACGGCGCCGTTAACGTACCCCTCACCCGGCCCGCTGGCGCGGGCCACCCTCTCCCTTCAGGAGAGGGATTCCCCACTTTAGTCCGTACGGCTCGCTAGGATTGATGCTCATGTTCCAGCTCAAATTCACTCCGACATTCTCAAGGCAGCGGGAAGCGCTGCTGGCGGAAACCGCTGTTCCGCGCATTGCAATTCCCCAAAGCGTGGAGGAATGTCTCGCCGGGTTCCATACCCTGAAGTCGGGCGAAGCCAAAGGAAACCTGCGGCTCTGGATTGAAACGATTCGGGCAGTCCATCCCCTGCTCATCAAGACGGCACTCATTTCCCTGCTGTCGTCGGTTTGCGCAGGCGGGTCCACTTTGGCTGCGATGCAGATTCTGGAAACCGGGCAGAACCTGCAGTCGATGTGGGTCTTCTCTTTTATTTTCTTTGCGATGAATCTCACGGCTCAGGTTGGTATCTACATCAGCGGCCAGTTGCGACGCTGGGTGGGCCTGGGCGCCGAGTCCCATCTGGTGGCACGAATTTCCCGAAAACTACTCAACCTGAGTTCGGCAGCGGCCGCCCGCCAGTCTTCCGGAAACCTGAAGACCCTGATCACATCGGATGTGCGAAACGTGGGGCAGTTTTTGGACAATGCCGTACGCAATCTCATCCCGGCACTGACGTCCCTTGCAGTCATCGGTCCCCTGCTCGTTCATTTCTCCGGCCGGCCCGGTCTGTTCGGCCTGATCGTGATGACGATGGTCATTCCCGTTTCAGTGGGACTGAATGCCATCTGTTCCCACTATCAGTCAAAGAGCCAGGCGGAGCTGGACAAGCTCACGGCACTGGCCGGAGAGTGGGTACGGAATATACGGTTGATTCGCTATTTATCGTGGGACGAAGCATTTCAACGGGACGTCTCCACAAGAGTCCGGCAATTCATGACGGTCTCGGTGATTCAGCATGTCCTGAACTGCCTGATTTACGGGCTCAGCATTTCATGGTGGATGATTTCGGCCACCGGCGTCGTCGTCATTTCCCGTTGGATGAATTATCCGTTGGACCTGGCCGGATTCTTCGGATCACTGTGGTTGCTCACCTTCATGGCGGGATTTTTCACGCATCTGCCCAATACGATCCGGCTATATGGACTGGCCGCTCCATCCATTCGAAGAATAGTCCGGCTTCTGTCGGAACCCGAACAATCCGATTACCTCAAGCCCGGTGAATCCGTCTCGTCGGGTGCCATTCCGGTAAAAGTGACGTTTGAAAATGTCGGGTTTCACTATGCAGACGGCAAGCTGGCAATCCAGGACCTTTCCCTGGATCTCGTTCTAAGTCGGCAGACCGCGATCATCGGAGAGATCGGCAGCGGAAAAACCACGCTGCTGAAACTGCTCTGCGGAGAGTTCCCTCCGGATACCGGACGGATATTCATTCACTTCAGCGACGGAACCGTTCGCGATTTCTGGACTCAGCCGGTGTATCCAATTCTCCGCAGGAATTTGGCGTATGTTCCGCAGGAAGCATTCATTTCCAGTGATCTGTTTCACATGAACATCACCTTGTCCGGATCCACCGAGAGTCGGATAGAAGACATTGCGGCAGCTGCATACTGGGCCGAGCTCGAAACGGATTTGTTGGAATTGCCCGGCGGGCTCGCTCAGGAAATCGGCGAAAGCGGCGTCAATCTCAGTGGAGGGCAGCGACAGCGTCTCAATCTGGCGCGGGCTTTTTATTCGCAGCGCGCGTGTATGGTGCTCGACGACACGATGAGCGCCGTCGACACGAAGACGGAAACCATCCTGATGGATCGACTCGTTGCGCGAGAGGGCGGATTTGTCCTCGTGACGCATCGAACCGGCGAACTGCTTCAGGTTGAAGACGTCATCGTCATGAAAGACGGAAGGATCGTGGAGCGCGGAGATCCGAAGGTTCTCGCCCGGGACCCGGATTCGCAGCTGACGCGGGTCCTACGCGCCTATGAAAACGAGGCCCCGCGTGGCTGAACCTGCCCGGAAACATACCTTCGTGAAGGAGGAGTCGTTGCTTCCGACCTCCGGGCTGTTCGCGCTCAATTGGCGAATGTTCCGATCATTTCCGGTGTTTCTGGCGCTTCTTCCACTGACGATGGCGACGATCATTGCATCGTCTGCAGCCCCTCTGATCTACCGGTGGTATTCCGGGCAACTTTCCAGCGGCGCCGTGGATTTCACATTGAAGGGACTGATACTGGTGGTCACACTCGCCACGACATTGCGAATCGCCGCATGGGCCCTATTCGAAATCAGCGGAATGTGGTCCAGCCAGCGGATTCATGCCGAAATGGTGCGCGGCATGGCTCATACACGGACGACATTCTTCGACGAAAATCCGTCCGGCCGACTGATCAACCGGCTGGTCCGCGACTATGACGAGTTGCGATCCAATGCGATTGTCTTCGTCGGCGATTTCTTCAATTCCATGGTTGAAGTCCTGAGCGTCGCCGTGATTGCCGCGCTGGCAAGCCCGTGGGCAGCGGCCCTGATGGTGCCGCTGCTCGGCGTGTTCGCCTATGTTCAATGGAACCGCTCCGCAATGATTGATCACGCCCGCAGCCTTGCCGCTATCGCAACCGGTCACGTCATGGGACGGAAGAACGACCTGATTGAAGGGCGTGAGATTTTCCTGCTCTACAACCGGGCCGATCATTTGCTTCAGCGCATGGGGGAAAGTTTTCGCACCTATCTGCGTGCATCGGCGCTCACAGCCCAGATTGAAATCTGGGCCAGTTTCTGGGTCCGGATTTCTTCAGAAGCGTTTTCATTCGGCGTTCTGCTTCTGCTGACGCTGGCTCTATCGCAGGGACGCCTTGGGCCAACGATGGCCGGCGTCATCATCTCTTCCCTGTTTGGGATCACGGGAAGCGTGGCGTGGCTGGACTTCGCAACAAGCCTTGTTTCCAAGTCGAGTCCGCACGTACGGCGTGTTTTCGAATTCGTCGATCTCCCATCGGAAGTGCTGGAGGAGGGCCGGAGCCTTCAGGATCGCATGCCTGTCACTGCCCATACTGGGGACATCACGTTTGTGAACTACACCATGTCCTATCGCGTGGATACTCCGGTAATTCTGGACAGGCTGAACCTGACGCTGCCGGTGGGAAGCAAAACCGCATTGATCGGCCGCACGGGATCCGGGAAAACAAGTCTGATGCAGGCGCTCATGCGCATGGTGTACGTGCGCGAAGGCGACATTCGCATTGGAGGCCATTCGATTTTTGATATGGAAGTCCGCGAACTCCGTAAACTGTTTGGCGTCGTTCCGCAGTCCCCGTATCTTTTCGCCGGGACTATACGTTCCAACCTGGATCGCGTTGGTGGGATTTCCAATGTGGTTCTGGAAAGTTCCATGCGATCTGTGAGATTGGGCTTCTCGCTGAGCGACCCGGTGAGCGAAGGAGGACAAAACTTTTCCGTGGGAGAGCGTCAGTTGATTTGCCTGGCACGTGTGATCGCTGCCGGCCGGAGCATCGTATTGATGGATGAACCCACCAGCGGGCTGGACCCGGAAACCGACGCGAGAATCAGCGAGATCCTTCGGACCGCTCTCAAGGATATAACGGTGCTGACCATTGCACATCGTCGGGAGTCGCTGGGAAACTACGATCGTATAATTGAAATGCAGAATGGGCGGGTAATAGACGGGCAGCAGCCTTACTGAAATCATGAAAAAGACAATACTTGTTACCGGAGGCGCCGGACACGTCGGCTCTCACATCATCGAAGAACTTGTGGCCGATACGCAGAACCAGGTCATCTCACTGGATAACTACTTCAACGGCTCCGAGAGAAACCACATTCCAGGAGCAGAGTATCGCCGCGGGCACACCAAAGACATCAGTGTGCTGATTCCGGAAACGCCGGACATCATTTACCATCTTGGCGAATATGCACGGATCGCGCCCTCGATCAAAGAGGTTGCGCAAGTATTCGACATGAATGTGGTGGGGACATTTGCGGTAGCGGAATTCTGCCGGCAACGGAAAGTCCCAAAACTCGTATATGCGGCATCGAGCACGAAATTTGCCATCGAAGGGGATGGAAGACATCAGAGTCCATACGCATTCACGAAAGCAACCAATGTCGATCTCTTCAGTGACTATGGCCGCTGGTACGATCTGCCCTATGCTATATGCTACTTCTACAATGCATACGGTCCGCGTGAACGCGGAGACAGCGAATATGCAACAGTCATCGCAAGATTTGAACAAGCCTACCTGAAGAAGCAACCTTTAACCGTCGTAAAACCAGGTACTCAAAAACGTAATTTTACATACGTCAAGGATCTCGCCAAGGGCATCATACTGACTGGCGAACGAGGCTCAGGTGACGGATATACACTCCCCAACAGAAAGAGCTACTCCATCCTGGAAATCGCAGCAGCATTCGGAGGAAAGATTGAGATGATTGACGGTGATCCCGGCAGAGCTGCTTCAGGCGACGCTCCTTCCAGAACGTGCGATGAGCTCGGGTGGCAAACGACTGTGGATGTCATGGACTATATCCGGAATTTTGTCCGAGAGAACCCGAGATAGATTTTGGAGGATATCGATATGACGCCTGACGCAGTGATTCGCAACTGGTTCAAAGAGGTCTGGAACGACGGCAGCGAAAGCGCAATCGACCGCTACTTCGCAGAGGATGCCATTGCACACGGATTGCCTGCGGCCGACGGTTCCCCGATGAAGGGACCTTCGGCGTTTAAGCCATTCGTGCGACATTTTCGAGCGGCGTTTCCAAACATGAAAATTGAAGTCCTGCGCACAATCACCGAAGGACCATTCGTTTGTGCCCACTGCCGCGTCACCGGGATACACAGCGGGCCGGGATTTGGTCCGGCACCAACGGGCGTTCCCATTGATTTTTCGGGAATGACGATCGTTCGAGTCGAGAACGACACGATTAAGGAAGGATGGAACTCGTTCGATTTCATGTCGCTCTTCCAGCAGATTCGGCTTCTGCCGCAGATCTGACCGTCCCGCTTAATCCAGCTTGAACGTAACGGTTCGGACTTTGTTGGGAGTATCCCCATCGGTCCACGCCAGGACGACCTGCTTTCCACTCATTGCCATGTGCGGAACTCCGGCAAACTTCACTTTGCTGCCGGCAGTAGCGATGATGGGTTCACCCATGGTTCCATCCGAATGGACCAGCCGCACTCGAACCTGGGTCCCTTCGGGCGCCTGTTCCATCCAGCTGACCAGCGCTTCCCCCGAAGCCTGAGCGATGATGTCGACCCGGCCAACGGGTTTACCGCTGTCGACGCGGATGGGAGCGCCAAAGGTCTTGCCACCATCTTTGGATAAGGCAACGTTCACCTGAGACGCATCATTGGGAGCGGTAAACCAGGCTGCCGCGATATTGGCTCCGGATGCGGAAACGGACGGTCCATTCACGGGACAACCATCGATCATCCAGTTGTCTTTTGACAGTAGTTCCGGCTTCGACCATCCGTCCCTGGTATGACGGGCAACGGCAATGTCGCGAATTTCCTTCTCGGATCGATCTCGATAAACAGCAATGATTCCATCAGGCGTAACGGCGGCGGACGTCTGGCAGCACTCACAAACGCGCGTATCCAGTACGGCTTCAGTTCCGATCTTTCCGTCGGAGGTGACGGTTGTGTAGTTCAGCGCCATGTCGCCGACTTCGTCCTTAATCTTGTTGCCATCCAGCCACAGGACTCCGATTTCGCCAGGGCCAGCCGCGACAAGAGACACAAACCCATGCTCGTTCTCGCTTCGATCGCGGTGAGGGATGATGGATTTTCCCCAGGTCTTCCCGCTATCTCGTGAAAACGACAGGCGCACGTTGTACGCTTCCGATCCTTCCGGATTGTCGGCGAGCCACTGCGCGGCAAGCGTTCCGTCGGGGAGTGCAATCAGTGAAGGGTAATCGGACGCGTTGACAAACCAGTGTTCGCCCTGGGCAATCAAAGATCCGGGTGACCAGGTCTGGTTCTCGCCGAGAACTGAAAACTTCAGGCTGGCCTTGGTGTCTGCCGTATCAATCCAGCTCAGATAGATGCGTCCGTCCGGACCGGCGGTCAAATTCGGTTCCTCGCTACCGGCCCCGGCGGGAGATGAAATCTCCGTGATGCTGGCCGGCTTTGCCGCTGGTGCCGGTGATTTGCATTGCGTCATCAGTAGGAGTGCAACTGCGGCAAGAAGCAGAACGCTCAGTTTCTTCATATGTCGAATACCTTTCAAAAATTGCGCTATCGATAGATATCACAGCCGGGAGGAGTACAGCTGCTATCTGACAAAGAGTTCAGGAAAATCCCTCTCCTGAAGGGAGGAGTTAACATGCTTGAGGAATCAAATCAGCAATTAGCCATCGCCAATCGCCGATTTGCAGACATCCTTTTGCAACATCCTTATAAATTTGCCGCAAGGATCCAGGAACGATAAGGATAGTGCAAAAGGATGTCTGCAAATCGGCGATTGGCGATGGCTAATCGCGTATTGAGGACTTGATTCGTCAGGTATCTCATTGCCGTGAAGTGAGAGGGATTCGCTAGCCACATTCTGGTCGATATCGGATAGAATCCGGCAAACTCATTCGGAGGACAACCTATGCGTTACTTACGTTCGCCTCGTGTGGCAGTGCTCTCTATCCTGGTCATCGTGCTTGCTACCGGTTCCCTGTTCTCGCTGCAACGGTCATCGGGCAGAATGGCAACTGCAGCAACGGCGTTTGTGAGCAGCCTCACTCCGGAGCAACGGCAGAAAGGAGTGTTTCCGTTCGAATCGGAGGAGCGACTGCACTGGAACTTCATTACCACAGAAAATT
>Ga0210380_10001385_pt1 | contig 10057 bp, 8 predicted proteins | sample PLM4_5_coexredo_FD_155476 | JGI IMG/M metagenome (GOLD analysis project Ga0210380, IMG submission 155476) | Groundwater sediment microbial communities from an aquifer in East River, Colorado, USA - PLM4_5_coex redo | ecosystem: Environmental > Terrestrial > Soil > Riparian zone | place: USA...
CGTTGTCGGCGATGCGGATTTTCGTTTCGCCGGTCTTGCCTTCCGAGCCGGGCGCGCCATTGGGCCAGAGGAGGATTTCTTTGCCGGGTTCAACGGCGTTCGCTCCGACGCTCACAAACAAAGCGAGGCCGCAAAAGATTCGCGCGACAAGGAATGAAGGTTTGATTTGCTTGAACATAAAACGAACCCGGGTGTGACTGCTGGGTTTGTAATGGAAGGTTTGGCGCTTAGCAAGATTCTGAACGAAATCGGAACCTGACGGTCTACGACCTACGAGCTGCTGACGAAACTTTTTTCAGGCCCTCGGAGATTTCATGAAGGCATTATTCTCCAATCCGAATATTTGAATTCAAAATTCTGCACCCCCACGAAGTATAAGTTGTCTGTAACCGCTCGCTCGTGGTATTTGTCTCCCACGTTCGATGAAAACTTGCAGAAACATATCAGCCACGAGCTGGCCGACAATGAAGGTCGCGAAAGCGACAGGTCATAGCCGGTTGGGTCAGGGTTGTGCGTTTAGCCGAAGGCTATCCATTGCGTATGGCGGGCAATGCCCCGAAGCGACTTTGGATAATTTGGAGGTAAGCAGGTAACGAATCGAAAGAGAATTTCTTCACCCTGCTTACCTGTGTTAAGCAGGGTTTTTTGTTTTCCTGAAACTGACGGTGAAATGGCAGCAACGAAAGGTGAACAGTCTGTGAACGATAACAACGTGACGTCTTGATGATGTCTGACAGTGCCAAACGAATTAGAGCGCAGGAATGCCAAGGCGTTCCACCGGTGGGGTCTGCCCATCGCGAGCGAAGACGCGCGCCGAGACGATTTGAAACGCTTTTACATTTTAAGGGCTTCGGAGGAGGTGTGCCCCCAAACACCGAAACAGCCGCCGTGAAACCGCGGGTTGGTAGCGCAAGCTAGCAAGAGGTGTTTGTTCTTTATTGAAATGGCAGGGGCCGGGAGCGCGAATGCTCCCGGCCCTTTCAATTTCCGCGGTTGTGATTTAACAGCCAGAATACCTCCCCGCCACGGAGGAGGATGGTTGTCTCTCACTTCTTCAATCGCCATTGGCTGAAGGTGCGTTCGCTTCCTTGCGGGCAGGTGAAATCAGTTGGTCGCGATTGGCCGGGAGCAGCCATGCAAAAGCACGCTTCGTCGCCCTCCCATTTCAGGAGCCCGTGTTGAATGGCGCCTTTGCACGCGCCACCGATGTTGTAATAGTCCACGTGCATCGGGTCCGTTTTTTCATCGAGCCTGACCAATGCGTGAATCATCGTCTGGCCGCCAAAAGAGATTTTGATCTCGTTTTTTGTCGCCGTGCGAAGTCCGGTGCGAAGCATCATTCCCGGCAACTCCTGTCCGTCGCGAACGATTCTCACCGCGGTCCACTGCCCTTGAAGCCGCGTGAGAGTCGGAGATTCGACGAGCTCAAATCCACTGGCATCTTGAATCGGCGAGGCTTTCTGCGGCGCCGATGCGGTGCCGCCGGTGACATCTTCCGGACGGGAATGGGAGGTTCGTCTGAGCGTTTCGAATGCGCGTCCGCTCCCGGAGGACGTGGCAAACTTGTCCGGACGCGGCTTGCCGTTCATATCGAGACAAAGTTCCAGTTGATCACCATCGAGGCGAAAGATGCCAAAGTTCCAATTGCCGGCTTCGGGCCCTTCGACGAATTCAATGTCAATCTCGTGCGGTTGTGCTTCGACATTGATGTTGAAGATGCCTTCGTAATTCGCCTCCGGTGATTCGGTGCGAAATCGGTCCCCATCAATGAGCAGTCGGGACGCTCCCAACGCGCCGGCGGGAATGACGCTGCCGTCTATTTCCAGCCGCGCGAACGACCACGTCCCTTCGAGCGCGCGAAGCTGGTCCACATGACGCGCGAGGTGTGGCCAACTGGCGAATCCGGTTTTTCGCGCGATGGCCGATTGCGCGTCGGCCAATCGGTAACGCGTCCCGAGGACTTGAGCAGCGGTCATTCCTTTGGCGGCTGGCAGGTAATTAAGTATTATCGCCGCCGCGTCTGCGTCGCGGGATTCGAGGGCGGAAAGGAGTGCTTTCGCCTGGCGCCGGAGATGGTCGAGGTTAGGACGGGCTGGAAGACTCTTTTTCATAATACGTTCTTCATCACTGCGCCCGGATCCGCAAACGGGCGGCACGCAGTGCGTGCGATTGATCGTGATTGTGAATGAAGTCGGGTTAAACCCTTTCCGCGGATCCGGTGGCTCTCTTCCAGCCGGGCACGACTATATTCAGCCGGTTTCCTGAGGCAAGTTGGAAAATCTGGGCGCACAACCGGAAATCGAAAATGAGTTTCAATCAGGATCGTGGTGTAACCGCAGCATCTTCGCCTGTGAAGCGAACGGTGCGGGTGCAAATCCCGGCTTCCTGACCAATCTATCCAAGGTAGGGCCGCGTTGCCGCGCGGTCCCGATGTTTGGGGCGAGCAGCAACTCGTCCCACCACAAATTTGAATCAGCCAGCAGCCGCCACGGCAGTTCGCCGAAACGGTTCTGCGGATGAGCGGGTTCAATCGCGGTTCGATTCCGCAATCGGCTCATAACCGACTCGAGGCAACGAGATGGAGTTGAAAATCCACAACGACAGTTCGCGGCAGCGAGACCTGCGCGCAAGCGCAGCCTGAGAGCAGCCCTGCGAGAATTCTTTTGAGAAATTTTCCCGCTGCTCAATGGCGGTCTCCTGTCGCGGGCTTCAATTTAATTTGGGAGGGACGCATTCCACCGCGTCCCAAACTTCACAACAAATTCGGGACGGCGTGGAAGTCGTCCCTCCTAGGAAAGGAGAACACCCATGAACACGCTCTCACCTCTCTTCATCGTACTCGCCATGCTGATCATCACGGTCGCGCTGTTGAAGCTCGGCAAGATTCGGCACGCGCACATCGTGTCGGAAGGCTACATCGGCTTGCTCTATCACAAGGGCAAGTTCGTGCGCGTGCTCGCTCCCGGTCGGCATGTGCATTGGGGTCGCCACTTTACGATCCGCTGGATGGACGTGCGACGCGCGTCGCTGCTCATCGCCGGTCAGGACGTGCTCACGGCGGACAACGTCGGCCTCAAACTCAGCCTGCTCGTCACGTATCAGGTGAGCGATCTGGTCAAGGCCACGCACGACACGCAAAATTGGCAGAGCGATCTGCACAACGCGGCACAACTCGCATTGCGAGCGGTCGTGGGTGGCGTCGCTGTCGAAACGCTGCTCAACCAGCGGCTCGAAATCGGCGCGCAGCTTCTGGCTCGCGTGCAGCCGGAAGCGGCGAAGATCGGCATCAACGTCATCACCGTCGAAGTGAAGGACGTGATGTTCCCGGCTGACGTCAAGCGCGCCTTCACCGAAGTGCTGAAGGCGAAGCAGGAAGGCGAGGCCGCGCTCGAACGCGCCCGCGGCGAAAGCGCATCCCTGCGCAATCTCGCCAACGCCGCTCGCGTGCTGGAAGACAATCCGGCGCTGATGAACCTGCGCCTGATGCAGTCGCTCACGGCGGCGCAGAACGCGGGCAACACGCTGGTGCTCGGTATGCCCGGCGGCTTCGTGCCGCTGAAGGCAGGCAAAGCTGCATCCGCCGACGAAACGAAGGAAAATGGCGGCGCGGAAACGTGACCGCAAAAATTGTCCGCAACTAGCGGACGGTTCAAGGACGCCAAGAGGCAAACAACGCGGGCGGAGGCGAAAGCTTCCGCCCGCATCTTACGATTCGTCTCAGTGACGAATGGTTCTTTGAGAAAGGCAGAATATGAAAACTCAACGTGCAAAACGCGTATGCGAATTCCGGCTGAAATTGACCAGCTACAGCGATTCCTATTACATCAAGCGGGCCTTAAAGCTGGAAGCCGCGCTGAAGGAGAAGCCCGAAGTCATCCGTCTTGAGATGATCGGTGCGGGGGAAATCCCTGCGGACACCGCGCTGCTTTTCCGCTCGATCTTGATCGGCCGTTCACCCGGCGCTCAACTCGTCACCCACGCGCGCTCCAGCCTGCAAGGCGCTTCGGTGCTCGTCTGGCTGCTGGGCGATCAACGCACCATCCGCAGCGACGCCCGGGTGTTCTTCCGACGCAATCCGCTCGCCGATGAAGATCCGGTGGAAGTTTATGCCGGACTGGGCGACGCCGAACCCAAATACAAGGATTCCTATTCATCGGTGGATCCTGAAGACGCCGATTACGTGCGCGTGCTTGAGCATATCAACGAGTTCCTGCCGGTGACTGAATTTGCGGGGCGCGTCATCCATCTCAGCGTGCTGCGGCAATTCGGTCTCGTCGAAAACGAGCAGGTGGACGGTTTCCTGGCCACGGCGTTTGGAAAAAGTAAAAGCGAACGAGCGCTAGTGCCCCGGTGAATGCATCGGCGGTGAATTAACAACGCGGGCGGAGGCGAAAGCTTCCGCCTGCGTTTTCTGACGGATGGCTTGGCTTTTCAGCAATTATCTGCAAATCGTTCTACCACTGTGCTTGTTATATGAACAACAACGAACTTGAACAAATACGGAAGAAGGCTCTACAGGCGATAAGCCCTCTCCGCCCGGCCGAAAAGGGAAAATATTTTTGGGGCGAGAGAACGAATGCCGGTCGAGACTTGCCTCCATACTATGTTGTGTACTTCTTGTTGGCCGACCTGTTGGGCTTCCCAACCATTGGCCAACAGGAAAAAGTCGCTTGGTCAATCGTCTTGGAATTGGAAGGAAAGACGCTTGTGATCGAGCATCGCAAAATGGGATTGGGCATTTTCGTCAAGGACATCAAGGAAGATGAAGCTTCCGCAGAAGAGATCGTAAAGCGAATCATGCGTGGCGTGAGAGTGTCCGAGAGTTATTTCGACTCGCTTGCGGAGATCGCGATTCAGGATTCGAAGCTTAATTTGCTGAACAAGAGTAAGCCCCTGCTTGATCGCGTCCAATATTTCTTGGCACGTTACAAAGAAGCGAAATTGGAAGCCGAATCGAAAAGGGCGGAGCCGATTTTCGAAACGCTTGCAGACGGCAAGCAAAAGACTGTCCACCCTTCTCGCTTCGATTTGGAGAGAGAGGCTGATTGGCTCGCGGTGAGTGCGATCGAGGGATTTTTCAGTTGGACTGAACATGTATTCATTCATTTGGCATTGCTGAAAGGAACGATCACGACAGGAATCGAGACGGCCGATTTGGCGGAAGCCAATTGGCCCGAGAAGTTCAAAAAGGCGCTCGATATTGGCGATGCGTCCGCGAAGCGTTTTTACGATGAACTGATCGTAATAAGAAAACAGGTGCGGAACTTTGTTGCCCACGGCGCCTTCGGCAAACAAGGAGAGGCTTTTCGTTTTCACTCGAAGGCAGGAGCAGTGCCCGTTTTGATGCCTCACAACACGAAAGGCACGAGGTTTTCGATGTTTGAGGATATGAGTTTTCGAGAAGAGACGGCAATAAAGCTCATAGAAGAGTTTATTGAGTTTCTACGCACGAGCCATCAAGCACCGGCATTCAAGTATGTTCAAGAGAGCCATCTGCCGACCGTGTTGACATACGTCAGCGATGGGACGTACAAAGAAGCGTCGTCGTCAATCGAGAAAATGGATGCTCTCATTTATTCCATGCAAATGAGATTCGACAGGGCTGCGAACATGGATTGGTAACTATCAGGCCATACGCGTGCAGGCGACACATCGTCAATCATGGTGCGCAGTACTCCTCGTTGGTGGGCTGTACGCATTCGTAGGAATCACCTTCGCCCTACCCGACAGCCACGCGCGGGCCTGGCGGCTTGCCGCTTGGATAGTCAGCGGCGTAGTGTATGCGATTCACGTGGGTTACGAGCGCTGCTGGCTGCGCAATTCGTCTCTGTCATCTGCGCTGCACGTTGCGTCGGGCTCCGCGCTTGGTGCGCTCGGGTTGGCGATTGGGGCAATCGTCCATTCGCTATCGGTGACCACTACGAGCCAACACCAGCGGCTCCTGCTCATCGCACTCGTCGCCTGGCCGGTCATTACTGGTGTGCCCGCGTTTTTGGTCGGGCTTGGAGCCAGCGGATTGCTTGGACGATTGTGGCGGCGTGGCGGCTCCTGAACTGGAGCGCGGCATTTATGCCGCTTCGACGTCGCAACTAGCTTGGTCGTGAAGCGGCATAAATGCCGCGCTCCGACGTCGAAGAACCACCTTCTATTTGCCGTTCCGTGAGGCGACTGATTCGAGAAACATGACGAACTTCTGGAGTCTTTTTTCTTCCAGTACGACGCGCCAGCCGTCGTCCTGACGACGCAACGTGATCGGGTTCTGTCTGATCTTCCATCTTCGAAGTTGAGCTTCGGCTCGACGGGCCATTTCCGCCTCCACGCAGCAGCCTGCGGATTTCTTTTTTAAAGCAATCCTGCCGGGGCAGCACCGGCGGGAGTCTCCATTCCATTTGCTCGCGTAGCCCGATGCAGAGGCACGACTTCGAGAACGTCGCCAGTGCAGGTGCATTACAGTTCGCGATAGCGAACCGTCTCATTTGGGGCAACCAACTTGTAAGGCTTGGGAAGCCTACTCCTACCGTGAGCACCAATTTTGAATTGGCCGGAGTTGCTGGTTGCCGGGCACGCCGATATGCTCATCCGCAATGAACCGCCTCACTTCCGTGGATCGACTGATTCATCTGGCCTTGCTGATATTGGCATTCGTTTGCAGCAGCCCCGCGCCTGCAAAATCTTTGCAGGAAGCCTTGGACGCCGTTCGCGACCGCGCTCTTACAAATCTTTCCCTGCAAGTTCCCGGCCTGTCTGCCGCCGCGGGTCGTGACGGGAAAATTGTATGGTCCGCGGGCTTTGGCTTCGCGGATTTGGAGGCAAAAAAGCCCGTCACATCCAATACCCTGTTTCGCATCGGCAGTGTCTCCAAACCACTGACCGCCGCTGGCCTCATGTTGCTGGTGGAACAGAGTAGCCTCGATTTGGACGCCGACATCCACAAGTATTTGCCCGGCTTTCCGGAGAAGGGCCACGTCATCACCGCGCGCCAACTTGCCGGACACCTCGCGGGAATCCGCCATTATCGGGGCGCCGAGTTTCTGCTGAACAAACCCTTCTCGAGCGTGCGCGAAAGCCTGAAGATTTTTGAGAACGATCCCCTCCTCTTCGAACCCGGAGAAAAATACTCCTATTCCAGCTACGGCTACAACTTGCTCAGCGCAGTCATGGAATCAGCGGCGAAGGAGGAATTCCTTCCTTACATGGAGAAAGCAGTTTTTCGCCCCCTCAAAATGGCGGCCACCTTGCCGGACCACGCCAGGAGCGAGCTTCCCGAGCGGACGAAGTTTTATGCCACGAAACCTGGCGGTGGATTCGAAATCGCGCCCGCGGTGGACAACAGTTACAAGTGGGCTGGCGGCGGATTTCTTTCCACGCCCGAAGACCTCGTGCGTTTTGGCCTCGCTTTGATGAAGCCGGGCTTTCTCAAACGCGAATCCCTTGCGACCCTGTTCAAATCGCAGAGCACCAGCGATGGCAAGCCCATCGGCTACGGTATTGGCTGGAACGTTCGTGTGGACCACGGCCATCGCATCATGATGCACACCGGCGGTTCCATCGGCGGCACGTCGGTTCTCATGTTATTCCCGGATTCCGGGACGGTGCTGGCGATGACAGCGAACTGCACTTCGTCCCCGTTTGACAAGACGAACCTCGACGCCGTCATCGCCGAATTTTCCGCTTCGTTCGCCAGACCTTAGGCACCGCGAGAAACCGGCGGCGTGGCAATTCTGGCCTGAGCCGACGGCGCACGCGTTGTCGTCAGAACTAATTCATCGTTTTCAAGGAGTCGAAGCCACAGCAGACCGGCACCGGACTTTTAATCCGAAATGGTGAGGTTGCAACCATCTCCGGCTCCACCAATTCATTGCCGGGTCGTCTAATTAGTAGGACACCGCCCTTTGAAGGCGGCCGTGATGGTGCGAGTCCATCCCCGGCAACCAGTCTCGGCCCGTTAGCTCAAAATCAGAGCGGCAGTCTTACAAACTGCGGACGTTGGAGAGTTGCTAATTAGAGCGCGCTCGATAGTACGCGGCATCTCCCGTGGTCGTATTCGTATGCGCAACGAGGCCGCCTTCCGGTGCGATGTTGGTTGCCACATTGGCCCAGGTGAGGAGATTGGTTGAGCGCTCCAGCACGTAACTCAAGCCGGCAGTGCCGTAAAAGGAGATGACTACATTTCCGCCGCCCAGTTTTGTTGCGTTCATCACGGGATTGGAGCTGCCCGCAAATGTGTAGGAGCGCACGTAATCCACGTTCATCTTCGTAGTGCTGCTGGCCCGGTTACCATAGCCGCCCACGGGAATATCGCCTGCCCAGTTGTTATCTCGGACCTCGGAGCTGAGGATGAAATACTGGCTGCGTTGCGATACCGGTGCTTCAGGAGGGACTGGGTCTTGCGCAGTTGAATTGGTCACTCCCCAAACGAGGACTCCGTCATAGTAATAGTTTTGGAAGTTTGTTTTCCATTCCACGGCAAACAAATGCCAACCGGTCGAAAGACCTGACCCTACCAGCCCGCTACCCACCGTCTTGTGTTCCGAGCCGTAGCCGTCCCAATGGATGTTTGCAACAGCCCGGTTGTTATTGGCCACGTTGTTCGCGTTCACCGCGCGATGTTCGACAATGTCCATTTCCGTCCCATAAGCATGCGGATCACCCACCATCACCATCGTTGGCGAAGTCATCCAGAACGCCGACCATTCTCCGGGCGAGTCGTTGAAATTAATGCGCGCCTCCAGGTAACCATACAGCGGCATGTATAAATCTTCGGTTCCAATCATGCCGGTGAAGTTGGTTGCACCATCGGTGTAGGTGGTGATGGTTAACACGCCGTTGGTTACAGAAATGGCACTCGCAGTGTTGGTGGCGTCATTCCGAGGCCCCAACAAGCGATAGTTCCATTTGTTCGTGTCCAGGGACGAACCGTCGAATTCATCGCTCCAATCCAGGACGTAGCCCGCGGGCGGTTCGCAATGAGATTGGATGCTGGTTAACAGCAAAGAGCCCATCAACAAGAGCAACGGCCGTAGCGTTGTGCACGATAGATGGGACCGAATCATCACCTTAATTTGGCAGTTTGACAGGACATCCTCGATAAAATTCGCAGCTATTATTCAGCCATTGGCCGCGCCGGTCGCCTGAGAAAAAGATGTGACAATTATTGGCGGATTTCCTGAACGTATAGCACGCGAATCGACCGTTTTCCCTGGCTGACGTCCAAGTCCTTCGCAGCGGATTCCTTCGCCTGTTTCATCGCTGCACTCCGCGTGGATGCCTCGGTTCTTACGTTGGATGTGTTCGTCAACGTCACACGAATGCGTACTTCAAATTTCTTCGGTTGTGGTTTGGCCGCCGACGGTTGCCCAATCCACCCGCATGTCACTGTTCGTACGCGTCGCGCTCACGAATTGAAAACGCGACGCCGCATTTGTGCAATTCGTGCCGGCATAGTATTCGTGCAAATCGGAAGCGCCGTCACCGTCAGCGTCAGCATCGGCGTCCACTGTCGTCTGATTGAAATATTGGAGCTCCCAAGCGTCGGCGATGCCATTGCTGTCCACATCGGGAATGGTTTCAACTCGGAGATTATCGAACACGGCGAAATTGGCCAAGCTGCCAGCGGAAGAAAAGTGATCGTTGTAACCGAAAAGGACGTCGCCGTTTGTGAACGTGGTCGGGTTTCTGAACTGAGCGATGACCGTATCATTGAGCAGTTAGGCGATCAGATTGGTGGGGGTGAAGTGCTCACGCCTGCTTAATTTGAGATGCGGCCAATGGCGCCCGCCAACTGCAGCTTCGCTTTTAGCTTGGCTGATTTCCTATGCGCAAACTATGGCGTAGCGAATTGTTCGGCAACGGTGACGGATGGGAATCCGTCAGACTGCCCGCCTCGATGGCCGATGTGAAGAATTACGTCGTCAATATTGCGCAGATCATACCAGTCCTCGCACGCCCGGCATTGCATGAAATGCTGTCGGTCATTGAACGGCAAGTTGAACATCGTCTCTTCACTCATAGCGCCAGAAGATACTGCGCGGTTAAGATTGCGCCGCCTACTTGTCGA
>Ga0210380_10001386_pt1 | contig 10056 bp, 13 predicted proteins | sample PLM4_5_coexredo_FD_155476 | JGI IMG/M metagenome (GOLD analysis project Ga0210380, IMG submission 155476) | Groundwater sediment microbial communities from an aquifer in East River, Colorado, USA - PLM4_5_coex redo | ecosystem: Environmental > Terrestrial > Soil > Riparian zone | place: USA...
ACACGCTGCGGAAGCGCCTGCTCAAGGCCATGAAGATCGACGACACCCGCGGCCAGCGACTCGTCCCCTTGCGCGAAATGCTGCAGAACCTGCAATCGTGAGGCGACATCCGTGAAGCTCTTCGTTCCCGCGATGGCGCTGATCGCGTGTATTGGTGGATTGACCGGTTGCGGCACCGGCTCAGCGAAGGTTGGACCGATTGACAAGCAAGTCCGATTGGACGCATTGGTCGGGTCCTGGGAATCAACCGTGGACCAGCTCACGACACGCTACTCGTTCAATCCCGATGGCAAGGGTAGGATCGACCGACATGTCGACACAACAGCTGCCATGGTGAAAGGGATTCGCGAGGGGTACGGGGAGCCACTTTCACCCCCATTGGAGCAAGCAATTGGAGAAGTAAAGGTGATCACACGAAGCGAGTTGCCGTTCACATGTTCAATTCTCGACGGTCAGATCCTTCACTTCACATACGACGTGCCCATGGTGCGCTACGATTCGATGGAACCTTTCTGGAAGGAACTCGCGAAGCACAGGAGCGCGAGAAAGGTATCCGAGTTGCGAAGCATCTTGGAAGAATCAGAACGCGAATCGGCTAAAGCACTCTTCGACAGGTTCAATCGCGATCAGTCCGAAATGCGAGTTGAAGTCTCCGGCCAGAAACTGCGTTTGACTACTCTCCAACGTGTTGAGCAGCCCGTGAGTCTTAGCTTGAACAGAGTCAAGTGATGCTCCGCCTACATTACGTTTCGCATTTCGCCGCCGGCGGTGCGATCATCGAGGAACTGCAGAACACGCTGCGGAAGCGCCTGCTCAAGGCCATGAAGATCGACGACACCCGCGGCCAGCGACTCGTCCCCTTGCGCGAAATGCTGCAGAACCTGCAATCGTAATGGCCTCACCCCAGAGGCCGAGATATTGCAATTCGCGCACCTTGCAGAACTGGCGTATGATCCGAGGCGCGGCAAGGAGGCCCGCCGATGGCGCTTCGCTTCTCCATCTACGCGCTCATTCTCTTCGCGAGTTGGAACTTTAATCTGCTCGGCCTTCCGGATGCGGTTCACTCGTCGCGCTGCGAACCGCGCGCGGGTTATCTCGGCACCGAATCGCACCTCGTGCTGTATCGCCTGAACCGAACCGACGTCGCGGCGCTGTATCCGCTCTTCAGCGTACGGTGGACCCCGGACTTCGGACCAAAAGTAGGCCGTCCTTAGCTATTGTTTCGTCCGGGACTTCTTGCCCGCGACACCACGGTACACCTCAACCGGGGGGCGATAACCCAGCGACTCGTGAAGCCGCTCCCCGTTGTAAAACGCGAAGTACGATCTCAGCCCGCACTCCAACTCCGGCACCGTCTCATAGCACCGCAAAAACACATTCTCGTACTTCACCGTCCGCCACAGCCGCTCCACGAACACGTTGTCCAAGCACCGGCCCCGGCCATCCATGCTCACCGAAACACCCGCCCGCTCCAGGCGGTTCGTCCACGCCCGCGCTGTGAACTGCACGCCTTGGTCCGTGTTGAACACCTCCGGACGACCCGCTGACAACGCCTCCTCCAACATCTCCTGGCAGAAGAAGCCGTCCAGCGTGTTCGACAGCCGCCACGACACCACGAACCGGCTGAACCAGTCGATCGTCGCCGCCAAATACATGAACCCCGAAGCCATCGGAACGTAGGTGATGTCCGCCGACCACACCTGATTCACACGCTCCACCGACACCCCGCGGAGCAAGTACGGGTACACCTTGTGGCTGCGGTCCGGCGCCGACAAATTCGGCTTCGGATGCAGGGCTTCCAGGCCCATCACCCGCAACAACCGCTGCACCCGCTTCCGGTTCACCTCGTGGCCCGTGGACCTCAGCCACGCCGCGATCCGACGGCTCCCGTAGAACGGACACTTCGTGTACTGCTCGTCGATCAGCCGCATCAACGCCAGGTTCTCATCGCTCTCCGGAGCCGAATCGTAGTACACGCTCGAACGATTCAGGCCGAGCAACTCGCACTGCCGGCGAACGCTCAACTCCGCATGGTCCGGCTCGATCAGCGACCGCTTCGACTCAGCCGAAGACGGCAGCTTTTTTTTTCACCCACTCCAACTCCATCTTGAGCCGGCCGATCTGCTCGAACAACTCGACCGTCTTGTCCTCCCGGGGTCCGGGCGTTTTCGTCCCCGAGGCGAACACGGCCTCCGCGCCGCTGAGCAGCTGCTTCTTCCACCCGTGGATCAACGTCGGATGCACACCAAAATGCGACGCCAACTCGTTGACCGTGCGATCACCCTTCACCGCGGCGAGGGCCACCTGAGCCTTGAACGCCGACGTGTGACTCTTCCGCTTCCGTGCCATCGACCACCCCCTTCCTGGGCCACCGGAGTAGCTTAACCGGTGGTCCAGTTTTTGGGGTCCACTACAACCCTTGCTTGCGCGGCGGGCTTTCACACTCTGCTGAGCCCGACACGCGAGCAAGTGGTCAACGCGAACCCTTGCTTGCGCTGCAGCGTTGCAACGTGTGAAAGCCCGACGCGCAAGCAAGGTCGAGCCTTAACCCTTGCTTGCGCGGCGGGCTTTCACACTCTGCTGAGCCCGACGCGTAAGCAAGGGCCGATCCGTACCGTTGGTCCTACTTCGTGAGGTTCTTCTCGAACAGCACGAGGTTTTCGCTGCGGTCGGCGTCCCAGCGCATGCCGACGATGTCGTAACCCAGGTCGATCGCGAGGTGCAGCATCGGCCGGTGCTGGTTGTAGCATTCGAGTCGGAAGGTTTCGTACCCTTGCTCCTTGGCCCATTTCTGGGCGGCCTCCATGAGTTGCGAACCCAACCCGTCGCGGCGGTGTTCCGAGAGCACGCCGTAGAACCACGCGAAGTAGGTGTCCGGCTTCAGCTCGAACCCGAGGAAGAACCCGACCGGCTGGCCGTTGATCCGCGCCACCAGCTGCAGCACGTTGTGCCGCCCCTGGTAGCGTCGCTGGAACGACTCGAGCGTCTTCGCCGGCCGGAAGATCTTGTTGAACAACTCGACGATGAGCGGCAGTTCTTCCACACCGACCACGTCGATTACCGCGTCTGCCATAGGTGTGAATCTCGGAAGCTCAGCGTTCGGGCCGGTAGAGGCCGGTCACGATGGAGTCCCAGGACGGGACGTTCCAGTTGGCGATGAGGTCGCGGAGCGCTTCGCCGGCGGTGTCTTCGTCGGCGGCCAGCGGCACGGCGGCGAGTTCGTTCTCCGAACCGGGGCCGGTCTCGTACTCACCGTCGTCGTACTCGGGCTCGGCCTGCACCGGCACGGCTGCGGTCTCGGGTGCTCCCGTCTCCGGCGAATCCGCCTCGCCCGGGAGCTTCTTGCGGCGACGGCGACGGCGACGCCGTTTCTTACCCGGTCCGCCGGGCTGCTCGTCGCCGGGCGCTTCGGCGCCGTCCGGCGCATCGCCCTCCGGCTCCAGCCCGCCGTCGAATGTGTCATCTTCGGATTGCGGTTCGAACTCGGAGGCATCCTGCGCGTACGAGGGAAGATCTTCGGCCGGCGATTCCGGCGGAGGGGGTGATTTCTCCACGCCCAGTTCGCGCGTCAGTTCGTCCCAGCTGTCGTCGGCAAATGCATCGGTCATGGTTCGGGTATTCTAACGCGCCAGGGCCGGGACGGACATGCCGGGAATGATCCACGACCGCGAGCCGTTCGCATTCACCTCGATAATCGTGTCGCCGGGCTCGGCGCCGAAGCACTCCAGGAGCGAGTCGCCGACCGGTTCGCCCGGTGCAAGATCGTCGCGCGGCACGAGGTATACATCGGTGGGCCAGCCGGAGATGGAGGCGAGCCGGTCCGCGACCGCCTCCCAGAGGTCCACCGGGAGCGGCAGCCCCGGCAGCAGTTTCCCGAGATGCGTCGTCAGTTGGTCATCGAGGCAGGCACGCGGCGGCAGAACGTAAAAGGTGGCCATTCCGTGGCTCCCGGAGTGCAGGACCACGGCTGTATCGGCGCGTTGGAGCGAACGGGACCGGCCGGTTCGCCCGACCCCCGTCGGCGGCGGAATCGCAACGACCGTTCAATCGCTACGACCCGCCCGTCCGTATCAAGACTCCTGCCGGTCGTTACTTCCCGAGGACGTGCATGACTCCGATTTCCCCCGAGGCCGCGCTCGCCCGCCTGAAGTGGCGCTATGCGGTGAAGAAGTTCGATTCGACGAGGAAGATTCCCGCCGAAACGTGGAGCGTGCTCGAACAGGCGCTCGTGCTGTCGCCCTCGTCCACCGGATTGCAGCCCTGGAAGTTCGTGGTCGTGACGGACCCGGAGATGAAGAAGAAGCTGCAGCCCGCGGCGTACAACCAGGCGCAGATCGTGGATTGCTCGCACCTCGTGGTAGTGTGCGCGAAGGCCCCGCCCACGGTGGCCGACGCGGATCGGCACGTCGAGAGGACCGCCGAGGTGCGGAGCGTGCCCGTCGCTTCACTGGACGGGTTTCGCAAGATGGTGGTCGGCGTCGCGGTCAAGCCGTTCGAGGAGGCCACCGCGTGGGCCGCCCGGCAGACGTACATCGCGCTCGGCATGTTTCTGACAACGGCCGCGATGATCGGCGTCGATGCCTGCCCCATGGAGGGCTTCGACCCGCCGAAGTTCGACGAGATCCTCGGGTTGAAGGCGCACGGCGTGAAGTCGCTCGCGCTCGCCGCGGCGGGCTATCGCTCCGCGGACGACAAATACGGAACCCTGGCGAAGGTGCGCCTGCCAGTCGAGGAAGTCATCGTGCGGGTGTAGGCCGCTCGCGGCTTCGCGCCGTTGCCCATCTTGCCGCGTCGAGTCGCCCGCATTTCAAATTGCAGCCCCTGTAGCGGTCGTTCCGAGTTTCTGCAAAGTTCAAGCCCGTGGCGGTCCGAAACCTTAGCTGAACGGACCGGCCCGACGGCCCGGAATCACGCTGGGGGAGATCATGAAGCGAACCGCGACCACATTGGCGCTGCTGGCCGGCTTCGGCGGCGGCTGCATGAGCACCGACGGGCCAAACGCCAAGACCGCCAACCCAACCGGTGGGTTCGGCACGGTCACGAAACCGGCCACCGCCAACGGCGTGCAGGGGCCGACCGGCGAACCGATCCCGCTCACCACCACGGCCCGTGGCGCGATGCCCACCGGCCCGGTACCCAAGACCATGATGCAGGTGTCCGGCCTCAAGCCAGCAGCGTCCAACACGACCATCCGCGGCTACGTGCCGGGGCTTTCGACAGTCGATGGCCGGGTGCTTCAGGCGAACTGGAACCAACCGGTGGGCCCGCCTCAGGGCGGCATTCTCCCGGTGCCCGGAATGGGACCGCCCGGCGCCGTCGCCGCCGTCGGCGCCATGAACCCCATGGCCCGCATGGCCCCGTCCAACCAGCGGACCTCAATCCGCTTCACCGGCCCCGCCGGCATGAAGATCACGTGGCAACTGCCCACCGGTGGCTTCAACGACGAGACAAGCGGGCTCACCGCCCCGAAGGAGTACAACTACCTCCAGGGGCAGGTCTACCGCCTGCGGCTATCGCAGATTCTGCCGAACTTCGCCGGCCGCACGTTCTACCCGACGCTCGAAGTCGCGCCGGTCACGCCCAAGACGATGACTTACCTGGCCCACGCCTCCGTGCCGGTCACGTTTGCGGATGAGGACTTCCGCCAGGCCGCGGACGGCAACCTCGTGGTGAAGGTGATCTACCTGCCGGACCCGGCGTTCCAGGACTTCGCGGCTCTGGGCGGAGCGGATGAGATCGTTTCGACGCGGCTGGAGCCGGGCGCCGATCCGGTGGCCGAGGCGCAGAAGCGGGGCACGATCCTCGCCGTGATCCGCCTGGGCAACATCGACCTGGAGAACAAGGCGAGTCCGAGCATGACGGCCCCGCCGCCGGGCGCGGTGATGGCTCTACCGCCGATGATGATGCCGCCGGTGGCGCCGAAACCGCTGCCGCCCACGGTGAAGAAGGACGAAAAGAAGTAAGCCAGTCGCCGGGGATCGAGCCATCAGGTCGTCATGTCCTCAAGTCGTGGTGGCTTGACGACATGACGACTTGATGCGTTATCGGAACGTAGGGTGGGTCGAAACTTCGCGGCCGCGCAGCGGCCGCGAAGTGAGGCCCACCGGTGGGCCTCACGAGACACGCTTCCGCGTTGTCTCGTTTCGACCCACCCTACTTCATTGGGAGTCGCCATGAACGTCGCGGTGATGACGCTGATGGGATCGCTGGCGGTGGGCGGCCCGACGGACAGCGGCCCGATTCCGGTTCCGGGAGCGGGGCCGCACGCGGCCGTGGCCGGCATTCCGCCGCGCGGCATGCTGATGCCGATCCCGCCGGGGCCGGTGGTTCCCACGCCCGCGCCGCTGCTCGCCACAAAGGTCCTCGCGCCCAAAGGCGTCCGCGTCACCGCGTATCCCGGCTCGGCGCTCGCGCGCACGTTCGACGCGCCGGCCGTGTTCGGCCTACGCCCCGGCTATTCCTACCGCTTCGAACTCTCGAACCTTCCGAACCAGCCGAACCGCACGCTCTATCCCGAAGTCGAGATTCGCGGCACGCTCGTCCCGCGACCCGGCATGAAGTACATGGACTGGACGGCGCCGCTCCTTTTCACGGCCAACGACATCGAACGCGCCCTGCTCGGCGCCGTCATCACGAAGGTCGTGTACCTCGAGGATCCCGAGAAGGCGATTCCGGCCGAGTTCGGGTTGAACGCGCCGATCGAGATTCCCGCAGACTCGGAAGCGCAGGCGATCAAGGACGCGATCGCGAACGGCCGGCTCGTCGCGATTCTTCGCATTGGTAATCGCAAGCCGGACGCCGAGTGGCTGAAGATGGCCGCCATCGACGGCACGATCCTCCTGCCGGGGGCGAGCTACCTCAAGACTCCGCTCGTGCCGCCGACGCTGCCGTACCACGCGTGCAAGCTGTTCGACCCGCTGCTCGGCCCGAAGGGCCCCGCGGAGGAGTGCTTCACGGACGGCGGCGACAAGGGCGACCCGCTCGGCATCGGGCCCAACAACCGCCTCGGCGGGTTGAATCCCACCGATGTCGGCGTCGAGTACTCGATCGGCGGCAAGCGCCGCGTGGCGACTTCGAACGAAGTGTGTCTCTGCGTGCCGCGGTTCGCCATTCAGCGCGCCGAGATCGCGCCGGAACTGTACGACCTGCAGATCGGCATGAGGGGAATCCACGGCACGCACGCGGCACAAGGTTTCCGCGAACGGGCCGCAGCCATGGCCGAGATCGGCCGCGAGAAGCCGATCGGGGCGCTGGTCACGGAGCGGCCGCGAGCCTACGTCGGCCCGGTCGGCACCTCGTTCTTCATCGGGTCGAGCATCCCCGTGATCCTCGGCCAGGTGGACGGCGTCGCAGTCAAGGGCGCGGTCGTGGAGCCGGAGGTGTTGACGGCGTATCCGAACGCCGCGCCGCTCACGGTCACGAAATCCGTCGATGTGAAGGGGCCGCTCGAAGCGGGCAGCATGGTCACCTTCACGATCCGTTATCTGAACACCGGCAACAAGCCGATCACGGAACTCGCGGTGAGCGACAGCCTGAGCGGGCGCCTCGAATACGTGCCGGGCTCGAACCAGTCGGACCGGGCGGCGAACTTCTCCGCGACGGACAACGACGCCGGCTCGATGATCGTCCGTTGGGATCTGCCGGGCACACTGCTCCCCGGCCAGGGCGGCGTGGTGAAGTTCAAAGCGAAGGTGCGGTAAGTCGCCTGTACCGCTATTGATGGTGCCTGCAACCGGCTCCGGTGGCCTTTACGCCGAAGGCGTTTCATCTCGCAGCCCAGGGTTGCGGCGCAGCCGCTACCCTGGGTGTCTCGCACGCAACGTCCGATCCACCGTACGCCGAAGGCGTTCCATCCAGAGTGACGGTATGGATCGCTCTACAATTCGGATATAACCCCTTCGGGGTATCGAAATGGTTGGCGCTGCCGTCGAATCACCCAGGGTAGCGGCTGCGCCGCAACCCTGGGCTCTGAGATGAAACGCCTTCGGCGTAAAATTGAAGGAGACGCTCGTGGACGACGAGCCACTCAATTTCGAGGAGCATCGGCGACGGCGGGAAGAAAACGCCAGCACGGTTCGTTGCGTCAAGTGTGGTGAGTGGATCGTGGCGACCGTTACCCGCTGCCCGGAGTGCGGAGTTCACTTCCAAGGCGAGGCACAAGACTTCTCTCACCCGTCCGAGCGCCTCGCAGATCAGAGTGGGTTTCCGAAGTGGGTTGTGATCGTCGCGGTGCTTCTGTTGGTTGCAATGCTCATCGGCATGTTGGGATGATGTGAACCGGTCTTAACTGTGGATTAATCGTAGGGTGGGTCGAAACTTCGCGGCCGCGAAGCGGCTGCGAAGTGAGGCCCACCGGTGGGCCTCGCGAGACATCGCTTTTCGCGATGTCTCGTTTCGACCCACCCTACAGTTCGAGCCGATTAATCGAGTTCGCGGTTCGGCTCCGTGTGCTTCGACTTGAAGATCCGGAAGCCGGGATGCGTCAGTTCCACCACGATGCCGGTCGGGGTATGGCTCCGGAACGTGGGCACCTGGGCTCCCACGGAGAGTTGCCACTTGTTGGGGAAGAAGAAGACGCCGCCGATGACCGCGACACTGATATCGCGGTTGCCGGTGATGTAGTCCGCCTGAAAGTGGAATCGATCTTTGACGATCGGCACTTCGACGCCGAACAGTCCGCCGCCGCGGTCGCCGCGACCGCCATACGCGATGTTCGCGTAGTACACGCCGGCATAGAGCGAACCGCGCTCCTCCGGCATCTTGAACTCGTTGATCGCCCAGGCGAACGCCTGGTACCGCATGTCGCGCGTCTTCGGCGCGGGATTGAATCCCATCTGCGTGCCAATCCCCAGACTCCACACTTCGTCGACCAGTTCGAATCCCTTCTGCCCGTTGAAGAGCACGTCCGGATTCATCTGGTGCGCCCCCGGAGCTTCCGGAGGGCCGTTCTCGTAGAAGAACACGTCGAGCATGTTCACGCCGAGTTCGAAGTTGTGACCCAGCCCGAGATCGAACGTGGTATTGCTCGAGCCGATGGGACGGCTGAAGTTGAACTGCTCCTGAAAGAAAAGCTCGCCGAGGTCGGTGATCTTCCCGCTCGGGACGTTGAACAGGTTTTGCTGAGCGGCGGCGCGGGGGCAAGCCAGGAGGAATAGGGCTACGGCGGCGCCGGTCGTTGCGAGCCTGCGCAGTATGCGGCCGGAAGGCATGGCAGACTCCAACCCCCGCATAGTATCGGGTGTGCCTTTCGATTTCAAATCGAAAGGCACACCCCATAGTATCGACGGTCGGGGCGCGGGGGATTGACCGGAGTTGGTCAACTCGCTCGATCGTTGCAGCCGATAAAGTCGATGCGGCCGTACCCGGCCGCGCGCGTTCGCGAGGCCCGAGGATGACGGTGAAGCCATCTTTCGCGCGAATCCTTCCGCGTTTCGTCGCGGGAGTGTGCGCGAGCGCGGCGCTTCCCGGATGCCTGACCCCGGCGGGCTACGAGCGATCCGACCCGCCGGCCGCGCTGCGCGGGTCGCCCGCGCCGGTTTCCCGCGCCCAGCAGGATTCCGGCCCGGTCACACCCGTGACGTGGCTGCGACCAGGCGAAACGATCGTCCAGCCGCCCGCCGCGCCGGCGCTTCCGGCGGCCGCGCAGCCGCCGAAAGCGCCGGAGCCGGTCAAACCGCTCGAGGTGCCGCGCGGCTTGCCCGGCGCGGACGCGGCCCAACTCACGCTGCCGCCGAACACGCCCGAGAACCGCGCCGAGCGGCTCAAACTCATCGATCAGTACTTCCCCGAGTTCGCCGCGCTGACGGTGGACCCGTTGATCGACGGCCCCCCCGGCGCGAAGCCCGTCACGATCGAGGAACTCCTCGACTTCGCGATGAAGAACAGCCCGGACCTGGTCCAGGCTTCCGCGGATGTGGCGGACGCGCACGGCCGCTGGGTGCAGGCCGGGCTCTACCCGAACCCGACGATCGGGTTCCAGGGCGACCAGATGCTGGACCTGGGCTTCGCCGGGCAACTCGGCGGGTACTTCAATCAGCCGATTGTCACGGGCGGGAA
>Ga0210380_10001387_pt1 | contig 10051 bp, 12 predicted proteins | sample PLM4_5_coexredo_FD_155476 | JGI IMG/M metagenome (GOLD analysis project Ga0210380, IMG submission 155476) | Groundwater sediment microbial communities from an aquifer in East River, Colorado, USA - PLM4_5_coex redo | ecosystem: Environmental > Terrestrial > Soil > Riparian zone | place: USA...
AGGCCTACGAGCAGATGTATGGCCGCGCCAATTTCGCCAACGCCGCACAGCAGCAGCAATTTGCGCAGAACGCCCAGCGCGGCACGTTCGCCAATGCGGGACTGGCGCAGAACTTCCAGCAGGCCGGGACGGCGTTCAACGCCGCCAACGCCGCGCGGCAGCAATACCTTGACGAGCAGTTTGCACTGCGCAACCAGCCTATCAACGAGATCAGCGCGCTGCTGTCTGGCTCGCAAGTGTCGAAGCCGAGCTTCCTCAATACCGGCGGCGCAACGATCCCGACGACCGACGTTGCCGGCTTGATCAACCGCAACTTCGATCAGCAGATGGCGGTGTCGAACCAGCAGTCGGCCACTGCCAACAACATCATTGGCGGCCTGTTCGGCTTTGCTGGCGGCCTGGGGCGCGGCGGCTTCTTCAATAAATAAGGTGCGAAATGTCTGACGCATATTCCACCATTTTTTCCGACGACCCCAGGACGGGCGCGCTCAGCTATCCGCAGCTTGAGGCGCGGCGCCGCATCGCTATCGCGCTAGCCACCCGCAACCGGCCCTACCCAAAGACCATTGGCGAGGGCCTGACGGCGCTGGGCGAGGGGTTGGGCGAGGGCTACATGAACCGTGGCCTGGAGCGGGCCGAGTTGGCACAGCAGGGCCGCGACACCGCTGCAACAAGACAACTGATGGGTGGTGGTGCTGCACCGGCTGGCCGAGTTTCGGAAGCACCTGCCGAGGCTGCGGTTGAGACGGCAACGGCAGACGGGCAGCCACTTACGCCAGATCAGGCATCGCAGCAACCCAGCATGCCGATCGAGGAGTGGATGCAGCGTGTGGCCCGCAACGAAAGCGGCGGCAGGAAAGACGCATACACATTGGTTGGCGAGCGTTCACGCCGTGGCGACTATCCCTACGGCAAGTATCAGGTGATGGGCGAGAACATCCCGAATTGGACGCAGGCTTATCTGGGCAAGAAAATGACGCCGGATGAATTTCTCGCCAACCACGACGCGCAGGACCAGGTGGCACGCGCGCGAGGCGGCGAGTACCTCACCAAGTATGGGCCAGATGGCGCGGCCAGGGCGTGGTTTGCCGGCGAGAAGGGCATGAACGATCCCAACCGCAAGGACACGCTGGGCACCCACGTCGCCGAGTATTCACGCCGGTTCAATATCCCACTGGTATCGCGCGATCAGGTTGTGGCGTCAGCAATGCCCAGACCTCGGCCGCCGGAGGTTTTGGGTGAAGGCGAGTTCAACCGCATGGACGCCGCAGCACCGGACGCCAGTCAGGCTATGGCCTATGCGCCAGAAGAACAGCCGCCAGTGCAGACAGCATCGCTTGGGGGTGGTGCGCCGCCGCCAGGACGAGACGCAATTGCCGCCGCAGTGGCGCAACAGCAAGGCGTGGTGCCGCCGCAGCAAGTCGCGGCGGGACCTGCGCCCGTTGTCCCGCCGCAGGCAGCAGTGCAGCCAGTGCCAGCGGCAGAGGTGCGACCGACGCCGGCCGGCCAGGAGCCGCAATTGCAGTCATTTATTGAAGGCAACCCGGCGTTGAAGCAGCAGATGGATCGAGCCAGGCAAATTGCGCTTGATCCGAGTTTCAGTCCGACGATCCAAGATGCGGCCAAGACGCGCTATCTTGAACTCGAAAAGCGCGCCAACGACGCCTTCACCAAGCAGTGGACGATCTGGCATGAGCGCACCAAGAAGGAGGAGGAGTTCAACTTAGGCGCGGAGGGGCGGCAGCGAGCGCGTGAGAAAGCGCCATACGAGCTTGAGCACGCTCGCAAGCAGGCCGAGCCAACCACGAAAGAGGTCGAGGGCCGCATCCTTGAACGTGATCCCGGCACCGGCAAGTGGAACGATGTCACGCCGGGCGGCAGCCTGCCCAACCTCACCGTGGAACAGTCAAAGATATTGGGCTTCTATCAGCGCGGCAAGTGGGCACTGCACAACCTCGGCGAAGGCAAGGAGTTACAAAACTTCGCGGCGTGGCACGCTTCAGGCATGCCGGTCATTGGCAACTACGCAGTCGACGGAAAATTCCAGCGGCAATTGGCGGCGGCAAATGAACTGGCTGCCGTGCAACTGCGCCTGGAAACCGGCACAGCTGCCCCGCCGGCAGAGCTGAAGAACGTCATCGACCGCTATGTACCGAAGCCGGGCGACAAGCCGGAACAACATCTGCAAAAAGAACAGATGCGCACAACCCTGCTTAAGAGCTACGCCGATCAGATGGGTTCAAAGGGCGCGGCATACATCGACAAGTTCAACCGCGAGTTCGATCTGGACAAGAAGGAATACGACAAGAAGCAGAACGCCCTGCTGCCGCCGATAAAAGTAGACAACCCGGAACTGGTTGACATGCTGCCGCCGGGACGACGGTGGATCGCGCCTGACGGCAAGATAAAGCAGAGATAGCCAATGGCCGAGAAAAACTGGTGGGACGAGTACCCAGACGCCAGCGAAGTGCCGGTTGGCTCTACCCAGCCGGGCGGCCCCATCGAGCGTGCGGCTGTGCCGGTGGACAAGTACCGGCAGGCCGCCATCGCCGACCGTGACAAGCTGGTGGCGGCGGGCGTGCCACTGCCCGAGGGCTACACCGACCGTCTGGCGCGCGGCACCGGCCTCGGCTGGGCCGACGAGCTTACAGCCGGCGCCACCGTGCCGCTGGAGATGATCAAGCGCGGCACATGGAGTCCGGCCGAGGCTTACCGCTACAACAAGGCGGCGCTCGATCTGCGCAACGAGAAGACCGACGAGAACACCGCAGGGGCCGGCGGCGTTGCTGCCGATCTTGTCGGCGGACTGGCAACCGGCGGCGGCGCCATTGGCCGGCAGGCTGTCGCCAGGACCATCCCCTATCTCAACAAGACGATCTCGGCGCCGGTCATGAACTACGGCAAGGGTGTCGCCACAGGCGCAGGCCTGGGAGGCGTATACGGTGCCGGCGAGGCGCCAGACATTGCCAGCATACCGGGGGGCGCATTGACAGGCGCGGCAATTGGCGGCGGCGTTGGTGCGGCCCTGCCGGTCGTCGTCAAGGGCGTTGGTGCTGCGGCGCGAGCCGCACAGGTGCCGCGGCTGCGCGACCCGGAGAAGATCGCCACCGAGCAAGTCGCCAAGACCGTCCGCGACAGCGGCCAGTCTATGGAGGAGATCGCGCAGCGGGTGCGGGACGCCCACGCCGCCGGGCAGACCGACTACACTATTGCCGACGCCATAGGCCATGCCGGCGAGCGCAAGCTGACCGGCCTCGCCAAAGTGCCGGGACCGGCGCGCGAGCAGATCACCGAGTTGCTGACCAACCGCGGGCTTGCCATGCCGCAGCGCGTTGGCGGCGAGGTGGGGCAGGCGTTGGGTGCGCCGCGCACGGCGGCAATGGAAACCGAGGCGTTGATCGACCGCGCCGGGCGCGAGGCCGGGCCGTTGTATCGGCAGGCCGAGCAAGTCAATTATCCGATCTGGAATGACGCCATCAGGGACATCGTCAGCGATCCGATCGCCAGGGCCGGGCTGAGGCGCGGCATCGAGCTACAGCGGATCGAGGCGGCCGGCACCGGCAGGGCATCGCGGCCAACTGATACGGCCATTGTTGACTTCGACAAGGCGCTCGATCCCGTCGCGGGCCAAGTGCCAAACATGCGCGCGCTGCAGGCGCTCAAAGTTGGCCTCGATGACATCATCGAAAGCAGCGTCAACCCGGCAACCGGCAGGGTGAACTCATATGGCCGTGCCGTTGTCGGCCTCAAAAACCGGCTGCTGGAAAACATCGACACCATGAACCCGGTCTACCGGGAGGCTCGCGCCGCATACGGCGGGCCGATGGCGGTCAAGGATGCCGTGCGCACCGGGCAGGACATGGTGACGCGCGGCCGGCCGCAAGACACGCTGCATGAGTTTCGCGGCTTGCCGCCAACCGAGCAACAAGGCGTCCGCATTGGCGTTGCCGACAAGGTGCAGGAGCAGTTGGAGCGGGCCGGCAACTTCCCGGCCTATCTGCGCGCCAAGTCGCCCAAGGGCAGCCAGGAGCTTGAGGCGCTTTCGCTCTACCAGGGGCCACGCCAACCGGGACAGCCCGATCAGTTGCGTCAGTTTCTCAACCGTGAAGAACAGATGCAGCGCACCTCCAATGCGGCGCGTGGCGGCTCGTCAACGGCAGAGAACCTTGCCGACATAAACGCGCAACCCGGTGCCGGCGAGATGCTGGGGCTTGCCGGCAATGTGGCGTCTGGCCGGCTTATGGCGGCAGCGCAGGGCGCATTGGGCATGGCGGGACGCTTTGCCAAGGGCGAGAACGAAGCGCAGCGCACCGCCATAGCTCGCGCATTGATGACGCGCGACCCAGACATGGCCGAGCGGCTGGCCAACAGAATTGGCGCACACGAGCTTCGCAGGCGCGGCATCAACCCATGGACAGGGCGCGCCCGGATCGGGCCATAGGAGACAGCAATGCCCCAGGACGGTTCAAACAACTATCAATACCCGCCCGGCACGCCCGGCATTCCCGATACGACTATTGAGTCGGAAGCATACAACACGTTTCTTGACGATCTCGTCACTAACGATCTCAACATTGCTCGTCCAATTCATCGTGGCGGAACTGGCGCAACGACAGCGCATCAGGCGTTAATAAACCTGCACGGCGAGGAGAGTCTGCAGAACGTAGACAACTACGACACGTTTCCGTTCGTGTCAGGCTCGTTCTATTCTGCAGTGGGCGCGACCGCCGCACCGACGCCAAGCGACAAGTTCTCCGGTATTTGTTACGTCTACGACACCAACACCGCTACGGTGGAGGCGCGGGTTGCCGCGTCAACCACTGTCAGCACCAACTACGTCAGGCAGAAGGCCGGCGGCGTGTGGGGGGCGTGGATGGAGCAAGTAGGCTCGCTGGCCGATGTCGAGAGCAAATACGTCAATGTGACCGGCGACACCATGACCGGCGACTTGACGGTGACACGATCCGGCACACCGACCACCGGATACACCCTTTACGGCAATAGCGGCTCGAGGTTTTTCGGTTTTGACGGAGCACAATTCATCGCCAATGGGCCGGTGAGCATTTACACGGCAGCTAACCCCGATCAGGCGGTGCGCAAAGACTACGTCGATGCCGGTGCAACAGCCCTGAATACAGCGATAACCGACAAGGTCGCCAAGGCTGGCGATACCATGACTGGCCAGCTCAACATGCTCAGCAGCGGCTACTCGCTTTACTATTCCGGCGACACCAGCACATTGCGTTTCAATAATAGCGGCTACAGCATGTGGTCGTCGGCGTCGCTGGTGCAGACACAAATTGTCTTCCAGGGCGGCTACTATGTACAGTTCTATGGTGGTGGCGCTGGCGCGTTCAACACCAACGTCGAAGCTTACAAGCCGGGCGGTGGTGTGTGGCAGGCTCTTTCCGATGCACGCATCAAGAACGTGTTGGGTGACTACGACAGCGGCCTTGACGACATTCTTGCATTGCATCCAGTGCGGTTCACCTACAAGGGCAACGACACGCTGGCTGCACCTGGTGAGGTCAGCAAGGCGCAAAACCCTGACGTGCCGGTAACCAAGGAAGCACTTGTCGTCCCATACCCGGACAGCGGCCACTATCATGTGGCCAAGAGCGCAAAAGAATTTGTCGGCTTCATTGCACAGGAGGTCGAGGCACTATTTCCTGAGATGGTTAGGCAGCGCCCCGGATATATCGATGGCGTGCTCGTTAACGACGTGCGAGATCTCGACACCGGGCCGCTGATCTTTGCGCTGGTAAATTCGATCAAGGAACTGCATGCGCGCATCGAGGCGCTGGAGGCTACGTGACGACTAGTGCGCTGTCATGGGTCAAGGAGAACTACTTCCTGGGCGGCTTGGCTGTCGCGTTGTTCAGTATAACGGCCTATGTGGTCCGGCTTGAGACGCGCGTGGCAACCTTGGAAACAAGAGGCAGCCCGCACCTTGCGGTGATCGACAACCGACTGACTGTTTTGGAAAGCACCACCAACGAAAACAAAAGACGCTTGGACAACGTGATCAACATCATGACCAAGGAGCTGCATATCTCGCCAGGAAGACAGTGAGGAGGACTAGGTGATATTGGCTCTGCGAGTGATCCAGGCATCCGTACGGTTTGCGTACTGCTCTGCTCGCGTAGCCCATTTACAGTTCTTTGGGAAATAGCCTTTGTCGTTATCGATGCGATGGATGGATAACTTAGAATGTGGTCGAGGCCCCATATCTTTGTAGAAGTTTTCAAACGAGCGCCACCGTTTGCAAACGGTTATTCCGCGCCCACCGTACCGGCTGTAACTAAAATTCTTTGGATTGAGACACCTTTGCAGCATGGCATCCCACGCCTTGAACTCAGGCGTTTTTGTCATGCCATGCGTGGTGTTTGCAACACGAACGGCAGCCGCAACGGCGGCTTTGCGGTGGCAGCCGCAGGAAACAATCAAGCCGCCTCTGACGTGATCGATGCGAGCCACATATTTGGCGGTCCCGCAGTCGCAACTAAATTGCCACTGTCGCCTACCTTGAGCGGTCTTTGGCATTTCCTTAACCGCGATCAATCGGCCAAATCTCTGTCCAACTGTAATAACGACACGCTGCATGCCGATCTCCGAGGGAGGTTAAAATGATCTCGACTTTGATCAGTATAGTCCTATTGCTTGTGGTTTGTGGGGTTATTTTATGGGCGATACAGGCCCTGCTGCCGATGGTGCCTATGCCACCCCAATTCAGAACCGTCATTCAGGTGCTGATCACGGTAATTGTCGTTTTGGTCATCGTTTGGATAATTGCCGGCCTGCTTGGCGTGGTTGCGCCACTGAGGCTGTGATGACGCACAACACCTTCATCTACAGCGCGTGGTTTCTAGGCTCTCTCATGATCCTTGCCGCCATCCTGCTGTCCGGCTGCATTGTGACGACGATCGCCGAGCGACCGCCGTACTATACGCGCTACGAGGTTGACGCCATCCAGGCCGAGAGCAACTGTCGGGCGCTGGCTCGCAACATGCTACAGATGGAACGCTGTGCCACGCGACGATAGACACAAGCTAGCGGCTCTCAGGGAAAGGTTGACTATGGCCAAGCCGCCGCAAGATGTTTTCCACCTACCCGATGACAGCGCGGCTCCCAAGCCCAAGCCGGTCGTCAAGGTCACGCTCAACGTGCCGGAAGGCGTTGAACTGGAACTGACCATCAATGGCGATGACGTTTTCCTGGGCACCAGCGACCACGAATGACGTGGCGCGATCTGGTCATAACTCTGATCGCAGTGGCACTGGTTGGCGCGTTCACCCTGGCGCTGGCGATCATCGTCTCGCTATGAACTCACTTGAACACGAAGCTGCCCGGTATGCGCGGACTCTCGATAGGTTTGGCGCCATCCTTCCGCAGGCGCGGCTTCATGGCGTGCTTGCGATAATGTTCGATCCGGTCACGCCATTCTTCCGGGGCTGGCAAGTCTGGGATGGGCGTTGCGGTGGCGGGCGCCGGGAGTGGCGTTAGCAGGCACCGTTCGCGGTTGATCAGGTCGTAGACAGCCTGCAGGCGCGTGGTTTCATCCGCACGGAACTTCTTCTCTGCGGCAATGAACTCAGGCGTACCTTGCTTGAGGTTGAGCAACGCCGCTCCGCTTGGCGACACTGACGACAATTCGAGGTTGGCGATCTTGGCGGCGCGGATGCAGATCACGCAGGCGCAGGGGTTGCGCGCCAGTATGGTGAGCTTGGTTTCCAGATCGAGCAGTTTGGTCATCGCAGCCACCCCATAGCGGGAACAACCATTGGCCACGCCTTCGGTTGCTTGTCGAAATGTGTCCCATCCCAGCGATCCTGAAACGCCAACGGCTGTGGCGGACTATCTTGCACTATCTCAATTGTCGCCAGGTTTGGGATAGCAGGCACCCGGTCATGGAATTTCTTGATCGACTGCGGCGGGGGCGGCTGTGGTGTTGGTTCCATAGCGACTGCGCTGAGAAAAGGGACTGACAGCATTAAGCAGACGGTTATGCTGGCTATTTGCCCCGCTTTGCGAAGCCAGCGCCTGGGGCCCACTTGCAATTCCATTGACATTTCAGCACCTTAGTTGTTGTTGGAGTTATTCTCAGGATATGGCAATGCGCCTAGTTTCAGTCGCTTGCCCCACCCCTCTTGTCTGACTTATCGATATTTCTGACGCCGCGTTCGCCGCCTGTTCTCTGCATGTGCAACACTGCGGCGCTGGCGTTTTCCTTCTGCGACGACAGCCGCGTGTAGCGCGCAACCATCGGCTCGCTCATCCCAACCATGTCGCTGATCTGCCGGGTGTTGGCGTTGGCGCGCAGGAGCCGCACGCAGGCGTGGCCGCGTAGGCCGTGCAGCACAAGCCCAGCGAGCGGCACCAGTGCGGGGTTTGTGTCCCGCTGATAGGTCCATGCCATCGTCAGGTCGCGGCGCGTCCAGTGGTGGCCGTCGAGGCGTGTCAGGATCGGGCCGGGCCGCTTCTCCCAGGTCGCCATCGCTGCAGCCAGGGCTGGTGTTATCGGCACCCAGACTTGCCTCCCGGTTTTCTGCTGAGTGACGTTGATGCCGTCCGCGCCTTTGTACGTCTCGACGTCGGCCCAGCCCATGCGGATTAGGTCGCTACCGCGCTGGCCGGTGTTGGCGCCGAGCGTGATCGCGCGAGCGATGTCGGGGCGCGCGTGCTGCTCGGCGAGTGCAACTTGCTCGTTGCTCCACGGGGTATGGCCGCCGTCCGATGCCTCGACCTCGACGCCAGTTGTGATCGGGCGCGGCAGGATGTCCCGCACGATGGCCCAGCGTTCGAGCTGCTTGAGCGCGGCTAGCGTGGCCGCCTGCACGCCGGTCGAGCCGGCATGGCCGTCCATGTAGGCTTGCACGATCGACGGCTTGATCTCTTCCATCGAGATCGTCCCCATGCAGTTCGGCGCCGCGGCAAAGTTCAGGTAACGCCGCCACAGATCCTGCGTCGACGGGGCGTAGGCGGCGAACTTTGGCGAGGCTAGAAACTGACGAACGACAATAGCGAAACAGTCGTCAGTGACCCGCGCGCCTTTCGGCCTTCTCTCGTCGCGTTCCATTGCGGACTCGATCTGCTAGGGTTTCGGACGACGGCCCACCATTTCTAAGCCATTCGCAAACAGTATCCCATTCCCACATTTGCTTGCCCTCGACCCTGACAGGCGGGGGCAGCCGTCCCTTTGCCACCCACGAGTCAATGGTGTTTGGCGTGCAGCAAATGTGCGCGCACAGCGTGGGCATGTCCATGAAGGGCGCCGGGTATGGCAGGGGCTTCTTCATTTCCGGCACCGCCACCGTGGCCCGTCGTACACCCTGCGCATCCCGTGCCGCGCGCAAATGTCGCCAGCAACCACCGCGGCTTTGCGCTTCGGCATGCGCGGTGGCACCGGCTCGACCAGATTCACCATCAGCGGATCGCGCTCGACGGGCTCGATGCTTTCGTCGATCGGCTGGATGCTTTTGGTCTGCACCAGTTTCGGCCTGTACAGCGCCCACATCCGTTCCGATGTAGCCGCCATCGTGGCCATGTCTTCATCCAAGGCTCGATCGAACGGCTTCTCGCGGAACTGGTGGACCGGCGGCGTTCCGCGGCCCATCGCAAGCGTCCCCGCGATCGCCACCATGACGGCGCTACCGATCAGCACGCTGCGGGCCAAGGTGTTCATTCATGCACCCCGCGCTATCAGGGGGCGCATAGCAAACGACCAGACCGCGCCACCGCAAACCTTGGCCAGGAATTGCAGGGCAATGATCGCTGGCAGAAAAACGCCGAATGCGAGCGTGGGAAAGATCACGCTATCAACCGCAGCGCCGACGACATTGCTGCCGTTCGACCGCACCAGCCAGGGCTTTGATCGCAGCGCAGTGTAGGTGGCCCAGTCGGCAATGGCTGAGACGAGGAAGGCAACCGCGGATGCAATGGCAATGTGCTGGGCCGCCGGGTTGACCAGCCATGTGATGATACTGCCTGCGACGATCACGCCGGCAAGCTGCCAACGGTTAAAGCGTTCTTGCATCACGTCGCGCAGGGTCAG
>Ga0210380_10001388_pt1 | contig 10046 bp, 7 predicted proteins | sample PLM4_5_coexredo_FD_155476 | JGI IMG/M metagenome (GOLD analysis project Ga0210380, IMG submission 155476) | Groundwater sediment microbial communities from an aquifer in East River, Colorado, USA - PLM4_5_coex redo | ecosystem: Environmental > Terrestrial > Soil > Riparian zone | place: USA...
TCGTTTAGACAGATGTTCCTTAGGAGAGACAACGTGAAGCGTTTGATTCTCGCGGTTTTCTGCGTGACCGCTGGTGTTGGAGCGACCTTCGGTCAATCCCAGAGTTCCCTCGCCGATCTCATTCAAACTGGAAACCGCAAGGCGGCGCTCGAGAGGATTCGTACTGGAGCGGATGTGAACGCAGCGCAACCAGACGGCACCCGCCCGATCCACTGGGCGGTCTACAAGGTGGACTATGAGCTGATCGACGCGCTGATCGCGAAGAAGGCAAAAGTGGAAGTCACAAATGAGTTCGGCTCCGCTCCGCTCGCCGAGGCTGTCAAGCTGGCCGACGCCCGGATGGTAAAGACGCTGCTGGCTGCCGGAGCAGGCGTCGAAGCCGCGAATGAGGACGGCCAGACCGCTTTAATGCTGGCGATCAAAACGGCGGAACTGCCCATCGTCGAAATGCTGGTAAAAGCCGGCGCCAATGTAAACACGGTTGAGAAGTTTCAAAACCAAACGCCTTTGATGTGGGCTGCCGTCGCGGAAAAAAATGCGGGTGAGATAACAAAGCTGCTCCTTTCCAAAGGCGCCGACGTCAAGGCCCGCGCGCTCTATACCGACTGGCCGAACCAGATTTCCTCGGAACCCCGCGCTCAGTATCGACCCGTAGGGGGACTGACCGCGCTGCTCTATGCCTCCCGCGACGGCTGCTATGAGTGCGTCGAAGCGCTGATAGGGTCCGGCGCCGATGTGAATGTGCCGACGCCGGAAGGCGTCACTCCGCTGATGGTCGCCCTCGATAACGATCACAACGATGTCGCCAAACTGTTGTTGGATCGTGGAGCGAATCCACATGTCTCGGATTGGTGGGGACGCACAGCACTCTTCATCACCATCGATAGAAAGGAAGCCGGCGGCGGCGGCGGCGGGCGAGGTGGTGGTGGTGGACGCGGCGGGGCTGCCGCAGTCTCTCGCGGCTCGGGTCCTGCCGTTTCCGGCATGGATATCGTCAACAGGCTGCTGGCCGCGGATGTCGACGTGAATACTGAGATGAACATGCATCGCCCCAGCCGGGGCGGCAACAGCGGACGCTTTTCGGACAGACAATTGAGCACGGGATGCACGCCCTTGTATCGCGCAACCGAGGCTGGCGACATGGAAGTCATTCGAGCTCTTCTGGCCAGGGGCGCCAACCCCAACATTAACGACATGGGATTCACGCCATTTCTGGTGGCGGCCGGCGTTACTCCGGGTGGCGGGGGAGGCGGCGGGACGCCGAACACGACGCTTCTGGATCTGATGATCCAACACGGCGCCGATGTGAATGCTCAGGTCACCGGCACGAGAACCTACTCCATGCGGATCTCCTACAATACGCCTCCGGATAAAGAAGGTACCTCAGCTCTCCATGGAGCGGTGCAGGCGGGCCGAACGGACCTGGTTCGTTACCTTCTGGAGAAGGGAGCCAATCCCAATCTCGTCGATGCCAACGGCAAGAAGCCGATCGATCTGCTTGTCACCGGCGCAGTCGCCGCTCCGGCGCCTGCTGCTGCAGCAGGAGCCAGAGGTCGCGGCGGCGCTGGGGCTGGAGGCGTCAACCCAGCGACTGCAGCCGAGATTCGCGCGATGCTGCAAGATGCAGCGTCGAAGAAGTAGTCAGCGACGCGCCACTGGCCAGCGTTTCCTCACGTTTCAACAAGTGGCAGGAATCGGTAGTGGGTCACTTTGAAATTGGAGAAGCAAACTGCCCTCCTGAGTCAGGAGGGCAGCGGGATCCGACATCACGAGAAGGGGGGGTGGTTCCAAAACGCCAGATTGCAAGGTTGTTTCTTTGGAACCACCCCGGCGCTTCGCGCCACCCCTCCTGGCTCAGGAGGGGAATCCCACTCTTTGAATTCAAACTGACCCACTACTCAGGAATCACAGATTGGGCTACATCGCGGTGAGTGACCCACCTTCACTTCAATTGGCAAAAAACGTCTTTAAAGCAGTTTTCGTTTCTGCCGGTCTCTGCTCTACCAGCCAGTGCACCGTGTCGGACAGCATGACTGAAGTGACGTTTGTGGCGACGATCTTTACCTGAGTTTGAAGAGCACCGCCCATCGATTTGTCGCATTCGATGGTAAGGACGGGTATTGGTAATTTATTGACTGCAAATTTTCGATTATCCATCGCGTCCTGGGTGTTGAAGGTCTTCAACATTTCAAATGCCGCCCGCATTGCGCCGTCCTGTGCGTATGAGTTCGCATAAATCCGGCGGTCGGCTACGACACGTCATCATGCCTGGCAGAAGGTAGCGACGTTCAATCACGCACCAGCGTTCTTGAATTCAGAAATACTCGGCCGATCCAACTAACACGTTCGAGTTTCCGTACGATGCGAGGTCTTGAAAAAGAATGGCAGGAATATCTCGCGCAGACTGAAAACCATGTTCGAATAGTCCGTGGTATGTTTGAAAAGAATCTTGACCCAGAGAAAGAGGCGCCCGGCAGGACAGTGGTGAGACATATTGGGCAGTCACATCGGTCGCCGCATGTTGATATCCGGTGATTTTCCACCATCGGTGCCCGGTTCACTTCTCATAAGCAATGATGCGATTGAGTCTGAACCCATAGCGCGTGTTTAGTAGTCGCTGCATCAGTTTCAGGAGGACATTACCAAATGCTGTTTCACGTTTCGTGTTCCCTCGAATACGCCGCCAATTTCCCGTCCACGCTGATTGTGAACATCCATGCTCAGCGAAGTGCGTCTCAGACCGTTCTGGCAGAGGAGTTCGCAATTCAACCGCAGATTCCGAGCGTCGAATTTGCGGCGGAGGGAAGCGAGAATCGTTTTGTCCGCGTGCAGACCGGCCCTCACAAGACGCTGAATGTTGAATACCGGGCTACTGTGGACGTGGACGTACAAACGTATGCCGCCAATTCCGTGCAAGACACACCCGTCGCACAATTGAACGGCTTGACCATTCCGTATCTGTTTCCCAGCCGGTATTGCCAATCGGATCGTTTGAGCCGGCTCGCCTGGGACTTATTCGGGAAGATCGAAAATCCGCACGAGAAGGTGGTGGCCATCACCGACTGGATTCACGACAATGTGGAATACCTGCGAGGCAGTACGGACTCCATGACCTCCGCGTACGACACCGTGACCCAGCGTACAGGCGTGTGCCGTGACTTTTCGCATCTTGGTATTGCGCTATGCCGTGCGCTGAATATCCCGGCCCGATACTTTTCCGGGTATGCGTATGAGGTCGAACCGCCCGATTTTCATGCCTGCTTCGAGTGCTATATCGGGGGCTCCTGGGTCGTGTTCGATGCAACGCGCCTGGCCCATCTGAACGGATTGGTGCGCATCGGCACCGGCAGAGATGCCGCGGATGCGGCGGTGGCGAGCATCTTCGGCAGCGCGAAGTGCACGCGGATGACGGTGGGTTGCAAACTGGGCGAGGGGCAGAAATTCATCCCGATTGGCCGGAAGCAGTTGAAGAACTCTGGCGTGTCGCTGACGTCCGCTGGCTAAGGCGCAGCGATGCGAATTCATATTGAACACGCCACCATCTATCGATATACGAAAGCGGTTCATTTTGACCGTCATCGCCTGGTCTTGCGTCCACGAGAAGGCCATGATGTGCGGGTGGAGCGGATGCATCTACGGCTCGAACCCGAACATCGTCTCGTGTGGACCCGCGACGTCTTTGGGAATTCCGTCGCGCTTGTGGATTGGCTGCAACCTTCCGACACTCTCACGATCGTAAACGACGTCCAGATCGCGCGGACCCTGCCATTTCCGATTTCTGCGGTCGACCGTTGGATTGCGCCGCTGCCGCCGCAATACGACGTCATGGAGCAGGCCATAACGGATGTGTACCGGTTGGCGGCGTATCCCGACTCCGAAGGACCGGTCCGCCGCTGGTTGGAGGAATCTCTGACGGTTGTCCCCTCCGACGCCGAAGGCACCATGGAAAACCTTTGCATTCTGATCCACACGGCGATCGCCTATCAACGGCGCGTGGAAAAAGGGGTGCAGACGCCCGCGCGTACTATTGAACTTCGAAGTGGCTCCTGTCGCGACATGGCGACATTGATGATGGACGCCTCCCGCCTCCTCGGCGTCGCCGCCCGTTTTGCCAGCGGATATCTGCACGGCTCCGCGTCGCTTGCCGGACGAGCCGCCACACACGCCTGGACCGAAATCTATCTGCCGCTCCTCGGATGGCGGGGCTTCGATCCGACGCTCGGATCCGCCATTTCGTTAAACCACATCGTCACTGGCGTGAGCAACCACCCGCGCGGAGTGATGCCCGTATCGGGCCGTTTTCTGGGCAGCGACGCCGATTTTCAATCGATGAGCGTGAGTGTTCGAACCGAGGAGCTTCCGATACCGGACTCCGACACTCCTGTTGCCGCACGGCAGAGCTGATCGGCCAGGACAGCGCGCACACCTCCGGGCTGGATCAGCCTGGGGCGAGAGGATTCGAACCTCCGGCCCGCTGGTCCCGAAACAGAATCAAGTGCTCATTGAAAGGCGTGGAAACGTGATGCTTATTCATTTACAGAATTGACTACACCAGCGGAATTTTGTCGTTCACTGTGCGATAGGAATTTCCACCCGAATTGTGACCCGATCCGGCCCACCTGACGCTAACCTCTAACCTCGGCGCATGCACCGAATGATGGAACCAAAGGAATGCCCCTGAACTTCACGATCGAAAAAACAGCCACCGGGTCCAGAGCACGGGCCGGCACATTCCAAACTCTCCACGGCGAGGTGCAGACTCCGCTCTTCATGCCGGTTGGCACGCAGGCAACCGTGAAGGCCCAATCGGTGGAATCCCTGAAGATGACGGGCTCGCGTATGCTGCTCGCCAACACCTATCACCTCCTTCTTCGTCCCGGCCCCGAGGTGTTTAAACGATTCGGCGGCATCCATCGATTCATGAACTGGGATGGCCCGCTGCTCACGGACTCGGGCGGGTATCAGATCTTTTCGCTTCCGCACAATCGAGCGATGCACGAAGATGGCGCTCGTTTCAAAAGCTATGTTGATGGCAAGAGTCATCTCCTCTCGCCGGAATCCAGCATCGAGATGCAGAAGGCGATCGGCAGCGACATCATGATGGTGCTCGACCACTGCATCGCATCCACCGCGCTTCACGCGGAGGCCGAGGCAGCGATGCAGCTCACGCATCGCTGGGCCGAGCGCTCACTCCTGGCGCGGGGCGACTCGGCGCAGGCGCTCTTCGGAATTGTGCAGGGCGCATGTCATCACGACCTCCGCGAGCAGAGCGCCTTATTTCTAAGCGAACTCCCATTTGACGGTCTGGCCATAGGCGGCCTGGCAGTCGGCGAAACGCATCAGGAGCGCTTCACGATGACCGGGCAAGTTACGGATTATCTTCCGGCCCGCCTGCCTCGCTATCTCATGGGCGTGGGCACGCCGATCGATCTGCTGGAGTCCGTTCATCGCGGTGTCGATATGTTCGACTGCATCATCCCGTCCCAACTCGCGCAGCGCGGCACCGTTTTCACGTCTCAAGGAAAGCTTCACCTGCGCCGATCCGTGCATAAGTTTTCGGAGGGACCTCTCGACGCCAACTGCGCCTGCAACGCCTGTCGGGATTACTCGCGTGCATACCTGCACCACCTCATCAAAACCGGAGAGGTGTTGGGCTGGCATCTGCTGACCATCCACAATCTGACGTTCTATCATCGACTGATGAAGGAGATGAGACAGGCGATACTGCGGAACGACTTTCTCGAATTCTACGAACGCCAACAGCGCGAACTCGTGCGCACCGACGAAGAGCACCCGAATCGCCCGGTGAAGCAAAAGGAGCGGACTGGGCCTGACACACGCCTGGGCGATTACGAGGTACACGCCTCGCTTTACGGATTTTCCAGCATCCGCCAGATCAGTTCGGGCGAGGTCATGCACTCGGTGAATGATCCGAGTGAGGAGGCCAACAAGCTCTACGTAGAGCAGTCATGCCTCGGGTTGCGCCTGGCTGGTCCTTCGGCATCCACAGACGAATTGGTGATCTGGGACGTTGGACTGGGCGCGGGCACGAATGCGATGGCGGCCTTACATTGTTTTGAATCGGAGTGGAAGAATGCAACGAACGGTGGCCTGCTTCACCCGCTGCGCCCCATGCGGATAGTGAGCTTCGAACACGATCTGGATTCGCTCAAACTCGCCCTTGGGAATCCGCGGGAGTTCCCGCACCTGCGACACGGCGCCCCACATGGACTCTTGAAAAGCGGCACGTGGAAAAACTCTTCCGGTTTGCTTTATTGGGATTTGATCGAGGGCGATTTCCTGGAGACATTCGAAAGGGCAATAGCGCCGGATCTGATTTTCTACGACCCGTTTTCATTTAAAACCGATGCCAGCTTCTGGACGTCTGCCACCTTCTCTCGAATTTTCGAAAAGATCTCGCCCAAGTCGGCCGAACTCTACACCTACTCCGCCTCGACGGCCGTGCGAGCAGCACTTCTGACAGCCGGTTTCTTTGTCGCCGAAGGTGTCGGAATGGGACCGAAGTCCAGCACCACACTTGCCTTTACACAAGCGAGTGGAGCAGTCACACATCCGCTGGCTCCTGCACTCCTCGGCCAGGATTGGCTCGCACGCTGGAACCGCAGTCATTCAAAATTTCCCGCTGGCCTTGCAGACGAAGAAAAACCGGGTTTCGAAAAGAGTATCGAATCTCGTCCCCAATTCTTCGCCTGCGCGGGTCAAGACAAACGACAGTTTATTTCGAAACAACTGGAATGAGCGTCAACTCCGTGGCGCATGAAGGCGGAGTTGACATGTGCGAAGGCGTGAATGCTTTCCCATGCAAAAATTTTGTAGTCACCCGCCGCGACGACGAAGGAAAGCCGATATTCGGGAGTGGGTCAGTTTCAGATTCAGGCTCCCCTCCTGGGACAGGAGGGGAGCTGCGAAGCGACGGGGTGGTAGTCCAGATCGAAACAATTCTGTTGCCTACAGCTACCACCCCTCGCGGGATCCGCTTCGCGATCCCGCTGCCCTCCTATCCCAGGAGGGCAGTTTGTTCGCCCTAATTTCAAACTGACCCACTACTAATATTCCGCGCCGAGCCGTAACGGGTTCAGATCATCGAGGGACCACCCACGTTCCGGCGATACGGTCGTGCAGGCCGCGGTTCGTGGCTGCAATCGTCCACACCACTCCAGCGGTCATCGCGCCAAACACAAGACTAATAGCCAGTACAGATCCCGCACCGGGCCCCATATCCATCTGGGCAGGCACCGAAACCAGCCACACGAGGATCGGCGCCCATGCGATCAGCGTTCTCGCCAGCGAACGCAGGCTGCCGATCTCGTTGCCGTCGCGCGTGACCACGGCAAGCCCAATCATGCGTGTGGCCACGCCTCCGGGAACGGAGATGGATGACACGATGCTGAAGAAGAGGGCCAGCGAACTTCCGATCGCCGTCATTAAGGTCAGAACGGTCGCGCGGGGGCTTCTGGCGAAGCCAGAACCCTGCGGCGGGCGCACGCCGTCAAGTATGGGTCGGATGGTCTCCCTGCTTCGAGCCAGTTGTTCCGCTGTCACCGAGGGATACCTTGCCGCAATGTCGGAAGCCAGGCGGCGCAGTTCGGGCTGGTCTGAGTCCTGCCCCTGCATGGAGCTGCTCCAAAAAGCGGGCTTGCGCAAGAGCGCGCCGTGTTGACCGGCGAGGTACGTTTCAATCGCGCGACGGTATTCCGGCAACTGCACTGTTTTGTCGGGGGGGACGTCGGTTCGCAGCACCGTGAGCAGGCCAATCACCTCTAGATCCTCAGGGGTCAGGATGAGAACGTCCGCATTCGGCAACATGACGAGCGAAAATAATCCGATGAATAGAAGCGGCCCTGCTGCCATCGCAATCGGAACGGCGCGGCGCCATCGGGACAAGCGTTCGCGCGATGCGGAGGCCTCTCTCAATTGAGCCTGCGCTTCTTCCAGCGAGCGAGGTGCTTCGCGCGACCAGCGCCGAAGCAGGACGGATGCGGAGAGCGGCAGCCTCGAATCTCTTGAAAGTGCCTTCGGCATGTTGACACGTCCAGCAACAGCAGCGAGTAGTTCCATTGGAGTGGCTCCCGCGGAAGAAGGAGCCGCCACCACACTGGGAGCCTCAAAATCCAGCTGGACGGTCCTGCCGTCCGCTCGCATCCAGAGACGGTCGAGTCCGAGTGGAGGAAGCGAACCTTCCTTCAACGCGGCGGCGAATTCGTGGAGCAAGTCGGCGAGCACCATCTTGGCCGCAGGCCAATCCAGAGACGCTTCATTTCGCTTTAACAGGGGCCCGCCGGTGGGAGCTTCGAAAGCGTCCCAGTTCTCCGTAGCAGACCGCCGGCCCGTCAACCAGTGCAGGCGCGTCACGCGCGAAATATCGCGACGGGCCGGCGCAATGGGCGGCGTTCCCGGCGGCACCGTTCGAATCCACACGCGGCGGCGCAACACCGGATCGTACCCGGAGAAGAGCCTTCCGGCCCCCGCGCTTCCGATCGCGGCAATAACCGTGAAAGGCCCGATGTGCCCACCCGAAGGATCTTCAGCGGTTTCCGCTGGAGACGGCGCAGTCGCCGTTCCCACACGCCGCCCTCGCTCCGCCGGACGAACCCGAACACGCGTCCCGCTGATCATGTCGTACAGCGATGCGTAACCGTTCTCACGTCGTGCAGTGAGAAACATCGCCGCCGTGATTCCCAGCGTGCTCATCGACGAAAGCAGGGCGAAGGCGGTTAAATGGGTCTGCAACCAGACCTCGTATCCCGCGGCCCGAGCAATCAGCACACACAGGACTGGCAGTGCGCCCAACGCAGCGCTAAGCGCGGTGCGTATCAGGATGCGCCACCATTGCGCACGAGCGCCATCCGCAGACCGCACTCTCAAGCCGACAAGCATCGCGCCCAACGTGGCCCCCCACAGACTCTCGAGTACGAACGCGTAAAGACTGCCAACCACGAGGGCCGGGACAATCCCCATCGAATCCGTCGATCCGACGCGCGTCGTGAGAATCATGATCGCCAACATGGGAACCGAAAGGATGCCGCTGTCGGCGAACCCTGCCAGGAAGCGCATTCCCGGCTTTGCCGGCAGGTCCGCGGCCGGCAGAAACGGACGAAGAGAGTCGGCAAGATCCGCGTAGGACCTCGGGCGCTCTCCCGGAATCTTGGCCAGGCATTGCAGCACGACTGCGGCGAGGCCCGCCGGAATTCTGCGATGCAAGTCGCGCGGGGACCGAGGCGGCTCGCTGGTCACGCGAGACACCAGTTCGCGAAGATCTTTTGCATCGAACGGAGGCTGTCCCGTCAGCAGGTAGTAGAGCGTCGCGCCCACCGCGTAGATGTCGGCACGAATGTCGAGCGGTTCGCCGCGAAGCTGCTCGGGAGGCGCGAATTGCGGTGTGCCCTGAAATGCGCCCGTTTCCAAATCCTGGTGAACGTCGCGCGCCAGTGTCGAGATGGACAGGCCGAAGTCGCCTACTTTCACGGCGCCGTCGTCGTCGATGAAGCAGTTCGACGGCTTGATGTCGCGATGCAACACGCCCGCCGCCTGTGCGGCATCCAGCCCGCCAATGATGTCCATTACCGCGGCAACGGCGTCCTGCGGCGCCAACGGACCGCTGGCGGTCACCCGCTCTTTCAGCGTCCCTCCCGGAAGTAGTTCCATCGAGATCACGGGCATGCCCGCGATTTCTTCGCTTCCGTAGATGTACACCGTATGTGGATGACTGATGGACGCGGCAAGCTGCCCTTCGCGGAGAAAACGCGCGCGGTCGTCGGCCTTTTCCAGGCGGCTTCGCAGCAGTTTCAGCGCGAGGCGGCGTCCGGTCTCAAGGCTCTCGGCTTCGTAAACTTCGCCCATGCCCCCGCGTCCCAGCAGACGGCCGATGCGGTATGACCCCCAGGTCTGACCGGCAGTCAGCTGAGGCTCGCCTGTACCGGACGTCCCTGAGGCGGAGGCCGAAACCATGGTGGTCGCATCACTGATAGCGCCGGTGACGGTTTCCATGTTGGCAGCAACCAGGCAAGAGGCACAAAGGCCCTCCG
>Ga0210380_10001389_pt1 | contig 10035 bp, 8 predicted proteins | sample PLM4_5_coexredo_FD_155476 | JGI IMG/M metagenome (GOLD analysis project Ga0210380, IMG submission 155476) | Groundwater sediment microbial communities from an aquifer in East River, Colorado, USA - PLM4_5_coex redo | ecosystem: Environmental > Terrestrial > Soil > Riparian zone | place: USA...
CCCAGAATCTCCCGCATGTCCGGCATACCTTCAGAGCCCTGTATCTGCGCCCTGGCAAGATTCAACAATGGCTGCGACGAACGTGGACTCAATTCCCCGGCACGACTGAATTCGATTTCGGCATCGGCATAACATCCACTCTGCTCGTAGAGCATTCCCAGTCGCGTGTGCAATCCATAAAACTCCGGGGCTTTCACAAGAAGGCCTTCGAGACGCTGAATTGCACCTTTTAGATTGCCGTTGGCGCTTTCCTCCAGGCCTTTTCGGAACTCCTTCATCACGCCCGCAGAGAGGATCGGTTGAATCTCCTGCACGTCGGCAACCTCGGGATCGTCCAGTGGAAAATAAAAAGTGAACGAGGGCTCGTTCTTGCCGTAGAAGAAACTCTTCTTCATCACGGTTCCAGGCCGGCAAAGAATTTCCAGGTTTTTGGAATCCTGTTTCTTCCCATCGAGCCATGTGATCACTTTGTAGGTCCGAAGTGTGAGGTTGGACAGCTCATAGCTTCCGTCTTCTTCCACTATCGTCTCGGCAACCGTCACTCCTTTTACTTTTGGATCTTCGACGACGACCCGGATCGAATTTGCCGGGAAGCTGGTGGTGATTCGGCCGCGAACGACGAACGTCGGCAGTGTCTGTGCATCTGCAGCATGGCCAAGTGTGACCATCAGGAAAAGTGAAACGATGCACAGGGACATGCGATTTGCCAGAGAAAACATAACGCCTTTATAGCCCATCATGGGAAGGCATTACAGAAAATTCAAAGCGAATCCCACGCAGGCACTGTTCACCTCTCTTGTATAATCCGCGTCAATTTTTCGCGTCGATCCCATGGTCCAGAACAATTGCGAAGTTTTTACAAAACTTTGCATGGGAATGGCTTCCGTTTGTTTAATCTTCAAGTCAGACTAAAGCAGTAAACCTGGAGTGATGAATTTATGAAATCGTTCTTGTTGGCAGTTGCGATAACAATCCTTCTGATTCCGATCGGTTATCCCTTGATGGGACAGGACGGAGGATTTGGAGGTGGCGATTCCGTCGATCTGACGGGATTGCTGGGCGATCGCGGAGGACGCGGTGGACCCGGCGGCAACAATAACGCAGGCCGCGGGGCCCCCGTGCTTCCGGAGTCCAAGGCCTTGTTCTCGGATATACAGTCGGCTTTGAAGAAAGGCAAAACACCTCTGGACAAGGCCCAGGAAAAGCCACTGAAAAGCATGATCGACCTCGAAGTCGTCACTCTCAGCGATCGCATACAGGTGCTCCGCCAGAACAATAACAATGATGCCGGTGCCCAGGGATTTCCGGGCGGCCGGGGCGATTTTGGCGGCGGGGGATTTCCTCCGGGCGGAGGTGGTTTTCCTCCGGGCGGAGGCGGCTTTCCTCCCGGCGGAGGGGATTTTGGCGGAGGTTTCCCCAGAGGCGGCACTCCTCCCGGAGCTGCGAATGCCCCTGCAGCAGCGGGCACACCCAACGCTGCGAACGATACGGCGAATGCGCTCGCCAATACTCTGGCGGTACAAACCGAGACCATTGCCAGCTTGAAAACTGACGATTTCCTGGAAACCAAACTTCCGGCATTCCTTACACCGGAACAAGTAGCGTTGATACAGAAGGTGAAGAAGGCAGACAAGGACAACGACACATGCCTGGGTGGTCTGCTGGACCGAGTGTCCCCTCTTACACAGAACAACAACGGCGGCCGCGGAAACAACCGTGGAGGCAACTTCAATAATAATCTCAATTTCAACAACAATGCCCGCAAGTCCAACGGTCAGGCATTCTGCATGACGGCTGAAGCGACAGCCAGCGATCGACTGGAACCGATTCGGAAGGAACTCGCCAAAGGGAATCTGCCACTGGCAAAGGACAAGGAATCGATTGCGGAAGCCTTCATGAAATCACAGGTCAAGGATCTGGAAGATGCGTTGCGGACCAGTTTTTCCGGTAATCGCGGAGGAAACAGTATCAATCGTACGACAAATCCTCAGTTGGTCGTCCAGTCGGGAACGGACGAAATCTACAAGAAGGCTGGCGCGATGCTGAATCCTCCCCAGACCGAGAGTCTGAAGAAGTGGCATTACGAACAGATACTGGGTCGCGGTGGAATCGAGTCTCTGATCACGATCGAAGCCATGCAGAATACGCCATTGTCCGAAGTGCAAATTGCCAGAGTCACGGCCGCGTGGCCGGAAGTGCGAAGCCAGGCTGCCGCAAAATCTGCGAACAAGAATCCATCCGTCAAGGAACTGGATAGTGCCGCGATGACGAGAGTTCTGGATATGCTCGAACCGGCGCAGGTGGCGTCTTATGAAGCGGCCAGGAAACTCGTTCCCGCCAAATAGGTTATTTGCAGAAGGGCGTTGTCATCCCTTCGCGGTAAGAGACAACAGGTAGAGCAGGACGCCGGCAAGAGTCAGCGGACAGCCGATGATCAGGAATGCCATAAACGCGAGCGGATGAGACCAGGACATCGTCAGGACCTGCAGGACAAGACCCGCAACGACCAGCAGCCCCGCCCAGCGAATTCGTTTTTCTATGGTCGTACTCGCCATTCAGTTCTTCTCTTCCCAGAATTTGGAGTCGGCCATGGTCTCCACATCGTGGACCGTATCGTGACACCGGCTCGACATGCATGAGAGTTTGTTTTCGCCGGCAAGCTGCAGCATGTCCGGCGTTTTGTGATGGGAAGAAGTCTCCAGATAGGATCGCGCTCCGGCGTGGCAATGGAGGCACTCCCGATTGTTGAAAGGCGTATAGAGCTTGATGTCTTCGGGCTTGGGAATCGTTCCAAAGTATTGAATGTAGACGTGGCGGAGTCCGCGCATTTTCGCGGTCACACCGCCAAACATGGTGTAGTCGGAATGACAGGTGTAACAGGCATGATCACGAGGCACCCGGTTGTTCTGATAGTGCGCGGCAGGAATGTAGCTCTTGTCGTCCACATGAAGGCTCTTTCCGTAATCTTCCATCACATGGCACGACATGCAGAATTGAGTCGTCTTGGATTTCTCCATTTGCTGGGACAGTCCGGCCGCCATTGCCAGTGCCGGCAGTAGGAACAGCGCGATGAATGCGAGGATCTTGCCGCCGCGTGCACGCGTCAGGTCCGCGCGAAACGCAACCAGCCCCGCCAGGAGCGCGGTCATTCCCGCCACCAGAAGTTCGATTGCAGTGAGATCCGGCATTCTACGGCTTTGCGAGACTGCGCATATAGGTCGAGATCTTCTTGCACATGTCGGCACCGAGTTCCTTTTCAAATCCGTCCATGTCCTGACCTTTGCCCTTCAGAATCGCGTTGAGGAAATCGGCATCCGTCATCTTCCGGACATCGGCCGATGCCACGTCCTTCACTTTGAGTTTCTTTCCCTTGGCGGTCTGTCCCTTTCCATCTTCTCCGTGACAGACAGAACACTTGTCGAGATATACCTTCCTGGCATCCGTGTCCTGTGGCGCAGCCAGCATCAGTGTGCCAATTCCCAAAAACAAAACGGGTAGTACGAAAAGCCATTTGCTCATTCGGAAAAATCCTCCTTTGGCGAATTTCAAAATCCACTTGTCCAGCGAACGGTCAGCATATTGGCGCTGAAGTTGTTCACCGGAACCAGTTCCTCCGTATAGTACGTCCGCTGCAGGTCAATCGAAAGACGTCCCGCTTTGGGTATTTCGAAAAAGACCGTTCCGGTCACCATGGGCCACTCCAAGGGTCCATATGCCGGCGGCTCCGTTCCGATCTGGCCCACTCCCGTTGTTCGATCATAGTTTCCCGTCGCCCTCAGTCCGACGTGGTATATGGGCTTGAGCTCAAATCCCGCCGTCCAGACCCGATTGATGGACTGGTCGCGCAGCGGATTATTCAATGGAGCCGGTCCGCGCAGAAACACAATATCTCCGGTGTTAAGAAAGCTGTCATAGGTGAATCCTCCAAACATCGACAGCTTCTCGTTCCAGGCGTAGGACACTGTCGTGGAATTGGCCCGAACCTTATTGCTGTAGTTCGAATCCATCAATGTGCTGTTGCTCGTATTTGTGGAGTTTTCAATCGACAGCGATGCAATCGGCTGATAACGCACCATCAACCGTCCGCTAACCCCGGTATGCGGAGTGATCGCCGTATAGGATGAGCCGTTGTTGAAACTGCGGAAATCACCACGGATATTCAGCGTCGAAAATGGTTTATAGCTGAATCCGATTTCCGGCCGGACCATGTTGGTGCGCTGGGTTCTGGCGGCGTCGACAATTCCGTTTTCAACGGATTCGATCTCCGACCTTAGAAACCGGATTCCGGGATGTATCGTGAGTTCCTTCATCGGCCTGAAATCCATGCCCACATTGAGATCGTGCAGACCGTTGAACCAGGTGATTTCATCTCCACCCGCACTGGGCACTGTTCCATTCAACAGACTTTCAAGTTTCGAAACGGATTCGCTGGTGTACCGGATATACCGGTAGCCCACATCCAGGTCCCACCAATTGCGAATTTCATACGTTAAACCCTGCGTGACGGCATGACTGGGCTGCGTCACCTCAGCACGACCGCTCGCACTGATCGTATATGGTGCAAGGACTCCGGCACTGTCGGGTGCAATTCCATTTTCCGCCTCGTTCGAAGTGGCCGGGCCGCTGTACCGGTTGTAGATGTAGCTTCCCCGCCATTCGAGGCGGGAAGTCAGCTTACCCCGATAGGAAAACTCACTGATCGGCGACTTCAACTGCCGCGATTGAGCCCAGGACAGATTCGCCAGCGGTTCAGTCAATGACAGCGCAACGGGATTGATGCTGGTTTGATTCGGAGCGACTTCATCGAACGCGATGTTTTCATTGAACGTCTGGTAGCCGGCCTTGTAATGAAAGCTCCAGTTGCGCCACGAATAATCGATCCCTCCGGCCACACGGTTTGTGGAGTCCCGCAGGGGCGCCATCAGATAGTAGGGATTCGCTCGCGCAAACGATCCCCAGTACGCAGGAGAGTTGAAAAAATCCAGTGACCGCGTCGTGAATGTATTTCCGTCATTGCTCGTGTGGAATACCTCGAACGTGAACTGCAGATTCCGTGATGCGTGCAGCGTCAGGTCTGCGGACCCGAACTTCCGAACCGTTGCCCAATCGTGATTGGTAGTGAGACCCCTTGGAAATGTGGGAGCAAGGACGCTGATGGGAAGTGCGACATCGTCGTTCTGATTCCAGTAGTAATAGCTCTGTCGCCAGCTCGCCCGAAATTCGTAGAGTCCTGTCTTCGACACAAGCAGCTGCGACGAAGGGAAAGGATCTCCCCCGATACCGCTCGCGGTGAACGAATAGCGATCCGCGAACGAGCCGGTTCGATCCTGCGCGTCGCCGTAGAGAATCAGGTCATGAACCCGAAATCCCTCACGCAAATTGAACATCTGTTGAAATTGAGGTTTGTAGCCGGAGACATCGATGAACCGATACCCTGCCGTGGCCTCTCCGTGATTTTCAAATCCTCCGAACGAAGCCGTGGTACCGGACCTCTCTTCCTGAGCGGTGAGTGGAGTGGAGGTTGCCAGCACGGCGCAGGCAGCAAGAATAAATATTTTTCTCATCGCAGGAAATTCACATCGAAGTTGGAGCCGTGAATGGCGACGTGGCATCGCACACACTCTCCACTGGTCTGAAAACTCAGCCGGCCGTGCGGAACTGCAGCCTGCCCGCGAAACCCGGCATGACACTGAAGACACAATTCCCGTCCTTCCCTCCGGACCAGCATCATGCGGTTGACGCTTCCGTGAGGATTGTGACAGGTGACGCAGCCTTCGATCTTTCCTGCCGGATGCTCATAGACGAAAGGTCCGTGCTTTTCGACGTGGCATTGCGTGCAGGTTTCCGAAACTGTTCGGACCAGATTGAAGGCGTTGGGAGTGCCGTGAGTATTGTGACAATCCGTACACTTCATCGATCCTTCAGGAACACGATGATGCACGGGCAGCGAGAACTGCGCCTGAACAGTTCCGTGACATGTGTAACAAAGCTGCGGTTGTGGCGACTTCAGCAGGCTGTTGCGGAGCCAGCGCATTTCATCCGGTCCGGATATGATCTGGAAGAACTGCGCCTGGGCTGTCGGGAGTTCGCCCTTGCTCGGATCCTTGTTTTCACGTACGAGATGCGCCGCGTGACATGTGTTGCAGGAAACACCCTGCGCCGCGTGTTCGGAGTGATTGAATCCCTGCTGCAACTTTCCCGTGACATGACAGGACTGGCAGCGATCGGAGTTTTCCCTGGCTGTCCCGCGAAAGCTGAATATCAGCTTATTCGCCAGCGCCGTCTTTGCATCGTCGCCGTGCGCGTCCTGCTCGGCATCGACGTGAGCTTTCCCGGGTCCGTGGCACGATTCGCAGGAAAGAGCAGCTTTGCCAGCGGACTGGATGTGCGCGTGGTTCGTCTTTCCAAACTGCGTTGATTCGGATTTGTGACAGCTTCGGCACGTGGAGTCGGCGACGGCTTCCGTTGCAGCTCCTGCCGAATCCGGGGGTTTCTGCGAGCTTCCGAAGTACACGCCGCCCAGAAGCAGCATTGCACAGAGGATGAAAATGGACTTTTTCATAATTGCACCCGAGCAATGCACGACTGAAGCCAAACAATCAGGCCGCGCCGTGATACTCGACATAAATTCTCCAGAGAATTGGGCCAAAAGACACTGTCAACTGACGCAGGTGCAGCTCGGATGAGGGAAACCTGGACTGTACCTGCCATTCCCGCCGTCGATATGTCGCGACGCACCTCACGATCAATGCAGTTTGCGACACATTGTCATTGCATTACTGTGACTACGGCTGGAACTCGTCGAATTGACGTTCCCGAGCAAACGCAGCTGTCCGTTTCAAATCGGAAGGTGCTCCAAATCCGCTCGCAATAAACGGAAATAGCCCGACAAGTGGGCTCTGTGAAAGAATGCACGTGAGAAGTTCGAACGTCGACATACTGGCCCTGAAATTGCAACCTGCCTTGGCTGATGACGAATATGGATAAAAAACCGAACCCACTTCTCAAGGTTCTCGAACAAAGGGAGGCGCTCCTGGAGACCAAGCAATGCATGGGTTGCATGCATGAGGGAATGCTGGTTACCTCGCTGGACGGCACCATTCTCGATGTCGCTCCCGCTGCAGAACATATTCTCGGAACTCCCTCCACTACTTTAAAGGGTGCGCCAATACAGAACTTCTGCGCGGCGCCGGAGGCTTACTGGGAAATCGGAAGACAGGCAATTCGCGACGGACGTGTGGGAAACCGGTCGCTGCTGATGCTGGCCGGCGCTGGCAATCGGAAGCTGGTCAATCTTGCGATACAGGTTTCCGGAACCGGCGATGAACGCCAGCTCGTGCATGTATTTCAGGACTGCTCGGATCTTCAATCGATGGAAAAGCGTCTTCTTCAATCCGAGAGGCTGGCCACTGTCGGGAAATTCGCTTCACAGATCGCCCATGAAATTCGAAATCCTCTGAATTCGATTTCGCTGAACGTCGAACTTCTGGAAGACGAAGTGGCTTCAAATCCGGAAGCCCGCGGATTGATCCGGTCCGTCCTGAAAGAATTGGACCGCCTGAACGATATTGTCAGCGAGTACCTCCAGTTCTCGCGATTTCCAAAGCCGCATCTGAAGAGAGGCCGGGTGGAAGGCGTGATTCGCGAGCTGGCAACAACGTTCAAGGCGCCGGAGCAAATTTCGTTCCGGATCCAGTTGGCCGACACGACTCCCGAAGTGTGGCTGGATGAAGGGTTGCTGAGGCAGGTGCTGGATAACCTGATTCGAAATGCCGTGGAAGCCATTTCCGGCAATGGCAGCGTGGAAGTCGAAACCGATGTCGTGGATCACTACGTTGTGATCCGCGTCAGGGACACCGGCGTTGGAATCTCCGCCGATGCGCAAACCAAATTGTTTGAGCCCTTCTTTACGACGAAAGCGCAGGGAACCGGACTCGGCCTTGCAACTTCGCAGCAGATTATTTTCGAGCACAATGGACATCTTCTGGTCGAAAGCCAACCTGGCCAGGGATCCGTCTTTTCCGTACTTCTACCCATATGACAATACGAAAAATTCCGACAATTCTTGTTGTTGAAGATGATGCCGAAAGCCGAACAGCGATGGTGAAGATCCTCGAAGCGGCCGGATACAAGACGGCCGAGTGCGGCAATGGCCAGGAGGGTCTTGATCGAGTCGTCGAAGGCGGTATCGACGTTATCGTCACAGACATGAGGCTGCCCGTGATGGATGGGGTCGAGCTTCTCAAACGTGCCAAGGCCATTGATCAGGAGATCGAGGTCATCATCAATACGGGATACGGAACGGTGGAAGTTGCCGTCGAAGCCATCAAGGATGGCGCCTACGACTTCATTACAAAACCCGTAAAAAAGGCCCAGCTTCTTCGAGCCGTCGAGAAGGCGGCGGAAAAACAATACCTGCAACGGGACAATCGAGACCTTCGAACGCAGCTGCAGCAAAGCGGCGTCAAGAAACTCGTTTACGCCAGTGCGGAAATGCGCGAGATCGCCCGCATGGTGGAACAGGTCGCACCAAGTTCAGCAACGGTACTTCTCACCGGCGAAAGCGGAACCGGCAAGGAAGTGATTGCCGATGCCATCCATTCCGCGTCGCCACGACGAGGCAAGCCCATGGTGAAAGTCAGCTGTGCGGCATTGCCGGAGACTCTGCTGGAAGCGGAACTGTTCGGATATGAAAAGGGCGCATTCACCGGCGCCAATAACCGGAAGGAAGGACGTTTCGAACTGGCGGCAGGGGGCACGCTGTTTCTGGATGAGATTGGCGAGATCAGCCCTGGCGTCCAGGTAAAACTTCTACGCGTGCTGCAGGATGGAAAATTCGAAAGGCTTGGTGGAACGCGCACCATCGACGCGGACGTCCGAATTATCACGGCTACCAACAAGGATCTTCAGGCAGAAGTCGCAGAGAAACGGTTCCGAGAAGATCTGTTCTATCGATTGAACGTCATCAACATCCGCATTCCCGCACTGCGCGAACGCAAGGACGATATTCAACTTCTGGCCCTGCACTTCCTGAAGTTGTATTCTGAAAAGAACCAGAAGCAAATCGATGGCTTTGCCGAAGATGCCATGCTGGCATTGACTTCCTACGACTGGCCGGGCAATGTTCGCGAACTTGAAAATTCAATAGAGCGCGCCGTGGTTTTTACCAATGGGAAGCAGATTCCGCTTTCCGTTCTGCCGCAGAACGTATCGGCATTCGCCGAATCCCGCCATTCGCTGACGTTCAAAATCGGAACACCCCTCCGGGAACTGGAGCGAAAGGCCATCGAGATCACGCTGCAGCATGCACGGGGCGACAAGAACATGGCTGCACGCCTTCTTGGAATTGCAACACGGACGATTTATCGTCACCTCGAACGCGAAGGCCAGGAGGAAGGCGAGTCCGGATCCGAAAAGGAATCGGAATCCGCCAATACGGTGAACGGTTAAGAAGGCCCTCGGCCTCGATCGCCCGGGGAAGGAATTGTGAATGGACAATTTCGAAATCGAATCGTTTCGAAATTGCCCGATTTCACAATTCCTCTCTCCGCTCACGCAACATTGCCGGTGTAATGAATGTTCGTGGCGCCCAGTTCAGACAGCGTTGCTTTGACCTGAGACAATTCCGCCTTGTTGTGTAGCGGAACTGCCACCATCAGTCGCGACTGCTCCACTTCCTTTTCCAGCTGATGCTCGACTTCCGGTGAAACCTTCTTTGAAGCAAGAATCCCACCGCAACCGATGATGGACCCAATCAACGCCCAACAGCCGGCGTTGAAGATGGGGATCGCTGCGGCACCCCACATCGACCAGATCGTTGGTCCCAGGAACACCATCTGTCCGAGTCCAACCAGGAAGCCGGCGATGGCTCCATATACAACTCCCAGGAGAGTTGAACGATTGATCGCTGCTTCGGTAAGAATCAGGTTCTCGACCTCGGAGACTTCCCTTGCCACGATCACGTCTTCCGGCCGGAATCCCAGTCGTTGCATCCGAGTTACGGCTTCGTTGGCTTGCTCGGGCAGCGATACAGTG
>Ga0210380_10001390_pt1 | contig 10025 bp, 12 predicted proteins | sample PLM4_5_coexredo_FD_155476 | JGI IMG/M metagenome (GOLD analysis project Ga0210380, IMG submission 155476) | Groundwater sediment microbial communities from an aquifer in East River, Colorado, USA - PLM4_5_coex redo | ecosystem: Environmental > Terrestrial > Soil > Riparian zone | place: USA...
ACCGTCAATGACGATGTGCGATGCAGAGCGCTGGTGAATTGCGGCGGCCTGCAGTCGGACCGGGTTGCACGTTTGTGCGGACTCGACCCGGGAGTGCAGATTGTTCCGTTTCGTGGCGAATACTACGAACTGAAGCCGGATCGGCAGTCTTTGGTGAGGAACCTGATCTATCCTGTGCCCGATCCGCGTTTTCCTTTTCTCGGAGTGCACTTCACACGAATGATTGGCGGAGGCGTGGAAGCCGGACCCAACGCTGTGCTGGCGTTCAAGCGCGAAGGGTATCGGAAGTCGGATGTGTCGGTGAAGGACATGGCGGAATTGGTCGGCTATGGCGGTTTTTGGAAGATGTCGCGCCGTCACTGGAAAATGGGAATGGCCGAGTTCTGGAGGTCCTTCAACAAGCACGCTTTTGTTACCGCACTTCAGCGTTTGATTCCGGCACTGAAACTCGATGATGTTCTACCCGGCGGATCCGGTGTGCGCGCTCAGGCCGTGGACGTCAATGGCGGTCTGCTCGATGATTTTCATGTCGTGCGGGCCGCGAGAATGATCCATGTCCTGAATGCGCCGTCGCCCGCCGCCACGTCATCGCTTCGTATCGGCAAAGAGATTGCGTCCATGGCGATAGAACAGTTTCGATAAGGGTATACTCGATTGGATTCGTCCATGAGATACAAACCTGGAATGTTGCTGATCGTTCTCGCACTCGGCGTCTTCGCCCTTGGACAGACGAACCCCGCGCCGGCTCCGCGCCTTCCGAATGGAAGAATCAATCTCGGTACGGCGAACGGAGGGAAAGGCGTGTGGCTGCCTCCAAATGCTGGCGACGAACGGCTCGTGGAACTCGACAGCACCATGACTACCGCAGGCGATCCCTTCACCATCGATACCAACCCGCTGCAGCGAACGCCGCGTGCCGCCGGCGTGACCGCCGCCACGTCCGGATATCCGGGAAAGCTCTCGGTGAGCCAGGTTCCTTTCCAGCCGTGGTCCCGGGCACTCTACGTCTTCCGTGCTGACAATCAGCTTGAGCCGCATATCCGCTGCAAAGCTTCCGGAGGTCCCCGTCAGTTTCTGACACCCTACGGCGTCGAGTTTGTAGACCTGCCGGAGACTCATCGCATGTACGTTGTGGATATCGGCGGGCCACACTCGATGCGTATCATTTACATGGATGCCGGCTCTCATCCAAAGGACCCTGGTCCAAGCGACCTGGGGCACTCCATTGGCCGATGGGAAGGCGATACGCTGATTGTCGATACCATTGGCTTCAACGAGAAATTCTGGATAGACCGGCAGGGAACACCGCATACCGACCGGCTGCATCTCGTGGAACGATTCACGCGATCGGATTTCAATACGTTGAAGTACGAATTCACTATCGACGATCCCGGCGCATACACTGCAACGTGGACCAGCGGCATTCTCCTTCGATGGAGCCCCGGCCAGGAATTATTCGAATACATCTGTCAGGACAACAATCGCGCGCCGGAGCTTGCTGTCGGTCAGGCCAGTTCAATCGACCTTCATAGCATCATTGTTCCGTGAGGGACGCTTGGCATCCCGCGCCGATTACCCCTCCTGGCCAGGGGCAATCGGCACAATCTGGTTTTAGTCTGATTTATCAAACGGACTTCATACCCCGGTTGTCTATAGATGGATTGCATGTTCTGAACGGCTATAATCCGCGCAACGGAGGCTACAGTTGGCACTCTTCGCATGGTTCATGTTTGGGATCGCCGGTTGGCATGGCATGGAGTCGCAGCGGCCGACGCCAACTCCGCAAGAGCGCTATTTGTGCGCGGAGCCGCTGCCGCCAGATCGCGATGCCAATGGGCGACTTCGAAACTCCTTTTGCGCTTCCATTGAAGGTGTCGTCGTTCGTGCCAGCTCCAATGTCGGTATCGCCAATGCGCGTGTCCGATTGGGTCCGCCAAACAGTGGCGCCCTTGCGGACAGTCTCGAAGCCGTTGCGGATTCCAATGGGAAGTTCCTTTTTCCGTCCATCAATCCAGTGTATTTCCCTGGAGGCTATAACATCTCCGCAAGCGCAGAGGGTTATCAGTCCGGGGCGTATGGTCAAGTGGGTGTCAACGCGTTAGGTGAAGCCATAATTCTGCCAGGCGGAACGCGTCGACAGCTGACCATTAAATTGAATCCATACCAGGCGGCATCGGGGACGATTCACACTTTGGATCTCGAGCCAGTCGCAGCGGCCGTCGTACGCGCCTATCGGATTCAATACACGCCACTCGGTCGACGACTCCGAATCGCGAGAACGGTACTCTCAAATGATCTGGGAGACTACCGGGTCATTGGGATCGAGCCCTGGGATTACTATGTGTCTGCAAGTTACAGCGAGAAGGCACGGGAGCTACAAATTACAGGCCTGCTCCTGACCCCCAATCTTTCAAATCCGGACTCCGGATATGTCACCACGTATTATCCGGCAACAGACGCTTTGTCCAATGCAAGTCCGTTTACCGTGGTTCCCGCTGCTGAGAAAAGCGGTCTGGATATTACGCTCCGGGAAACGGATCGATTTCAGGTCCACGTCCGTGTATTTTCCAAATCGACTCAACAGGGCCAACAGTTCAGCATTGCGATGCTGCCGGCAGGGATGGATCTCGGAGATGCGCCTGACTATGCGGTCTCTGGAAACGGAGGTTCGGATTTTGATATTCGCGGAGTGGCCCCTGGCCACTATTCGCTTGTTGCGTTCGATAAATCGCGAATCCTCTCGGAAGTGGTGCCGGTGACTGTGGATCATGATCTGGACGACATCCGGATCCCTATCTATGACCCTCTCGATATTCCAGGAGTTGTCGTCGACGAATATGGGAATTCCATTCCTGGGAAAATGCGTGTTCGATTGGTTCGTGCAGACCCCGAACTCGGCCAGACCATTCCGAGTGATGTGGATTCTGGAAGCTTCATGGTTCCCAATGTCGGACCGGGTGCCTACGACGTTTATGTCGATGGGCTCCCGAGTGGCACTTACATCAAGGAAGTTCGCTTTCCAGTCAATGACAATCGTTTTGGTCGAATACGTATCGACGCAGAAAAACCTTCGAGGACTCTGGACGAGACCACCCGGCGTTGGAGGACCGAATCTGCCATCGAGGTTGTGCTCACAAGAACGAACGCCGTTGTTGAAGGAACCGTTTGGACTGGTGCCAAGAGAAATGGAATGCCAGTAGGTGTTGCGGGGGCGCAGGTTGTTCTCGTACCGGATCGCCAGCAGGACAACACCTATGGGCAACGTGAGGATCGCTTTATCCTGGGAAACACGGATTCGGGAGGTCGTTTCCAATTGAAAGGAGTGCCCCCCGGAATCTACACCGCCCTGGGATTCGTGGAGATCCAGCCGGGTCTCTACTACGATCCTCAGTTCAACGATCGAGTATCCAATCTTGGCGTCAAGGTGATCGTAGCAGGCAATGAGACTTTGGAGTTGACCCAATGCGAACCAAACCGGCCGCCAGACTTCAGTTGCCTCTTGCGCGTGCCACGCGAACAGTCCTATGGAATTGCTCCATGATGTTTTTCTTTGCGGCACTCTTGATGCTTCAGTCGGCCACACCGTCGGGAAGCATCAGCGGCACCGTCGTCCTTGCGGGCTCGGCTTCGCAGAAGCCGTTGGTTATGGCGCGCGTGGAATTGTCCGGCGGTCCAATGCTTCCACTCGTCGTACGCACCGACGGATCTGGTAGCTTCGCGTTCGCAAACCTTAAACCGGGGAGTTACCAGCTTTCTGTTACGAAGGATGGTTACCTTCGTCAGGAATATGCAAAGCGTGGGGCGATCGTTATTAAGGTAGGGGAAGCGCACAGGCCCGTTGTATTCGCGATGGAGCCGGCGCCCACGTTGGCAGGCCGCATTGCGAGTGAGTTCGGCGAACCCATCGCCAACATTCTCGTGCAGGCGTTGAAAGCGGAGTATGGGCCGGATGGGAGACGGATGTTTACCGCGCTGGCTTCCACATTCTCCGACGATCGAGGCGGGTATCGGCTGTACTGGCTGGATCCGGGTGAATACATTATCAGCGCATCTTTCGTGCCGCCGGTCAAGACGCCGGGCAATCCGAATGAACCGGTAGGCCGAGAGGCGTATGCGCCCACCTACTATCCCAATGCGCCGAATATCGCCAACGCGGCACGGATCTCTTTGAAGGCGGACCAGAATATTCTCACGCTGGACTTCCGTCTCGTTCGCGCGCGGGCAGTATCCGTGCGCGGTTCCACAACGGAAACGAATCACAATCTTTCGACTATTGTGACGCTTGTTCTGGCGGGAGACGCGGCAGGGAAACCTCGATACACGGCGAAATCCAACGATCGCGGCCTTTTCGAAATCAATAACGTCGCGCCCGGCGGCTACATCGCTACCGCGGAGGCCATGGTCGGTAATGAACTCATCAAAGCGTCAAAACATATCGTCGTCTACGACCGCGACGAGAACAACGTCGGATTGATTCTCAGTCCAGGTATTCCAGTTCCGGGGCGTATTGCCATCGACACGGCCGCTCCTCTGAATCTGGGCGCTGCGCATCCCGGGCTAAGCTCCGTCGATCGCTATCTGGATTCGTACGCAGGCTCCGCGTTTCAAGCAGACGGACAGTTCATCATCAAAAGCGTTCAACCCGGAGAGTACGCCTTCGATGTCGCCGGCATTCCAGAAGATCTCTACATCAAGTCGGAACGTTCCGGCCAGGCGAACCTTCAGGGGTTGACTCTGGGTATCGGAACCGCATCACCAGCGCCGTTCGAGATTCTTCTGGGCACGGACGGCGGACGCATCGATGGGACCGTCGCAGACGCTGCGGGGAAACCGTTTGCAGGAGCCCAGGTCGTTCTCGTTCCGAGGGGCGATCGTCGCAGCCTTACGTCGAACTACCGTGTTGCAAACTCCGACGAAGACGGAAGGTTCGATCTGCGTGGAATTCCACCCGGTGAATACCAGCTGCTCGCATTGCAAGATGTGGAAGACCGTGCATGGCTCAATTCTGAATTCATCGGGAAATACCAGGACATGGGGACCGGAGTTACAATCGTTCCGAACGCCCGGGGGACGATTCAACTCCCGCTGGTTTCCGAAAAACGCTGACGGACCTCACAGTAAATTCACTCGCTCGAAACAATCAGAATCGGACAGAATGGATTGCATGCCGGGTTATGCTCCATTCATTGATGGACTGCTCTCCAATACCAGCTTGCTGAAAAGGCTGCGTCCGACAGAGCTGGCGGATCCCATCGCTATGATTCGTGTTCGCGAATCGACGGACAACCAATTGACAGACGGGAGAGCCATCACGAGCGAAAAGTTTTTCCCGCTTGTCCGCGCCGCGCTGTTGTATGCCGTCGATGCGCTCGATGAAAGTTATCGCATCGCAAGCCAGATCACGGACGACACGGCTGTCTATTGGTGCGGGATGAACCATCGGCGCGAGGGAGACTTTTTCAACGCTCGAAGTTGCTTTCGCCGGGTGGGGACGCATCCGGCCTTCGGACTTCTCCATTCCGCGGCGGCGGACGTCTCGGCCGATATGGCGAAGCAATGGGATTGGGATCCTTACCTGTTTGTCGGTATGTGCGAACAGGAGAAATTCGGCGACAACAAGCATTCCACCGAACTCATCAAACTGCAGCGGATCGAATTTGAAACGATGTTTGATTACGTCTGGCGAAAAAGCCTGGCGACGTAGGTTCAATGGTAGGGAAGGAGAAATATTATGTTAAGCGGATTGGTCTGGGCGATCCTCATAGGCTTGATCGCGGGCTGGCTTGCGGGAACGGTGATGAAGGGCCGCGGTTACGGCGTATTGATGGACATTGTTCTTGGAATCGTCGGCGGCGTGATCGGTCGCGTTGTGTTTGGGTTGCTTGGTCTGACGGCGTGGGGCCTGGTTGGCTCCATTGTAGTTTCGTTTGTAGGGGCTGTGATTCTAATCGCGCTGGTGCGGCAGCTGAAGTAGGCTGATCGTGCTATGGGTCTCATTGAAAAACAGAAGCCGGATCACGTCAGGATCACTGAATCGTCCGAATGCCAGTTGAAGAAGGACGCCAATAGTATTCGGACATGCGCAGTTCATGGAAAACCGCTGCAACAGCTCACAACGACGGGCGATTCATCTCCGGCCGGCGTCCGAAGGATCAGTACCTGGAAATGCCCCGAGTCTGGTAAGACGTTTATGGAAGTCGAAGGGTTCTGATTGCCGCCGAATCCCTCTCCCTTCAGAGAGAGATTTCGGTTTTACTTCAAGTGTTGGAGGTCCTTCTCATTTTCCAGGCAGACTTCTTCAATCAATTCCGTATCGACAATAAGGCGTTCCTTGATCATGACCGTCCACGGCTTCGTGTATGCCTTGGGGTCATCCACGGTGACCTGGATTTCGAGGTGTCCTAAGTCCGGGCGCCGGATTTGCTCTCGCACTTTGGCGGACTCGCCAATCACACTCCCATTCCAATCGATCCAGGTATCGTCGCGCACTCCGATGGTATCGATCACCAGAGTGTCTCCAGACCACTTTGCCGACGAGTACCCCTGCCACGAAGGGTTCGGATCATTGGGCAACGGCCGTGCATCGGTGAATACCTGCCGGAATCCGGCGTTCCACTCGTTGAGTACCACCAGAATGCTGGGCGAGTGTACGAACTTCAGCAAATGAGGCGTCCCGTAGGCGCGAAGGAAGTTGTCCGGGAAGCATCGAACGTGGGGGTCATCAATCGCATGGTTGGCTGTACGTTCCTTGACGAGCGTGGCAAGCCAGGGTTGATAAGGTAGTCCTCCCGGGAGCTCAACACCGAGATTGATCATCCGCCGAGACGTCGTGGCGTCTTTAGGATTCGGGGGCTCACCCGGCCGGCGCGGATCGACTTCATCACTGGTCCAGACTCCGGACAAGTCGGGTTTGCCATCCGCCAACCGAGGCGTGGGGGCCGACATATTCACACTGCCATCGGCCTTCCGTGGCATTCCCGCTGTGGGATAGTTGATCCACTGGGCGGCCAGATAATTCGATGCGAATCCCGCGCCCAGAACGACAAGTGCGACGGTAAATAGTCGTGGTGTTCTCAAAGTTCCTCCGGAGTTGTGTGCGGCAGATTGCTGCTTCGGCGGGCGTAAGTATCTCTCCGTCGTTTGGATTCTACAATGGCCTCGCCTGTCTCTTTCCTGTGGAATCACGTTTCGATTCTTGCAACCGGCTTATACTCGTCCACTTCATCAACGGAAGGCTTAACCAGACATCGCTCCGATCCATCACTACTTCCGAGCACGTGACGGTCAAATGCCACCTTCGGCTCTGGATTGACGCTGTCGTCGCTTTCGACTCGGACATTGCTGCTCCAACCCTGCGGCTGATTGCAAAACGGGCAACGAAACTCAAGGCGTTGATCTTTCTTAAAATAACGAATAGAGATTGGAACTATCATCCCCAGATTCTAATTCAGTTCTTCAGAGAATCGTTCCATTCCCTTCAGGCCAACGGCGTATATTGCGATGCCATGCGGTGAACAAATAGGGGAACGAGGGTCTGACCCCTCGTTCCCTCACGACTATCTGCACATTTTCATGTCAGCAGAGAGAGGCTCTGTCACGCTCCACACTCTCATATTCATTGGCGAACCGATGTCACCTACTACTGCGTACAAGCCCGGTAATTTCATCAGCAAGAGTGAGCCTTCCTTCAGCTCTAAAACTTCCCCACAGAGAGTGCAACGCGCAGCATAGATGGGGGGCCTTTGCCCTCCGCCATATTTGGTGATCCCGACACGGTGAACGACAACTGGAGCGTCAGACGGATCGCTCATGCTCATGGCCTATGGGTGTTACCTATATTCTTGCGGTGTGAAGTTCAGAAGAGATAGGGAATGCTTCTTGTAGAAAGTGGTCCCGCCGGTGTGGATCAAGAGGCAGTAGCACTTCAAAGTCATGAGAGCAGTGAAGCACTTTAATCGCAAGGTCCCCCGCAGCGAGACAGCCCGCCGGGTTTCGTTTGTTCCTCGCCAGATTGTGGTGGCATTGCCATCGCCACATCTTGGGCGTTCGCCGGTCATTGAGTTTTAATCCTCCCAGGCCCAGAGAAAGAGAAGTCGCATCACAATACGAGAGACAGCAAGCCCTTGGTACGGAAAACCGATATCAACGGCGGAGATGGTAGCGCAATTGCTTGCAACAGAAAATAGGAAATAGCCTCCTGAGTACTCTCGGTCGATCTCATCTACTCCCTCACGTCCTGACGAACTGTGTGTGCGTGACTAGACAGAAAATGAACCCGTGAGTATACATGTCAAAGATGGACGAGGACTTGGATCAGTACAGGCGGGAACTGGAACGGCTCCTTAAAATCGCTGAGGAGCGGGAGAAGATTGCTCGGCAGCTTCGTGCTCGTGAACTGTTGGATAGGGCGAGGGCTGCGAAGCTGAGTCCTCTTGAGATCTTGACTCTTTTGAAGACTGGCTTGGATGCTTTCATTTACGAGGTGGTTCAGCGAGAGACAATGAATAAACAGCAAAAGAGTCGGACCTGACCGGTCTCTGCGACGCAGCGGAAGTGGCCGCAGCGGCAGTGGCCGGTTTCGATGGGAATCCGAAGCCAGGATAGTTTCTTCCGGATGACTTCGATATTCAATGTTCGGTTTTTCCGTGACATGGAGGTTCACCAGAGGCTTCGCACGACTCCAGCAAAGGCGGCGGGCACAAGGAATCGGCTCTGGGAAATCGAAAACTTTCTGGAAGTTTTAGGGTAGGCCGTTAATTCACAAGAAAGCTTCGCGCACCGATAGAACAAATCAGAACCGCAATCCAAAGCAGAATCACTTTGGTTGTGGGGTTCCACAGCTTTGTCTCTCCAGAAGCAAGCAGCGATCCATCGAACACATTCCTAGACTTCGTCTTGTTTGTGTTTGCCATAGTGTGCGCATTATTCATCCAAGTCTCTTTTTATGCAAACTAGACCACTGCCCGGATTCGGTAGTGCACAAGGTTGAAATTCCGCAAGCGGGTAGCAGTCCGAGCTTCAACAGCTGTGTTCTGTGATGTGGTGGGCTAGAAGATCACGCGCAAGCTCGGAATTTCGGCGTGCGGTATCGATAGCTGCGTTAATTCGCTTAAACTCTTCGCGCTTGAGGCTCGCTTCCATTTCGACCAGATCGACTACGACTGCCGAATAAGCCAGCGTTGTCTCAACGACATTCGCAAACTCCAGGGTAGCCAAGTGGAATGCTTGAATCAGGGCCGCCTTCTTCACGCACGCAGGGTTGTGGTTCGCTTCCGTATCTGAATGAACGGATCATTCAACGGCATCCGCCTCCGGAAGATTACCTCACGGAAGACATACACGACCGCGCACGGGACTGTTCTGGAAAGTTTTCGCGTTGCAGAATTACTGCCGGACCTTGAAACAGCATTGCGGCTGGATGCATGGTCGGTTTTGTGCTGCTTACTTTACAGGGAGAGACCTAAGTGGTGAGGGAGGTGCCGTCCTTACCCACTCACCATTTACCTTAACGACGAGCGTTCCAGTGATTCTGTCTCCCATATTTTGGTCCACCTGAAATCCCAGATCGTTTCCAAAGATAATGCCTGGTTTATCGAACGGCGAAGGCCGGTTCTGAGCGTGCCCCCATTGGCTTGCCAAAAGAAGCGAAATGGCCCACAAAGCAATAAATCCGATACGCTTAAATTGTCGTGAATCAAAATTCATTCCACGCATAGTTGTCCATCCTTTCAATGATCAGCAAGCCTCTTAGCGCTCAGCGCCAGCGTTCAGTGCGGGTACGAAATCACAATCGAGGCGAATTCGAAGCCGTCGTGAAAAAGTCATGTTGAATAGGGACGTCCGCATATTGGATTGCTCCAGATTGTTACGGAAATACGTCAGCTGCCTAGCGGAATCGTCGTTGCCAACCGGACGGATTGCCATTCTGAGCGCGCGGCAGCGTTTCCACATAGCATCCCCACTGCGACAAGGAGACGGGGATTCGGGATTGAAGCCGCTAATGCTTCCTATCCGTAGCGCGGGCT
>Ga0210380_10001391_pt1 | contig 10023 bp, 5 predicted proteins | sample PLM4_5_coexredo_FD_155476 | JGI IMG/M metagenome (GOLD analysis project Ga0210380, IMG submission 155476) | Groundwater sediment microbial communities from an aquifer in East River, Colorado, USA - PLM4_5_coex redo | ecosystem: Environmental > Terrestrial > Soil > Riparian zone | place: USA...
GACGCGATCGAAGTCGCGGCCGAGCTCGAACGGCTGGCGGGGATGCACGCCGGCAACCACCGCGAACTGCGATTGGAGGTGTCCCGCCGCATCAAGGCCGCGCTGATGCAGGGACGCGCCGCGGCCGAGGACCTGCTGATCAAGGATCGGCACGGCCGGCGTTGCGCCGAGCGGCTGTGCTTCATGCAGGATGAGATCATCCGCGTGCTGTACGAGTTCACAGCGAAGCATCTCTATCCCGCGGAGAACCCGTCGGAAGCCGAGCACATGGCGATCGTCGCCACTGGCGGCTATGGGCGCGGCGTGCTCGCGGCCGGCTCCGACATCGATCTGCTCTTTCTGCTTCCCTACAAGCAGACGGCCTGGGGCGAATCCGTCGCCGAGACCATCCTCTATTGCCTGTGGGACACCGGGCTCAAGGTCGGCCATGCCACGCGCTCGATCAACGAGTGCATCCGCCAGGCCAAGGCCGACATGACCGTGCGCACGGCGTTGCTGGAGTCGCGTTATCTCCTCGGCGACCGCAAGCTCTATGATGAGCTGGTCACGCGCTTCGACAAGGAGGTCGTGCAGGGAACCGGCGCGGAATTCGTCGCCGCCAAGCTGGCCGAGCGGGAAGAGCGCCACCGCCGGGCGGGCCAGTCGCGCTATCTGGTCGAGCCCAACGTCAAGGACGGCAAGGGCGGGCTGCGCGACCTGCACACGCTCTACTGGATCGCCAAATACGTCTATCGCGTGCGCGAGCGCGAGGAGCTCATTGCACACGGCGTCTACGACCCGCGCGAGTACCGCCGGTTTCGGCGCTGCGGCGATTTCCTCTGGGCGGTGCGCTGCCACATGCACTTTCTCACCGGGCGGGCCGAGGAGCGGCTGTCGTTCGACATCCAGCGCGAGATCGCGGTGCGACTTGGCTACACCGAGCATCCGGGCTTGCGCGACGTCGAGCGTTTCATGAAACATTACTTCCTGATCGCCAAGGACGTCGGCGATCTCACCGCCATCCTCTGCGCCAAGCTCGAGGACAATCAGGCCAAGCCCATGCCGGTGCTGAGCCGGATGATGGCCAAGTTCCGGCCGCGGCCACGGCGCACGCTGACCGAGACCGAGGATTTCATCGTCGACTACAACCGCATCAATGTCGCCGACGAAAACGTGTTCCAGCGCGACCCGATCAATCTGATCCGCATTTTCCATCTCGCGCAGAAATACAATCTCGCGTTCCATCCCGACGCCATGCACATCGCGACCCGCTCGCTCAAGCTCATCGACCAGTCGATGCGCGAGAACGAGGAGGCGAACCAGCTGTTCCTCGAAATCCTGACCTCGAAGAATGACGCCGAGACCGTGCTGCGGCGGATGAACGAGGCCGGCGTACTCGGCCGCTTCGTGCTCGCCTTCGGCCGGATCGTCGCGATGATGCAGTTCAACATGTATCACCACTACACGGTGGACGAGCATCTCCTGCGCTGCATCGGCGTGCTTTCCGACATCGATGCCGGCCGCACCGAGGACACCAAGTTCGCGAACGAGCTGATGCGCACCATTCAGCCGCGGCATCGGGAATTGCTCTATGTCGCGCTGTTTCTGCACGACATCGCAAAGGGCCGGATCGAGGATCATTCGATCGCCGGCGCGCGCGTGGCGCGCCAGTTCTGTCCCCGGCTCGGCTTCTCGGCGGCGGAGACCGAAACCGTCGCCTGGCTGATCGAGGTGCACCTCGTGATGTCGTCGGTTGCCCAGTCGCGCGACCTGTCCGACCGCATGACCATCGAGAATTTCAGCGCAGTCGTGCAGTCGGTCGAGCGCATGAAGCTGCTCACCATCCTCACCACCGCCGACATCAAGGCGGTCGGCCCGGGCGTATGGAACGGCTGGAAGGCGCAGCTCATCCGCACGCTCTATTACGAGACCGAGCCGGTCCTCACCGGTGGATTTTCGGAGGTCAACCGCGCCCAGCGCGTCGCCATCGCGCAGGGCGAGTTCAGGGCCGAGCTCAAGGATTGGACGCCGGCCGAGATCGACGCCTATATCACGCTGCATTATCCCGCCTATTGGCTCAAGGTCGATCTGCCGCAGAAGATCGCGCATGCGCGCTTCCTGCATGCGGCCGCACAGGCCGGAAAATCGCTCGCCACCACGGTCTCGTTCCCGGCCGCGCGCGGCGTGACCGAGCTCACGGTGGTGGCGCCGGACCATCCCTGGCTGCTGTCCATCATCGCCGGCGCCTGTGCGGTCGCTGGCGCCAACATCGTCGACGCGCAGATCTTCACCACCACCGACGGACGCGCGCTCGACACCATTTCGGTGTCGCGCGAGTTCGAGCTCGACACCGACGAAGCGCGCCGCGCCGCGCGCATCACCGATTCGATCGAGAAGGCGTTGCGCGGCGACCTGCGGCTGCCGGAGGTGGTCGCCAAGCGTGCGAGCGCAAAGGCGCGGCTGAAGGCCTTTGCCGTGGTGCCCGAGGTCACCATCAACAACGGCTGGTCGAACCGCTACACCATGGTCGAGGTGACCGGCCTCGACCGGCCCGGCCTGTTGTTCGAGCTCACCGCGACCTTGTCCAAGCTCAACCTCAACATCGGGTCCGCGCATGTCGCGACCTTCGGCGAGCGCGTGGTCGACGTGTTCTACGTCACCGACCTGTTCGGGGCGAAGATCACGTCGGCGACACGGCAGGCGACCATCAAGCGTGCCCTGATCGGGTTGCTGTCGCCCAATCACGAGCCGAGCGCGAAGCCGGCCAAGACCGCCGCGGTGGTCGGTTGAAACGATCGACGTGGTTAATCAACCGTTACCGTCCGAGCCCGACCAGGGCTGCGGGATCGCGCCGCTCTACCGTCCTTCCTGAATCCGCCGCAGCAGTAACCGCCCTTTAAATCGCGCTCTCTACCGTCGCCCCGGGGTCACGAGGGGGCGCGGCATGGCGGGGAAAAAGGCGCGTCGCGAGTCCGCGGCCGCCCCGGCTCCGGCAGCGAAGGACGAAGGCGCTCGCGGCAGCCGCCCGGCATCCGCGCGCGGCCGCAAACGCGGCGGAGGCGGCGGTCGCGCGCTGCGGCGCCTGTTCTACTGGTCGCTCGTGCTCGGCTTGTGGGCGGTCATCGCCGCAATCGGGGCGGTCGCCTTCGTGGTCTCGACGCTGCCGCCGATTCAATCGCTCGAAGTGCCGAAACGCCCGCCGACGGTCGAGATCGTGGGGACCGACGGCCGGCCGCTCGTCCTGCGCGGCGAGATGAGCGGCACGGATGTGTCGATCAAGGAGCTTCCCGCTTACCTGCCGAAGGCGTTCGTCGCGATCGAGGATCGCCGGTTCTATAGCCATTTCGGCGCCGACCCCATCGGGCTCGCCCGCGCGGTGGTCGCCAACGTGCTTCGCCGCGGCGTGTCGCAGGGCGGCTCCACCCTCACCCAGCAGCTCGCCAAGAACCTGTTCCTGACCCAGCAGCGCACGCTCTGGCGCAAGATGCAGGAGCTGGTGCTCGCGCTCTGGCTCGAGCGCAAGTTCAGCAAGAACGAGATTCTCGAGCTCTATCTCAACCGGGTCTATTTCGGCTCCGGCGCCTACGGCGTTGAGGCCGCCGCCCAGCGCTATTTCGGCAAGTCGGCGCGCCAGGTGAAGGTCGGCGAGGCCGCGATGCTGGCGGGGGTGGTGAAATCACCCTCGCGGCTGGCGCCCAACCGCAACCCCGCAGGCGCCGAGCGCCGGGCGCAAACCGTGCTCGCGGCCATGGGCGAGCTCGGCTTCATCACCGAAACCATGATGAAGACGGCACAGGCGCAACCCGCCCGCGCGGTGAAGCCCGCGGGCGCCGGCTCGGTCAACTACGTCGCCGACTGGATCATGGACGTGCTCGACGACCTCGTGGGCCGCATCGAGCAGGACCTCGTGGTCGAGACCTCGATCGATCCCGCGCTGCAGACGGCGGCCGAGAAGTCGCTGATCGACGAACTCGCGCTGCGCGGCCAGAAGTTCGACGTCGCACAGGGTGCGCTCGTGGCCATGTCGCCCGACGGCGCGGTGCGCGCCCTCGTAGGCGGCAGGAACTACGCGGAAAGCCAGTACAACCGCGCCGTCGTCGCCAAGCGCCAGCCCGGCTCGGCGTTCAAGCCGTTCGTCTATCTCGCCGCGCTGGAGCGCGGGCTCACGCCCGAGACCGTCCGCGAGGACAAGCCGATCGCGATCAAGGGCTGGAAGCCGGAGAACTACAGCCGCGAATATCACGGGCCGGTGACGCTGACGCAGGCGCTCGCGCTCTCGCTCAATACGGTGTCGGTGCGGCTCACGCTTGAAGTCGGGCCGGCGGCGGTCGCCAAGACCGCGTATCGCCTCGGCATCGCCTCCAAGCTCGACGCCAATGCATCCCTGGCGCTCGGCACGTCGGAAGTCTCGCTCATCGAGCTCACCTCCGCCTATGCGCCGTTCGCGAACGGCGGCGACGCCATCGCGCCGCACGTGGTGGAGCGGGTCCGCACCCATGCCGGCAAGGTTCTGTACGCGCGCGCAGCGCAGAAGCTCGGCCGCATCATCGACCCGCGTTATGTGGCGATGATGAACACCATGATGCGCGAGACCCTGCAGATCGGGACCGCGCAGAAGGCGCAGCTCGCGGGCTGGCCGGCCGCCGGCAAGACCGGCACCAGCCAGGATTTCCGCGATGCCTGGTTCATCGGCTATACCGGCCACCTCGTCACCGGCGTCTGGCTCGGCAACGACGATTCCTCGCCGACCAGGAAGGCGACCGGCGGCGGCCTGCCGGTAGAAATCTGGTCCCGCTTCATGCGCAGCGCCCATCAGGGCGTGGCGGTCGCCGCCCTGCCGGGATTGACCGGCGCTCCCTCATTCGCCTCGGCGCTCCCGGGCAATGCTCCGCTGCCGCCGGCGCCGCTCGGCGCGCAAGGCGGTGGATCGGCCGTGCGGCCGGCGCCGATCGAGCGCGGGCTCGACGGCTGGTTCATCGACCGGCTGTTCGGGCGGCGCTGACGCGGCCCTGTGTGCTACGCTTCCCGCGGATCCGGAGCGCGGCATGAGGCTCAAGGACAAGATCGCGATCGTGACCGGCGGAGCGCATGGCATCGGCCACGCGATTGCCCGGCGCTACGTCGCCGAGGGCGCACGCGTCACCATCGCCGACGTCGATGCCGAAGCCGGCGAGGCGGCGGCGCGCACCCTGGGCCAGGCCCAATTCGTCCACACCGACGTCGGCGATGCGCAGGCGGCCGAGCACGTGGTCGCGGAAACCTGCCGCGCGTATGGCGGCATCGACATCCTGGTCAACAATGCCGGCATCATTCACGGCGCCGATTTCCTCACGCTGGCGGAAGCCGAGTTCGACCGCGTGCTGCGGGTGAACCTCAAGGGCGCGTTTCTCGTCGGCCAGGCCGCCGCCCGGCGCATGGTCGCGCAGATCGCGGCCGGCAAGCCCGCGGGCAGCATCATCAACATGAGCTCGATCAATGCCGCGGTGGCGATCGCCAACCAGACTCCCTATTGCGTATCGAAGGGCGGCATCGACCAACTCACCAAGGTGATGGCGCTGGCGCTCGCGCCCCACGGCATCCGCGTCAACGCCATCGGGCCGGGCTCGATCATGACCGACATCCTCAAGGCCGTGGCCACCGACCGCGACGCCAGGCACAGGATCCTGGCGCGCACGCCGCTCGGACGCATCGGCGAGCCCGACGAGATCGCGTCGATCGCGGTCTTCCTCGCATCTGGGGATGCCAGCTACATCACCGGCGAGACCATCTATGCCGACGGCGGCCGGCTCGCGCTCAACTACATCGTTCCGGTCAAGGACGAAGCGCTCGAGTAAGGCTCAGGAACATCCATGGCCGCCAAGCGCCCGCCCGCACTCGATCGCATCGACGTCAGGATTCTCGCCGCCCTGCAGCGCGACGGACGCTCCACCATCCAGAAGCTGGCGCAGACGGTCGGGCTGTCGCCGCGGGCGTCGCTCGAGCGCGTGCGGCGGCTTGAAGCCGCGGGCATCATCGCGGGCTATCACGCGGTCGTGGAGCTTGGCCGCGTGGCGCGGCCGGTCAACGTCTTTGCCGAGATCAACCTGGAGAAGCAGGCCAATCGCGGCCGGTTCGAAAAGCGGCTGGCCGCGATCGACGCCGTGGTCGAGTGCTGGGAGGTCAGCGGCACCGTCGACTACATCGCGCGCTTCGTGTGCGCCGATCTGGCCGAGTACGAGGAGTTGACCAGCGCGCTCCTCGACGACGACCGGCTCGGCGCTGCCCGCATCGTCAGCCACGTGGCACTGCGCCCGATCCGCCGTTTCACCGGCTATCCGGAGAAGCTGCTCGGGCGCAATCCGGCGAAACGTTAACAAACCGCCGTTTCGGTCGCAGCCGCCGCGCGCCACCGCCGAATCCGTCGTGGCGCGCCATCACTTCCGCCGCACAAGCCGCAGCCGCCGCATAGATTCGAGAAGCGGCAGTGCGAGTTATGCGGAGGCGTGTCATGAGAGCCATCGATCTGGAGAACCGGTACAGCGCTCACAATTACGAGCCGCTCCCCGTCGTGCTGGCGCGCGGCAAGGGCGCGCATCTGTGGGACACGTCCGGCCGGCGCTATGTCGACATGATGAGCGCCTACTCGGCGGCAAGCCACGGCCACGCTCATCCGCGCATTCTCGAGGCCCTCGCGGCACAGGCGGGGCGCCTCGCGGTGCCGTCGCGCGCCTATTTCAACGACCGGCTCGGCCCGTTCCTCGCCGAGCTGTGCAAGCTGACCGGACTCGACGCCGCGTTGCCGATGAACACCGGCGCCGAGGCGGTCGAGACCGCCGTCAAGGCCGCGCGTCGCTGGGGCTATCGCGTCAAGGGCATCGCCCGTGACCGCGCCGAGATCATCGTCGCATCGGGCAATTTCCACGGCCGCACCACCACCGTCATCTCGTTCTCGACCGAGCCCGACTACCGCGACGGCTTCGGACCGTTCACGCCCGGCTTCCGCGCGGTGCCATTCGGCGATCTCGCCGCCATCGAACGCGCGATCACCCCCGAGACGGCGGCGGTGCTGATCGAGCCGATCCAGGGCGAGGCCGGCATCATCGTGCCGCCGGCGGACTATCTCGCCGGGCTGCGCCGCATCTGCGACGCGCACCGCGTGCTGCTGATCCTCGACGAGGTGCAGTCGGGCCTTGGCCGCACCGGCGCCTGGTTCGCATTCCAGCACGAGGGCATCCGTCCCGACGGCGTGATCTTGGGCAAGGCGCTCGGCGGCGGCGTGCTGCCGGTCTCCGCCTTCGTCGCCACCCGCGAGGTCATGGACGTGTTCACACCCGGCTCCCATGGCTCGACCTTCGGCGGCAATCCGCTCGCCGCCGCGGTGGGGTTGGAGGCGCTGCATGTCATCCGCGAGGAAGGGCTGGTGGAGCGCAGCCGCGATCTCGGCGCCCACATGCTCGCGCGGCTGTCGGCGATCGACAGTCCCGCGCTCAAGCATGTGCGCGGCCGCGGCCTGTGGGTCGGCGCGGAGATCGATCCTGCGGTCGCGAGCGCACGCGCCGCCTGCGAGCGGCTGCTGGAGAAGGGCGTGCTCTCCAAGGAGACGCACCGCACGGTCGTCCGGCTGGCGCCTCCGCTCGTCATCGCACGCGATGATCTCGACTGGGCGCTCGATCGCTTCGCGGACGTGCTGCGCGAGCTCGACGGCGTCAGCCGCCGCGCGGACGCGGCATTGGCCCTGGCCTGAAGGAACGGTGAAATGACCACGCTTAAGCGCGACGCGCGCCTGCTGATGTGCGCCCCCGAGCACTTCGCGGTCAGCTACGCCATCAATCCGTGGATGGACCCGGCGAGCTGGGCGCGTGACAACCGCGCCCATGCCGCCGCCGCGCGCGAATGGGCCGACCTGCATCGCACCTTGGCGGGGCTCGGCGCCGACATCGACCTGGTGCCGTCGGTGCCGGGCCTGCCGGATCTCGTCTTCACCGCGAACGCGGCTGTGGTGCTCGATCGCCAGGTGCTGCTGGCCCGTTTCCGTCACCCGGAGCGCCAGCGCGAACAGGTGCATTTCGAAGCGGCATTCCGGTCGCTGCAGGCGCGCGGCGTGGTCGATGCGGTGCGCAAGCTTCCGCCCGGCGTCGTGCTCGAAGGCGCCGGCGACTGCGTCTGGGACGAGACGCGCAAGCTGTTCTGGATGGGTTACGGCCCGCGCTCGGATGCCGCCGCGCGGCAACCGGTGGCCGACGCGTTCGGCCAGGACGTGATCGCGCTCGAGCTCGCGGATCCGCGCTTCTATCACATGGACACGGCGCTCTCCGCGCTCCCGGGCGGAGAGGTCGTTTATCTGCCCGATGCCTTTACCAAGGCCGGCCGTGACACCATTCGCGCGCGGGTCGCGCCGGAGCAGCGCATCGAGATCGCCGGCGATGACGGGCGTCGTCTCGCCGCCAACGCGGTCTGCCTCGGCAATGCCGTGGTGATGTCGGGCTGCGGCCCTCGCCTGCGCGCCGCGCTTTCCGAGCGCGGCTACCGGGTGGTGACGACGCCGCTGCCGTCGTTCCTGCGCAGCGGCGGCTCGGCCTTCTGCCTGACGCTGCGGCTCGACCGCCGTTCGGTTGCAGCGGCTGCCACACCCGATCGCGCCGCCGTGGCGTGATCGGCGATGGGCCGAAATCGAATGAACCAGCGGCAGAGTCGGTCTGCTCCCTCCCCCGCAAGCGGGGGGAGGGAACGATGTGGCGCTGCCCGCGCGCACTCTTCGCGCCCCGCGTGCGTCATCAGTACGCACAATCGGCCCTGACAACCGCGCCGATTCTGTCTAAGCTTCGCCGGTCACGGACGACACGCCATCGATCACAGAACGGGCGGCGTCCGCGCGGGAAACCCATGGAGGATTGCATCATGCTCAAGGGCAGGATGACGCGACGCCGTTTCCTGGCGACAACAGCCGCCGCCACGGCGATCGCGATGCCGTATGTGCGCGGCGCCCACGCCGCCGGCAAGCTGACGATGGGGTTCTGGGATCACTGGGTGCCCGGCGCCAACAACACCACGACCGCGCTGGTCAACGAGTGGGCGGAAAAGGAGAAGGTCGAGGTCTCGATCGATTACATCACCTCGGTCGGGAACAAGAACCTGCTCACCATCGCCGCCGAGTCGCAGGCGAAATCCGGGCACGATATTTTCGCCTTCCCGACCTGGGAGCCGCAGGCGCACGCTAAGAATCTCGAGCCTGTCGATGACGTCATGGCCGAGCTGATCAAGCAGAACGGCCCGGTCAATCCGACGGTCGACTACCTGGCACGCGCGGACGGTCGCTGGCTCGCGGTGCCGGCCACCGTCGGCAGCCAGATCAAGGGGCCGTGCTCGCGCATCGATCTCATGAAAAAACACGCCGGCATCGACGTGCTCGCGATGTACCCCGCCGGCGGCCCGCCGAACGCCGAGGCCTGGACGCTTGACGCCATGCTCAAGGCCGCCGAGGCCTGCCAGAAGGCCGGCTTCCCCTTCGGCATCGGGCTCGGCACCACCGAGGACAACACCGACACGTCGGGCGCGATCTTCCAGTCCTTCGGCGCCAACCTGGTCGACGCCAAGGGCAACATCTCGGTCAAAACAGATTCCGTCCGCCAGGCGCTCGACTACTACAAGAAGCTCGCGCAGTACCTGCCGCCGGATGCGCCGGCCTGGGACAACACGTCCAACAACAAGTGGCTGATCGCCGGCAAGGGCGCGCTGATCATGAACCCGCCGAGCTCGTGGGCCGTCGCCAAGCGCGATGCGCCGCAGATCGCCGAGCAGCTCTGGACCCACGGCATGCCGTCAGGTCCAAACGGACGCTACGCACCGTTCCTGCCCTATTTCTGGGGCATCTGGAGCTTCAGCAAGAACAAGCCCGCCGCCAAGAGCCTGCTGGTGCGGTTGTCGCAACGCGCCTCGGCGGAGAAGATGGTGGCGGCCAGCGCCGGCTACGATCTGCCCGCGTTCGCGAGCTTCACCGACTTCAAGACCTGGGCCGATGAAGGGCCGCCCAAGGGCACGCTCTACCACTACCCGAATCCGCACAAT
>Ga0210380_10001392_pt1 | contig 10022 bp, 5 predicted proteins | sample PLM4_5_coexredo_FD_155476 | JGI IMG/M metagenome (GOLD analysis project Ga0210380, IMG submission 155476) | Groundwater sediment microbial communities from an aquifer in East River, Colorado, USA - PLM4_5_coex redo | ecosystem: Environmental > Terrestrial > Soil > Riparian zone | place: USA...
ATCCATCTTCTCGACTCGGCGTTCGATTTCGCGAACCGTGTCCAGGTAGTCCGCCACCATCGCCTTGTCTCTGGGGCCAAGGGTCTTCTGGAGATCTGCTGCTTCCTGTGAAACCAGATCGAGAATGCTGGAATATGTCTTCGCGACACTCTTGCGTTCCTCGGCCGTTTCACCCTGCCCGAACAGCCGCTGGAACAGCTTCCTCGGATCCGTTTCCACGGGTAGGGGATTCGACGGTGTTCGGAATGAAACCGTTCCGGAGTAACTGCTGCCATAGTCCCGGTCGCCTGCGCCTGCGCCACCGTGCGACTCAATGCCGACTTCGAGCGATGGAAACGGCGTGTCCTGACCAATCTTCAATGCTGCCATCTGATCAATGGTCACTCCGCCCCATGGGGACTGGGATTTTCGAGGTGCCACGCCACTCAACCATGTTCCCGGGCTGAGCGCGTGCACTGGAGGCGCAATGGCCGCGCGGTTCTGTAGTCCGCTCACAACCGTCAATTGCTTCTTGAATGGCTCGAGCGGTTTCAGGATGGTCGAAAGCTCAAAGTTCGTGCCTTCAGTGGCCGGGGTCCATTCGTTCATAACAGCACCATGCGGAAAATAAATGAATCCCATGCGAAGACGCGGCGCCGCTGCAGTTTGCGCAAGGGCCGTGCTTGCAGGAACCATCGCGTCCAGCAATGGCAGCGCCATTGTCACCCCTGCGCCGCGTAAGAACGTTCGACGCGACAAATGTTTCTTTGTAATGAACATTGTGCTCTCTCCTATCTTCGGTCTACTCCACCTTCGACATTTGGAACGGTGTGCTCTTCACGATTCCCATGACGATCGATGAAAAGCGGTAATTATCCTTTGCAGCGTCGCGCACGATTTTGCGAACTGCCGGCATATCGTAGTACTCGATGTTTCTTCCCAGTGCATACGTCAGCATTTTTTCTGTCAGTGTTTGTACAAACTGATCGGGATGGCTTGCGAGGGCCTTTCGCAGGTCGTCGGGCCCGTTGACCGGTGTGCCATCGATGAGCTTGTCGGAAGAATCGATCGGTGTTCCCGCGAAGCGGTCCTTGGTCCGCCACGCCCCGACGGCGTCAAACCCTTCCAGAGAGAAGCCCAACGGATCCATCACTCCATGGCAACTATTGCACGACGGATTGGCGCGATGCTGTTCCATGATCTGTCGAACCGTGCGAGCCTTTTCGCCTTCCTTGTTTTCCTTAAATCCTTCCACGTTCGGCGGCGGTGCAGCCGGAGGTGTTCCCAGGATATTGTCGAGGATCCACGATCCTCTCAGCACCGACGAGGTGCGATTCGGATAGGAAGTGATCACGAGCAATCCACCTTTTCCGAGGATGCCGAAGCGCCTGGTATCCGTTAGCGTTACTCGCCGCATCTGGGTGCCGCGAACATCCGGAATTCCGTAGTGGGCGGCCAGCCGCTCATTCAGGAACGTATAGTCCGCATTCAGCAGATCCAGCACACTGCGGTCTTCATCAAAGATGCTGTCGATAAACATTTCCACTTCGCGGCGCATCGCGATTTTCAGACTGCCGTCGAAATTCGGATACAGAATGGCGTCCGGGCTGGCGGTATCGATTTCGCGGACTCTCAGCCATTGGAATGCAAAATTGGTGACAAGCGCCTTTGACCGGCTGTCCGACAGCAGGCGGCGAACCTGCGTTTCGAGAACTACAGGATCCTTCAACTTGCCTTGCACGCCGAGCGCTTGAAGCGAGTCGTCGGGGATGCTGCTCCACAGGAAGAACGACATGCGTGACGCGAGATCGAGATCCGGGACTTTGAATGTAGCGCCGTTGACTAAGCCCTTCGGTGCCACTTCTGCCCGATACAGAAACTTCGGGCTGGAAATGATCGTCATCAGCCCTGTCTGTATGCCGGTTTCAAATTTGCCGTCGTTGGCCTTCCCCTGCTTGAAAAACGCGAGTGGAGCGCTGAGGTCCGCATCGGTGATCGGACGACGGAAAGCACGGCGTGCAACATCCGAAAATATCTTTGTAGCACACGGTATCTCGTCGGCTTCGCTTGCCGGATGGCAGACGAATATGCGCTGCCGACTTGGCGTGTCGAGCCAGGGACCACTTGGATTGTAGGGACCGGTAATCTGGAGTCCTCCACCACCGCCCCCACCACGACCACCCCGACCGCCTCCTCCGCCTCCAGCACCGCCACCTCCGGCGAATCCGCCCCCACTTCCGGGAACGAACGACTGAAGGACCACTTCGGATTCAATGGGGCTTTGAGGAGTCGTGGCTACCGCAACCTTGTGATAGCCAGCCTTCACCGCGGTCCGTGCATTCACATTTACCCGCACGCCATCGAGAAGAACGACGTTTCCGCCCTGGAATTGGTATTCCCCATCCGATGGGAAAAAATAATCGGTGACAGTTCCCTGGGTGCCGAGCGGAAGGCCACCCTTGCCGTAAAGGTTCGAGTCCGCGCTTCCAGGCCGTGCAGAAAGGCGCGCGGGCGTGGTGACCGGCGGCTGTCCAATTGCTTGCAAGGTTACCGTCCGCGAGGCGTTGATGTACTGATCGAGAAACGACGGTGAAACTTTCAATACGTTCGCGATGTTGTCAAATCCATTGCTGGTATCGTCTGGAGGCAGCAGCGCGGCGGAGTCCACATCAATAGCAAACAGTTCCTTAATCGATGCAGCATATTCCGCGCGATTGAGCCGGTGCAATGTCACGCTGCCCGGATTTGGCGCTGCTGCTGCCGCGGCGTCCAGCGAAGTTTCAAGCCATGATGCGAAGCCGAGGGCGGCTGCCCGATCAGGCTGTTTTGCACCCGGAGGCGGCATCATACCGCCCTTCAGTTTCTTGATCGCCTTCTCCCACACATCGCCGTCTTTCGCAATGCGGGAAAGGTCCATCGTGTCGAATGTAATGCCCGCGACCTTATCATCGACGTTATGACAGGTGACGCAGTATTGATCGAGGAGCGCTTTGCGCGAGGCCGGGGTCGAAGCGGCTGCAGGTGTTGCCGAACGCTGACTGGCAGCACCGACGGAAGCCAGAACGAGTACAATCGCGATGGCAACGACACCGAAAAGCTTCATTACAGTATTCCGCCAATCTCGCGAACGTGATTCCACAATCCCGGATACGCATTTGCGATGAACTGCTCCGGATTTCCCCACTTCGCATCAAAATCCCGGGTAGGCGCCGCTGCCATCATGGCGCTGGCAGACATCCCTTTTTTCATCATGTTGAAAAATGAAGTGCGCATGGCAGCGGTCATGTCGGCCTGAGCCTGCAGGTCGGCTTTCCCCTGGACGGGGCCCTTGCCTGGAATCACTCGGGTCTGAGCATCCGCCAGACCAGCCAGGGTCCGCGAGGCATCCGACAACCCGCCAATCCAGCCGCCTGTGGACCAATCCAGAACCGGGTAAGTGCCGACCGCGAACGTGTCGCCCGTGACGAGAATATTGGGTCCGGGGAAGAAGACGTAGATGTCGCCGTCTGTATGCGCCTGTCCGAGGTATCCATACTGTACTTCTTCGTTGCCGAACATGATCTTGCCGTTGGTATAGAACGTCTGGTTTGGAAGAGCTTCTTTGGCGCGTGGCGAATAGGTTCTGTGCTGCCACTGGACGACGACTTCGGTGTTCATCCAGAGCCTGGTGTTTTCGTGAGAGAAAATCCGGGTGCCCGCTTTGCCCAAAGTGTCGTTGGACCCCGTGTTTTCCATATGCCAGTCCGTGTTGAAGAGGGCCTGAACGCGCTTCGCATCGCCCTGGGCGGACACGACCTTCAGCAGGTCTGCCGAAAATTCCGGAAGACCGCCGTTCACCATCAACAAACCTTCGGCGTTGGTTACGACGACGACATTGGAGCCCGCACTCGAAATCAGGGCAAAGTTATCGGTGATTTTCGTTGCGGTAATTGGAGTCGCGCCACCCTGACCGAAAACGGTGGTGGAAAACGATATACCGGCAGCTCCACCGAGCAGCGTTTTCAAAAAGTCACGGCGATGTGACGGTGTCATCTGCGCTCTCCTTTGAGGATATCGAAATCTCGCGGACATTATATAGAAAAGGGGCCTGACGGGTTGTACCCCTTTTTTCGGGGTCACTCCAGCGGGGAAATTGGTAAACTGTGCGAGCCCTTCGCGGATACAGGGAGCTGTTTCCTATGGCCAGACCGCGTCGGTGCGTTATTCCGCAGTTTGCACATCATGTTCGTCAGCGTGGCGTCCGAAAAGATGCCGTATTCCACGATGATTCCGATCGCCTCGTATACCTCCGAGCATTAAAAGGGGGGTGCGAAATTCATGGCGCCCGAATCTGGGCATATGTGCTGATGACAAACCACATTCATCTGGTCGCTGTTCCCGAAAGTGAGCCCTCTCTTTCCCGGGCGCTTCATCTCGCGCACACGGAGTATTCCGTCTATTTCAACTCGAAATACGGATTTGCCGGACACCTGTGGCAAAGCCGCCCGGGAATATCCGCGATGGATGATCCGCATATGTGGAGCTGTATTCGATATGTCGAGAGAAACCCTGTTCGAGCCGGCATGGTGAAACGCGCGCAAGACTATTTATGGTCGAGTGCGGCCGCACATTGTGGGCTTCGGACGGATCCACTGCTTTCGAACGACTTTCCACCGTCCGGAGTCATTGACGACTGGGCGAAATGGCTGGAACTTGAACAATCTGCCGAAGAGGAGCGAATCATTCGCCGACACACATCGACGGGGCGACCGTGGTGCACTCCGGAACTTCTGATCCAGCTTGAAAAGCTTACAGGACGCCATCTGCAACTTCGTAAGCCCGGCCGACCCAAGAAAGAAAAAAAGGGGCCAGACGGGTCATTCCCCTTTTTCTGATCGGAAAAAGGGGAATGACCCGTCTGGCCCCTTTTTCATCTCACTTCAAACAGACGGAGACGGCGGAGAAGGATATCGATAATGAAGAGACCCAGCACGGTTCCGGCGAGCCAAGGCCACAGTGATGTCGGGTACTCCCGGCTCTCACCGTTTGGATTAAAGATTTCTCCTGGCTCCGGCTGGAATTTTCCTCCGGTTGCCGCGCTGATAGTTCGCAGTTTCTGAGTATCTGGCGGATAAAAATGGTATTCCGCCGGATACGAGTATTCCAGAGTCCGCGTTGTTCCAACGGCTCCCTCCACTGTTGCGCGAAACACGTAGGTGTCGTCCTTATCCATATGAATGCGGGATTCGTATGATCCTGGCCCCACCTGAGGAAGATCCACGCTGGCGAGCTTCTGGTCCGGACCGATCACGCGTACCTGCGGATGAAGCTCGTTGCGGAAATGTCCTTCCTTGTCCACCGCATTGAGCGACACAAAAGCGGAATCGCCTTCTCGAGTCACCTTGAAATTGAAGTATTCATCGCCGGGCCGTCTCATGGTTTCGCGGACAAGCTGTGACCAGAGTTTCGGATAGCCACTCCAGCCGAGCCATTCCGTGGCCCAGCGAGCTTTCACGTCGGAAGTGAAGATGACCGTCTTTCCCAGACCGTATTGCCAGCGAGCCAGCAGGGGATCGTCGGTCCAGGATTCGGTGAGCAGAATTTCCGCAGTCGGTTTCGCCTTCGTCACCACGAACCCCAGCAACCGTGGCGCAGTGGCGAAATCGATGCCTTTGAATGCAGAGACATTTTTCTTCAGGATTGGCAGGAACGGCTGTTCCTGAAGCGTCTTACCCAGAGCGAGTTCGGTTTCCTTGATAAAGATCTGCGGCACGCGTTCGTAGGAATCGATCATGTACAGACGGCCCTTGCCCCATTGTGCAATGTCGGCCATCAATTCCTTGTTGGATCGTACACCAACGGAAATGGCGCTGATATTGATGCCGGACTTGATCATGTTGTCGGCCAGGCCCTTGAAGTCGGCCGGTTGCGTGATTCCGTCGCTCAGCAGAATCACGGTCTTCACTTCATCCGGTGCGTCTTTCAACGCTTCGTAGGCCGCATTCAGCCCCACATAGATGTTGGTTCCGCCTCCGGCATACAGCGTTTCGATTTGCGCACTGATTGCATCGCGGTTTCCAGCGGCCTGCAACGGAGCTATCCAGCTGAAGCCGGTATTAAATGACAACGTTCCGAACCGATCCGAATTTCTCAGGGCTTTCAGAGGCGCCTTCGCAGCTTCTTTGGCGATTGTAAGCTGGCCTCCGCTCATGCTGCCGGAAACGTCGATAACAGCGACCATGGCGATGGTCGGCGGCCGCTTCTTCGTTTCGAAGGTGACCGGAAGAATCTTTTCAATCGGAGTCTTGGCGTACCCGTCTTTACCGTAGGTATTTTCGCCGCCGACCATGATGAATCCGCCGCCAAGGTCCTTGACGTAAGTTTCCACGGTCTGCATCTGCTGGGGAGACATTGTCTTGGGATCGACGTCGCTCAATATCAGTGCGTCGTACTGATCCATCTGGGCAACGGTGGAAGGCAGAAGTTCCACTCCACCGACCTCTGCCGTCAAGCCTTCCTGAGTTAGAGCGTTCTTCAAGTACTGCATGCTTGGCGAATGCCCCTCGACATAGAGAATCCGAGGCCGGCCTTTTACGATCACGGGCTGACGGAAAAGGTTGTTGCCTTCGAAGGAGTCTCCTGCGGGCTTGATATCCGCCGTCAGTACGACGGTGCCGGACTGGTCCGAAACTCTCGTGTCGAACGCGAATCGATTCAAGCCTTCCACCAGATGCACAGATCGTGTACCGAGGACCTCGTTACCCTTCTTAAGTTCAACTGTACTTGTGGTGTCGAACTGGCTGTAGACGTTCACTTCGACGGGAAATTGTTCGTCCGTCGTGACGCTGGACGGCGCAAGAACCGATTCAATCCATGCATCTCGATTCACCCGGGCTTCCAGAGGAATGGTGTAAACGTGCGCATTCTCACGTTGCAGTCCGTGAAGAACAGTCGACATATCGCCGCTGTTCTCGTTGCCGTCGGACAACAGGACTACGCGCTTGAGATGGTTTGGCGCAAAGCCCCGCATTGCCGCATCCAGAGCGGCAGACAGATCCGATTTGCTTTGATCCAGAATTCCCGGGCCCTCATGGTTGGCAACCTTGACCTTCTTGAGTTCCTCGACCTTGTCGAACCCCATGGAGTTGGATCCGAACGCGACAAATTCCGAATGATCCGGATTACCCGAGGCATTCGTTTTCTGGATCCAGTCGATTGCTTTCTGAATCGCACCCGGCGCGACACTTTGAGAAACATCGAGCAGATAGACGACCGAAACGTACGTGCTGGTCTTGTAGAGAACCGGCTGCATCAAGGCCGCCGTCAATGCGACAACGATGACTGATCGTATCACGGTGGAAAGACGAAGATGTCTTGGTGTCAGGTCGACTGCCGACCGCGTGCGCACCCACCACAGGTATGGAATGATCAGAAGAAACAGCAGCGGCCAATAGCTATCGAAAGTCAGGCGCATTAAAGAGTAATCCTTCGGTGGTATGTGAACCATTCCGCGCCGATGAGAAGCATCGCGGCGATCAGCATGTAAAACCACAGATCACGCCGAAGAAGTGGTACCGCAGATTGAGACGATTTGTTGTCGTGCACATGCGACGTGTTGATATCGGAATACAGCCGGTTCGCAAAATTCACGGCGACATACTGGCTTACGTCTCCCCGGCTGGCGACATAGAGGCCCGGGTCGGGAGCTTCGAACACCGTTCCGTTCAGACTTTCGCGCGAAGATATGGCTTGTCCGTCGATGGTTCGGATCTGCGCACCTGTTATCGGGATGTCGACCATGCCCGGCATTCTTCTCAGTGCCAGGCGGTCTCGGCCAAACCACGACATGGCGTTATCGATGAGCAACGGAAATCCAGCGTGGTAGGGAAGGTCCGAGGAATTCAGATCGAACGTCAGCAGTATCCATTGTGGCCGCTCCGACGCGACGATCAACGGCGTATCGGCTGCCGACGCGGCCAGGACTGTTAGATTGGCAGGATCAATTCGTGTGGCGCTGTCCACCGTGACGTCATTCAGGACCACATGCTTCATGACCGGATGGGTTTCCATTCGCGATTCAAAAGTGGGTTTCGCTACGGCACCAAGCTGCTTCGGCAGCCACGAAATGTTCTGCGTTCCCTGCGTGCCGATTATCAATGCAGGCCGTGCCGGCTGTTGCTGCGGGGCAAAACGATCGAAGACATATGCATCGTAGTCGCCGCTTCCGGTATACCCCGCAGGAGTCGTTACCGAAAGGTCAATCAGTGAGTCGAGCTTCAGCACCGACTCCAGAAACTTATTCCCCGACGTTACGAGCTGAGTTTTCGCGCGGCGTTTTACAGGAAGATACGCGTAAGCCACGTCGTCCGGTGAGAATGCGTCGCCATCGGATACCACCGATGCGCGGAGGCCACCGCCGTCGAATTTCGAGACATTCATCGATTCGCTGTAGCTCTTGCCCGGCTCGATCTTCACGCTTCGATTCATCCGTTGCTGGCCAGCGCCGCTGAGGGTGATGTCAACGGTCCGGACAGACTTTCCGAAGTTGGTCACTTCCAGGTAGGCCTCGTAAGCAAGCACGGCCGATGGAACGGATCGAACTTCAAATGCCGTGATGCCGACATTCGAGGCGGCCTGGAATTCCGAAATGGAAATGACGCCGGCTGGAATGCCGAGCGGTGAGACGCCATCGGTGATCAGGTAGATCTGTGGTGCATCCTGTGATTTCGCCGCTGGCGTTTCCATGTGCGGAAAGCGGGTGGGAGAATTTACCGGATGCAGGCTTGCGATCATGCGGCGCAATTCCATTCGGTCCGTCGTGAAGGCAGAATCGAATTGACCCGCCGTGTCCACGATTCGGAATTGATTGCGGACCGATCCCTGATTCACCAGGGCATTGGCATCGTCTGTTGCGTGCTGCCATCGCGTGCGTCCGTCACTCCTGCGTGCCTGCATGGTTGGCGAAGTGTCCATGACAATAATGGTGCGGCTGGTCTTTCCCGTCAGCCATTCGATTTCCGGCTGGGCAATGGACAAGGCGACCAGCAGGCCGATGGTTACCGCAATCAGAATCGACAGAATCCGTCGCAATCGTTCGAACAGGGAGTTCTCCAGGTGTTTGGCGAGTACCCGCTTCCAGAGAAGTGCGGATGAGATCACGAGCCGCCGACGCCGGTGCTTGAGAAAGTACAGGGCAACGATGGCAGCAGTCGTCAACAGCGCCAGAGTCGCGCTCTCAAATGCTGTAAGCGCGAGAAATCTCATGGGCGGATGGTTTCGAAATATTGTTTGAGCAGTTGCTGTTGATCCAGAGGAACCGAATCCTGATTGAGCAGATCCTTCTGCGTCTTGCTGAGCTCTGAAGGAACCTTGCTGTAATCCAGTTTAGACCGCTCACGCTGGCTGGCTTCTTCGATGGTTTCCGGCCGGGATCCTCGTGCGGGTTTCACCGGTAAGGGTTCCTTTTCGAGCTGGACATCGAGTTGAGTGGGTTCGCCTCGCATCGGGAGTGGACCGGAAAGGCCGGCCTGCTTACCGCCCCTGCCGGCGCCTCGGCCTTGTCCCTCGCCTTCACCTTCGCCTTGCCCCTCACCTTCGCCCTCGCCCTGGCCTTCTCCTTGTCCTTCGCCCTGTCCGACACCCTCTCCCTCACCCTGCCCCTGTCCCTGACCTTCTCCTTGTCCGACGCCCTGGCCTTGTCCCTGACCCTGACCCTCACCCTGGCCTTCACCCTCTCCCTGTCCTTCACCGAGTTCGCCCGGAGTTCCGCCCACGGAATCCGCGAGGGCATCGATCTGCGCGCTTGCCTGACTTTGAAGCCGCTGGCTGGCGAGAACGGCCTGTAGGCGCTCCAACTCTTTCGCAGTCTGTTCGAGGGCCTGCTTGCCAGCGGCGGTGTTGCGTTGATTCATTGCTGTTGCCGCAGCACTCATGTTCTGCGCAAGTTGCTGCAACTGGGGTCCGGCGACATTGGAGGCATCCTGGAATCGTTCCGACATTTCCTTCAGTGCCTGTGGCGAGGCTTTGTCGAGAGTCTCCTCGATTTTACGGACTTCCGCTGCGGC
>Ga0210380_10001395_pt1 | contig 10019 bp, 8 predicted proteins | sample PLM4_5_coexredo_FD_155476 | JGI IMG/M metagenome (GOLD analysis project Ga0210380, IMG submission 155476) | Groundwater sediment microbial communities from an aquifer in East River, Colorado, USA - PLM4_5_coex redo | ecosystem: Environmental > Terrestrial > Soil > Riparian zone | place: USA...
ACCCAACCGACGCTTTCGGCCGGCGTGAAGCAGCTCGAAGAGCAGATGGGCGTGCTGCTGGTGCACCGCGGCTCGCGCTTCCAGAGCTTCACCGCCGAGGGCGAGCGTGTGCTCGAATGGGCGCGGCGCATCGTCGGCGACACCCGTTCGATGCGCGAGGAGATCAATTCGCTGCGTCACGGCCTGTCCGGGCAATTGCGCATCGCCGCGATCCCGACCGCACTCGCCATGATCGCTGCGCTGACCACGCCGTACCGCGAGCGGCACCCCAACGTGCGCTTCACCATCTACTCGCGCACCTCGATCGAGATTCTCGAACTGCTCGACAATCTCGAGATTGACGCCGGCATCACCTATCTCGGCAACGAACCGGTCGGACGCGTGACGGCGCTGCCGCTCTATCACGAGCGCTACCGGCTGCTGACCTCCGCCGACGCGCCGCTCGGCAACCGCGACAGCGTGACCTGGGCCGAGGTGGCACAGGTGCCGCTCTGCCTGCTCACGCCTGACATGCAGAACCGCCGCATCATCGACCGCCTGCTGCGGAGCGCCGGCGGCGAGTCGCGGCCGACCTTGGAATCGGATTCGATGATCCTGCTGTTCTCGCATGTGCGCACCGGCCGCTGGGCGAGCGTCATGCCGGCGAAGCTCGCCGAGACCCTGGGCCTGACCGATACGCTCCGCGCCATTCCGATCACCGAGCCGGAGGCGGCACAGACCATCGGCCTGGTCGTGCCGGCGCGCGAGCCGATGATGCCGAATACCGCGGCGCTGTTGGCGGAGGCGCGCGCGGTCGCGGCGTCGCTCGACCGGGAGTAGGACCGCGCCGCACTTGCCGCCGCACTGCCGCCAGCGCAGACTTCACGCTCCTTCAGAGAGGCGCTCCATTCCATGTATATCGCCGACGCCAAGCGCCTGACCCACGAGGGTGCAAGAAAGATGATGGCTGTCGCCATCGAGCGGGCCCGCGATGCCAAGATCGCGATCTCGTGCTGCATCGTCGATGCCGGCGGTCATGTCGTCGTGCTGGAGCGCATGGACGGCGGCCGATTCCACACGCTGCATTCCTGCACCACCAAAGCGGTCTGCGCGGCCTCCAACAAGCGCGCCACCACGGCGAAGGGCGCGGTCGGCCAGGACCTCGACGTGACGCACGCACTGGGGCTCGCCCTCGCCGCTGGCCCCGAGCGCTGGACCGCGATGGAGGGTGGCGTGCCGATCCTTGCGAACGGCGAATGCATCGGCGGCGTCGGCGTCAGCGGCGGCGACTGGGCGACTGACCTGAAGATCGCACAGGCCGCGGTCGAGTCGATCGGCGCGAGATGGAAATGACCGAGCCGCTGCGCGTTGCCTGCATCGGCATGGGATGGTGGTCGGACGTGCTGGCCGACGCCATGACGCGTTCGGACAAGCTCAGGATCGTCGCCTGTTACACGCGCTCGGAGGACAAGCGCACGGCCTTCGCGAAGAAATACGGCTGCAAGCCAGTGGCGAGCTACGAAGAGGTGCTGGCCGATCCCGGCATCGAGGCCATCGTCAACACCACGCCGAACGACGTGCACCTGCCCACGACAAAGCAAGCGGCGGAGGCCGGCAAGCACATCTTCCTCGACAAGCCGATCGCCAACAATGTCACCGAGGGCCGAGCCATCACCGAAGCATGCCGCAAGGCCGGCGTGGTCCTCGGGATGGGCTATCAGCGGCGGCGCGAGAGCCATTTCCGCTGGGTGAAAAAACAGATCGACGCCGGTGTGTTCGGCAAGCTCGTCAACGCCGAGGCCAACATCAGCCGCGACCGCCTCGGCAAGATCGATCTCAGCTCGTGGCGCTACCAGGCCGCCGGCATGCCGGGCGGCGTGATGCTGCAGATCGGCATCCACTATACCGACGTGCTGACCTATCTGATGGGACCGGTGAAGGCGGTGCACGGGCAATTCGCGCAGCTCGTGCTGCCGGGCGACAACCCCGACGTGGCGAGCCTGATCCTGGAGCACGAGAGCGGCGCGCTGTCGACGCTCAACGCAAGCTATGCCTCGGCGTCGGAATATTACCTGATGAACATCTACGGCAAGGATGCCACCGCCTATTACGACATGCACGGCGGCCTCCGGCTGCTTAAGCGTGGCGAAGACAAGCCTCAGGCGGTGCCGGTCGCAAAGAACGACGCCTTCGTGGAAGAGCTCGAAGAGTTCGCCGCCGCGGTTCGTGGCAACGGTAAGCCCGAGGTCGGCGGCGACTATGCCACCACCTCACTCGCCGTGGTGCGCGCAGGCATATTGTCGGCGCGCGAGGGGCGCCGGGTTGAAGTCGCGGAGATTCTCAAAGACGACTGAGCGGGAGGTGGCATGACATCGAAGACGCGAGCCCTCGTATTCGCCGCAGGCGTGATGGCGGCGTTGTGTGCGATTTCGAACGTGGTCGTGGCCCAGGATTTTCCGTCCCGCTCCATCACCGTGATCGTCCCGTTTCCGGCAGGCGGCCCAAGCGACGTGGTCGCGCGCATCGTGGCCGACCAGATGGGCAAGGTGCTCGGCCAAACGCTGGTGATCGAGAACGCCGGCGGCGCAGGCGGTACCTTGGGGAGCGGCCGAGTCGCAGCCGCAGCGCCCGATGGCTATACGCTGCTGGCCGGCAGCATGGGATCGCACGTCGCCGCTCCGGTGTTGACGCCAAACATCAAATACGACTCCGCGCGCGACTTCGTGCCGATCGGGCCGACCGCGCATTCGCCCGCCGTCATCGTCGCGCGGAAGGATTTTCCAGCGAAGGACCTGAAGGAATTTGTCGCGTTGCTGAAATCCGGCAGCGCGACATTGAAGCAAGGCCACGGCGGCATCGGCTCGTCGTCGCACATGGCATGTCTGCTGTTCAACACGGAGATCGGCGCGAAGCCCGCCGCGGTCGCCTATCGCGGCAGCAATCTGGCGATGAATGACATGATCGGCGGCCACATCGACTACTTCTGCGAACAGTCGGTCAGCGTCGCCGAGCAGGTGAAGTCTGGCACGATCAAGGCCTATGGCGTCTCGGCGGCCGAGCGGCTTGCCTCGCTGCCGAAGGTGCCAGCGGCGAAGGAGTTCGGCGTCGATTATCTGATGAGCATCTGGGCCGGCATCTTCGCGCCGAAGGGCACGCCCCCCGATGTCGTGGCCAAGCTCGCCGGCGCGCTCGACAAGGCGCTCGACGACGATCGCGTCAAGCAGCGCATCAATAATCTGGGCGGCTCGATCCCCGAGAATCGCGAGCGCAGCCCCGCCGCGTTCGACGCCTACGTGAAATCGGAGATCGCACGCTGGGCGCCGGTGTTGAAGGCGGCGGCCGAGCCTGCGAAGTAGCCGCTAGTCAGTCGCCAATCCGCTCGCTTTGACCGGCCCGGCCCACTTGGCGATCTCGGCGTCGACGAATTTCGCCAGATATTCCGGCGAGCGGCGCTCCGGCGCGACCGGATCGACCCCGATCTCCTTCATGCGCTTCTGCACCGCATCCGAGCCGGTCGTCGCGGCGCTGGCGGCCGCAAGCCTCTCGACGATCGGCGCGGGAGTGCCCTTGGCCATGAAGAACGCCGCCCAGTTGGCCGCCTCGAAACCGGCAAGCCCCTGCTCCTGTGCCGTCGGCACATTGGGCAAGCTCGCCGTGCGGCTGCCGGACAGCACAGCCATCGCCTTGATCTGGCCGCTCTCGATCAGCGAGATGACGCTCGGCGTATCGATGCAGATGTAGTCGGCACGGCCGGCGACGATGTCCTGCATCGCAGGCCCGCCGCCGCGATAGGGGATGTGCGTGACGTTGACGCCGATCGCGGCGTTGAGCAGCGCGCAGCCAAGATGCGTCGCCGAGCCAGCGCTCGCCGAGGCGAACTGCATCTTGTCCTGGTTCGCCCTGGTGTAGGCGATGAACTCCTGGAGGTTGGCTGCCGGCAGGTCCCTGCGCGTCACCAGCACCAGCGAGAGGTCGGCGAGCAGCGCGACCGGCGCGAAATCGGCGGCAACGTTGTAGGGTGGATTCTTCGACAGCGACTGGCTCACGGCATGGGTGCCGACGTTGCCGAGCACGAACTGGCTGCCGTCCGGAGGAGCCTTGGCCACCCGCGCCGCACCGGTCATGCCGCCACCGCCGCCAACATTCTCGACGATCACCTGTTGACCAAGCTGGTCGCCAAGACCCAACGCCATGATGCGGCCGACCACGTCCATCGGGCCGCCGGCGGCGAACGGCACGACCATGGTGACGGGGCGTGTGGGCCAGGTCTGGGCGTGGGCGAGGGTCGGGATTAGCGCAAAGGCGAAAGCAATAAAGGCGCGACGGAGCATCGATCGTTTCCTTTGGTGATGCATCATCATAAGCACATACCGACATCGTGTCCCGGGAGAGCGAATGCGAGACCCGGGACCCAGCCCTTGAAAATGAAGCGGCCGCCTTTCGGCGGCCGCAAACTTTTCTCCTGGGTCCCGGATCATCGCTCGCGCAAATAGCGCTCGCTCGTCCGGGACACCAAGCTTCCGACTCACGCCACCTTTTCCTTCAGGTGCGGGAACATGGCGTGCAGCGCTTCCTGGTCCATATCGGTCTTGAACTTATGCCGGTCCTTGAGCGTCAGCGCCTTCTGCGCCGCCGGCCGCGCGCTGACCTCGTCGACCAGGCGCTTCAGATTCTTGAACTTGTCCCAGGCGCCCTCGCCCAGCACGTTCGGCATCAGCCGCGCCCAGCCCCAGACGTTCATGTCGACGATCGTGTAGGTGTCGCCCAGCATGTACTTCTGCTTGGCGAGGCGCGCGTCGAGGATGCCGAAATGGCGCCGCGCCTCGAACGCGTAACGATTGATCGCGTAGGGCAACTTCTCCGGCGCGTAGTTACGGAAATGCACCGACTGGCCAGCGTAGGGGCCGACGCCCGACGACACGAAGAACAGCCAGGACAACAGCTCACCGCGAGCCTTGTCGGTCTTCGCCGGCAGGAATTTTCCGGTCTTCTCGGCGAGATAGAGCAGGATCGCGCTCGAATCGAACACGACTGCGTCGCCATCGACAATGGCCGGCACCTTGGCGTTCGGATTGATCGCGAGGAAGTCCGGCTTGTGCTGATCGCCCTTGCGGGTGTCGACCGGGATCGCCTCGAACGGCATTCCGGCCTCCTCGAGAAACAGCGCGACCTTGGTCGGGTTTGGCGCGGCGGAGTAATAGAACTTGAGCATGGGTGGCCTCCTTATTTGGTAGATCGGTATCATTTCACACTGAGTCGGAGTTTCGGCAGGCTCTTTACCTCCCCTGGAGGGGGAGGGTCGATTGCCGGAGCGAAGCGAAGGCAAGCGGGGTGGGGTGAGCTTTCGGGGCCGGAAGAGCAAGCTCACCCCACCCCGTCTCGCATCTCGCCACGCGAGATGCTCGCCGACCCTCCCCCCTCCAGGGGAGGGTAAAGAAAGCAAGATCAGAACAAGCCCACAATCCGGCCATCGGCGCCAACGTCGATCGAGTCGGCCGATGGCACCTTCGGCAGGCCGGGCATGGTCATGATCTCACCGCAGATGGCGACGACGAATTCGGCGCCAGCGGAGAGCCGCACTTCGCGCACCGGAATGTTGAAGCCGGTGGGCGCGCCCTTGGAGTCCGGATTGGTCGAGAACGAATACTGGGTCTTGGCGATGCACACCGGCAGCTTGCCGAAGCCCATCTCCTCCCAGGTCTTGAGTTGATCCTTCACCGACTTGTCGGCGGTGGCGTCGTCGGCGCGGTAGATTTCCTTGGCAATGGTGCGGATCTTCTCGAACAGCGGCATCTCGTCGGGATAGAGGAACTTCACCTTGCCCTTGCTCTCGTCGATGGTTTTGACCACCGCCTTGGCAACATCGGCCGCGCCCGCGCCGCCCATCGCCCAGTGGTCGGCCATCAGCGCCTCGACGCCGAGCGCCTTGCACTTCTCCTTGACCAGCGCGATCTCGGCGTCGGTGTCGGCCGAGAAGCGGTTGATCGAGACCACCGCCGGCAGGCCGAACTTCTTGATGTTCTCGACGTGGCGCTGCAAGTTCGACATGCCGGCTTCCAGCGCCTGGAGGTTTTCCTTCTTCAGGTCCTCCTTCTTGACGCCTCCGTGCATCTTCAGCGCGCGGATGGTGGCGACCAGCACCACGCAGTCCGGCGACAGCCCGGCCTTGCGGCACTTGATGTCGAGGAATTTCTCGGCGCCGAGGTCGGCGCCGAAGCCGGCTTCCGTCACCACGTACTCGGCGAGCTTGAGCGCGGTCGTGGTCGCGACCACCGAGTTGCAGCCGTGCGCGATGTTGGCGAACGGGCCGCCGTGGATGAACGCCGGCGTGCCTTCGAGCGTCTGCACGAGGTTCGGCGCGATTGCGTCTTTCAGGAGCGCCGCCATGGCGCCGTGCGCCTTGAGCTCGGAGGCGCGGATGGGCTTACGCTCGCGGGTGTAGGCAACGATGATGTTGCCGAGCCGTTTCTTCAGGTCCTCGAGGTCGTTTGCGAGGCAGAAGATCGCCATGACCTCCGACGCCACGGTGATGTCGAAGCCCGCTTCGCGCGGATAGCCGTTGGCGACGCCGCCGAGCGAGCACACGATCTCGCGGAGCGCGCGGTCGTTCATGTCCATGACGCGGCGCCAGGTAACGCGGCGCGAGTCGATGCCGAGGCCGTTGCCCCAGTAGATGTGGTTGTCGATCAGCGCCGACAGGAGATTATGCGCCGAGGTGATGGCGTGGAAGTCGCCGGTGAAGTGAAGATTGATGTCCTCCATCGGGATCACCTGGGCGTAGCCGCCGCCGGCGGCGCCGCCCTTCATGCCGAACGACGGGCCGAGCGACGGCTCGCGGAGGCACAGCATCGCCTTCTTGCCGATGTGATTCAGCGCGTCTGTCAAGCCAACCGTGGTGGTGGTCTTGCCCTCGCCGGCCGGCGTCGGCGAGATCGCAGTGACCAGGATCAGCTTGCCGCTCTTCTTGTCCTTGAGCGACTTGATGTAGTCGCCGGACACCTTGGCCTTGTAATGGCCGTAGGGGTCGAGGTGCTCCGGCTCGATGCCCAGCTTTTCCTTGGCGATGTCGAGGATGCGCCGCTTGGTGGCGGACTGGGAAATTTCGATGTCGGACTTGGGATTCTGGTGCTGCGAGGCGGGCATGGGGACGTTCCAATATACGAGTGATGATTATGAGTTCGTCATTCCGGGGCGCGCCCATAGCGCGTCAAAGACGAACCCGGAATCCATAACCCCTTGCTGCGGAGTATGGATTCCGGGCTCGCCGCTTCGCGGCGCCCCGGAATGACGTGGAGAGGTTGTGCGCATTCAAGAGAATCGAGCCTTCACCGCGACATTCGCCGCCTTCGCCCATTCGCCGGCTTCGATCTTCTTGCCGTCGGCGGGCTGCACGCGGGTGACCTTGAAGCGGCCGTCGGCGCAGACCACGGTGAAGCCGTCGGCTTCTACCGCGGCGATCTCGCCGGTCTTGCCGGCGATGCCCTTCGGGTCCTTCGCCGGCAGCGGCTTGGCGTCGAAAATCTTGAGCTGCTTGCCGTCGAGCGTACACCAGGCGCCGGGCGCCGGGTTGCAGCCGCGGATCAGCCGGTCGATCTGCTCCCACGGCTTGCCCCAATCGATCCGGGCGTTGTCGGGGCCGCAGCGGCCTTCGTAGGTCGCAAGCGACTCGTCCTGCTTGATGCGCGGCGCCTTGCCGGCCTTCACCAGGTCGACCGCCTCCATCATGGCGTCGACGCCCATCGGGAACAGCCGGTCGAAATACACGGTGCCGAGCGTGTCGGTGCCGCTGATCGATGTTTTCTTCTGCAGCAGCACGTCGCCGGTATCAAGGCCGTTGTCCGGCCAGAAGATCGACAGACCGGTTTCCTCCTCGCCCTTGATGATCGGCCAGTTGATCGCCGACGCGCCGCGATAGGCCGGCAACAGCGACGGGTGATACTGGATCGAACCGTGCGTCGGGATGTTGAGGAATTCTTCGGGCACGAACAGCGTGACGAAGGCCATGACCTGAAGGTCGGGCTTGAGCGCCTTGAACTCCTCCCAGACTTTCGCGTCCTTGTAGGACAACGGCTGATAGACCGGCAGCTTCGCCGCGATCGCGGCTTCCTTCAGCGGATCGGCCTTGGCGCCTTCTTTTTCAGGCGCGACATAGACGCCGACGACGTTCTCGCCGCGCTTGATCAGCGCCTCCAGCACGGCCTTGCCGAAGGCCTGCTGGCCGTGAACCACGATACGCATACGACCTTCTCCCAAAACTCTCTGCTGTCATGCCCGCGAAAGCGGGCATCCAGTAATCACCAACGTCAGCGATTACTGGGTCCCCGCTTTCGCGTGGACGACAATCCGTTGCTACGCCGCCTCGGCCTTCGCCGGCTTGTCCGGCGGCGTGATCGCGCCCGACGTCTTGATGTCCGCAAGCTCTTTCGCCGAATAGCCCAGCACCTCGGTCAAAATCTCCTCGGTGTGCTCCCCCAAGAGCGGCGAGCGCTTCACCTCGGTGACCGAATCCGACATCTTCACCGGATTGCCGACGGTGAGATACTTGCCCCGCGTCGGATGATCGACCTCGACCACCGTGCCGGTGTCGCGCAGCGACTTCTCCTCGGCGATCTCCTTCATCGACAGGATCGGCCCAACCGGAATGTCGACGGCATTGCACAGGTCCATGACCTCGAACTTGGTCTTGGTCATGGTCCATTCTTCGATCGTGGCGAAGATCGACTTCAATCGCGGCAGCCGGGCCGGCGGCTTGGCGTAGTCCGGATCGGTTGTCCACTCCGGCTTCCCGATCAAATCGCAGATTGCCTCCCACACCGGCGCCTGGGTGATGAAGTAGATGTAGGCGTCGGGATCGGTTTCCCAGCCTTTGCACTTCAATATCCAACCGGGCTGGCCACCGCCGGAATCGTTGCCGGCGCGCGGCGTCGCGTTGCCGAACGGAATGCCCTCGCCGTATTGGCTGTATTCGGTCAGCGGACCGTGCGCGAGACGCTGCTGGTCGCGCAGCTTCACGCGCGCGAGGTTCAGCACGCCGTCCTGCATCGCCGCGAACACCTTCTGGCCGCGCCCCGTGCGCGTGCGCTGGTAGAGCGCGGCGCAGATGCCGAACGCCAGATGCAGGCCGGTGCCGCTGTCGCCGATCTGCGCGCCGGTGACGAGCGGCGGGCCCTCGCGGAAGCCGGTCGTCGAAGCCGCGCCGCCAGTGCACTGCGCGACGTTCTCATAGACCTTGCAGTCCTCGTAGGGCCCGGGGCCGAAGCCCTTGACCGAAGCGACGATCATGCGCGGGTTGGTCTTGTGGATGTAGTCCCAGGTCAGCCCCATGCGGTCGAGCGCGCCGGGCGCGAAATTCTCGACCAGCACGTCGCAGTACTTGATCAGCCGTTCGAGGATTTCCTTGCCCTTGGGATGCTTGCTGTCGATCGTGATCGAGCGCTTGTTGGCGTTGAGCATCGTGAAATAGAGGCTGTCCGCGCCCTTCACGTCGCGCAACTGGCCGCGCGTGATGTCGCCGACGCCGGGGCGCTCGACCTTGATGCAGTCCGCGCCGAGATAAGCGAGAAGCTGCGTGCAGGTCGGGCCGGACTGGACGTGGGTGAAGTCGAGAATCTTGACGCCGTCGAGCGCCTTGCCGGCCTGGCCGTAAGGCTTGGACGACGGCTTCGGCAACCCGTTGGCGGATTTCGTCTTCGCGGCGGGTTTCTTCGATTTCAGCTTCACGATTTTTTTCGAAGCGGCTTTCGATTTCGGCTTGGTCCTGGATTTTTCTTTGCTGGTCTTCTTGATTGCCATCATGGTCTCCTCAAACTCCGTCGTCATTCCGGGAGTCGAGCGAAGCGAGACAACCCGGAATCCATAACTCCTGCTGCGGAGTATGGATTCCGGGTTCGCCGCTTCGCGGCGTCCCGGAATGTCTCGTGGATGGGTTGTTCGTCACTTGTGTCACGATTTCTTCTTCAGCACACTTTGCGGATTGAGGTTGCCGATGCGGCCGCTTTCGCTGCCGGCGCCCGGGTCGAGCACCGCGTTGATCAGGGTCG
>Ga0210380_10001398_pt1 | contig 10014 bp, 7 predicted proteins | sample PLM4_5_coexredo_FD_155476 | JGI IMG/M metagenome (GOLD analysis project Ga0210380, IMG submission 155476) | Groundwater sediment microbial communities from an aquifer in East River, Colorado, USA - PLM4_5_coex redo | ecosystem: Environmental > Terrestrial > Soil > Riparian zone | place: USA...
CGCGCCGACCGGCAGCGTCACGCCGGGAGCGATCCGGAAGGGCACCGGCAGGAAGTCGTACGAGTTCGTGTAGGTGGACTTCACGCGATCGGCGTTCTGGAACTCGGTCTCGAAACCGGCAGTCCGATCGCGCGTCTCGAGTCGTCCGTGCGTGTCTTCGACGTAGTCGATGCCGCCGGTGAAGTAGTACTTCCGCACGACCGCGCTGTCGCGCGGACGCGGACTGAACCGCGACTGCACCGTGGCGCGCCGCATGTCGTCGCGACGCACGAAGCCGATGCCGGGATCGAATCGCTCGCCCACGGCGAGACGCTCGACCTGCAGGCCGTACCGGTCGCCGGCGTAGTCGAGCTGCGCGCGGTAGCTGTCGCGGCCGCTCGTCGCTCCAGGCGACTCGCTGCGCGCCCAGTACGTGTTGATCGAGAGGTTGTCGTAGAACGCGAAGACACCGTCGAGGCCGTATGCCTGTCGGCGTCCCCCCTCGCCCGGGGCGTCGCTGCGGCCCGTGTACAGCACGCCCACGCTGCTGCGCCGCAGAACGTCGCGCCGCAGGCGCAGCACCGAAAAGTTCGTGGCCGGCACGAGGAGGCTGTCCTCGTGTTTGCTGCGGATGTCCACGAGGCCGACGCTGTAGCGTCCGACGCGGCCGGTCAGCCGGCCGCCGCCCTGAATGGGGATGATGTTGCCGGCTTCGAGACCAATCCGCCTGCTGTAGAACAGGATGGGCACGTCGCCCACGTTGGCGCCCTGCTGGGTGGTGCCGAAGTTGAAGATGCCCTGGCCTTCGAGGAAGAACTCGCGCTTCTCGGGAAAGAACAGGCTGAAGCGCGTGAGGTTGACCTGCTGCTGATCGGCCTCGGCTTGCGCGAAATCGGTGTTGTAGGTGAAGTCGGCGGTGAGGTTCTGCGTCACGCCGTACTTCACGTCCACGCCGCCATCGGGGTCGAAGTCAGACCCGCTGGCCCGATCGGTCTTGGCGTTGGAGATCCCGTACGGCTTGATTTCGAGGTTGCGCGACCCCGAGGGCGCCGACAGGCCGACCATCGGCGCCGCGAGCGACGCCTGCAGGAGGCCGCGCTGGCCGAGCGAGTTGGGAATGGGCTGCAGGAACGACAGCTCGTTCTTCCAGCGGTTGGTGCGCATGACGTTGAAGCCCCACGTCTGGTCGCTGCCGGGCCGGTAGCGCAGCGACTTGAACGGAATGGCCGTCTCGGCCGTCCAGCCGCCCTCGAACTGCCCCGTCTTGAAATCCCAGACCGTGTTCCAGTCGCCCACCCACTGGCGCTCGTTGAACACCTGCGCATCCTGGCGGCCGCCAATCGAGTTGAGCGTGAACTGAAAGCCGTTGCGATGGTCGAAGAACGTGTCGAGGAGAAACGCGATGTTGTCGTCGCCGTTCCAGATGTTGCCGTTGTCACGGCGCATCTCCTTGGCCACGCGCAGGTTGGGCGCGCTGTCCCAGCACCGGAACGAGATGTAGACGTGATCGTCGTCGAAGGCGACCCACACCTCAGTCTTCTCGGTGGCGGGCGCGCCTGCACTCGGCTCGGCCTGCACGAAGTCGGTCATCGGCGGAACGGTCGCGTAGAGAGACTCGTCGAGGGTGCCGTCGATGCGAAGGGGCGCGGTCAGTCGGACCGCGCGCACGGTGGCGCGGCCGTCCCCGTCGCGAACGACCGTGGCGGGCGCCACGGGCCCGACGGGCGCGGCCAAGTCACGCAAGGGCGGGGGCGGCACGATCGTGGTCTGCGCCACGGCCAACGCGGGAACGATCAGGAACGCGGCGGCGAGCCGCGCAACACACATGAGGACCTTGGATGTTATCGGAGCCCGAGCGCGGGCGTCCACGTCGCGCCGGAAACCGACGTCTCGTCGCAGCGGTTGGCGTGAAGCATGCTCCGCACCCACGGCAGAGCATGCCGGAGCGTCATATCCGAGGTTTTGGCAACGGCTTCCCTGCTGCCGACCCGGGATATTTCCCGATGCGCATGGAATTTCGCCGGCCGCTGTGGCGCTCGGCAGAGGAGTCCGACCATGACGAAATCGCACAGCCACCCAATCCTGCGAGGAGCAGCCGCGGTGATCCTGGGTATCGGTCTTTCGGCGTGCGGAGGGCCTGCTCCAGCGGAAAACAAGGCCGCGGCAGACGAGGTGGCCGCCGCATGGGTCAAAGCCTTCGACACCGGCGACGCGGTGGCCGTGGCCGCGCTCTACGCGGAGGACGCGCACTCGATGCCGCCTGGAGGGGCCGCCATCACGGGGCGCAGCGCGATCGAGTCGTACTGGCGCCAGGACATCGGAGCCGAGAAGTTGATTACCAAGCTGACGCCGAGCGACTCCATCGCCCAGGGAGACCTGCTGCATGTCGATGGGTCCTACGAGGTCGCGGCGAAGGACGGCAGCGCACCGCCGGCCAGAGGGCAGTATCAGCAGCTCTGGAGGAAGGTTGATGGTCAGTGGAAGGTGCAGCATGAAATCTGGCGCCTCGACCCGACAACCCAACGCGACATCGACACGGCTGACCGGCTGTCGTCGCTCTGGACGACGGCCTACAACAACGGCGATGCGGCGGGACTCATCGCGTTGTACGACCAAGGGGCAGCGCTCTCCCAGCCCACCGGGAGCGTGGAGGGGCGCGACGCAATCGGCGCGTACTGGAAGGCTGATTTCGGGACCGGAAAGCCGGCGACGAAGCTGTCGTTGACCGACGTCTACATGTCAGGCGACCTGGCCCATCTGGAAGGGGAATACGAGGTCACTGACAAGGGACAGCTGACGAAGGGCCACTATGTCCAGCTCTGGATGCGCGACGGCCCTTCATGGCGAATCCATCGCGAGATGTGGTGGCGCTGAGGTGCGACAGGCAGTGCTGAGAAGGCCCGGGCCATCAGCGCCTTCTCAGCACATCTAACGAGGCTGGCGACGCAGCCACGCGGCTAGAGCGACTCGGCGCTGGTCGAGCGCCGGAGCGACCGTTGATCGATCCCCAGTCGGTCGGCTATCCAATCACAGATGAATTCCTGCCCGAGGCTGGGATTGTCGATCTGGCAGTGCGCGGCGCCGGTTTCCTCCGCCGTGAAAATCCTGAGCGTCACGTCCACGCCCCTGGCTTTCAGGTACTCATACGACGTCCGGGCCACGCCGAGGCCCGCGAAGTCGCACTCGCCGTGAGTGATGAGATACGGGCACCGGATACCTTCGGCCCGACCTTCCAGTCGTGCGTCCCGGAGGTACTCGATCGTCCGGTCGAGATCCGGCTGACCCGTGACCCACAGCAGGTGACGCCAGACGATCGATCCTCGCATCCGCTCATAGCCGGCACGCATCAGGTCTTCCCTGCTGAGGCCGTTCCAGACGGCGCCGTCGCTGACGACGCACGCGATGCGATGGTCATAGCTGGCCGCCCGTGGGGCAAAGTAGCCGCCAAGGCTCGCGCCATAGACCGCGATGCGATCCGGGTCGACGTCCGATCGTCCCTGCAGATAGTCGATGCAGCGACCGATTGGCGCCTCCGTGTCCGGCCGGAGCCGCAGACCACGCCGTCTCAGGCTTCCTCCCTGGCCTGGCAGGTCCACGAGGAGAAGCGAGAGCCCGCGCGGAAACGCATGGCGTGGCATTTCGTGGACGAGTTCGTCCTTGTACTCGTCGAGCCCGCCGAAACAGATCACCACCGGCTGGCGGCCGACGGCCCCGGGCGCCTGGATGAAATACGCGTCGAGAAACGACGTCTCGAACGGAATCTGGACGATCTCGCCGGCGGGCTCGAGTAGCGCCAGATAGCGGTGCGTGCATCCCTCGACCTGATCGAAGGTGGCCAGGCGGCGGGGATCGTCGTGATCGAGGAAGAACTCGGCCGCGCGGTAGTAGTTCGCGGCTCGAAGCCAGTTCACCTTGGCGGTCTGCGGATGATTATCGGCTGACGCCGACTCGGCGCGCGCCCGGCTCGCATCGGCGGTGCGACACCACTCACGGTGCCAGCTCTCCTCGTCGCCGGGCTCGATGCGGCTCGCCGTCAGGAAGCACTCGCTGATCGTCGAACCGCCTTCTTGAGCCGCGCCGAGCACCCTCGCAAAGTTGAACGAAAAGTCGTGATGGTCGGGCCAGTGGGTCCACCCCGCCGGCTCATAGCGTGCCTGGCTTGCATTCACCGCCGTGTGTCTCCTGCTGACGCAGCCCTCAAAGCCCGATCGGCCGACCGTCAGTACTTGTAGTTGACGATCAGGTGCGCCTGGTTCGAGGTGCCGTTGCCCCACATCCCCTTACTGTAGAGCGGAGCCACGGGCGTCGGGTTGACCACGACGAGGTCGAAGCGCCCGGCCGTGCGCAGCGCTTCGGCGTCAAGGGTGAAGCGAAGCTCGGTCGGGCTCACGACCTGTGTCGGCATCGGTCTGCCCTTGAAGTGCACGGTGGAGCGGCGCACGAAGTTGATCCCCTTGAGCGTGACGGTCGCCGGCGTTGTTGCAGACGGCGTGCCCTGCGTCACGATGAACGGATCGATGGTCTGAATCGCTGGCTGCGGTGATTCGGCGGGATCCTCCACGCCGCCCCTGGCCGCGCCGTCTGCCCCGCCTTCAGGACCGGCGCCACCGCCCCGACCGACCTTCATCAGCGACACCACCCACGGCAACGCCTCGACCGCCGGGCTGTTCTGATCGCCGGGCGGATTGAAGGTCGTCGTGTAGGTGGCGTGATACTTCCGATCGATAACTTTCCCGTCGAAGATCACGGAGCTGGTCTTCATGAGGTTACGGATGTCCTGCAGCGGATCCGCATCGACGACGACCAGGTCGGCAATCTTGCCCACCTCCACCGTACCCAGCGAATCCTGCTTCTGGACAAGCTCCGCGGGCCACTTCGTGGAGCCAAGGATGATCTGCATGTTGGTGAGGCCGACTTCCTCCATCACCCGCATTTCCTGGAACAGCAGGAGTCCGGCGACATAGCGGTCGTTCAGATTGCCCGAGATCGCCAGGTGTCCGCCCGCGTCAACGAACATTTTGTGGAATCGCTTGACGTTGTCCCAGCCCTTCAGGCGCCGCTCTCGCAGCGCGCCCCGGTCGATGTTGTCGTACTGCGCCAGCGCCGCATCTCTCGCGCCGGGCCGGTAGTACTTGGTGAGGTTGGGATCTCTGAACCACTCGTGCGCCTCGGCGGCGAACTGAGCCCACTCCTTGGGGTAGCCCCCGTAGTTGATCATGAACGTCGGCACGAGCGTCACGTGGTGCTCGACCAGCGTCTTGATGAGGTCGGCCGCCTTCGCATCGTCCATGTCGGCGTACTTGTCCAGCTCGTTGCGGTCGTCACGTCCCTGGCGGAACTGCGACGGATTCTTGGCGATGGCGAGCGGGATGCCAGCCGAGTGCGGCAGCTGCGTGGCTCCCAGCATGGCCGCTTGAGCCGGAAAGATCCCCGGACCGTACGCGCGGACGAACGCGGGCTTGCCCAGCTTGTGCGCCTCTTCGACGCCCGCCTTGTAGTACTCGAACGGCAGCGCGCCATCGTAGAAAATCACGTAGTCGGCGCCCGCGCCAAGGACGGTCCGCACGATGGCGCGGGTATCCTCGGCGGAGGTGGGCACGCGGATCGTGTTGAGCGGCATCTCGAATCCCGTCGCCCCGTTGAGCGTCGATCCGATTCTCAAGATCCCGGTGAACGCCCGGGGACCGAGATCCTTTCCGTGGAGCACCGCGTCGCGGTGCGGCACCGCGGTTTCCGACTCGGTACCCACGTCGATGCTCGACGTGATGCCGTGGTTGAGCATCGCCTCGCCGAAGTACCAGCTGTAGGCCACCTGCGAATCCCACAGCCCCGGGAGGACGAACTTGCCGGTCGCGTCGATCACCCTGGCGCCGGCGGGAGTCGAGATCTGGCCCCGACGCGACACGGCCGTGATCCTGTTGCCTTGCACGACGACCACGGCGTTGGGAACCGGGGCACCGCCGTTGCCGTCGATGAGCGTGCCGCCCTCGATGACCAGCGTCGCGGGCTGCTGGGCCAGGGTCGTGTCTCCGAACGGGAGCGCCAGCAGGACCGCGGCCGTGCATGCGCCAAATGCCCACACAACGCGAGAAGTCGTCATGGGTGAATCCTACCGGACTACTTCGTCGCCGTCACCGTGCCGACGTCGTAGACAATCCTGCCGCCCACCATCGTCAGTACCGGCTTGATGTCCTTGATCTGATCCGCCGGGATCGTGAGGTAATCACGATCGAGCACGAGCAGATCCGCGAACTTGCCCGGCTGAATCGCGCCGAGATTGCCTTCCTGGAAGACCATGAAGGCGTTGCGGCGCGTGTGCGCGATCAAGGCATCTTCGCGGCCGATCGTCTGCCGGGTGACCTTGAGGCCGCTGGTCATCCTGCCGGTTACCGCCCACCCGAGGGTGATGAACGGCATGTACTGATTCGCCGCGCTGCCGTCGGTGCCGAACCCCCAGACGATGCCGCTGTTCTGAATCGTTGCGAGCGGCGGCTGTTCGTACGAGTCGTCGCCGAAAATCTCGTGCATGATGCCGCCGTTGATGACGCTCCACGGATGGACGGCGGCGTACATGCCCAGCTTCTTCATGCGTTCGAGCTGCGGGGCGTTCGACTGGTTGAAGTGCGCGAACATCCACCGCAGGTTCTTGATCGGGTAGACCGTGTTGACCGCCTCGATCTGGTCGAGGAACGCGTCGATGGTGTGGGTCAGCTCGGCGTGCACGTGCAGTGGCAAGCCGTTTCTCGCGATCTCCATTGCCAGGCGGCGCCACTGCGCGAGCTGTTCGCGCGAGGGGTTGGACGTCGGGTCGAACATCGGATCGTGCAGCGGACCGTAGACGCTCTCTCCGTAGAGCACCTGATCGATGTACTCGTCGCCCTGGAACAGCTTCATCTCGGCGATGCGTGGAAGCGCGCGATCCACCTCCTCAGGTGTTCCGGCGCCCTGCCCATCGATGCAGAAGATCCGAACGTTGAGCTGATTCTGGCTCCTCCACTTGCGATACATCGCCACGAGATTGGGATCGCAGCCCGCGACGCCGAACGCGGTGAGGCCCGCCCGGTTCATGTCCTTGATCATCGAGAGCGTGCTGGCCTCGATCTCGTTGTCCGGGACGCGCGGCATCTTCGCGGCGATCGTGCGCACCGCTCCCATGCCGCCTTCCACGATGCCGGTGGCCCTGCCGGTCGCGTCGCGCAGAATCGTGTTCGGCGGGAATCCCTGCGGGTTGGGCGCGCCGTCTCGAATGTCGACCGCCTCGAGGCCGCGGCTGTTGAGATACGTCCGGTAATACGACTCCTGGATCGCGACGGGATTGTTCGGGACGATCTGGTCGAGTTCGGCACGCGTGAACGGCTTGCGACTATCCGCGAACTGATCGACCGACCAGCCCCCAATCGTGTACACCCACTCGCCGGGGCCTATCGCCTTCGCCCGCGCGGCGAACATGTCGAGCGCCTGTTTTCGCGACTCCACACCGTCGAGCCGCACTTCGCGCGTCCACGTCGTGCCAGCCCGCAGCAGATGCATGTGATTGTCGATGAGCCCTGGAATCACAGACCTGCCGCGGAGATCGATTCGCCGCGTGCCCGGCCCCGCCATCTGACCAATCTGCTGACTCGTCCCGACAGCCACGATGCGCTCGCCCTTCACGGCCACGGCCTGGGCGATCGTGAACTTCTCGTCCACGGTAATAACCTTGCCGTTGGTGAGAATCAGATCCGGGGCGAGCTGCTGCCCTCGCACCAGGGCACCGCCGGCGCCGACACAGGCGATCACCGCCGCAACCGACAGCGTCCACGCCCACTGTTTCATGGCACCCTCATACGCCGCGCTTCTCTCTCCAGGCGCCCGGATCCTACACTAGCCCCATGACCGAGCCACGCCCCTTCGGCGCCTTCGATCTCGACGCCATCGTTAAGCGCTTCCCACCGACGTCCGACACGATGCTGATCGACACGCGACTGACCGACGAGCAGGAAGCCAGCTGTCGTGTGTTTCGCATCTACACCGACGTGCCCGGGCACTATCACGCCACGTGCGACGAATATCTGCTGGTGATTGCGGGACGCGGAACGATCTTCATCGGCGACTCGAAGCCGTTTGAAGTGGCTCCTGGACAGCTGCTGTTCTTCAAGAAGGGAACGGTCCACGGGCTGACCGTCATCGAGCATCCGTTCGTGTTCCTGTCCGTGGACACGCCGCGGCGCCATCCGCGCGACATCACGTTCGTGAATCCCGCGGACGGGACCCCCGACACGTTCATCCAGACGAAGAATCTGTACTAGCGCTAGCGCGAACTCACCAGCCGCGGCCGCGGTTCTGGAACTCGAGCTGACGTGTCAATCACCGGCGGTTGGTGAGTCGGCGTCGCGGGCACGAAGCCGCGTACCGGGGGCCGCGACGCGACGTACGCCGTGATCGCAACGATGTCTTCTTCCGTGAGACCCGCGACGACCGGTTTCATCAGTGGCGCCGCCGCGCCGTTGCGCGTCCCCTGCTGGAAGTCGTAGAGCTGCCGCGCCGTGTAGCTCGGCGAGCGGCCCGCAATCGGCGGAACATCGTCGATGCCCATCAGATCGCGCCCGTGACAGCTCGTGCATGCGAGCGTCCTTCGCGATACCACCTGGCCACCCGAGAACGTGGCGCCGCCGGTCGTGACGAGGTCTTCGCCTCGGGCCAGGCTGCCGACCGGCACGTACGCGACGAACCCCGAGCGCGGATTCCGATTGAGCTCGGCCTGCTCTTCGTCCTGAGGCACCTCGATGACGCGTCCCGCGATCGGCTCGGTCCGATCCCTGGCCGTGGCGATGAAGAGGTTGCCGGCAATCCGCGTCTTCGGCACGAACTCGGTTTCAACGACCTGCACCCACGGTGTCGTCCATGAGATCGACGAGAAATACTGGGCGGCCTGCCGAATCTCTTCGTCGCTCATCGACATCGCGAGGTTGATCATCGTGTTCGTGTTCGGCTTCCGCCAGTCGGCGCTGCGGCGAAATCCGTACCGGAAATCGTGAATCTGACGCATGAAATACGCCACGGGCAGGGCCGCGGGCTGCGCGTTCTCGGGCCGGCCCTTGCCGTTCGAGAGATGGCAGGAGCCGCACGCGCGCTTCGCGCGTCCGAGACTCGCGGGTCCGTGTTTGACGATGTCGGGCATCGGCGGGTGATCGCCAGGGAACCAGTCGATCACGTTCTGGCCGTCGCGCACGTCCACGAGCGAGAACGACGCCGCACTGCCGGGAACGTGCCTCGGCTTGAGCTGGTTGTCCCGGTCTTCGTCGGGGCGAATCACGCGACCTGCCGGAGGATTCTGGCGACCTGCGAGGTCTCCGGGGCCGGGTGCGGTGAGGAATCCGTACGCCCAGAGGGGCTCCGAAGCCCCGGACGCATGCGTGAACTGGGATCCGACCACGAGCGCCGTCAAAACTCCCAGCAGAGCGACGTGTCTCATCACGAACACCCCCAGCGGCGCCGGTTATAGCACCGCGCGGGGGAATAAGCAATAACACAGGGGGAGTAGTTGGCAGCTGGCCGCTGCCCGCAGGGAGCTTAGTTTTTCAGCGGTGAAACGACAGCGAGCCGCCGAGCTTACCGTCAGTTGCCAGCTGCCGGCCGCTGTCCGTCCACCGCTGCCGCATGGGTTTCAGTACGAGGCCGGCCAGCAGCGCCGTCGCGAAGTTCATGGCGATGATGATGGCGAACACAGGTGTCCAGGAGTCGAACCAATCGTGGACGAGGACGGCTACCGGGCCACCAAGCACCGAGCCGACGCCCTGGGCCATGTAGAGGAATCCGTAGTTGGTGGTCGCGTAACGGGTGCCGTGTGGATAGGCAACATTAAGGTTCGGCCGAGCCTTCCCCCCACCACGGCCCCCCCACGGAAAGATCGCCGAACCAAGCCGTCGCTCTCAAAGAGTTGTGGTACCGCAACACTTCTTGAACTTCTGCCCTCCTGTTCCGCGACCTACTCGACTGACTTGCACGATTTCGATGTCGTGGCTGATTTCGTCGACGCCGAGCCGGCATCCGCAA
>Ga0210380_10001399_pt1 | contig 10012 bp, 7 predicted proteins | sample PLM4_5_coexredo_FD_155476 | JGI IMG/M metagenome (GOLD analysis project Ga0210380, IMG submission 155476) | Groundwater sediment microbial communities from an aquifer in East River, Colorado, USA - PLM4_5_coex redo | ecosystem: Environmental > Terrestrial > Soil > Riparian zone | place: USA...
CCAATGCAGGGCATCACTGAACGTCAGCCGACCGTTGGTGTCTCGAAGCGCGAAACGCTCGGGCGTCGCCTCGGCCCAGGCCCGCAGCAGCATGTAGAGCGTGTCAGTCTGCCAATAACCGCGCTGGTAGAATTCCCGCGCGCGCCCGACATCCTGCAGCGTCAAGATGGTGTTCATCGGACTTGTAAACGTTTCATCGATCCCGATCATTGGACGTTCCGGCTCTACCCGTCAAGGCGCAGGAACCCCGTCAATACTCGGGCGATTCTACACTGGCGGCAGCTCGGCGTTCCCCGCCGGCAGAAGGCTCTGGAACCGTTTCATCAATCGGCTTTATATTGATGCTCCCCGAGGGTGATCGAGAGTGATATCGTCCCCGCGACCCAAGGAGATTAATCATGCCCGCGCTCACCGCCGAACTCGGACAATTCGTGGCCGGCCTGACCTTGAGGGACATCCCGGCCGAGGCCCAGGCGGTCGCCAAGACCGGGATCACCGATTGTTTCGGCGTGATGATCGCCGGCGCGCAGGATCCAGTGGTCGCACTCATCGATCGGGAAATGGCCGGCTCCGACGGCAGCGCCCTCGCCTCGCTCATTCCGTCGCTCAAGCGACGAAACGTCGAGGATGCGGCTCTCGTCAATGGCGCGGCCGCCCACGTATTGGACTACGACGATGTCACGCTCGATGGCCACCCCAGCGCCGTTCTGGTGCCGGCCATCATCGCGCGGGGCGAGACATACGGCGCCAGCGGTTCCGAGCTCCTGACCGCCTATGTCGCCGGTTACGAGGTTTGGGCCGAGCTCCTGATGCGTGAGCCCGTGCCGTTGCATCAAAAGGGTTGGCACCCGACCGCGGTCCGCGGCGCGGTGGCCGCCGCCGCCGCGTGCGCGCAGCTTCGCCGGCTGACCCCCGAGCAATGCCAGACGGCGCTCGCGATCGCGGCGTCGATGGCGGGTGGCCTCGTCGCCAACTTCGGCAGCCTGACAAAATGTTTTCAGGTCGGGCGGGCGGCCCAATCGGGCGTCATCGCGGCGCGATTGGCGGAGGCAGGGCTTACCGCGTCCCCCGACACGCTCGAACATCAGTCGGGCTTTCTGGCGGCCTTCTCGCCCGATGGGAAACCCGACTTGTCCCGCACCTTCGATCCGAAGCGGAAGGAGTGGTACCTGGCGAGCCGGGGACTCAACCTCAAGCGCTATCCGATCTGCTACGCCACCCACCGCGCGATCGACGGCGCGCTCGATCTCGCTGTACGCCACGACCTCAAGCCCGACGATGTCGGGCAGATCCGGGTCTCCACCGGCCAAATGCAGATGCTGATGCTGCGCAATGACCGGCCGAAAACCGCGTTCGAAGCGAAGTTCAGCATGCAGTTCGCGATGGCGGCTTCCCTGGTCGCGAGGAACGTCGGCCTGGCCCAACTGACCGATCAGTTCGTCAGCCGGCCTGCGGTCCAGTCGCTGATTCCGCGCGTTTCCATCACGACGACCACCGAAACCATGAACGGGTCCGCGTTTGCGCCTTCGGAATCGGTCGAGATCACGACCGTCAGCGGCAAGACCTTCACAAGCGACGCTATCGTTCATGCCAAGGGCAGCATGCAACGGCCGCTGTCGCCGAGCGAACTGGAGGACAAGTTCCTGGACTGCGTCGGCGACCAACTTGCGGACAACGCCAAGACCAACACGTTCGAGAAGCTCATGAACCTGGAGCGGCTGAATGGAGCGTCCGATCTCCTGTCCCTTCAGTAGGAGCGCGGCATGCCAAGCACATGCTCCGCGAGATAGGCGAGGATGAGATTGGTCGAAATCGGCGCGACCTGAAACAATCGCGTCTCGCGCCACTTGCGCTCGATATCGTATTCCGCAGCGAAGCCGAAACCGCCGTGGGTCTGCAGCGCGGCCTCGCCGGCCTGCCAGGACGCTTCTGAGCTGAGCAGCTTGGCCATATTGGCCTCCGGACCGCACGGCTTGCCGGCCTCGAACAAGGCCCCGGCCTTGCGGACCATCAGCGCTGCCGCCTCGACATTGGCGTAAGCCTTGGCGATCGGAAACTGGACGCCCTGATTGCGGCCGATCGGATGACCGAACACCGTGCGTTCGCCGGCATATTTCGATGCCTTCTCGATGAACCACCGCCCGTCGCCAATTGCTTCGGACGCGACCAGGATGCGCTCGGCATTCATGCTGTCGAGAATGTAGCGGAAGCCTTTGCCTTCCTCGCCGATCAAGTTCTCCATCGGCACTCGCAGGGACTCGAAAAAGACTTCCGTCGTATTGTGATTGACCATCGCTCGCAGCGGCTTGATGTCCAGTCCGTGGCCGAGCGATTCCTTGACGTCGACCAAGAACACCGAGAGCCCCTCGCTTTTCTTCCTCACCTCGTCCAATGGCGTCGTACGCGCCAGCAGCAGCATGAGATCGGATTGCAGCGCGCGCGACGTCCAGACCTTTTGGCCGGTGACAAGGTAGTGATCGTTCCTCCGCTCGGCCCGCGTCCGGAGCTTCGTGGTATCGGAGCCACTGGTGGGCTCGGTCACCGCGAAGGCCTGCAGCCGGAGCCGGCCGGCGGCGATATCCGGCAGATACTTCTCCTTCTGCTCCGGGCTGCCGTGACGCAGCACGGTCCCCATGATGTACATCTGCGCATGGCAGGCGCCCGCGTTACAGCCGGACGCATGGATTTCCTCCAGCGTCGCCGCGGCGGCACCCAGGGGCATGCCCAGCCCGCCGTACTCCTCGGGAATCAGTGATCCGAGAAGACCGGCCTTGGTCAGCGCCGCGACGAACTCGGTGGGGTAAGCCTGCTTTTCCTCGAGCGCACGCCAATAGCTGCCTGGAAAATCGGAACATATCCGCCGGACCAGCTCCCGGATTTCGGGATAGGTTTCACCCAGCGTCAGTTGGACTGGATCGTCATTGGCAACGGATTCGGTCATGGGGTTGCAGCCAGAGCCGTGAAATCTCGCGCGTTCGCATCAACGTCATTCCCCGGCCTGGGCGACCGCGGAAGACCTCAGTCCGCCGCGGTTACGCCCGCTTGGCAGCGGCGAGCGGCGTCGCGGCCGCGCCGAATATCTCCGCCGTATGCTCGCCCAAGGCCGGTGGACGCTTACGAAAGCCTGGCCGCGCTCCGTCGAACGAGATCGGAAGTCCCAGCAGGCTGATGTCGCCCAAGGGGCTCTGCTGCATCATGCCGAGCGCCTTTGTCTGAGGATGATCGAGCACTTCGGCAATCGTCTGCATCGGCGCGTTCGGAACCGCTGCCGCATCCAGGATGGCCTGCCACTCCCCGCTCGGGCGTTCCCTGACGATGTCCTCAATCCATTGGTACAGGACCTCCTGATGCTTCACACGATCCGGGTTTGTCAAAAACCGCGGATCGTCGATCCATTCAGGATGCCCGAGAACCTTTGCAAGGGATGCAAACAGCTTATCGTTGCCCGCAGCGATGACGATGAACCCATCCTTCGTTGCATAGCCGCGATAGGGCACGATCATCGCGGCACCGGAGCCCTGGCGTTTCGGCAATTCGCCGGACGCTTGGAAATTGGCGGCGTGATAGCACATCCAGCCAAGCGCAGTTTCGTAGAGCGAAGTGTCGACCGTCGAACCTGATCCGTCGTTCTTGCGCTGCAGGAGCGCGGAGAAGACGCCGATAACCGCCCACATGCCGGCAGCCATGTCTATGATGGAGGTGCCGACGCGAACCGGCCGTTGATCCGGCTCTCCGGTAACGCTCATCATCCCGGCAAAGGCCTGCATCAAAGGATCGTATCCTGGACGGTCCTTGAGGGGGCCCTTCGCCCCGAACGCGCCGATCGTGCAGTAGATGAGATCGGGCTTCAGGACGCGAAGCGATTCGGCATCAAGTCCGAACTCCTCCGCCGAGCCAGGCCGAAGATTCTGAATGACAACATCCGCACGCTCGATGATGAGCTTGCGCAGGGCCTCGCGCTCGGCCGGGTCCTTCAGATTCACGATCGCCGAACGCTTGTTGCGGTTCAGGCTTTGGAAGGTGGACGACATCTCGCCCCAATAGGGCGGCGCCCATTTGCGTGCATCGTCGCCGTCGGCCTTCTCGATCTTGATGACATCGGCACCAAGATCGCCAAGAATCTCGCCAGCATAAGGCGCCGCCACGCTGTGACCCATTTCGATCACCGTGACGCCCTCGAGCGGCAGTCGATTCAACATATGCCAATCCCCTCAACCGAGGTGCAGCGATGCAGCATTGGAATGCCGAGGTCTTAGGCAACGTGGAGCCCGCTGTCAATGAAACGTTTCCAGCCGCAAGGCCTTGGAATATCGCCCTATCCTGCGACGGCTAGCCGCCCTTTACCTCCGGAAAAAGCGCCATGAGCGGCGCACGCCCTTTCTTCCACACCATCACCGACCGCTCGTACTCGATGACGATCACCCCATCCTGGTTGACGCCTCGAGTGCGGACTTTCACGACTCCCTGGTCCGGCCGCGACTTCGACTCGCGCGCACTGATGACCTCGGACTCGGAATAAAGCGTATCGCCCGGGAACACTGGATTGGGCAGTTTGATGTAGTCCCATCCGAGCGCAAATCCGTTCTCGCTGATATCCGCCACGCCCAAGCCGGCGATCACCGACAGCGTCATCGCGCTGTTGACCAGCGGCCGTTTGAACTCGGTCCGGCTGGCGTAATGGGTGTTGAAGTGAATCTGGTTGGTGTTGTTCGTCAGCAGCGTGAACTGGATATTGTCAGCCTCGGTAATGGTGCGGCCGAGTCGGGAGCGATAAACGTCGCCGACGTTGAAATCTTCGAAAAACCGTCCGAGCCATCCGTCCTTCACGGTCCCCATCGAACCCCTCCTACTCTCCGATGACTTCCAGGATTCTCAAGGCCCGCAGAACGATCGGCCGGTCGACGAGCTGTCCGCCGACCGCGACCGAAGCGTCGCCTTTCGCCTCCGCTGCGCGAAAACCTGCGGCAATCTTGCGCGCATACTCGATTTCGTCCGGCTGCGGCGAAAATACCTGGTTGATGACATCGATCTGCCGCGGGTTGAATGTCGACTTCGATGTAAAGCCGAGGCGTCGCGCCTGCCGGACATCCGCGACCAAGCCTTCAGGGTCGTCGAGGTTAGGAAACACGCCGTCAATGCTGAGAACGTTGGCCGCCGCCGCCGCATTCACGACATGCGAACGCGCAAACAGCAGTTCGGCTGCTTCCTTTTCACGGCGCGCACCGAGGCCGAGGTCGAGCGCGTAGTCCTCCGCGCCGAACATCAGACCGATCACGCGGGGATGCGCATCGGCAATCGCCAGTGCGTTCATGAGACCACGCGCGCTCTCGACGGCTGCCAGGATGCGGACTTTGCCTATCTCCAGGCCGCGCTTTTTTTCCAGGCCTTCGATGAGCGACGCAGTCTCCAGGATATCCTGGGGTCTCACCACCTTGGTAAGACAAACGCCTTCGATGCCTGGAACGATAACGGCTTCGAGGTCAGGTTGGAGCCACGGGGTCGAAAGCGCATTGACCCGCACGTATCGCCGCGGGCCGAAGTCCTGCTGCGGCAGGGCCGCGGCGATCATGCGCCGTGCATCCGGCTTTTCTGCCGGCAGAACGCCGTCTTCGATGTCGAGAAGGATTGCGTCAGCGCCCGACGTTTTCGCCTTTTGAATGAACCTATCCCGATTGCCCGGAACGAACATCCAGGATCGAAGCTGCTTGTTTCCACCGTCCGGCATCGGCGCGCCCTTGATCGAGTTACTTCCGCAATAAACAACAATAAACAACACCGGCATGTCAATGAAACGTTTCCAGCCTTCGGTGCAGCGGGCCGTGCGGTGTCGCTTCAGGTCAATGGGCAGTTGACGGCGGCGCGCAGGATTCGCGGGGAATGAGCTCGGTGGACAGCATCACGCGTTGAACCGGTCCCTTCCGGTTTCCGCCGAGACGGTTCAGCAGCAACTGAACCGCCATACGCCCCTCATCAGTGCCGCTCCACCGCACCGCGGTGACCGAGGGGGTCGTCCGCGCAGCAAGGTCGCTGTCTGCGCCGGCGATCACGGAGATATCGTTTGGAATGACCAGCCCCCGGGCGCGAACCGCCTGGAGCACGCCCGACAGCATCGCCATTCCTCCGGCAATGATGGCCGTGGGACGCGTCGGTAACGACAGCAACGACGACGCCTCCCGAAAGCCGAACTCCGCCGAGAAGCTGCCCGTTCGAATGATGCTTTGGTTCGCCTGTTTTCCCAGTCGGGCATAGGCCTCCTTGAACCCGGCAATGCGCTCGCGCGCCGGCCAGGTCGATGGCTTACCCGTCAACAGAGCGATCCGCGTATGGCCGAGACCATGAAGGTGTTCGGTAGCCGCCCGGATTCCGCGACGATGGTCGAGGGTGACCGCGTCGAGTTCAGGCGGATTTTCGCGATCAAGCAGGACGATGGGAACATCAAGCTGTTTGATAGTCTTCGACAGGTACGCATCGTCTTCGCTGCTCGTCGTCATGATCACGGCATCGACCCGGCGCTGCTGGAAGATCCGCATCAGATCGAGCTCGCGCTCCTTGCGCTCGTCGGTAATGGCCAGCAGCAACGTATAGCCGCTGCTCCGCAGGACCTCTTCAGCAGCGTTGACGATGGCGCCGAAGCCGGGAATCGAGATGTCGCGCACCGCGAGTGCCACGGTCCGCGTTACGCCCAGTCGCATGCTCTGCGCGACGCGATCCGGCTCGTATTTCAGCTTCTTGATCGCCTTCAAAACACGGCGGCGGACGCCATCGCTGACGGACTTATGACCGTTCAGGACACGAGACACAGTCCCGATGGCAACATTCGCAGCGAGCGCGACGTCGCGAATAGTCGGATTGCCGGCCATCTACGCCCCCCAGCCAACATAATGGTGGCTGATGCACACCAAAGGCAAAGGCGCGGCTCGAACCCGCAGTCTCCCACTCTGGTCAGGGGATCATAACAATTTTCCCAAAGAAGTCCCGCGCTTCCATGAGCGCTTCGGCGTCGCCAAGCTTGGCGAGAGGGAAAGTGCGGACTTCCGGCTTCTTGATTTTTCCGTCCGCCATATCGATCATTCCCCGCCGAACGTCCTCCTTGGTGTAGCCGTTCGAACCGCAAATCTTCACTTCGCGTTGCCAGATATAGCGAATGTCGGTCTGAGCGTCGAAACCGGCCGTTGCACCGCAGGTCAGCAATTTGCCGTGCAGCTTCAAGGTGCGGATCGACGGGTTCCACGTGTCTCCGCCGGTGAAATTGACGCACACGTCCACGCCCTTCTTGCCGCTCAACCGCCACGCTTCGCGCGAGAAATCCTGGGTGCTGTAGTTGATGGCATGGTCGGCGCCGAGCTCCTTGAGCTTTGCGCATTTCTCATCGGAGCCGGCACAGGCGATAACTCGGCCGCCGTACGCCTTCACCACCTGAACCGTCGCGGTCCCGACGCCGCCGCTCGCGCCCAGTACAAGAACGAGGTCGTCCGGCTGCATGCCGCCGTTGGTGAACAGCATGCGATAGACCGTGCCGTAGTTCGCAGGAATGGTGGCAGCTTCCACAAAGGAAAGACGCGGATCCAACGGGATGACAAAGTCCTGCGGAATGCGGCAATACTCCGCGAACGCGCCTTGGACCTCCTCACCCATCATGCCTTCGTTCGTCAGCGGGTCGATCAGACAGCGATCGCCCACCTTCCAACCCTGGACTTCCGATCCAATGGCGGCGATTTCGCCGGCGGCATCTGCACCGGAAATCCACGGCATTGGCACCGGCAGGCCAGGCATGCCGCGTCGCACGAAAATATCGAAATAGTTCAGACCTATGGCCTTGCAGCGGACGAGAACGTCTCGAGGGCCGACAACGGGATCGGCAAATTCGCGATAGACGATATTTTCGATACCGCCCTGCTTCTCGATGACTGCAGCTTTCATCTCACCCCTCGGTTTATCGCGGCCGGACCGGCGGTCGGCTGGCTATTGAAACGTTTCATAGGCCTTGTCAACAATTCGGCCGCAGCGGGCTCACGACGCTGCATGACACGTGCTTGTAGCGGCCGCCCGGCGCGCCCACGATTGATCGATATCGAAAGCGCGGAGATCAGAATGAGAAGCGCGTACATCTCACTCGTGCCCTCAGGCATGCGGCCGCTGAGGCTGACGGCGGATCAGCTCGACAATGTCGCTCGGCGCGATCGGAGCGCAGCTGATTTGGACCCCGAACTCGCTGAGCGCATTCTCCACGGCACCTATTATGGCCGCCGCGGTCGGCAGGACGCCCGATTCTCCAACGCCCTTTACGCCCAGTGGGTTGAGCGGTGACGGCGAGCAATGATGGACGATCCGAATTCCGGGAATGTCCATCGACGTCGGCAAGAGATATTCGGCGAGCGTGGTGGTCAGTGGTTGCGCCGAAGCATCGAAATGCATTCGCTCCAGCAAAGCGTTGCCAATTCCGTGGACGATCCCTCCAGCAACCTGGCCATCGACGATCGCCGGATTGATCACCTGCCCACAGTCGTGCGCCATGACGTAGTCCAATATCTTCACTCCGCCGGTTTCGACGTCCACTTCCACGATCGCAACCGCGGTTCCGTTGGAATATGCCATCTCGTTCACGACGAACGCTTCGGAGGCTTCCATCCCGGGTGGCAGCCCTGCGGGAAGGTAGGCACCAGCGACGCCAAGCGACGCTCTTGCGATCTCTCCAAGCCCCACCTTCAGCTCCGCGGCGCCCTTCAAGTGCACGTACTGGCCAGTAATATCGAGATCGCACGGCGCGGCTTCGAGAAGATGTCCTGCCACCGCCAGCGCCTTCTCGCGAACCTTCGTGGCCGCAACGTGCGCCGACGATCCCGCCGTCACGGTCTGCCGGCTACCAAACCCGCCGAAGCCGATGGTCGACGTTGCGGAATCGCCGGTGGTGACGATTATGTTTGCGATGTCGCCGCCAAGCTGGGCGGACACGATCTGCGCGAGCATCGTTTTGGTGCTTTGTCCCATCGCCGCCGCGCTCGAGAGCACGTGAATCTTGCCGGACGACGTAATCCGGACTGTCGCGGGCTCGAAGGGGCCCCGACCGGTCAATTCGACAAAATTGGCCAGACCTATGCCTAAATACCGTCCGCTGGCTCTGGCTTCGCTTTGCCGCCGCGAAAAATCGCTCCAGCCGGCTAGCGCAAGCGCCTTGTCCTGACATGCCAGAAAGTCGCCGGAGTCGATCACCACGGGTACGCCCGCGCGCGTCTTGAACGGCTTAGAGCACGGCATCTGTTCGCGCCGCACCAGGTTGCGCTTGCGAACATCCGCCCGATCGAGCCGCAGGCCGGCCGCCACGCGATCGAGCAAGCGCTCCATCGCGAAAACGCCTTGGGGCTGCCCGGCGCCGCGAACGGGCGTTACCGGAACCTTGTTCGTGAGCGCCAACGTCACCTTCAACGAACATGCCGGAACGTTGTAGGGCATCGTCAGCGTCTGCATCGCCTCGAATGCGACGTTGATGCCTCGGGCGGTATACGCTCCGTGATCGTGGATCATCGATCCCCGAACACCCCGGATCGCACCTTCGGAATCGACCGCGATCTCGAGATTCCAAACCTGATCTCGCTCCTGCGTCGTGGAAACGAAGTGCTCGCGACGATCCTCAACCCACTTGACAGGGCGCCTGAGCAAAACTGCCGCGAGCGCGACCACGAGCTCTTCGCTGTAGAATACGAGCTTAGGGCCGAATCCTCCTCCGACATCCGGGGCGATGACGCGTACGGTTTTCTCTTCCCGACCTAGCATGTGTGCGAGCAGCCGCATGGCCGCATGCGGGGTCTGGGTCGAGCTCCAGACCGTCAGGACGTCCTGGGCGGGATCGTGAGCCGCCAGCACCCCGCGGCACTCGATAGAATGACTGCCGCCTCGGGACTGATGAAATCTATCGGAATAGACGTGCGAGGCTTGAGCGAAGGCTTCATCCACATGTCCGAACGTCAAGTCCAATTTCGCCACCACATTGTGCGGCGCTCCGCGGTGCACCGTC
>Ga0210380_10001400_pt1 | contig 10012 bp, 9 predicted proteins | sample PLM4_5_coexredo_FD_155476 | JGI IMG/M metagenome (GOLD analysis project Ga0210380, IMG submission 155476) | Groundwater sediment microbial communities from an aquifer in East River, Colorado, USA - PLM4_5_coex redo | ecosystem: Environmental > Terrestrial > Soil > Riparian zone | place: USA...
CCCACCTCCCCCCTTGTGGGGGAGGTCGCTGTGGAATCGCGCATGCGATTCCACAGCGGGTGGGGGGTGAGTCAGCCGGAATGGCTGGGAGTATTGAGGCAGACAGGACATTAGAGGCAGCCCATGCGAGGCTACTTCGGCACAGACCAAGCCCGACATCGCACGACGTTCTCATTCCACTTCCACCAGCGGAGAGCAACGGTCCAGTATTTCCCGAAGCTCCGATCTTCTTCCGGGATGTGATAGGTGACGACCGTGAACGATGCGAGCAGGAGCAAGCCGGGAGTTTCCGTACTGCCGGTCCAGTCTTTGGCGATTTCGTCCTGAACCGCTTCCATCAGGGCTACAACTACGCGCGGGTCTTGGATATGTCCGAACTTCCGAACCAGAGCCATCCGTTTCTCAGGATCGGTTTCGTCGCGAAACTGCTGCAACTGCTGTTCGAGAGTGGCCGGTCGCGAGCCTCTTCTCACCATTGCAGCGTAAGTCCCAAGCGACCACGAATACAGTGCCACGACTCCGCCCAGCAGAACCGAGAGCATCAGTATCGTGATCCAGCGACTTTGCATCGCCCGGCCCTCCCACGCGCACCAGCATGACCGATCCGTCGCCGGGTGCAAGTGGAAGAAGGATGTCGTTCACCCCGTGTTGTCGTGGATCTCCGGACCTCTCAACCGTCTTCAGCCCGAAGGGCTGGGACAGCTTAGCCCAGGGCAACGCCCTGGGGAGAGCCGGCCTCGGAGTGATCGAGCAGCCTGAAGGGCTGCGACACGCGTCGCTGTGTCAGGCCTTCAGCCTGAAACCCCTATGATTCGGCGACACACCCCAGGGCGTTGCCCTGGGCTAAGCTGTCCCAGCCCTTCGGGCTGAAAGGCACTGGGTGAACGACCTCATCCCGAAGGGCCGCCGGCCTTCGAGTCCCCATCCGACCCGCGTTCACAACCGACCGGCGTTGCCGAGCGATGCGAAGAATCGACTTGCACATCTCAAACGGGAAGTTACGCTTCTCGCGGCTTCATTCGGCACATCCGTTCATCGGCCGTTCTTCGCCCTTCATCACCCGCTTGTCGCCCGTCGTCACCCCTTGGGAGCAGCCCATGAGTTGCATGCGCACGCCGCCGCCCGATGGTCTGTTCGGGCAAACGAACGGGCTGGAAAGTATGACCGGTCTGGTCATGACCGGTCGGGACGGAACAGGAAGCGGAAAGGCGAGTTGCGGCGAATCGAAAAGTGAGAATGACCGGTATGCCCGGTCGTGGTCACGGCAAACGCCTGTTTTCAGGGCCTTTTCGAGCGCCGTGACCGATTCGCAAAAAACGGCCCAAAAGGCCCCGTTTCTTCGAGAGTTGCGCGGGGTACCGGTCATGACAGGTCATGGCGATTCGCGCAGCGAGCCCGCGATCTGCATCAGCTTCGCTTCGAACATCTCGCGGTCCGCCCAGGGGCACGACGCGGAGACCACCACGACGCGGTTGCCCACCTTGATCGCCGAGATGATGAGCAGCTTGGAAAAGTTGGTGGCGCCCTGCACGGTCATTTGCAGTCGCACGACGGGTGCGGGCGTTTCGAGCGGGTTGGAAGGCGGGTCGCCGTCCGGCGGTCCGGATCGTTCCAGGAACTTCGGGGTGAACTTGTCGTCCGCCATTTTCACCTGGGCCGTGCGCTGGTCCTCGACGTACTTGCGGCCCTGTGCGAGCGGGTCGCCGCCGGCGCCGTCCAGCAGGATCGCCACCAGGGTGGCCTCTTCCGCGAAGTCCTGACCCTTCTGTTTCACCCGCGCGACGAGCAGCAGATCGCCGTTCTTATCCTCATCCCTGGGGTCGCGTTCCTTCGCGTCCGGTTCCTTCCACATGTCCTCGCCGTCGAGCAGTTGGTAACTCGCGGCATGGCCCCCGAAGATGCGGACGGGGAGTTCCTTCGCGGTCCAGTTCTCGCGGCCCTTCTCCAGCTTCAGCTTGCCGCGGATCGCTTCGAAGGTCTCGACCTGCCCCTCGGCATCCTTCTCGCCGGTCCACGACAGCGACCAGTAACCGATGCCCTTGTAGCTCGCGGCGTAGCACAGCCCGGCGATGCCGGTCCCGTCCTTGAGCTTCCCGATGAACTGGAAGGCAACGACGGCCGGCTGGCCGAGGAAGGTCACGTCCGGGATCGGCGTTCGCATTACCTCATCGAATTGATGGTCCATGAAGTGATCGACGGAGGAGCGCAGGTCGCTTGGCCGCGGCTCGCGCGTGTCGTAGTCCTTCGCGCCGATCGCGAAGTAGGCTTCGGGTTCGGTTCGCTTGAAGGCGACGATCATCGGCGGGCCGACCTTCGCGCGGGTGTCCTCGTCGATGACCCACGGTTCGCCGGGCGATTCGAACGAGAGGTTGTGATCGCCAAGTTGCTGAGCGGATCTACTCGCCGCACGGCTCGGCTTGGACGTGATCCGGAGATAGATCATCGTGCCGACGCCGGCGAGGAGCACGAAGCAGATGAAGGCGATGATGATGGTCTGAAGCGGCCCGGCTTCCCCGGCCGCGGAGAACGACCGGCGCTGCGGCCGGCCGTCCGGACCCGGCTCAGGCTCCGGTTGCGACATGCCTTCAAATGCGGCGGCTTGCGGCGGCGCGGCGGGCGGCATTGGAGCCTGCGTCGGCGGAGCAGCAGGCATCGCTGGGACCGGTGGGCCCAGCGTGAACCGCATCCCGCACCGCGGGCACGTGAGCACCGCGCCTGCCGGGACTCGCGACGGGTCGAACAAATACGGGCAACTCGGATTCGGGCACTTCAACGCCGTGGACATGATTTCAGTCTAAATAGCTCCCAGCCCAGAGGCGAGCGCTACGCGGCCATGCTGTAATCGGTGAGGGGCACACTGCCCGCTCCCTCTTCTTCCATCCACATCATCGATGCACCGACCAGCTCCTCAATCGTTCGGAACCCGTGGTTCCGGGTGATCGCCTCGTGCAGTCGCCAGAACACGCGCTCGACCGGGTTCTCCTCCGGCGCTCGCGTCGGCAAATAGTGCAGCACGATCCGCCCGCCTTGCCGCGCCACCCACGTCCGCACCGCTCGGCTCTTGTGGAAGATCGCGTTGTCGCAAATCACGTGGATCACCTTCCACCGCCGCAACCGCCGGCACAGGTCCGCCAAATGGGCAATGAACTGCTCCGAGTTCCGCCGCTTCGTCGGCTGGCTCACAATCAACCGGCCGCTCCCCGTCAGCATCGACACGGCCAAGTGCCGACGCTCGTTGTCCCCCGGCGTCACGACCTCGGCCTGAAACCCGCGCAGCATCCACTGCGAACCGATCTTCGGGTTCAGATCGATCTGCACTTCGTCCTGGTAGACGGCCACGTGGTCCGGTGGCAACGTCGCCCGCAACCGCTGGATCTCCCGCATTTTCGCGTCATGCTCGGGGTCGAACGGCCGGATCGTCGGCCGCGGACGACGCCACACCAAACCCAGTTCCACCAGAATGAGGCGGACGCTTTCCCGCCCCAGTTGCCGACCCACCTTCTGGCGAATCACCTTCGCCAGCGACTCGCACGACCACCGCGACCGACTGATGCCGAAGTCCCACGGCGTTCGTTTGAGAACCCAACCGAGCAGCCAGCCCCACCAACCCGGCGTCCGCTCGACGCCCCGTTCGGTTCCGAGGGCGGCGTCGAACCCCTGACGCCGGTACTCGCGCCGCACCGACGCGATCAGATCGAACGAGCAGAACAGCATCGCGACGATCGTCCGAACCGAGTGGCAGTCGGCGAGAAGAAGAAGCACATGAGCCCGGCGAACCGCCCGGTGATCGCCGCCGCGATGAACCCATCTCAAAGCGGTCTTGCGTTCCGGGTCCGTGAGTCGGATCATGCCGTCCATGGCCTGCTCCAGGTCGGGTTGTGTGGTAACACCCTCTTGGTTCAGGCCATCTTTTTTCGCAAGACCAACCTAACTGCGCTCCGCTCACGACCGGGAACTATTTAGGACCGGCTGAATGGGTGCGTCTCTATTCCTCGTCCTCGTCGGTTTCGTCCTCGGTGACCGCGGCCTGGTCGCCGGCGGGAAGGTAGCTCAGCGGGGCGGTGGAGTTCGGCTTCACGACGCGGACCGCATGCCGGCCGTCCAGCACGGCGAGGAGTTCCGGCAGAATGTGCTCCGCGCGCCAGCCGCGGGTCAAGGGAGCGTCCGGCAGCTCGGAGCCGGTGGCCTTCGCCCGCACCACGCCTTTCAAATCCTGGCCCGAAGCTACAAGATTGGAAGCGAGCCGCTTCCGCGAACAGAGGTCGGACAGCACTACGCCGAGGAGGTTAGCCAGCAGGAGCACATGCGTGGGGTCGTTGTCGCGCGGTTCGAGTTCGGGGAGTTCTTCGGCCGCAAGTGTCTTCGCCTTGCGAACGGCGTCGAGGATCGCTTCGGGTTCGCCGCGGGGCAGGCCGCGAAGCATCTGCAGGTCTTCGAGCGTGCGCGGGGCCCGCTTCGCGATCTCCGCGATCAGGTCGTCGCGCAGCAGCATTCGCGGCGGGCGGTTGACCCGCTGAGCGAACGAATCGCGCCAGCCGAACACCTCGCGCACGATCGCCAGAGCGCGGCGGTCCAGCCCGCCGGTGCCCTTCACCTTGCGCCAGCGTTCCGTCGTCGCGTCGTCCGCCACGGCCTTTCGCACGAAGCCCGTGAACTCCTCGTCCGCCCAGGCGAGCCGATCGTATCTCTTCAACCGGTCCGTGATCCGCTTCCAGGCAGGGATGAGGAACCGAACGTCGTCGAAGGCGTAGCGCACCTGGGCGGGTTGGAGCGGCCGCCGCCGCCAGTCCGTAAGCGTTTCACCCTTGCTCATGCGGTTGCCGAGCAGGTCCTGCACGAGGCCGGCGTATCCGATGGGATACGTGTACCCGATGAGACCCGCCGCTATCTGCACATCGAAGACATTCGGCGAACGTCCGACCGCGAAGTTGCAGATGCGGATGTCTTCCCGCCCCGCGTGCACCACGACCGTCTTCGCCGGGTCCGTGAGGATGTCCCAGAAGCGGTTCAGCGGCCCGCAGGTGAACGGATCGACGATGAACAGCGCTTCGTCCGTCGCGATTTGAACGAGACACAGTTCCGGGCGGTAGGCGTCTTCGCCGACGAACTCGGTGTCGAAGGCGATGAGCGGGGCGTTCTCGAGATGATCGAGGCAGGGCGCGAGTTGGTCGGGATGCGCCACGACGTGTTCGGGCAGCGCATTCAACTTGAACGGTCGGCGAGCCATGGTGCCCTTATCGTCGCTAGCGCGCTAACGTTGGTCAAGTGAAGCCGCCGCGTGGCCGTGAGGATGCCCCGGCTTCACGTACTCGATTAACCAGAGCACGCCGACCTCTTCGCCCCGCACCACGAGCGGATAGCGGCCGACGATTCGCGGCGGCTCGAACCCATCCACGTACGACTCCGGCAGAAACCCCTCGGTAAACACGAGGGCGCGGTCGTGCCCCGCCATCGTTTCCGGGAACTGCGTGAAGTGACTGGGCCGGGTCAGGCCGTCGAGTTGCCGAGCGTCCAGATGGTGGAAGCGGAGCAGCGCGGTCCACTGGTAGCTCGTCGCGAAGATCGGCTCCTTCGAACCGACCGACGCCGCGAGTTCCTTCACGAGATCGTCCTTGCTGCGCTGGCGGGTGATGCGATCCGCGGCCGGCGACAGCGCCGCGATCGGATGCACGAGATGAAGCGCGACGAGGAGCACGCAGCCCGCGGGGACGGCGAACGATGCATAACAGAGCCGCCGGGCGCGGACGGACTGCTTCGCCCGTTCGAACATGACGGCCGCCAGCGGCCACACCGCGATGAATGTCGCAAGGGCCCAATTCCCTTCGAGGTGCCCGCGGCTTGCTTTGTACAGGAAGAACGCGAACGGCAGCGCGAACAGGCACGCGCACACCCGCAACCGCGGATCGGCCAGCAATTCCCTTCGATTCACGATGGTCCAGGCAAACACCGCGAACGGGAGCAGGCCGAACAGCAGGATCTGGATTCCCCAGAACGACGCGAAGTGCATGAGCCCCGGTTCCGGGCTGCTCATCGAGTGCTTCCACTGGTACAGGATCGGCACGAAGTCGTAGCGGATGTTGTGAATGAGGATCGGCAGCGTGACGACGACGGCGACGAGCCCGTGCAGCACGTACCCGAAGAACCATCGGCGGATGTTCCCGGCGATCAGGAAGCTGACGAACCCGGCCATCATGCCGAGCCCGGTTGTGTACTTGCCGAGAATGCCGCACCCGAGAATGATGCCGCCGAGAATCCAGAGACCTAACCCCCCGGCCCCCTTCCCTAAGGGGGAAGGGGGAGGTTGGCTCTGCTCCCCCACCCCGTCTAGGGGGGAGGGGTTTTGAGCCAGCTTCTCGTGCATCTTCACGAGCCACGCCAGGTAGAGCGCCCAGAACATGAGCAGCGGCGTGTCCGGCGTGACGAGCACTGCGCCGAATGTGAACAGCGGCGTAAACAGCACGAACGGCAGCAGCGTCCGCGGCCGCGTGAGCCAGCCGATGACCGCGAGCACCGTGAGGGTCGATACGACGGCCGGCAGACGGATGGCGAAGAGCGTGTTGCCGAAGATCGCGGTGGCCGCGCGGATCATGTACGCGACCATCGGCGGATGGTCGTAGTAGCTGAGTTGCAGGCGCTGGGCCCAGCACCAGTAATAGACTTCATCGTCCGCCGGCGGCAGCACGGCCGCCAGCGCGAGGTACGCCGGCGCAATCGCCGCCAGCAGCCACAGAAAACCGCGGAAACTCATGGCCGCGATATACCCGATTCCGGGAAACCATGGCGAGAGCGATTTTTGCCGTTAGACTGGTTTGATGCTCGAAGAGTATCTCAACCAGAAAGTCGTCGTGGACTTGAGCAGCACCTTTGTCTGCCTCGGCAAACTGACGCGCTACGACGAACACTTCCTGGAGCTGAAAGCCGCGGACGTCCACGACCTGCGGGACACGGATACCACGCGCGAGATCTACATCGCGGACTCCGTGGCGACGGGGATCAAGCGCAACCGCAAACGCGTGCTGCTGAGACGCGACCAGATGGTGGCGATTTCGTTGATCGAAGACGTGGTGGATGAGTGAGCCGCTTCTGATGAGCGTGCGGGTCAAACGAACAGGTCGGCCACGTCCACCTTCTCATCCGGCTTGGCGAGCGGCGCCGCTTGCATGCCTGGCTTGTGGACCGCGATCGAAGAATACCTCGAACCGAAGGGCTGCTTCGGATCGACGACGATGCCGCGGTGAACTTCGAGTTGGCGTTTCACGAGATTCACGATCCAGTATTCCGGGATGTCCGACGCGGCGTAGAGACTCATCTTGCGAGTCTGGTCATCGCGGAGCGTGGATTCGCTGACCTCGGCCACGATCACCGCGCGGGAGGGATTCTGTTTCGAGCGATGCGTGGACCGCGCGCCTTCGATCACGGCCACATCGGGGTCGGGAACGGAATTCGGGCTCAAATCCAACGGCATCTGCACCCGCACCCAGAAGTTGACGCCGAACGCGCGACGAAAGAACTCGGCCAGTGCGTCGATCGCGCTGGCGTGCCAGTTGCTCTGCGGCGGCACGTTGAGAATCTCCCCGCCGATGAGTTCGACTTTTGAATCGCCGAAGAAATTGATCTCGCCGAGGCGATAGTACTCGTCCCTGGTGAAGCAGTAAGGCCCGGGGACAGCGGTTCGCTTCGCGATCATGATCACATTCCAGCAAATCCTCGGTACACCTGCAAGCGTCAGCCGCCGCAGCCGGTTCCCTCGCCGGCAACGGCGTCGGCCATCACCTTGAGTTGGAGCACGCTCCGGTCCTGCTCCTTCTCCAGATACGCCCGACCCTTCTTCACGTTCACATGGTCCCACGGCAGCTTCTCGCTCATCGGCCGCTGACGGCTGCGGTAGAAGTCCACATCGACCCCGAGGTCCGCGAACGACTGCCACCACAGGTTCGCGTTGAAGCACTCTTTCCAGCCGTCCAGCCGGGCGCCGCGCTTCCACGCCTCGTACAGCACCGGAGCGACGCGGCGGTCGCCGCGGGTCAGGATGCCTTCCAACAGGCTCGTCTCGATGTCGTGCTGCTTCACCTTCACGTTCTTGTTCCGTTTGCGGCGGTGCAGGTAGTCGCCGGCCCAGCGGAAGTACTCGCGGCTCTGCATGCCGTTCCACTGATACGGCGTGTGCGGCTTCGGCACGAAGTTGGACACGCTCGCGATTACTTCCTTGTACCGGCCGCTCACTTGCCGCCCGATGTCGCTGATCGTCTCGGCCATGTCGATGATGCCGTCCAGATCCACGGTGCGTTCGCCCGGCAGCCCGCAGAGGAAGTACAGCTTCACGTGGCTCATGCCGGCCTTGAACGCCTCGCGGCAACCCTCGTAGAGGTCTTCGTTCTTGATCTTCTTGCGGATCTGTTCGCGCATGTCGTCGCGGGCCACTTCGGGGGCGAGGGTGAGGCCTTGGCGGCGCCAACCGCTCATGAGTTGCGGGACCGAGCGAAGCTGGTGGTTCACGCGCAGGCTCGGCAGCGAGACGTTCACCCCGAGCGGCATGAACACCTCGTGCATCCGCTTCACGAGTTCCTCGAAGTACGGGTAGTCGCTGCTGGATAGCGAGAGCAGGCTGATCTCGTTCGTGCCTGTGTTGCGGTAGCTGTCGAGCGCGGCCTGCACGATGGTCTCGACGGACCGCACGCGCAGCGGCCGCTTGATCACCGTGCTTTGGCAGAAGCGGCACTGCCACGGGCAGCCGCGCATGATCTCGATGGCGATGCGGTCGTGCGGCGTCTGGACGAACGGGACTACGGGTTTGGTCGGCAGCGGAATCGCGTCCAGGTCCTGATCGATGGTGCAGGATTCGATTTGCACGGGAACGTCGGCACGGGTTCGCGTCACGGAAGCAATCGTGCCGTCGGCGTGGTAATCGAATTCGTAGAAGGCCGGTGCGTAGGCCCACGCGGTGCTGCCGACCACTTCCGCGAGCATGTCCATGCGGCGGGCGTGGCTCAGATCGCCGTCGCGAATTGCGGCTTCCTTCAGCGTCATCCACTTGTCCATGAGCCACGGCAGGCTCTCTTCACCGTCACCGATGACGAAGAGATCGACGAACGGGGCGAGCAACTCCGGGTTCTGGGCGCCGGGGCCGCCGGCGACGATGAGTGGATCGGTTACGCCGCGCTGCTCCGCGAAGTGCGGGATGCCGCCGAGGTCGAGCATCGTCAGGACGTTCGTGTAGCAGACTTCGTACTGGAGTGAGAAGCCGACAAGGTCGAACTCGCTGAGCGGCGTGAACGTCTCCAGTCCGTAGAGCGGCAAGCGGTTTTTCCGCAGTTCCGCTTCGAAGTCCAGCCACGGGCAGAACGCGCAGGCCCACTGCGGATCATTGTTGAGGATCGTGTAGAGAACCTGGAGCCCGTGGTGGCTCATGCCGAGCGTGTAGGCGTCCGGGAACGCGAGGCACAGCTTCCCGCGAACTTTGCGATGGTCTTTCGCAACGGCGTTGAGTTCGCCGCCGATGTACTGCGCGGGCGACTTCACCCGCGGCAGCACTCGCATCACGGCATCGCGCAAGGCCACATTCAGCACAGTGTCACCATTTTCCCGCGGGGCGATGCAGTCAAACTACACGAGCCTCCGCCGATTGTCGTGCCCGGCGGCGCACGATATCATGCATTTTCAGAACACTGGTGAGGCTCAAATGACCAGCCAACAACTGCGAGAAGTTCGGGACGCCAATCCGTTCCGCCCGTTCACGATTCACCTCACCAATGGTCGCACCTTCCGCGTTCAGCATCGGATTTCGTCTCGATCTCGCCAACCGGCCGCACGGTTATGATCTACAAGGACGACGCGTTCAGCATCCTCGACATGCTCCTGGTCACCGAACTGGAGGTGGAGGGAGCGCCCGGAACGGCGAATGACTCGGCCGTCAGCGCGTGAGCCTTGTGGAGTGAATCGAAACATCAAGCGACGATGAGTTCCCGCGGCGCGCCGCCCCGGAGGAATCGGCGAACCGGCTCCGATTCGTTGA
>Ga0210380_10001401_pt1 | contig 9998 bp, 9 predicted proteins | sample PLM4_5_coexredo_FD_155476 | JGI IMG/M metagenome (GOLD analysis project Ga0210380, IMG submission 155476) | Groundwater sediment microbial communities from an aquifer in East River, Colorado, USA - PLM4_5_coex redo | ecosystem: Environmental > Terrestrial > Soil > Riparian zone | place: USA: East...
TGCGGGGAACGGAACTCGACGAGAGCGAGACGATCACCGGCGGGGACGTGCTGCCGGAGTTCACTTGCAAAGTGGCCGATTTCTTCGAGTGATCGCGGTGACGAGCCGGAAGCGTGAGTGACGGAGCTTGGCTCATGGACGACAAGAAAGGCCCGGAGAACCTCGGCGACATCCTCGGCAAGCTCTTCACCTCGCGCGGGTGGGGCCGCAAGACCGACCGCCTGAAGCTGGAAGGCGCGTGGGCCGAGGCCGCCGGCCCGCAGCTGCTCAAGGACACCCGGGTCATGGTCGTCCGCCGCGGCGTGATGGAAATCGAAGTGAAGAATTCGGTCCTGATGCAGGAACTGGCCCAATACCACAAACGCACCCTGCTCGGCAAACTGCGGAAACTCCTGCCCAGCCTCACCTTGACTGACCTGAAATTCAAGGCCGGGGCGTGGTAGAATAAGCGATTAATGGCGACGGGATACAGGCGATGCCCAAAGCGAAAATCAAGAAAGATCACATTCTCTCCGAAATCAAGCGAACTGCCTTGAAGAACGGCGGATCACCCCTGGGAGCTGCACGTTTCGAGCTAGAGACAGGCATCAAGACAACTGACTGTTTGGGGGTGTATTGGCCGCGATGGAGCGATGCACTCCAAGAGGCTGGGTTTGAGCCGAATGAGATGCAGAGCGCTTACGAAAGCGGTTTTCTTCTCAGTAAACTCGCCGAGCTGGCGTTAGAGGTTGGTCGAATTCCGGTACGAAACGACCTGAAGTTGAAACGCCGCAGCGACCCCAGCTTCCCTAGCTGGAACGTCTTCAGTCGGCTTGGGACGAAGGCCGAAGTCACCGCTCAGTTAGCCGAGTATTGCAAATCCTGTAGCGAATACGCCGCGGTGATTGCTTGGTGCGCTCAGGTTCCGACAGCAGAGACCGTCCCCGAGGAATCCACGGATAACGAAGAATTGAACTTCGGAGATGTCTATCTCTTCAAGTCTGGGCGCTATTACAAGATCGGGAAGTCTAACTCAGCAGGTCGTCGCGAGTACGAAATCGGCATTCAGCTACCGGAACGAATCGTAACGATTCATGTCATTCGAACCGACGACCCATCAGGCATCGAAGAGTATTGGCACAAGCGATTCGCTTCCAAGAGAAAGAACGGCGAATGGTTCGACTTGGACCCATCCGACATCGCGGCGTTCAAGCGACGCAAGTTCATGTAATCGAGGCAGTGCCGATGAATGTTCCTGAAGAAGCGAAGATCGTGAGGACACCCGGTACATGTGGCGGCCGCGCTCGGATCGCCGGACATCGTATCCGCGTCATGGATGTGGTCGTTTGGCACCATCATGCAGACATGTCGCCTGAGGAGATCGTCGAGCATTACCCATCGATCAACTTGGAGCAAGTTCTCGCGGCTCTCGAATACTACAACTGCAACCAAGAGGAAATCGAGGCCGACTTGGAAGAATCGCGCCGAGTTGCGGAGTGGGGCGAGAAACAGCCGTCGAAGTTGAAGGAGAAACTCGCGAACGATCCGGAACTCCGCGCGAGGTTGAAGCAACTGGAAGAACAGTACCGCGACTACAAGTAACACACGAAGGATTCTTTCCATAATGAGCACTGACGCAGGCTACACCGAAGCGAATATGAAGTCCCTCAAGGACGCCGCGCACATCCGGCAGAATCCCGGCATGTACGTTGGCAACACTCAATCCGCCGGGCTGCACCATCTCGTCTACGAAATCGTCTCCAACTCCGTGGACGAAGCCCTCGCCGGATACTGCAAACAGATCCGCGTCGTCCTTCATAAAGACGGGTCGGCGTCCATCGCGGACGACGGCCGCGGCATCCCCGTCGGCATCAAGAAGGACACCGGCAAATCCGCGCTCGAAGAAGCGCTGACGGTCGCCGGCAACAGCGGCAAGTTCGACAACGCCGCGTACCGCATGTCCATCGGCCTGCACGGCATGGGCGCCAAGGCCATGACCGCGCTCTCCGAGTGGGCCGAGGCCGAAGTCCGCCGCGACGGCCGCGTCTACAAGATGGAGTTCGAGCGCGGCTACGCGTCCAGCGAACTCCAGGACCTCGGCCCCGCGCCCGCCGGGCAGACCGGCACCACCATCACCTTCAAGCCCGACCCCGAGATGTTCGGCGAGATCACCTTCTCTTACGAGACGCTCATCGACCGCTTCCGCGAGATCGCCTACCTGAACAAAGGGCTCGCGATCAGCCTGGTGGACGAGCGCGACGGCCGCACCGAGTCGTTCAAGTTCGAGGGCGGCATCGCGGAATACGTCATCTGGCTGAACATCGGCGAGACCGCCGAGCACGCCCCGATCTACATCCACAAGGAAGTGGACTTCCCGCTGGACGAGACGCTCAAGATCGTGGTTGAAGTCGCGATGCAGTACAACGCGGGCGAGGAGAAGGTCGAACGCTGCTTCACGAACGGCGCCTTCAACCCCGTCGGCGGCACGCACCTCTCGGGGTTCCGCTCCGGCGTCACCCGCGCCATCAGCGCCTACGGCAAGAAGGAGAACATCTTCAGGGACGGGATCGAAGTCCGCGGCGAAGACTTCCGCGAAGGCCTCACCGCGGTCATCTGCGTCGGTCACCCGGACCCGCTCTTCGAATCGCAGACGAAGATCAAACTGAACAACCCGGAAATGGACGGCATCGTCGGCTCGGTCGTCTACGAAGCCCTCACCAAGCACCTCGAGAAGAACCCGAAGGACGCGACGCGGATCTGCAAGAAGATCATGCTCTCCGCCGAGGCCCGCATCGCGGCGAAGAAGGCCCGCGACGCCCTCATCGACCGCAAGAAGATCCTCGGCGGCGGCGGCCTCCCCGGCAAACTCTTCGACTGCACCACCCGCGAGCGAGACAAGAGCGAACTCTTCCTCGTGGAAGGCGATTCCGCCGGCGGCAGCGCGGAAAGCGGCCGCGACCGCATGTTCCAGGCCGTGCTCCCGCTCCGCGGCAAAGTGCTCAACGTCGAGAAGGCCCGCCTCGAAAAGCTGCTCAACAACAAGGAGATCGCCGCGCTCATCGCCGCGGTCGGCGTGGACATCGAGAACGTCGAGGACATCAGCAAGATCCGCTACGGCAAAGTCGTGATCCTCACGGACGCGGACGTGGACGGCCAGCACATCCGCACGCTCCTGCTCACCTTCTTCTTCCGGCAGATGCGGAAGCTCGTGGAGGAAGGTCACGTGTTCGTGGCCCGGCCGCCGCTCTTCAAGATGACCGAGAAGAAAGTCGCCCGGTTCATTCAGACGCGCGAGGAGATGTCCCGCATCCTCAACGAGCGCGGCCTGAAGGACACGGTGCTGAACGTGCTGCTCGAGAATCCGCGCACGATCGACAGCGCCGGGCTCGAGAAGATGATCCCGTGGCTCTCCGAAATCGAGACGGCGTCGATCAACCTCGAACGCCGCGGCCACACGCTCGAGGAGTTCGTCCGGAAGGCCACGCCCGACGGCGTCTTCCCCTTGTTCCACGTCCGCTTCGAGGGCCGGGAATACTGGTTCCACTCGAACGAGGACGTGACGGCGTTCCGCGCCGAGCAGGCCGCGAAGCTCGGCAAGGAACTCGTTCACGCGGACGATCTCGCCGTGCCGTCCGCCGCTCCGGTGGACGATGCCGCTCGGTACGCGCTGGATGAGTGGCACGAGGTGCGGGCGCTGAACCGCGCCGCGGCGAAACTGCTCGCCGAGGGGTTCGTGTTGAACGACCTCGTGGCGCTGCCGCGGGTCGCGGGGCGGGAGCCGCCGGTGCGGTTCGTCCTCGAGCGCGACGGGTCGCGGAAGGAACTCCTTCACCTCCGCGAACTCGTCGCCGAGATCCGACACTTCGGCGAGAAGGGGATCACGGTCACGCGATTCAAGGGCCTGGGCGAAATGGATCCCGAGGAACTCTGGGACACGACGCTCGACCCGATGAAGCGGACGATGATGAAGGTGACGATGGAGAACGCGGCCGAGGCGGAGAAGCTGTTCCGGACGCTGATGGGGGAGGAAGTGGAGGGCCGCCGCGCCTTCATCATGGCGAACAAGATCGACAGCCCCGAAGACATCGACTATGGAGCCTGAGGCCTTGCGGCGGCGAGCCGCCTTTACGCCGAGCCGGCGATGATGATCAGCGGCCGCTTCTCATCTTCCGGTTCGGCGCGGCGAATCAGATCCCGTACCATCCACGGTACGTTCCCTTCGCCGAACAGCAGGAAGCCCAGCGTGCCGGACACGGGGCTCTCGTCCGTCCACCCGAAGTGAATTTCCGGCGGGCGGCCCACCTTCGCCATCTCCAGAGCCACCGCCGCCAGCGTGTGCGAGATCGACGCGGCGCCCGTGATCCGCATGATGAACCGCCCTTCCTGCTGCTCGATCTTCAGCACCGGCTCGTTCACGAAGTCGCTGGCGTCCGCCAGTTCCACTTCCACGAACACGATCATGAGGTCGCGCGGGATGCGGTGCTCGCGGCGAATCTGCTGCTCCTTGCTGGCCAGGCTGCGCCGGCCGGGGCGGTGCGGCACAAGGATGGTCAGTTCCAGGTGGCGGATCGTGTCCCACATGAACTGGGATTCGGGGTCCGCCAGTTTGAACCCGGCGAAGCGCAGTTCGCGACTCCGCGCGATCCGCGACGCCAGCGACATGAGAATGATCGTCACGATGAAGAAGCCGGCGATCTTGATGCCGTCCGGCTTCTCGATCACGTTCGCCACGGTGGTGTAGGCGAAGACGAGCGTGATGAACGCGAACCCCCAGGCGAAGCGCGTGAACCAGCGCCGCTCCGCGCGCCGGTTCCACAAGTCGATGACGGACGCGACGCCGGCGCTGGTCATGAGCACGAGCACGCCGGTGGCGTAGGCGGCGCTTTGAGCATCGACGCTCGCCTTGAAGATGAACGTGACGGTGAGACTGATCGCCGTGAAGAGGAAGACGAGCGGGCGGGTGGCGCGGGCCCATTCCGGGGCCATGCCGTAACGCGGCAAGTATTGCGGAACCAGGTTCAGCAGCCCGGCCATCGCGCTGGCGCCGGCGAACCACAGGATCACCACGGTGCTGAGATCGTAGACCGTCCCGAACGATTCCCCGAAGAAGGGAAGAATCCTGCCCCCCGGGTTTTCGCCGTGGGCGATGTAGGCCAGCGCGCGGTCTTTCGCCTTCAAGTCCTTGTCGGGAATGCCGGGGATTTCAATTCCCTTCGCATCCACGCGGGTGAGATGCTCGGCCGGCACCAGGCATGCGACCACCACGGACGAGGCCGTGAGAAACACGGACATGATGACCGCGGCGGTGATGAGCAGCTTGCGGGCGTTGGCGATCCGGCCGCGCGGTTCCTTCGGGTCGTCGTCCGCCCGTCCGCGCACCAGCGGCATCACCGCCACACCGGTCTCGAATCCCGACAAGCCCAGTGCGAGCTTCGGGAAAATGATCAGACTGATGGCGATAATCGTGAGGATGCCGGTACCGGAGAGCGGCGCCTCCTTCAGGTGCCACTCGCCGGCTTCGACGCGTTGGATGAACTGGTGGTAGTACTCCGGATGTTCGACGAGGTAAGCGACGCCGGCCCCGACGACGATCGCGTTCAGCGCGATGTAGACGCCGACGATGATGACGGCGAGGCCGATCACTTCCCGAAACCCGCGCATAAACGAGGCCCCGAGCAGCACGAGAAGAAACGACGTGACGTAGATGGCCTGCCGTGTCTTCACCGCGTCATTGGGCACATCGATCGGCCACAACGGGTTCGTGATCAGGTGGACCGCGGCGTCGGCCCCGGACAGCGTCTTGGTGATGATGAAGTCCGTCGCGGCGAACCCGAGCAGCGTGAGAACGAGCACCTTGCCCCACCATCCGGAGACGAGCTTGGCGAGCATGCCGATGGAGCCCTGCCCCAGGTGGGAGCGGCCGGCCACGTAAGCGTAGATCGGCAGCGCCCCGAAGAGCGTGACCGCGACGAGGACGAGCGTGGCCAGCGGCGCGAGCAGCCCCGCGTTCTCGTACGCGATCGACGGCTGGTAGCCGAGCGTGGAGAAATAATCGACGCCGGTGAGGCACATGACCCACAACCAGAAAGACTGATGGTGGGGGTGGGCGGCGTGCGGCTCCTGAGTGGAGCCGGGCTGATCGTTCATGGAGGTGAGGCGCGAACGGGGCAGTTACAGGTGGGAAGCACCGCCCCAAAACCACGAGATTAAGATACGGAATCGTGAACCTTCTCTCCGCCGATCCAGACTTGCCGCACGCTCAGTTCCGCATCCATCACCACAAAGTCCACTCGCTTGCCGACTTCGATGCTCCCGCAATCCTTGTCGATGCCCAGGATTCGGGCGGGTGTGAGGCTCGCCATGCGGATCGCTTCCGGCAGCGGCACGCCGGCAGTGCGGTGCATCGTGCGCACCGCCTGATCCATGCCAGTGACGCCAGAGGCCAGGGCCGTGCCGTCGAGCGTGACGCCGACGCCGTCCAGTTTGCGGACGCGTTCGCCGCTGCCCTCCGGCCCGAACCAGTATTCGCCGTCCGGCAGGTCCACGGCCCGCATGGAATCCGTCACGAGTGCGAGGCGGTCCGGCCCCTTCACCTTGTACGCGAGCCGCAGCAGTTCCGGCGTGAGGTGTTTCCCGTCCGCGATGACTTCGGTGGTGAGTTGGTCGAAGAAGAGCGTGGCTTCCATCACGCCGCCGCGCATGGGGTAGGTCTGCGACTGCCGTAGCCGGGCGCGGTCGGACATCGCGCAGAACAGATGATCGACGTGCCGCACGCCCCAGGCCACGGCGGCTTCCATCTGCGGGAACGTGGCGAAGCTGTGTCCCGCGTTGAAGCCCACGCTCCGCTCGGCATAGGTTCGCACCAGCCATTCGGCGTTGTCGATCTCGGGTGCCACGGTCACGACGAAGGGCATGGTGCCCGCGAGCCGCATGAGCGATGCGGAGTTCGCTTCATCGGGAACGAGGAAATCCTGATCGGGGTGACAACCGCGCGCCGGGCGGGCGAAATACGGCCCGTAGAAATGCGACCCGACGATGCGGGCACCGCCGTGTACGTCGCCGATCAACTCGCCGCACAGTTCCAAAAATCGCTCGTAGTCGCTCATCCGCGCGACGGTGCTGGTCGGGGTGAGGCTCGTGGTGCCGTGGCGGACGTGGCAGCGGCATACGGTGCGGAACGCCTCGGCGGTGCCGTCCATGAAGTCCGCACCGTCTCCGCCGTGGACGTGGAGATCGACGAAACCGGGGCAGAGATGCATTCCGGCGAGGTCGACACTCCGGCAGCCCTCCGCGCGCTTCCGCACGCCGACGAAAACGATCCGTCCGTACTCGATCTCCACGTCGGCACCGGGGACCAGCCGGTCCGGCAGCACGACCGTCGCATTCGTGAAAACCGTCACACTCATCGCGGCCTCCCCCGCTTCACTCCGCTCATGTTATCGCAGCCGGAGCGAGCGATTGGTAGAACAACACACATGGCACGCCGCAAACTCGAAGGACTGCGCATCCTGGTCACCGGCGCCTCGCAGGGCATCGGCCGGGCACTGTGCGTCGTTGCCGCGAAGAAGGGGTGCCGCGTTCTGGCCGCGGCGCGGTCCCAGCCGCTCCTCGATGAACTCGCCGCCGAGATTCGCGCTGCCGGCGGAACGGTCGCCACCGTGGTCGCGGACGTGACCAGGCCGGAAGATCGCGAGGCGATGGTGGCCGCCGCGAAGGAGCACTTCGGCGGGCTGGACGTGCTCGTGAACAACGCCGGCATCGGCGCCACCGGCCACTTCATGGACTCGGACCCGCAGATTCTCCGCACCATCTTCGAGACCAACTTCTTCGGGTTGACGGAAACCACGCGGGTGTTCCTGCCGCTGCTCAAGCAGGGCGTCACGCCGGCGATCGTGAACATCTCGTCGGTCGTGGGCAAGCGAGCGTTGCCGGCGCGGTCGCTGTACTCCTCCAGCAAGTTCGCCGTGGCCGGGTTCAGCGAGGCGATCCGCGCCGAACTCGCCAAGGACGGCATCGACGTGCTCGTGGTCAGCCCCGGCCTCACGCAGTCGAACTTCTCGAAGAACATGCTCGAGCAGAAGGCCCGCATGCCGATGGACCACATGCGCGGCATGACGAGCGAGGAGGTGGCCGAGGCGACGATGAAGGCCATCGCGAAGGGCAAGCTCGACACGACGCTCACCCGCAACGGCAAGCTGCTCGTCCTGGTGAACCGCTTCTTCCCGTGGATCGTGGACTTCTTCGCGAAGAAGAAGGTGCGGGAACTGTTCGCGGAGGAAATCGCGGAGCGCCGCAAGAAGCGGGCGGAAGCTGCGGACCAACCGTGACCACCACACCCCGCAACTCTCGAGAAAACGGGGCCTTTTGGACCGTTTTTTTGCAAACCGGTCATACCGCTCGAAAACGCCTTGAAAACAAGCGTTTGCCATGACCAGTGGGTGGTCATACCGGTCATACTCATTTTTCGATTCGCTGTAAGTCGGTTCATGGCGAAGGTCTCCGAGAAGGATGAGAATGACCACACCGGTCATACTTTTGAAGGGGTTCCGACGGCAGTCGATGACGTGTCAGCGAAGACTCTCTGGAGGCCCGCGCGGGGTGCGATCCACCCTGCCCGAGCGCACGGCGGACGGCCGTTGCGGTTTGCGAACCATGGGGCACCTCGGGATCGGGAATGGGCTGGCGTGAAGAAGGGCGCGGGAAGCGTAACTTCCCGTGGAGCGGAGTCAAGTCACTTGGTTAAACTGCGCTGGCCCCCGAAACACCCGGTGATACTATGCAGCGCGTCGCAGTCGAATAATTGTTAGCGCAAAGTACGCACGGGGCCGAGGTGAATCGCGTGGACCTACGAGAACGCTTGCACCGAATGTTGATCGAAACGCTCTACTCGCAGCGAATTCTCAACAACTCCCATCGGGGAGATTTCGTTGAGATGATGGTAGTTGATGCTCTCGGCGCTGAGTGGCGCCATGTGGGCCTCGGCTGGAACATCTGGGATCTTCAACGCGGGGCAGGGTCGGACCGCGCCAGAATTCAGGTCAAGCAATGCGCTGCCAGACAGCTCTGGGGAAAGACGAAATGCATGACTTTCCAGTTCCCTTGGAGCGACCAGGCGCCTGCCTATATTCTGCGCGATTTTCCGAACGAGGCCCTTGAGCAGGATGGTAGGTTCTGCGAATTATTCGTCGTGGGCGTTCATGCGGTTGAGGACGAGAAGCTATGCGATCAAACCGACCCAGCCCAGTGGCAGTTCATGGTGGTCCCGTCGCGGGAATTGAAGCGCGGTCAGAGTTCGATGACGTTGAGCAAGGCGATCAAGCGCTGGCCGCTAGTCCCATTGGCGGGTCTGAAATCAGCGGTCGAGACCAAACTGCGTGACTTACGCGACGCAGAGCAGCGGCTAGCGGCAGCGTCGCAAACCGGTTAGAATCAGGTTGGTTGAGTTACATGGGAGTTCAACTGATGTCGGCCGTTGCTGCGAAGCCGATGAGTGAGAATCGCGTTGCGGCGCTTGCCGCGGAAGCCAACCACTTGACGGCGCGACTTGCGGAGGTGGTGGCGGAGCTCAGCACGCTTTTGAGCGAGTCGCACGACGAGCGGTTCGCGCGCTACCGATCACCCGAATTCACTCGCCAACTGTTCGATCACATGAAAGCGGCGAAACAGGCCGCTCTGAGCGACTCGAATGCCGCGACCTGAATTGTGGCTTCTCGCCGGTCCCAACGGCGCCGGGAAGAGCACGGCCGTTCAACGGTCCCCAATCTCCACGGTGCTGCCAACTGTCGGATTCATCAATCCGGATGATCGTACGCTTGCGAAACTCCACGCGCTTGGCTTCGCGGGATTTCACGATCCGCCCGGCGACATTCTGAAGCGGTTGTTCCTGGAATCGGCCGACGAGGTGTCGGCAGAAATTGAATCGCGCCTGAAGAACGGGGACGCCGTTGGAGTCGAGACCGTTCTCAGTACAGCGAAGTACCAACCCTCCGTCGAGTTCGTGAAATCGCAGGGTGGCTTCT
>Ga0210380_10001402_pt1 | contig 9997 bp, 7 predicted proteins | sample PLM4_5_coexredo_FD_155476 | JGI IMG/M metagenome (GOLD analysis project Ga0210380, IMG submission 155476) | Groundwater sediment microbial communities from an aquifer in East River, Colorado, USA - PLM4_5_coex redo | ecosystem: Environmental > Terrestrial > Soil > Riparian zone | place: USA: East...
CCCAGCCGAACAGTTGTTCAGGATCTTTTCCCTGGACCGCCGCCATGGTTGCGGGATCAAAGTCCGTGCGTGTCAACTCCCGGGCGCCGGCGGCGATTAAATCCGCAAGTCTTCCCAGATCAGCCACTTTGACATCGGGCACGAAACCAGCGGTTTGCACGGCGGCTGCATCAACACCGGAACCGGCAGGCGCCGCGGTTTCCGCCAGGCTGCTCGGCCGGCTGCACGTCCCGGAACAGGACGCACCGACGAGTGCCAAGCTGACTACGAACGCGTCTCGCCAGGTCCCGAACCGCTTCTGTTGTGTGGACTCCACTCGCGACCCCCTACCGGTCAATCACGAGCTTGTCGCCCCTGACTGACGCCCGAAGTGTGATGTCCTGATTGAGCGCAACCGTCACGGGCGTCCGGACGTCTTGATCGGCCGCGGTGATCACGACGGTGTAGTTCCCCGGCGGAAGCTCGTGGCCGGAATCGACTCCCGCGTCGCCACGCGCGACCTCTTTGCCGGTTGCGTCGAGAATCCGGTACGGCAAGCGGTCGACCGCTGCGAGGAGAATCGCCCGCGCCAGAGACTCGCCGCTGGCTGCGGGGTAGTAATGGCCGCCCGTCGATTCCGCCAGCCCGCTGAGCGCCGCGGTCGCCGGTGACGGCTTCAGCGTGAAACCCACGATGTTCAGCGTGAGGTTGAGGCCGGCGTCCTTGAGAGTCTTTGCGGCTGCCACGAAGTCACCTTTGCAGCTCTCCTCGCCGTCCGTAATAAGAATGACCGTGCCCCCACCAACGCTCTTCAGATCCGCCGGAGTTTGCAGGATCGAATACACAAGCGGTGTCTCGCCGCGCGGCGCCAGCTTGCCGGCGGCGGCCAGGAGACTCGCCGGATCGATAGGAGTCACCGGCACAACAAGAGACGAGTCGCGACAGGTAGCCGGATTCGTCGAAGGCAACGTGTGGCCGTAGGCACGCAACCCGACCGAAAAGTCCTTTGGCAGTTTGTTGACGACGTCCTTCAGCACCGCCTGCGCAGTAGCCCAACGCGTCTGCTTTCCGAGAAGGGTGCGCATCGAACCCGACGCATCGAGAATGATCTCAATGTTCTTCGTCGGTTTCTTGTCCGTCGCCGTGCGAAGGGCGCTGACCACGCTGACGCTGCCGGTACGGCGCTCCGGCAGTGAGAGACAGAGCACGTTGGACTTGCCGGCGGAGTCGCGTCCGCGAACGGCAATGACCTTTGAACGCAGCGAGGCCGTGGGCCCGGCCGCGACCGTGAGTGACACGGCAGCCTCGTCGAGCTTCGTCAGATCCGCGGTGGTCGTGCTGAACCTTGTCGAAACGCCGGCGTCCGCGGGCAGCACCGTTGCGTCGAGCGTCACCGTGCCCGTGTATCCATAGTTACCGAGCACGTCGATCGGATAGGTGTACGTGCGGTTCGCGGCCATCGGCACGGACTTCTGCTCGGGCTTTGTGGCCAGCAGGAAGCCAGCAAGGGGCTGCGAGCAGGGCAGATAGTCGGGATCGAACGGCTGCCTCAGTTCCTGGCCGATCAAGTGCCGGTAAATCGGACTCGCGAACTGGTCGTAGTCGAACCCGTCGTAGATGAACAGCCCGCGGCCGTGGCGCAGGTACGCGAGGACGATGCCGTTCTTCTTGAGCTTGTTCTTCGCCCAGATGGCGCCGCACCAGCGCGCATCGAATTGCGTCATGACGTTCGAATCGCCGATGTCGTTCGGCCGCGAGGCCCACGTCGCGGTGTCGATGAACGCCGCATCCTTCGACGCGCTGCTCGCCAGCGTGCTGTTCTCGAGCACGCCGGCCTCACCCTTGGCGCCGGCGGCGCCGGGATTTGACGTCGCGAACGGGAATGGCATGAACGAGTAATTGGGCGTGTTGGGACCGGCGCAGTAGTCGGAATCCTGGATGATGACCTTGTGGCCGGCGGTGACCCACTGCAGCATCGCCTGCTTGAATGCCGGCGTCAGCAGGTCGTTCATCTTGCAGGCCTGCGCGAACACGATGGTGTCTGCCGTGAGCAGATGCGCCGGAGCCGCGACGGCCGTCGTCAGCCACGTAAAACTCACACCTGGCACGACCAGGCGGCCCGGCTGATCCGCGCTGTCGGTCTCTGACGTCTTCCACGCCACCGCGCGGTAGGCGTTTGGATCGTCGGTGATGATCAGGACGTTCTTGCTCTGCGTAAACCTCGACTTCTTGGGTCCCTCGTCCACGGGCGCCGCGCACGTCGTGGGTCCGTTCGGCGGCGGCTCGGCCGCCGCCGCCGGGGAAGCCCCGGGTATAACTCCCTTGATCACCGACGCGAGGTCCGGGTTTCGAGAGACCAGTGACGCATAGCCGGCGCGTTCCCCCTCGATTACCTTGATACGGCTCGCCGCAACAGCGAGGTCGCCTGGTTTCCCCGTGGGTGCAGGCGCGTGCGTGTTCAGAATCTTCACCTTCACGAACCGCGCCTCGACGGGCGTGGCCAGCGCGATCGGCTGCAGCACATCTTCGTTCTTCAGAGTCGCCATGGCCGACTTGACGAAGTCCGCAGCCTCTGTCGAGCCCTTCATTGATGTCCAGATCTCAACGTCCCTGGGCCGATCGTTGCTGTTCTTCGTGACTGGATTGATCTGCACGCTCGCGACGAGCGCCGTCTGACGGCCGAAGAACGAGAACACGATCTCGTCCTGCGTCTTCTGGCCGCCGATCCAGCCCGCATGGCGAGTGGTCGCGAGCAGGTTCATCGCGACGCCCTGCGCATCGGGCCTGAACTGCGCGCTGGCCCATTCGACACGTCCGCCGTTATCGGCGGCGATGAGATCGAAGGGCGCCTGGATCTGCGGAGGCGTGGACCCATGAGCCGTGGCGGCGGCGTGTATCACAAGAGCGCCGCCAAGCGCGGCGCCGAGGGCGACGGGGATCAATGTCAGTCCGCGCATATCACCTGACGATCGTTGGCGTTTGTGTCCATGTCCAGCCGCCGCCCTTCATCACGAGCGACTTCTTGTCGGGTGTCGTCGGAATGACGCCGGGCATGGCGAGCGCCATCGCCTGCGCAACGGTGAACTTGAGATCCACGTTCTCGGTCTTCGCGGGTCCGGCTTCCCAGATCTGCTGCAGCGTGTCGATCTCGAGCATGCACACCGATCCGGCAGGCTGTGCGCGGGTGGTCCTCAGTGTCAGGGTGCCTGACATGCGCTCCATCGACGAGTCGTCCATCGAGAGGACCGTGGCGTGCTCGAGCGGGCCTTCAACCCTCGGAGCGGCGCACTGGGGCGGGGCGATGAGCGTGACAACGGTGGTCGGGAAATTCCGGATGACCGGCTTCCCGACGATCTTCATTTCGGTCTGATCCCAGTCGAAGTCGATTTCGACCCGATCTGTCACTTGCGCGGTACCGGTGCGCTTGCTTTTGGTGCCGGAGACGATGGTTGCGGGCCCTGAGTACTCGCCGACTACGCGGTACCGCACGACCGTTGCAGCGGTCCACTTCGCCATCGCGTTGACGTCCTGGGCTTGTGCCGGCGCGGACAGCGCAACGCCAAGGAGGAATGCCGGAAACACTGTTCTCTTCATCTTCATCTCTTGATCTCCAGAAGGACTTCGTCCCGTTCGAAACCGCGGTACTGCAACTTGAACCGCGAACTGGCGGGGACGTCGTAGACGAGCTGAAACCGCCGTGCGTGACCGGCTGGAATCACGCCGACGTCGTCGATGCGGCATGAGAGCTGATGTGAAATCGGTGATGGCGATATGAACGCACCGGCGCCATCTGTCAGCCGTAGTTGCTGCGTGGTTTGAAAGTCGATGCCTTGCCGCGGCTTTTGGCTCTCGAGAACCACGTCGAGCACGACAAAGTCCCGGCCGGCGGCCGGTGACGGCAGTGACGCGGGGCGGGGCGGCGAAGGCAATAGATGGAGCTTCAGCGTCGAGCCGTCGTCAATCGACTGTTGCGGCGTCGGCCACGACAAGGCGAAACCTGCAGTTGGCAGGGCGATGCCCGTGCTGCCGGACGGCAGTACCAGCAGGCGCGTGTGCTTCGTGTTGTCGGGGACAAAGAAACCCAACTGCGTCTCGTTCGGGCTGGTCGGAGGAAACGATCCCGCCTCTCCCATTGGCCGGTTCAGCCCGGCAGCGTTTCGCTCCGGCGTGGCAATGCACCCGCCCTCGTTCTGCAGAAACACGAACTGTTGCGGCTGGATTTCCATGATGCTGGCCGCGGAACGACTTGTGCCCCGCACGGCGACGTCGTACCGGCGCAATCCAGCCGGTGCAGGTCCCGCCTCGGAAAAGCCGGCGGAGGCGAGTGTCAGTTGCAGGATCTCATTCTGTGCGGGCGTTCCGACGACCGGGGCTGGGGCGGGCTTGGTGCCGCCGAGTGCGATCAACGCATGTCCGTGCGCGTTGTCGTAGAACTGGAACGTGCGGTAGCGCTGACCGGCCGGCGCTTCGAATATCAACTTGCCCCTGACGACATCGTCCAGCTTTGCGATGCCGAAACCGTTGACGGGAAAGGCGTCAGGCATCGCCGCTTGCGCGTCGAGGTCGACCGTGTCCGCGTACCGTTCGTCTGTGAACAGCCAGAATTGCTTGCGCAGCATCGGCACTTGGTACGGCGTCGGTTCCATCGTGACGTTGCCGGGCTCGGCAGGACGCTGGCCGGCGCCGAATCCGCTCAGTCCGCCCACGGGACTGCGGCTCGCGGACTTGTCTACCGGTTTCAGCGGGATCACGTTTCGAAAGGAAGCCGAGACGATCACGAACTCATGTCCTGGACGTGCCTGACGCCCATTGATCTGGGATGCCGTCGTCAGGCCCTCGACTTTGATCTCAACCGCCTGCGTCGTCGCGCTCATCGCGCCGGTTGCCAGCGTGGGTCCGGATGCCTCGATTGGCGCCGAGGCATCGACCGGCGCCGTCGTCGCGGCCGGCTCCGGCGCAGGCGCTGCGGCGGCTGGTGGCGATTCCGGCGATCCAGTGGAGTTCGCGGCCGGTGGGTTCGGCGCTGGCTGGTTCTGCTGCGCCGAACGCGCGTCGGCGCCACCGCATGCGCTGGATGTGACGAACGCTAGGACGGCGCCGAGTCGCAAAAGAGGCGAGCGCATGGCGTCTACTTCAGAGCTGCGAGCGCTTTGAGGTCGACGGCCTCAACGGCCTGCCGCGCCACAGTGGTGTCTTTCATCCCGGACACGCCGGCCTTCACGACGAACCGGCCGTTGAGAACGACGAGAACGTCGGCGGTCTTGGTTTCGTTGTCCCAGACTTCTGCACCGGGGAAGCCGGCGATCGTGATGCCCCTGGCCCAGCCCGTCTCGGTCTTCACCTGCGTCTGGCCTGCGCCCATCATCATCGACATGAATGAGCCCATCAGCATTGGGTTGGCAAGCGTGTCGATGATTTCCATCGACAGCGACAGGTCGCCCTGCTCGTAGCTGACGCGCGCTGTACTCATCACCATGCCGATGTTGATGACTTCGCTGTCGGGTTGTCCTTTTGTCCATCCCGGGATGGTGGGTAGCAGCGCGACGAACTTCGCAGGGGCAACCGGTGTTGCTGGCGTGCCCCGGCCGCCCCGGGCTGCCTGCGGAGTCGCGAAGCCTGCCGCGCTTGAGACCATTGAAGTCAACAAAAGAAGGACGAGTGCTGTCCGTCGCATGTGGTGTCCCCCGTGGAGATTGGTTCTGCAGGTGTTACGGGCCATCGGGAGCGCCGTCATAAACGGTGGGTTGTGACGAGGGCCAGGGCGGGCCGTATTCCAAGTGAGCGGGGAGTCGCGCGACGCCAGCGGTCTATACTGCGGGCGTCCAGACGGTAATTTGCCTGGCCTCCTCGCGATGGCAACTTTTGATGACGTCTATCGGCTACACCTGTCGGCCGTGCTCCGTACGGCCGCCCGCGCCGTCGGCCGTCGTGACGTCGCCGAGGAGATCACGGCGGATGCCTTTCTTGAGCTGTACCGCCAGTTTGATCGCATCGACGTCGAACGCCTGCCAGGGTGGCTCCTGACCGTCGTGCGCAACCGGGCCATTGATTACTGGCGTCGCCAGCAGACGGAGCGAGTGCTCGGGCCTGCGGCTGCGAGTCCGGAATCGGTCGGGCCCGTTGAGCCAAACGACCAGGACCTCTTCGCGCATCCGGCGCTTAAACCGGTGCATCGCGTGTGTCTTGTGCTGCGGTACCAGCAGGGTTTGACCCGCGAAGAGATCGCGATGAGGCTGGGACTTACCGACACGCAGGTGCGAGGGCACCTTCAGTACGCCTTGACGTTATTAAGGAAGAATCTGGTGGCGCAGACCGGATGACTAGCGAAGGCAGACGGAAACCGACGCTCGACGCGGACGAGTCTGCCGCGCTCCAGTCCATTGGCTGGAGGCCGGCGGCTGAGGGCTCCAGCTGTCCCGACTCGTCGTTGCTCCTGCCGGCCGAGGAAGGCACGCTGGACGACGCGGCGATGGGCACGCGGATTCGCGCACATGTCGAGTCATGCGCGACATGCCGACGCCTTGCCGCTGACTTGGCGCTGGTCCTTGCGGAGGAGCCATCAACTCAGGAAGCCGGGCGAATTGCCGCACGGATTCAGGCGGGCCGACCGCCCACGCGGCGCTCGGCCAGATGGCTTGGCGTGGCTGGACTGTTGACCGCCGCTGCGATCGCGGCCTACGCGTTCGTTCCATGGCGTGCCGTGCGGACAGACCCGCCGCAGCTGCCGGGGAACTCCGAGCCGGCCATCAGCCCTCCAGTACCGACGGTGTTTCTTGGTAGCCGCCCGGTCATTGCGCGCCCTGAGCCTGAACTCACAGTTCGCGGCGATGCGCCGCCCGTTCCGCTGGCGGAGCAGCTCGGTCAGGCACTCGACGTCGCGGATGGAGGAGACTTGGGTCGCGCGGCGGCCACGCTCGAGGTCCTCGTGAAGAAGAATCCCGTTTCCGCGGACGCACATCTTGCGCTCGGAGCAACGCTGCTCCGTGCGGAGCGCCCGGACGAGGCTTTGCCTCTGCTCGAACGCGCGCGCTCGCTCACGAAGACATCCTCGACCGACGAAGTCGATTGGTTCCTGGCTGTCGCGCTTGCTCGCGCGCACAACACCGCGCGGGCATCGTCTATTCTCGAGCCCTTGTGCGCGAAGACGACGCCGCGCGCATCCACGGCCTGTCTCGGATTGGCCGAACTGAAGAAGAACCCGAAGTAGATCGCGAGGCACCATGGCGCGACGGTTCGTCCTTCCCGTGATCGTCTGCGCGCTCGTCGCATTCGCGACGCCCGTGTTGCGGGGCACTCAGGCGCCCCAGGGGCCTGACCCGCGGATCAGCGCGCTCATCGCGCAGGCGCAGGCGGCCGGGAATGCGGCAAAGTTTGAAGAAGCGCACGCGAAAGCCGACGAGAGCCTCGCGCTCGCGCAGAAGATTGGTGATCGACTGGGCATCGCGATGTCCTACCGCTCAAAAGGCGGTTTGTATGGACAGCAGGGCATGTCGCGAGATGCCGTCCCTTGGAACGAGCGCGCCCTCCGGGAGTTCGAGGCCATTCGCAATCAACTGGGCATCGCGAGCTCGTTGCTCGGGCTTGCGGTGAATGCCGATGCCCTGGGCGAGTCCGCGAAGGTCCGCGAGTACGCCACGCGCGCGTTGCCCGTCTTGGACGCGCTGGGTGACAGGCGAGGTCGGGTCAGGTGCCTGATTCTGCTCCTGAGGTCCGAACCGGACAAGTCGGCGGACGATCCGAGATACGCCGAGATTCTTCGGATCGCCGCGGAGACCGGCGACGCAGCGCTGGCCGCGGACGCTGCGGTTTCTCTGGGAACCATCCATCTGAACGCTGGCCGCTTCGATGCTGCCAAGGCCGCCTATGAGAACGCCATCGCTGTGCTCGAGAAGGGTGACCGGAGGAAACTGCTCGGGGCGACCTACCTGTCGCTGGGCCGGGTTTATCGAGCTCACGGCGACTTCGAGGGCGCGATTCTGCGCTATGAGAAAGCGATCGCGTTGCTCCAGGCTGAAGGTGATCTCTACGCAGTGACCGAGGCCTTCAATGCGAAGGCCATCGCGCTCGATAACCTGGGTCGCCTGGATGAAGGCCTGGCGACCTACCAGCAGGCACTCGTAATTGCCCGGCAGTCCGGCAATCCGCGTCTGATTGACTTCATCGAAGGTAATCTCGCGGCGGCTTACACGAACGCGGGCCGCTACGATGTGGCGGTGGCGACGCTCGAGGCGGCGCTGGCCAAGAGGCCTGAACCCAATCTCGCCGGACACCGGCACCACGCACTGGCGATCGCACTCCGGCTCGCAGGGCGGCCGGCAGAGGCATTGGCGCACGCCGACGAGGCTATTGGCATCGCGCGCGAGCCTCTGAGGCCGGTCGACCTCATCGCCCGCCTCGACAACAGGGCGACTATCCTGTCTAACGTTGGCCGGCACCAGCCGGCACTTGACGACCTGCGTGAGGAAATCGATCTCATCGAGTCCCTGCGCGCGACGTTGGTCCCATCGGACTTCCTGAAGCGCGGGTGGAGTACCCGGATCCAGAGTGCGTATAGTCAGGTGGTCGCGGTGTTGGCCCAACTGGGCCGGCATGCCGAGGCCATTGAATCCGCGGAGCTCGGCCGCTCGCGGGCATTTCTTGATCTGATGGCAGCTCGCGAGTCGGATGATCCGCTCGTCACACGGGGCGCATCGGAGACGGCGGCCGCCGCCGATATCGTCAGCGGATCCTTCGGCGCGCCCGTTTCTCTGGCTCGCATGCAGCAGATCGCGTCGCGCCTGCACACCACGGTCGTCAGCTATTGGGTCAACGAGGAAAGCTCGTTCGCATGGGTACTGGCGCCGGGTCGCGAACCGGCGATGGTGCGCATCGATGCCGGGCGCGCGAAGCTCGCGGCACTTGTGGCGGCAACGACCGAGCCGCTGCGACCAGTGAGCACAACTGCGGCCAGGCCCTCCACGACGACGCGCGGGGCGGACGAAGATATCGCGGACCTGCCGATGCGCGGTCTCGGCCTCGCGCTGCTCAGGAACGACACCAAGTCGTCATGGATCGCGCTGACTAGTCTCCTCATCGAGCCTATTCGCGCGCAGCTTCCCGCGCGGGGCGGCCGCGTCACCATCGTGCCGCACGGACCGCTGTTCCATCTTTCGTTTGCTGGCCTGCGGTCCGCCGCGGGCCGCTATTTACTCGAGGATTACGAACTGCACTATGTTCCAGCCGTCTCCGTGCTCGATTTCACGGAGCGCAGGCAGGCCACGTTGGATCCGAAGTCGGCTGACGGCTGGGCGATCGTTGGCAATCCTTCGATCCTGCCGTCCGTCGGCGGCAAACCACTTGCGCCGCTTCCGGGGGCCGGGCGGGAGATTGCGTCGATTGCGGGCCTTGCTCCCGCAGGTCGCGTGCGGCAGCTGGCTGGCGCGGCCGCGGATGAAGACAGACTCACGCGCCTGCTTGAGTCGTCGAGGCCGTCGGTCCTCCATTTTGCGACGCATGGGTTTGTTTCCGACGATACGGGGGTTCCGCCTTTCCTCGCGCTGAATCGTCGCGGGGAATCGCCCGGCACAGATGGGCGTCTGACACTTGACGAGGTCTACGGACTCCGGCTCAGCACGGACATGGTGGTGTTGAGTGCATGCCGGACCGGCTCCGGTCAGATCAGCGCCGACGGCATCGTCGGCTTGACGCGCGGGTTTTTCTATGCCGGATCGCCGACGGTCGTCGCGACGTTCTGGGATGTCACTGACGAAACCTCGGCCCGGCTGATGTCGAGCTTCTACAGGAGTTACGCCAGAGCCGCGGGCAAGAGCCGGTCGCTTCGCTCCGCGCAGCTCGCGCTCCTCGCGGACCTGCGGGCGGGCAAGGTTGTCGTCACCGTCGGCGGCCGGAAAGTCACGTTGCCAGAGCATCCTCTGCTCTGGGCCGCGTTCTTTCTGAGCGGCGAACCGTAATCCAAATTCGCATCTCGCCTACATCTTCCGGCCAAGGGCCAAGAGCGCCGGTGTCAGGGCGAGGTAGA
>Ga0210380_10001404_pt1 | contig 9994 bp, 11 predicted proteins | sample PLM4_5_coexredo_FD_155476 | JGI IMG/M metagenome (GOLD analysis project Ga0210380, IMG submission 155476) | Groundwater sediment microbial communities from an aquifer in East River, Colorado, USA - PLM4_5_coex redo | ecosystem: Environmental > Terrestrial > Soil > Riparian zone | place: USA...
CAGGACGACGCTCGAGTCGTACGACGAGGTCACGCCCGGCGAGCACGTAGAGCGAGTCGTCCAACGCGGCGAGCGAACCGAAGCGGTGCAACCGTTCGCTGCGCGACTTCAGCTCGCCGACCGTCTGCGCGCCGCGCAGCATCAAGACGGTGAGCAACGAGAGCTCGGAGTCCGAGAGGCCGAGCGCTTCGTCGAACAGATGCCGGTACTTGACCGCACGACTCGTCGGTCCGCTCGCGAGGCGCACCCACCCTTTCGACGAAAGCCGCTGGAGCGCGTCGCGGATCGCCGGCTCGTCGTAGTCGACGACCGGCTCGCGGTTGGTCGACTGGTTGCAGGCGAGCCGGAGGGCGTTCAGGGACAGCGGGTAGACGTCGGGCGTCGTGCGCTGCTTCTCGATCAAGCAGCCGAGCACTCGCAACTCGACGGCGTCGGCGTTCACGTCGTCGGCGGGCTACCGGCTGGAGCCGCGGCGATCTTCGAGGCGGTGGATCTCAGCGCCGATGCCGCGCGTCCGCTCGGATTGCAGGCGCCGGTCGATGCGCTCGATCATCTTCTCGAGGCGGCCCAACCGCCGGTCGACGCTTTGCCAGCCTTCGATGAAGAGGTCGGTCGAGAGCGCGAGGTCGTCGATGCGCTCGCGACGCTCGCGGTCGAGTCGCCCGAGGAGCTGCTGGACGGCGCCGCGAAACTCGCTGACGAGCTCCTGCGTCTGGTCGACCGGCTCGAGCCCCGCCTCCGGAGCCTCAAGGTGAGGCGACGCGGGCTCGAGTGCCGTACCGACGTCGGGAAGCACGTCGATGTGCCCGTCGGGTCGCGGGTAGTCGGGGAGCCCGATCAGCGCGACGGCCTCGGCCACCTTCTTCTGAGCGGCTTCGTTGGTGGGCTGGCGCAACAGCACCCGGAGAACGGTCTGGACCGGGAGGTCTGAGTGCGCAGCGAGTTGGAGAACGTAGGTCATCGGCCACAGGAGCGCTGTGCGCTCAACCAGAGCATAGGACGGAATTTCCGAAATGCCTATGCCGAGGGCCGCTAGAGCCGCTTCCTGAGCATCCCGAACACGCCCCGCACGATTTCCTTCTGCAGAGCCTTCCCCTGGCGTGAGGTCATGAAGTCGGTGAGCGGGTCACCCGGCGCCGGCGGCGCCTTCTTCGCGCGCGTCGTCTTGACCTCCGGCTCGGGCGTCGCCTCGACGCGTTTCGCGAGTGCCTCCGCAGCGCTCTCGCGCTCGAGCCTCGTGCCGTACTTCGCCCAGAGCGGGGAGGCCTTCGCTGCCGCGTCCAGGTCCGGCGCCGGCTCCATGCTCGCGCGCGGTGCACGCAGGCGGGTGTGGACGACCGGCGTCGGAACGCCCTTCTCGTTCAGCACCGTCACCGCCGCCTCGCCGATGCCGAGGCTCGTGAGCAGCACCTCGAGGTCATAGAGCTCGGAGGTCGGATAGGTCTTCACGGTCTTGCGAAGCGCGTCGGCGTCGTTCGGCGTGAACGCCCGGAGCGCGTGCTGCACGCGGTTGCCCAGCTGTGCGAGTACAGAGCTCGGGATGTCGGTCGGGTGCTGCGTCACGAAGAACACACCGACGCCCTTCGAGCGGATCATGCGCACCGTCCGTTCGACGGACTCCATGAACGCGTCCGTCGCGTCGTCGAAGAGCAGGTGCGCTTCATCGAAGAAGAAGACGAGCTTCGGCTTGTCGAGGTCTCCGACCTCGGGGAGCTGCTCGAACAGCTCGGCGAGCATCCACATCAGGACGGTCGAGAAGAGGCGCGGCTTCTCCTGGACGGCCGCGAGCTCGAGGAGGGAGATCACGCCGCGCCCGTCGGGTGCCGTGCGAAGGAGGTCGGCGATCTCGAACTGCGGCTCACCGAAGAACTCCGTCCCCCCGCCGTCCTCGAGCTGTACGAGCGAGCGGAGCAGGACGCCGATCGTCTGCTTCGACACACCGCCGATCCCGGTCAGGTCCGCCTTCCCTTCCTTCGACTCGAGGAACGCGAGCAGCGCTCTGAGGTCAGCGAGGTCGACGAGCGCGAGCCCGCGCTCGTCCGCGTAGCGGAAGACCAGCGCGAGGCTCGACTCCTGCGTCTCGTTCGAGCCGAGCACCTTCGCGAGCAGCTGCGGGCCGAAGTCGGTGACGCTCGCGCGTACCGGTGCGCCGGGCCCGATCCCGCCGAGCGACAGCAGCTCGGCCGGGTACGACGAGGGCTCGTACGCGAGCCCGAGGTCGGCCATCCGCTCGGCGGCCTTGCCCTCGGCCGGGCCCGGGACGCCCAGGCCCGAGACGTCGCCCTTGTAGTCCGCGGCGAAGACCGAGACTCCGGCCTCCGACAGCTGCTCCGCGAGCAGCTGCAGCGTGCGCGTCTTCCCCGTTCCCGTGGCGCCCGCGATCAGCCCATGCCGGTTCGACGTGGCGAGCGGAAGGCGCACGACGGCGTCGCGTTCGAGCTTGCCTTCGTGGACGCCGCGGCCGAGGTCCAGCGCCGCTCCCTCGAACGCGTAGGCCTCCGTAACCGTCTCTGTGAAGCTGCTCATCGCGCGTACGATAAGCGCGATGGCAGTTGAGGCACGCCCCAAGCTGGATGCGCACAAGCTGCGCACGGATTTCCCGATCTTCGACGGTGAGGTCAACGGGAAGCCGCTCGCGTACCTCGACTCCGCCGCGTCGGCGCAGAAGCCCCGCCAGGTCCTTGACGCGATCCGCGACTTCTACGAGACCTCGTACGCGAACGTGCACCGCGGCGTCTACAAGCTCGCCGAGGACGCAACAGCGGGCTACGAGGGAGCCCGCGCGAAGATCGCGTCGTTCCTGAACGCGCCGAGCGAGCGCGAGGTGATCTTCACCCGCAGCGCGACCGAGGGAATCAACCTCGTCGCGTACGCCTGGGGCCTCGACAACCTCGGCCCCGGCGACGTCGTCGTGGTGACGGAGCTCGAGCACCACTCGAACTTCGTGCCCTGGCAGTACGTCGCGAAGCGGACGGGCGCGGAGTTCCGGGCGATCCCGTTCGACGACCACGGCGAGCTCACCCTCGAGTCGCTCGACGAGATCGCAGCTGCGGGGAACGTGAAGGTCGTCGCGAACAACCTCGTCTCGAACTCGCTCGGGACGATCAACCCGAGCGAACGGCTCGGCGCGTGGGCGCACGAGCAGGGGGCGATCATGGTCGTCGACGCGGCCCAGGCGGCCCCGCACCGGACGGTCGACGTGCAGGCGCTCGGAGCCGACTTCGTCGCGATCTCGTCCCACAAGATGTGCGGTCCCACAGGAGTGGGGGCGCTCTGGGGCAAGCGCGAGCTGCTCGAGCGGATGTCCCCGTTCAACCTCGGCGGCGAGATGATCCGCTCGGTCAAGCTCGACAAGACGACCTGGAACGAGCTTCCGTACAAGTTCGAGGCCGGCACGCCCGCGATCGCCGAGGCGGTCGGCTTCGGCGCCGCTGTCGACTACCTGACCGAGATCGGGCTCGAGGCGATCGAGGCGCACGAGCACGAGCTGCTCGCGTACGCGCTCGACAAGCTCGGCGAGATCGAGGGCGTCACGTGCTACGGCCCGCCGCCGGAGCGTCGCGCCGGGATCGTCTCGTTCAACGTCGACGGGATCCATCCGCACGACGTCGCGCAGGTGCTCGACTGGGAGGGCATCGCGATCCGCGCCGGCCACCACTGCACGCAGCCGCTGATGACGCGGCTCGGCATCGCGGCCACGTCGCGCGCGAGCTTCTATCTCTATTCGGTCCGCGAGGAGATTGATCGGCTTGTCGCAGGCGTCGAGCGCGTCAAGAAGGTGCTGGGATGAGCGAGTTCGACCAGCTGTACCGCGAGGTGATCCTCGACCACTACAAGAACCCGCGCGGCCACGGCGTGATGGAGGACGCCGACGCGGACGCCGAGGGGATGAACCCGCTCTGCGGCGACGAGGTGACGATCTACGTTCGCTTCGGCGAGGACTCGGACACGATCGACGAGGTGAAGTTCTCCGGACGCGGCTGCGCGATCTCGCAGGCTGCGACGTCGATGCTGACCGAGATGGTGCAGGGCAAGAAGGCATCCGAGGTCGCGACACTCGACAAGGACGAGCTGCTGGACGAGATCGGGATCCCGCTCACGCCGATCCGCCTCAAGTGCGCGATGCTCGGCCTGACGACGCTCAAGGTCGCGCTGCACAAGGCGAAGGGCACGCCGCTGCCGCAGGGCCTCGCCGGCTACGACGAACTCGAGCTCACCTAGTGCCCCTCATCGACGTGTGTCCCGTGGAGGAGCTTCCTCCCGGGGCGATGAAGCTCGTCCCGGCCGGAGCGATCACGGTCGGGGTCTACAACTGCAACGGCGAGCTCTCGGCGATCGAGGATCGCTGCTCCCACGACGACGGCCCTCTCTGCGAGGGCGACTGGGATCGTGAGACCTGCGTCGTCGTGTGCCCGCGACACGGCGCGAACTTCGACCTCCGCAGCGGCCGCCCGCTCACGCTGCCCGCGTACGAGCCGGTCGAGACCTACCCCGTCGTCGTCGAGGACGGCTACGTCAAAGTCGACGTGCGCTGAGCATCGCCTGACTCGAGGTTGCGCTTGAACAGCTCGAGATCCTTGACGAATTGCCGTTCGACTGCGCGGCGGATCGCACCGTGCATCAGCCTCGGGACGCCCTTCGTCTCGCCGCGGCCGACGAACCTGACGCGTGTCCGGCCGTCGAGTGCTTCGAGAGCGTGCTCGACGGAGTAGCGGATCGGCCCCTCGACGACGTGCAGCGAAAAGCGGCTCGGGGGTAGGTACTCGCTGACCTCCAGGATCGAGGTCGCCCGCCGCCCCATGAAGGTCCGCACCTCCGTGATCCGCGCGCCTTCCCGCAGCTCGCCCTCCAGCTCCGCGGACTCCGCGCTCGACTGCCACTCCGGAAGCCGCGAGACGTCCGTCAGGTACTCGAAGACGTCGTCGAGGGGCCTCCCGATCTCGAGCGTGTGCTCGACCTCGATCACGCGGCGAGCCTATCGTTGGCGCTGTGCTGGACGATCGGGTCCTGGAGGTGCTCGCCCGGCTGGAGGCCGAAGACGCCTCGGAGCGGGAGCGCGGCCTCGCCGCGACGGAGCGGTCGCGCCAGGTGGCGCGCACGACCGGCCAGTTCCTCTTCTCCCTGGCGGCCCCGATGAACGACTGCGGCGTGCTCGAGCTCGGCGGCTCACGTGGCTACTCGACGATCTGGCTGGCGGCGGGAGTGCGTTACTTCTCCGGCCGCGTCGTCTCGATCGAGCACGATCCCGCGAAGGCCGAGGCCTGGCGGCGGAACATCGCCGACGCGGGGCTCGAGGAGTGGGCCGAGCTCGTCGAGGGTGACGCGTTCGAGGTCCTCTCGCAGGTGCAGGACGTCTTCGACCTCGTCTTCCTGGACGCCGAGAAGGACGACTACGAGCGGCTCTTCGTGCTGGCGCGGGAAAAACTCGAGCCGGGCGCGCTGATCGTCGCCGACAACGTCCTCTCCCACGCCGAGACGCTCGCCGAGTACTCGGCTGCCCGTCAGGCCGACCCGAGCCTCGTCAGCACGACCGTCCCGCTCGACCGCGGGCTGGAACTCTCCGTTGTCCTCCGCTCGGACCGCTAGATTTCCGCCTAACGCGGAAAGGAGGTGGTCCCGACAGTGAGCGATTCAAGTACGGGCAGCGGAGGTACCAGCGGGTAGGGACGCGTCCCCGGGACCTACGGGGAACCGCCTAGCCAGCGTGGGGGACTCGCGTTTCGCGCCGCCGGTCGGTACCGATCGGCAGGAAGCGCCTCTACCACTTCAGCGCTGGTCACCGAGATTGAGGGCCGCTCACGCGGCCCTCAATCGTTTTCAGCTCCGCGATCCGCCCATGTTGCGGCCCCAGCCGGCTTCCGAGACGAGGAGGGCGGAAGCCATCGCCGCAAGCCCGAGCGGGACCCAGGCGGTGCCGGTGTCGTCGATCACTGCCACTATGAAGAGGAGGATGGCGAGCACTAACAGCAAGGTCTTCAAGCTCAACGCGTTCATCGCGGCTCCTTAGGTTGACGCCGCGGTGTTCGACTCCGCGGCCGTATGGCCTTCAACTTCGAGGTGCGGGATCCACTCGAGCCAGCGGGGCAGGTACCAGTTCCGGTCGCCGAGCAGCGTCATCACGCTGGGCAACAAGACCGAGCGGATGATCGTCGCGTCGATCAGGAGCGCGACAGCTATTCCGAAGCCCATCTGCTGGAACATCACGAGGTCCCCGCGGGCAAACCCCGAGAAGACGGCGACGATGATCAGGGCGGCGCCGGTGATGATCCGCGCCGTCGACGCGACACCCCAGCGAACGGCATCGTGCGTGTCGCGCGTCGTGTCGTAGCGCTCCCGGATCCGGCTCAACAGGAACACCTGGTAGTCCATCGAGAGCCCGAACAACACGGAGAAGAGGAAGAGCGGCACCCACGCCTCGATCACGTCGAGTTGCGTGAACCCGAGCAAACCGGCGCCCCAGCCGTGCTGGAAGACGAGCACGAGTAGGCCGTAGGCCGCGCCGACCGAGAGCAGGTTGAGGGCAATAGCAGTGACCGCGACGACGACCGAGCGGAACGCGACGGTCAGCAGAACGAGCGACAGGCCGAGCACGAACGCGAAGACGATCGGTGCGGGGTCGGTCACCCCGTCGAAGTAGTCGATGTTCTCGGCCGACGTGCCGCCGATCACCGGGTCGGCGTTCGTCCCGGCATACGCCTCGGGGGCGATGCGCTTTCGAAGGTCACGGACCGCGCTCGTTGCAGCGTCGCCCGCGGGATCGCCCCGCACCGGCACGACGAGGTCGGTAACGCCGCCCGCGCCGATGCGAATCTCGCCGCGGCCGAACCGCGGGTCGCTCGCAAGTCGGTCACGCAGCCGCTCGGTCGCCACGGCAACGTCCCCGGAGGCGCCAAGCACGACGACGTGCGCGGGGTCGGTGCCGGCGGCGGGGAAGGAGCGCTGCAGGGCGAGGTAGCCGCTCTTCGATGCCGCGCTGTCGGGGAACGTGCTCACGCCTGCGCTTCCGATCGAGATTCCGAAGGCTGGGATCGCCAACGCGACGAGGAATGCAGTCGCGAGGACGAGACTGAGCCAGGGCCGGCGCTGCACGCGGTCGACGACTCCGCCCCAGAACCCTCCCTCCGTCGTCTGCGGCCTGAGCGCCGCGCGCCAGAAGTACGGCAGCCGGAGCGCGTTGACGCGGTCGCGAAGGAGGCCGAGCAGCGCAGGCAGGAGCGTCAGCGCCGCGAGCACCGAGGTGATCCCCACGAGGATCGCGCCGGCAGCGAGGCTGCGAAAGATCGTCGACGGGACGATCAGCAGCCCGAACATCGCGACGACGAATGCCGACCCGCTGAACAGCACGGCGCGGCTCGCGGTCGCCCCCGACGCGGAGATCGCGTCGAACGGCTCTCGCCCACTTCCTCGTTCCTCCCGGTAGCGCGAGATCACGAAGAGCGCATAGTCGATCCCGAGTGCGAGCCCCATCCCGACGAGCATGTTCGTCGTGAAGATCGACAGCTCGAAGAGCCGCGTGAGCACCGCGACCAGCCCGAGCGCGGACAGGATCGAAACGATCGCCATCAGCAGCGGGACGAGTCCCGCCACCACAGTCCCGAACACGAGCAGGAGGATGATCAGCGCGGCGGGGAGCCCGAACTTCAGCTCGCCGTTCGAGAGGTCGCTCTCGGAGAGCGTGTTCGAATCGGCGTCGCGGGTCTGATTGCCGGTGATGGCGGCTTCGAAGTCCGGGTCCGCGTTGGCTTCTTCGACCGCGTGGACCACGTCAGGCGTCTCGTCCTCGCCGACGATGAAGACGGGGACGAGGGCGGCGTGGCGGTCCTGTGAGACCAGCGACTCGTCGCCCGCGGAGTAATACGTGTGGGAGGTCGCGATCCCGCCGGTCGCCTCGGTGGTGCGGGTCAGGTTCGCCACGAAGGTCTTGAACTGCGCGTCGTCCACCGAGTAGCGCGACGAGCTGACGATCATCACGTCGGTGACGACGCTGTCCGGGTCGGGCGGGAACGCCTGAGCCAGCCGCTTGTCGGCGCGCACGTATTCGGGGTTGTTCGTGCTGGACGCCTCGCTCGTCAGCCCTGTCAGCACGACGGCGAGCGCGACGACCGATGCGACGAGCACGGCGACCCAGGCGCCGATCGCCCGCCAGGGGTGCGAAGCGCAGGCGCGCGCGAGACGCTCGGTCAGTCCCACGCCACCACGATGGCAGTTGGCGGGTACCGGCTCAAGCGGCGCGGCGGAGCTGCTCGTCCAGCGGGACGAGCGGGGTTCCGAACGTTTCGACTGCGTCGGTGTTCGTGAGGACGTTGTCGCCGTGCTCGAGCATCTTCAGCAGGTCACGAGTCAGCGGGATCTCGCCCGGCAGGCGCTCCGTGACGAGCGCGTTCACGCGCATGAACGCCATCGGCACGTGCATCGACGGCCGGCGCACCCCGAGCGCGCGCTTCAGCCGCGTCCACAGCTCGTTCCAGGTGACGACGTCGGGGCCGCCGAGCTCGAACGTGCGGTTCGCCGCCTCCGGCTTGTCCAGCGCCTGGGCGAAGTACCTGGCGACGTCCTCGACCCAGATCGGCTGGATCCGCTGCTTGCCGGAGCCGACGATCGGGGTCACCGGCGCGACCTTCGCGAGGGTGCGGAAGGTCGGGAGGATGCCCCCATCTCTCCCGAAGACGAAGCTCGGACGGAAGATCACGTGCTCGAGGCCGGACTCGCGGACGAGCTCCTCCTGGAGCCACTTCGCGCGGTAGTAGGGCACGAGGTCCTGCGTCTCCTGGCTCGTCCCGAGCGCGCTCATGTGCACGAATCGGCCGACGCCCGCCCCGCGCGCGGCCGCGAGCAGGTCGCGCGTGCCGTCCACCATCACGCGCTGGAACTGCTCCTCCTTGCCCTGCCTGATCGCGACGAGGTGGACGACCGCGTCGACTCCCTGCGCGGCGCGGCGAAGGCTCTCCGAGTCGGTCATGTCCCCCTCAGCGCGCTCAGCCCCGTGAACCGAGCCCTTGCGCACGAGCGCGCGTACATCGTGCCCGGCGTCCTGGATCGCGCGAACCACGTGCGAGCCGACGAACCCCGTCCCCCCGGTGACGAGGACCTTCACGACTCGACGCGCTCGAAGTTTTTCCAGTAGCGCGAGGGGGTCGGGCCGCGCTGGCCCTGGTATTTGGAGCCGAGTTTGTCGGCCCCGTAGGGCGTCTCGGCCGGTTCGGTCAGCAGCACGAAGGAGAGCTGCCCGATCGGCATCCCGTAGTAGATCGTGATCGGGAGGTTGGCGACGTTCGAGAGCTCGAGCGTCACATGGCCGTCCCAGCCGGGGTCGATGAAGCCAGCCGTCGAGTGGATCAGCAGCCCTAGCCGCCCGAGCGAGCTCTTCCCCTCGAGGCGCGCCACGAGATCGTCGGGAAGCCGAATGCGCTCGAGCGTCGAGCCGAGCACGAACTCGCCGGGGTGCAGGATGAACGGCCGGTCGTCCTCGACTTCGACGAGCTCCGTCAGCTCGTCCTGCGGTTCCTTGACGTCGATGTACGGATAGCGCGCGTTGTGGAAGACGCGGAAGTACCGGTCGACCCGCACGTCGACCGACGAGGGCTGCAGCAACGTCTCGTCGTAGGGATCGATCTCGATCCTGCCTTCGCCGAGGAGCCTCGAGATCGTCCGGTCTGAGAGGACCACGCCTCGATTCTAGGGAGCCGACCCTGTTCGCTCGGCTTTGCCGTGTTTGCAGGGAAATTTCGGTCGGAAGCGGGACCCGCCCGAGAGGCGGCATACTGCCCGGTCCCGTGGTTCTCCAGCCCGTTGATCGCGCGGCTCACTATCGCGAGCGCCGCCGGAAGCAGCGCCGGCGTAGGCGCGCGCGCCGGATGGCTGCGATCGTCGTGCTCGTCCTGATGGCCGGCGGCGTCGCCTATGCCGCACAGGTCGCACGCAGTCGCGGCACTGAGACGGCGAGGACGCCGGAGCGCGTCAAGCAGGTCGTCCCCGAGGCCTCGAAGCAGGTCAG
>Ga0210380_10001405_pt1 | contig 9993 bp, 20 predicted proteins | sample PLM4_5_coexredo_FD_155476 | JGI IMG/M metagenome (GOLD analysis project Ga0210380, IMG submission 155476) | Groundwater sediment microbial communities from an aquifer in East River, Colorado, USA - PLM4_5_coex redo | ecosystem: Environmental > Terrestrial > Soil > Riparian zone | place: USA...
GGCGTCGACGTAGGAGCGTGGCGGCGTAGGTGGAAGGTGCGCGGGTCTCGCGTTCTGCAACAGCTCGACGCGGGCATACCCGGCCTGCCACAGAGGCCGCATCAGCTCGACCGGAGCGGCCGTCTCATCGTTGACCTGGAGCCCTGCCCGCTGGTGAATCGTTGGGACGCTCACCGACATTCCTCGGGGGCCGGCTTGGAGCGGCGACCCACCGGGTGGCACCGAGGGAGTAGTTCGTGCGCTCTACCCGGTCCGACCCCCGAAGTCGAGAAGACGGTCATTGGCATGCCCACTCGCGACGTCTGCCGTTGTCCCACATCCAGCCGGCCGCGAGCGCGTTGGCGTACGGGGAGAAAATGTCTTCCGATCGATAGGGCGTCGAGCGAAACGTCGACGGCAGGAACTGGAACAGGCCGGTTGCGTGCTCACCGTTCCAGACGGGCTGCGAGTTGACCAGCGTCGGCCTTAGCCCTGGCGATTCGCAGTTGGCCACACGAACGAGATCCGCGTAGCTCTGTCCGTAGGTGATCGACGCCAGGCGGATCGCCTCGAGCGACGAGGACCGATGGACGATTGCCCTTCGCATCCTGCGGATGTGGCGGGTGAGCATGCGGACCTCACCGCGGACGCGGTTGCGTTCCTTCGTGCGTGTCACTGCGCGTTGATGCCACTGTTTTGCCGTCAGGTTGAGGTAGGTCTGCGGGTGCGTGCCCCCGCCCGAGGCCAGCGTCGACTTGACGCCGAAGATGAGCAGGTTCGCTGCGATGAATGTGGCAATCAGTGTCAGCATGATCCGAACGGCTCCATCTCCTTTCGGAGCTCCGCAGCCGGCGCGGCCGACCGCCTGACGCCCGGTGGGCAATCACCGAACGTCCGAAGCGCGCTCGTCATGACGCGCGCTCCATCCCGAACTCCTGACGGAGCCGAGAAACCGTCTCGTCGAACTCCCGGCACGCTTCTGCGAGCGCTGCCTGGGCGTCGGTGATGCGTTCGATCAGGGCGTCGAGGGAGCCGCTCTGCTTTGCGGCTGCCACGGCCTTCGCAGATGCGGTGAGCTTCGAGGTCTTGGGCTGCCCCCTCCGGCGACCCCTCCCGCCGCGCGTGGGTCGGGTGAAGCCAGCCGCCACGATCGCGTCGGCGAACGTCACGAACAGATCACGGATCACCGACTGCGAGGGCAGGCTATTTGCGCGCGTGCATTCAGTGGTAGTCGGCGGACGCCCGTTAGTTGCGGCAAAAGCCTTGATCGCAGATAGCGCGTCCTCACGCGTCCAGGCGGGGCGGCGCTCGGACGCAACCGGAGGCTCCGGGTTGCTCCGGGTCTGCCCGGGCTCCTGCTTCTCGCCGGCGTCCATGCGATCGAGCGCCTGGCGGCCGTTGTCGCTGACATCTACGAGCGGCTGAATCTCGACCGTGTGGTCTCCGAACATCGTGCGATGGGCCGTGGCACGCTTTACCGCCTCTCCCTGTACACCGCTCCACGACCAGCCGCACTCGGCGTCGAAGCAGCGAGCAGTGACGTCGGCGACCGCGGCGCCGGTCACCGGGCGCCCTCAAGAGTCCCGCTTTCACGCGTTATCGTGCAGAAGGCCGAGAGAGCGCCCATATCAGGCCGATCCCTCATGCTCGTAACGCACGCTTTGTCTTTCGGCGACCGCCGCGGCCCAGCCCGCCTCAACGACGGCTAGCTTGCGATCGAGGTCGTCAGTCGTCGGATGCAGGTAGATCTGAGTCGTCCCGATCGACTCGTGGCCGAGCAGCATCTGCACGGCCTGGAGGTCGCCGGTCTCGCGGTACAGATGATCGGCCGCGGTGTGCCGGAGTTCGTGCATCGGCATTGACGGCAGCGCGGCTACTTCGAGGCAGCGCTTGAACCAGCGGTGCACCGTCGACGCGTCCATCGGTCGCGAGCGATCCGAGTGTGGGAAGAGCAGATAGTCAGTCAGCGCGTGGCCCTCGATGAGCAGGTGAAAGGTGATCTCCTCGCGGAGGGACCGAAGCGCCCCGATCGGGACCATGCGCACCTTGCCTCCCTTGCCGCGGACGCGGATCTCGTTCGTCGACAGGTTGATGTCTCGCGCCTGGAGCAGACGCAGCTCGTTCTTTCGCAGGCCCAGGCGCCCGAGCAGCTGGCAGGCGATCCTGTCCCGTAACGATTCCTGCGAGAACACGAGCTCGAGGATCATCTCCTGCGGGTGCGCACGGCGACCGGTCCCACGGCGCCGCGGCGGCTTGATCTTCTCGGCCGGGTTCCACTCGATGATGCCCTCCTCGAGCGCCCAGGCGAAGAGGCTCTTGACGGCCGACAGCCGTGCTCTTCGCGTCGCCGACGCGGAGTCGCGCCAGTGCTTGTCGAGGAACCAGCGAAGCAGGCCGACTCCCTCCCCCCCGGTCCGCTCGAACTCACGGATCCCGGTGAAGTCGGGGAACTCAAGCGCCAGCCGCGCGCCCGTGATCTCGTAGGCGTCGAGCGTGTTCTGCGACGCGTCCTCGAATTGCAACGTCTGCAGCCAGCGCTTGACCTCCAGGCCGATCGGCAGTTGCTGATATCGCTTGTCGCGCAAGAGAGCCTCGTCGCGCATCCTCAGCGCCAGCGGCGTAATCGGCAAGGTGGTCATTCGAGCGTCCCAGCCGTCAGCATCAGTCCTCCTTGGATGATCCGTAGCCAACCCGTTCTATGGCGAGCCCCGTGATCTTCCGCTCCAACTCGTGCAGCCTCACGGACTCGGAGAGTTCGCGCTGGACGGCCAGCGTCATCCCGTTCAGCCGCTCTAGCTAGCTCCGCTTGAAGGTAGATGATCCTCCGCTGACGTTCTAAGGCTGCCTGAAGCAGCAGAACAACGCTTACAGCATTGGCGTGAAACTCGCTACGTGACGCAACCTCGACGATCTGCTCCCCTGTTGGCTGGTCGAGGGTGGTCACGTCGAGTCCTCCTTAGATGATCCCGAGATGCGGAGGGCTTCGCGGGCGTCCTCTATGGCCGCTCCGAGGTACTCCATGAACGCCCTCGAACCGTAGTTGTGCATGTTGTTCGCAAGCCACAGCAGGTCATTTGCGGGCTTGCTCAGCCGCTCAACCTCCGCGCGTAGGCGGTCACGGTCGAGGACAAGCTCGTTGAGCGCGACCAAACCATCACGAGACCACTTCAACGATCCAGGCTTGCCGATCCAGGCTTGGAGTTTCAACAGCGAGTAGCGCACCTGCTCGACTAGCGGTGGGCCAATGTCGTCGTCGTCGTCGTCACCAGGCATGGGGTCGAACAGCCCACTCTCGCCGTGCTTGTGGGGGCTTCTCTCGGTGAGGAAGGCTAGGGCTCGTAAGCGCCCCTTGCGCATTCCGCGCGTCGTATTCAGTACGCGGGAGATGTAGTCAGCCTCCCCCGCCGTCAAAATCACGCAGCCGTCGAGGGCGAGGGCAAGTCCGCCGTATCCTTCGCGGTAGCCTGCGTCGTATCGGCGCAGTGCCTCCCGCACCTGCTCCAACACCTGCTTGCCTGTCTGCTCATCGATGAGCTTCACGACGAGACCCCCGCGGGGGACTGGAACAGCGAGTCGCCGGCCGACTCCGCATCACGCTTGGCCGCGATGTTTTCCTCGAGCGCGGCTTTCTGCCGCCCGAGCCAGGCGAGATGCTCGCCCGGATTCTGCTCGTTCGTGTTGCGGTTGCGCGTGATCGCACCCTTGACGCCTGCGACGTCTGATCCGAACTCGGCTGCGAGAACGAGGATCTCCTCGACCAGGAGCTCGGCCTCGGACGATGCCGTCTTGCGAATCTTGGCGGCTTGCTCCTTCTGAGCGGCTAACGGGTCGGCGCCACCGCGCGCCCATTCGCCGAGCTGTCGCCCGGTGGACTCAGACAGCGGCTGGTCAAGCGGGACGAACGACTTGAACTGCTCGGGCAGCTTGATCGGCTTCGGGATGCCCGGAGCATCGGCCACGAGCAAACAGCTCATCGTGAGCTCGTAGGGCAGCTTCGGTTCGGAGATTGGCACCCAACCGTCGAGGCCCGTGAGCGTGCGCTTCGGCCGAACCACGGTCTTGCCTTGCGCGTCCTTCGCTATCTCGACACGTTCGGCGGCGCGGAAGCACAGGATGACGTGCGCGTTCACCTGGAGCAGTCGCGTCACCATCTTGCGGTGGCCTTTCTTAGGCTCCTGCCAGGAGAGCAGCTTCACGGCATCGCGCCCGCCTAGTCGTCGGTACTCCTCCTCTTGCCAGTCCAGGCATCCGCCATCCCCGTCCCATTCATGAGTCATGGAGTCCACGACGATCACTTCGTAGCCAGCGTCGTCCGCGGCGGCGATTGCATCGGCGTAACGCTCAGGGCGGAATGGCACGGCTAGGTCGGTGACGTCGAAGTCGTACGAGTCCGCGTAGTGGCGAATGCGGCCGTTCTCCGTGTCGATCGCGGCGAACCGCTTGCCACCAGCGAGTCCCGTCGCGATCTCGAGTGCAGACATGGTCTTGCCCGCCCCGGTCCCTCCCGCGAGGCCCACGAGGAGCTGCACGTTCTCACGAACCGCCGGCCGGTAGGTGAAGGTCATACGTGCGACCAGTTCTCTTCTGGCCGATTCGTTATCGCAGCGATCTGCGGTCGGCCGATGCCGAAGGTGCGAGCGAGGGCGTACTGGCTCTCGCCGGCTGATCGCCGCGCCCGTATCTCGCGCACCGCGTCCTCGGTCAGCTTCGCGTTGTGGTGACGTGAGCCATGAGCGAGCAGTCCCTTAGCGCTCGCGTCGCGCTGGTTATCCGCATTCGTGCCGAGGAAGAGGTGCGCCGGATTGCAGCAGCGCTTGTTGTCGCAGCGATGACAGACGTATAGGCCGTCGGGGATCGCGCCTACCGCAGATGTATAGGCAAGCCTGTGCGCAAGGCAAGTTCGACGGCTGACGCTCATCTGTCCATAGCCGTTACTCGAGAGGTTCCCGAGCCAGAGCCAGCACTCATCGGGCTCGCGCCGATTAACGAAGCGCCAGACATCCTCAATCGTGTTCGGAGGACGGCCCGTGCGACTCACGCCGCCGCCATCTCCTGCTCAAGCCACTGCGACTCTTCCCACGGCGGCAGCTCGGCGTATGCGATGCGCGTGTCGTATCCCGGCCACTCGTCAGCAGCGAGGCACTTCCGCCAGAGCTCAAGCGCGACGTCGACCTTCTTGCGGCCGATGGTCATGGCCGCGGGCGACAGTCCGATTACGCTCAGGGCGTACGGTGGGCTGGTCTCGACGACGCAGAGCCGAAACTCGGGCGCGACGCCGGTCAGCTTCTCGACGCCTCGCGCGTAGAACGCGGCCTGGACGTCGTAGCCCATGCCGAAGATCGTCCGGCTCCACGAGCGCGGGTTAGCTGATCGCGACGTCGACTTCAGATCATCGATCGCGGTAAAGTCGTCGCGCAGCCAGTCGAGCCGAGCGCGGCACATGACGCCCGATTCCTCCCAGATCACCGTCTGCTCGGGCTTACCGTCCTCGAACATCGGAGGCGATGCGCCGTGCGCCTCAAGCTGACGGTGTATCGCGTTCACCATCGCCTGAACGGATGCCAGCGTGTCGATGAGCAGGGCGACCTTCCCGTTCGCCCGCGCCTCCTCGCGTGCTTCCTTCGCAGCGTTCGTTCGCCAACTGTCGGCGTCCACGACGACCACGTTCTCATCGCCCTCGAGGAACAGCGCGTGCGCAGCGGTCCCGACGTCGTAATGGCCCTTGTCCTCGCGCGCATAGTCCGGATTGAGCCTCGGATGCGCCGTCCATGCGTGCGCCGGCGACTGCGAGGTCAGCAGATGCGCGATCGACGACGAGAGTGACGGGGCTTCCGCTGGATCGGCGTGGTATTCGGCGCTCGTCAGTGGGTGGATCCCGGTGAGCGTGCTCACGGCACGTTCTCCCCCTCGTACACCGTGAAGAGCAACCTCTCGGGCACCTCGGGGGCGGACTCGCCCTCACCGTCGACGTGGCGGTTGTAAACGCGCATCGCCGCGCGCCTCTGGTCGTGCGCAAGCCGCCAGCGGTCGTAGACAATCGGGTCGTCCTTCTGAGCGCCGCTCGATGCGTCGAGCAACGTGGCCTCGATGTCGGCAGCAGCGAGGTAGGCGCGCCAGAGCCTCTCGCCCTCCGGGCAGATGGCGATTCCTTTCTCGCACGAGCAGGCCATCAGGTTGGCCCCGCGCTTGCCCTCTTGCACCTGACCGGGGCAGGCCACTTGTAGTTCGCCGGGATGTAGCAGTGCCACCAACCTGGGTGTCCCTGAACACGAACGACGACCCAGTTGCCCTTGCGGACGGGCTTGACAGGGCGGTGATTCCCGACAGCGGAGTCGGGCAGAGGCACGCGAGCGGCGACGGAGACAGCCGGTACAAGCAGTGACAGAACAGCCGCGAAGATGGCGGCGCGCATCATGGGAGCGAAACCTCCGACTGATGGGGGTCTGCAGAGATTCCGCTCCCAGCTGTCGACGACGGCCCCGTGACGGATGGTGAACCCAGCCGTGTGAAGTCCCCGAACCCAGACGCGGGCACGTCACGGTTGTCAGCGTCGTCGACAGCTGGCAGTGGAATCCCGAGGATGACTGCGAAGAAGCCGAGTGTCCCGAGCATCAGCCCGAACACTCCGAGGGTGATGCCGAGCCAGAACCAATGGGCGGCGCTCACTTCTTGTCCTCCACCAGTCGCACGGGCTCCTTCGCCGGTAGGTCCGCATGGGCTCGGCAGACCGTCCCCGACTTGATGCGCCAGCCGCAATACGCGCAGCGACCGGTCACGCGGCCACCTCCCCACTCAGGAAGAAGGACAGCGGTCGGTCGGTGAGCGCGGCGATCTCACGTAGGCGCGAGACGGTCGGCTCGCTCTCTCCCGTTTCCCAGCGCTGCAGCGTGCGCTGACCGATGTCCATGCGGACTGCCAGCTGCTCGATGTTGCGGAAGCCAGCGGAGCGCCGAGCCTCTCTGATCCGGTCACCGAGATGGTTGTTGAGCGAGGTAGCCATTTGACGACGCCTAACTTATACGTCACGATACTACGTGTCAACTATGACTCGCACAATGAGTACGCAAAATGCGGCAACTTTGGCGAGGCTTCTGCTCATGGCCTCGGTAGGACCATCCGAAATCGGCCAGCGGTTGCAGGCCGCTCGACAGAAGAAGGGCTGGACTCAGCTCGAGCTCGCACTGGAGGCGAACGTCAGCCCGGCGACGATTCAGCGCTGGGAAGCCGGCAAGCTGCCCCGCGTCCGCCGCCTCATGGAGATCGCCGAGCTACTCGGCATTCCGGCGGACGAGCTCGTGGAGTCGGCGGAAGCTACCGAACGAGGCGAAGAGACGCACGCGCAGCTCGACCGGATTGAGCAACTGCTCGAAACGCTAGTTGCTCGAGACGATCCAGACGCTGACGAAGCTCCTGGTCATGCGGGCTGAACGGCCGGCTCTCGATGACGATCCCCCCGCAGGTGTCACAGCTCGGAAACGTTCCGCCCCCCGGCCTGCGCTGCGGACTGACAGACACCTGCACCGGACACTCGCAAACGGCGGCAGCGATCCGTGCGGCACCCATCAATGAACCGAATCTAACAGGAAGGAAGTCATGAGTGAAGTGGCTGTTTCAACTACGACCGAGAAGACGCCCGAGGAACGGAAGGCTCTACTGGCTCGCGCGATCGCGGACCGCGTCGGCATGGGCTGGCGCGTCGAGTCACAGATGGACTACCAGGCGACGATGGCGAAGGGCCACAAACACTCGCACGGGCTCCATCTGTTCCTGACGATCATCACGGCCGGGCTGTGGGGCCTGTTCGTATGGCTGCCTCTGGCGGTGTTCGGTGGTGAGAAGCGGGCCGTGCTCATCGTCAACGAGCAAGGCAACCTCCGGGTGGCGAATTAGCCCGAACGAGAAAGAGCCCCAGCCTGATACCACCTCCACGGGAAGGGAAGGTGATACCGACTGGGGCTCATGTTCCCGGCCGTGCCGGGCCAGGGAACGCTTAGTCGAGGATCGAGAGCAGCAGATCGGGCGAGCAGCCGGCCGCGACCATGTCCTCTGCACGGTGCACGTCGGCGTCGCTCATTGCCAACTCCAACGCCGTCGGGTAGTCGGCCACGATGGCCAGGAAGCGCTCCAACCGATAGACGCGGATCAGTTCGGCCTCTGTCGTATCGGTCTCGGTCATGGGTCTAGCTAGGCGCGTTCGGCGTGTAGTACACGGCCGTGAAGCCGGCGAACACGGCGCCGACAAGCAGTACCCAGCCCAGATCGCTCACGTCACCGAAGCTGCCGGTGGCGTCGAGCTGCGCGGCCAGTGCCGCGATACCGGCAGTGATCGCACCTGCGATTGCCTTGGCGAACTTGCTCATTCTGTCTCCTCCTGTTCGATCGGTACGCCCTCGTTGACCGATTCGGCCATCTTCAGGCAGTCGCTCCGGTTCCAGTAGCCCTCGGCCGAGTCGGCAACGATCTCGCCGTTCGCGGCCTTGCGGCGCCAGCGCCAGAAGCCCTTGGCGTCGCGGTAGAGCTCGACTTTCTCGGCCATCACTCGTCCGATAGCCCGTCGTGAACCACGAAATGCCCGGACTCCACGCCCGCCTTCGATCCACGCACTTCCCACTCGACGGTGCCCGAGTAGCCCCACGGGAACGAGGCTTCGGCGGTGCCGTCGTTGAGCATCTGCTTCTTCTCGGCGAGCTGTTCGTCAGTGGCCGGATTCATGGCCGAGAGCGTGGCGTGCTTTCCCTGCACCTCGGCCGTGTTGTACGACCATTGCGCGAGCCATCTCCATGTGACTTCGGTCATCCTGCTCCTCCTTCTGCTGTAAGCGGCGGCCGCACGACGTACTGGAAGTCCGAGCGGTAGTAGACGCTGGTCGGGATCGGACCGGCCTCTTTCCCGTGTGACGAGAACACCGCCGTCTGTGCATCGCCTGCGCGACGGCAGATCGTGACGTGGCCGGGGTAGTGGGCGAGGTCGGACACCTTGTAGTGCCCGTCCGTGACGTGCGGATGGTCGTTCTCGTACCACTCCGTGTTGCCGACTCCGGTGCCCCATCCCTGCTTGGACGGATCAGGCACGAGCAGCCCTGACTTCGTTCGCGCCCACCAGTACGCCTGTTTGACGTAGAACGAACAGTCAGACTTGACGAACGATGCGGTTGGTTCAACCGACTCGTCCAGCGGCCGCACGAAGTAGTAATGCCAGGCGTCCTCGTTGGCCTCAGCCTTGAGGCAGAACTCGGTGATGGCCTTGCGGAAGTCGGTCTCGTCGGGGACGTTCTGCTCGTCGTAGTCGGCGCGGATCAGCTGGCAGGCGAAGGGGTTGAGCGCGTGCTGACCGTTCGGCAGCTTCGCCCATCGGATCTCCTTCCACTCCTGCTGGCCGTAGACGCCGTCGCCGGACATGTCGCGCGAGCGTTCCCACTTGCGGAAGCCACGGTCGAACTCGCCGTCGTGCGGCCAGAGGCCGGTGTACTCGTCCTTCTCCGCGATGAATCCGAGCCGGGCCATCGCGATCTTGAGCGCACGGATGGTCTTGCCCTTGTGCGGTAGCTTCGTTGCATCAGAGGCGTACGGCCCCGTGAACGGAGCCTGCTTGACGGAGATCATGGTGCCTCCCGTTTAGTTGGCGTTAGCCCGGAGTAGGGCGAGCGTCTCAGCGAGCTGGTTGACGCGCAGCTCGCATCGCTCCTGTGCTGCACGGAGCGCGGCGTTGTCATCCTGGAGCGCATCCACCAGCTTGTTCAGTCCGTCGATGATCTGCGAGACGCTCCCGCTCTGAGCGATAGAGATGGTTGCCTGCGCAGCCGCCTTGTCCGAGCGCGTGCCTCGGCGATAGGCGAGGTAACCGAGCACGGCAGAGGGTAAGCCGATCAGCAGGCCTATGACGACGGGCCAAAGATGCTGCATCAGTCGCCACCGCCGTTCTCGCTATCTGCGGTCAGCGGATTGATGAACGGCTCTATGATCAGCGGAATCTGGATGACGGCCATGCCGAAGTAGAGGATCGCCAGCTGCAGGG
>Ga0210380_10001406_pt1 | contig 9993 bp, 10 predicted proteins | sample PLM4_5_coexredo_FD_155476 | JGI IMG/M metagenome (GOLD analysis project Ga0210380, IMG submission 155476) | Groundwater sediment microbial communities from an aquifer in East River, Colorado, USA - PLM4_5_coex redo | ecosystem: Environmental > Terrestrial > Soil > Riparian zone | place: USA...
CGGCGATGGTAAATCCGATTTCGCCGTCTGGCGCGAAAGCGATGGAACCTGGTACGTCATACAGAGTTCCAATGGCGCCTCGACCACGCAGCAATGGGGTACTTCGGGAGATATTCCTGTTTCGGCCCCTGCGTTCTGAAGCAACGACAAAGCATGAAACACGAAGCCGTAACGAGCGAAGTGTCGCACCCCACGGCTTCCCTTCGGACGCGGATCTCTTTAACCTGGCAAATTCTCATTGGAATGGCCCTGGGATGCGTCGTGGGGCTGATCTTCGGCGCATCGGCCGCTCCCATCGGCGAAATTGGCAGGCTTATTATTCAAGCCGTCAAAGTGTTCGCTACACCGCTGCTGTTCTTCTCCATTCTCCACGGCGTGACCGCGACGCGGATCGAAGGCAGGCATGCGGGACGCATGTTTCTGGTGGCAACTCTCAATGCCACGATTGCGCTCGCTATCGGATTGACGGTGTCGAACATCCTGAAAGTGGGCGAACGACTGGCTCCTCTGTTTGCGTCTGCTTCGAAAACCGCCGCCGCGGCAACTGAAACTCCCAAAATCGAATTCGGACGATTCCTGTCGAATTTCGTCCCCACCAGCATCCTGCAGCCGTTTGTTGAAAACATCGCAGTCACCGTGATCCTCATGTCCTTACTGCTCGGGTTCGGCATGAGGAAACTCAAACGCGATCCGGAAATGGCGCCGCTCATATCTGGCGCAGAAGGAGCCATAAAGGTGGGGCTCCGCGTCACCGAGGTCATCCTGGAGTGGATCATCAAGCTCATTCCGCTTGCGGTGTTTTCCGTGGTCGTGCAGACCGTGGGAAAGTCGGGCCTGGAGGCGTTGCACAATCTCAGCTACTACGTCGGCATGGGATTGCTGGGTCTTGGACTCCATATCCTGATTACACATCACGCGTGGCTCATTTATCTGCGGCGTCCAATTCGTGAGTTCTGGAGAGCCGCGCGCGAACCGGTCGTCTATGCGATGGGCGCCAACAGCAGTCTCGCCACGCTTCCGCTGACATTGAAAGCTCTGGATCGCCTGAAAGTCTCACGAGCTTCGTCAACATTGGGTGCGTGCGTGGGCACGAATTTCAACAATGACGGAATTTTGCTCTATGAGGCCATGGCTGCGCTGATGGTGGCTCAGGCTCTGGGCTATCACCTGAGCATTTCTTCGCAACTCACCATCGCGTTTCTGAGCATGGTGGCAGCGATGGGCATTGCAGGCGTTCCCGAAGCCGGCTTCATTTCCCTGGCCGTCGTACTGTCCACCGTTGGACTCCCCATTGAAACGCTTCCCCTGCTCCTGACCGTCGACTGGATCATTGCCCGGGGCCGATCCGTCGTGAATGTGCTCAGCGACATGGTGGTATCCCTTGCTATCGAAGGTCGGCAATAGTTTGGTAAGCTCTCGCATTCCGAAATCCGGGAACATGGAGAATGAATGAATAATCGTCGCGACGATTACAAAATCTGGCAGGTCATTGCCGCATCGTCGGTCGGTACGATGATCGAGTGGTACGACTTCTATATTTTCGGAACTCTGGCCACTGTGATTTCCCCGCTCTTCTATCCCAGAGGCAATGACACGTTCGCCATCATCGCGTACCTGTCGACCTTTGCAGTGGGTTTCGTGGTGCGGCCATTCGGAGCGCTGTTCTTTGGTCGCATCGGGGATCTGGTGGGAAGGAAATATGCCTTTCTCATCACGCTGATCATCATGGGTGGAGCAACCGCTGTGATCGGATTGCTTCCTACCTACGCGACGATTGGCATCGCCGCCCCCATACTTCTGCTTCTCATACGAATCCTGCAGGGTTTGGCGCTTGGTGGCGAGTACGGCGGCGCTGCCGTCTACGTTGCCGAGCATGTGCCGGATGAAAAGCGAGGCTTCTACACCAGCTTCATTCAAATCACGGCAACACTGGGACTGTTTGTTTCGCTCTTTGTGATTCTTGTCGTCCAGAACGCGATGACGAGGGAAAGCTTCAGCGGATGGGGCTGGCGCATTCCGTTTCTGATCTCGATTCTTCTGGTTGGAGTGTCTCTCTATATCCGTCTTCGCATGAAGGAATCTCCGATCTTCCAGCACATCAAGGCGACGGGCATGACATCGGCGAAACCGCTCAAGGAGGCGTTCACGCAATGGGCGAATCTGAAGCTGGTGCTGATATCACTCTTCGGAGCGACAGCCGGACAAGGCGTGGTGTGGTACACGGGACAGTTCTATGCGCTCTTTTATCTGCAAACCATATTGAGGGTGAACATTACATCGGCGTACTACATTGTCGCCACGTCTCTGTTGCTGGGTATGCCGTTCTTCGTGCTGTTCGGTGGACTGTCCGATCGCATCGGACGAAAGAAAATCATGATGGCCGGATGCCTTCTGGCTGCGATTTCCTACCTGCCCATTTACCATGCGATGCAGGAGGCCGCGGGCTCGAACGTGGTCACCGCGCAGTCGCAGAAGAATGCGGTGACGGGAGCCATCGCGTTGACTCCACTTTCGGATATCGATGGAAAGCTCCAGCCATCGAAAGAGGTGCTCATCTATACGGACTTTGGAGCATTCATCACCAGCAGCGTCGCATGGAAGCTCATTGCACTGCTGTTCATTCAGGTGATTTTTGTGACGATGGTTTATGGCCCGATTGCGGCGTACCTGGTTGAAGCCTTCCCTGCGAAAATCCGATACACCGCGCTTTCGCTTCCCTATCACATTGGGAATGGCGTGTTCGGCGGATTGCTGCCGCTGATCGGCCTGTCCGTCATCGCGCAAACCGGGAATATTTATGCCGGGTTGTACTATCCCATTGTCGTCGCCAGCATCACGTTTGTCGTGGGTTCGCTGCTGTTGAAGGAGACTCACAGCGTGCGGATCTGGAAGGAACTGGAGTAGGGCCAATCGCCCCTCCTGGCCAGGAGGGGTGGCGCGAAGCGCCGGGGTGGTGGATCTGGATCGAAGGATTCCAGGTGTCGAACTGGAACAACCACCCCGTCTGCGCCTTCGGCGCAGCCACCCCTCCTGGCCAGGAGGGGCGATGGGCACACTCGCTCTTCTAGAACTCCAGTTCGTCTTCGGTGCCAACACCGACAAGGTCCGGCGTTGAGAACAGAGTGTACGGATTCACGTTACCCAGCGACGCCGTGATCGATTCCGAAATACCCAGGTGACGAGACTTCATCACGTCGAGAAACTCTCGGATTTCCCGCCGCACACTTTCCTTCTCTCCACAAACGCAGCTGATGGGGAGAAAGCCCTGAACGCGGGCGTACTCTGTGGACAAGTCTTCGGTAACAAACGCCAACGGACGAATCAGACGAAGATTTCCCTTGCGGGACTGCGCGACTGGCGGCAGTGACGCAATCCGGCCGTTGAAAAGAATATTTCGCATGAGCGATTCGGCGCAGTCATCGGCGGTGTGCCCGAGAGCAAGAACCGTGCACCCCAGCTCCGAGGCAATCTTATACAGATGACGGCGGCGATGACGGCTGCAAACATCGCAGCCATGAGGCACATCGCGGGCAATCAAGTCCAGCGTCTCAGTGTCTTCACGCAGGACCCACTCGACACCGAGGTTTCGAATGGCACTTTCCAGAGCCTGGATTGGAAGTTTGAATTTCCCCTGTTCGACGGTAACGGCAATCAGTTCGTACGGGAAAGGCGCTCGCTTCCTGTAGGCGACAAGGGCGTGGAGCAGCGACAGGCTGTCCTTGCCTCCGGAAACGCCCACGGCAATGCGGTCACCTCGCGCCAGCATGGAGAATCGGCCCATGGCGCGGCCGACAAGATCCAGAACTTTTTGCTCCACATTCATGAAAAAGACTATAGCTGAAAAGTGAATAGGAAACGGCCGCAAACCCTGAAAGCTTGCGGCCGTTTGTGATCATTCCAGGAGAGCGTGAAATTTACTGACCGTTGTAGCCCTGCTCACCGCTCGATGCGGCGCTGAGATCCCGTCCATCCGGCAATTTCACGGAACCGGCATTGATCTTGAAGCTTCCATCCTTCGCACGGGAGCCGGGAACCGTCACCACCAGACCAACGCGAAGTGTATTGCGAGTCCAGCCGCGGCTGGTCAGTCCATTCGGACTTCCCATTTCACAGGCCCAGTTTTGAACCTTGCCGGTACTGGGGTCTTTGACGTCGATATAGAAATAGGTATGGGGGTTCATCCATTCCACTTTCGTTACGGTGCCGGTCAAATTGACCGTCTTGGACCGGTCGAACTCTGCTTCAAAAGAATGATGAGCAAATACCGGTGCGGCAACCGCGATCGTCCCCGCGAGCACCAGTCCTGCCGTCAATGACCTTAATTTCATGATATTCCCTCCTGATATGAGCTGATCCACTACTTCGACTTTTCACATCTTAGGCATTGTTTCTTAAACTCACCTTAAAGGCGCAAAAAATAATTCGGCATTGACGCGGGCGTCATATCATTCGATCCAGGATGCGAATTCTACTCGTGGAAGACGATCGAAAGCTGGCCGACTATGTACGTCGCAGCCTCGAGGAAGAACACAATACGGTGACCGTGTGTTTCGATGGTGCTGCCGGGCTTGCCGAAGCCCGCAAGGAAAGTCACGATGCCATTGTGCTCGACGTGATGATGCCTGTCATGGATGGGTTTGAAGTTACCCGCCGGATTCGGGCCGACAAGATTCGAACGCCGATACTGCTTCTGACCGCGCGGGACGCGCCGGAAGACATCGTCCGAGGCCTTAGCGCCGGTGCGGATGACTACGTGACAAAGCCGTTCTCGCTGGACGTCCTCGTCGCAAGAATTCGTGCACGAACACGAATGTCGTCGGATGGCCCTTCCGGAGCGCTTCGGTTCGCAGACCTGTCCATGGATCTGGAAACCCGCGAAGTGCGCCGCGGAAAGGTGCTGCTGAAACTGACACGCACGGAATTTGCAATTCTCGAATGCCTGCTGCGCTCCGCCGGTCGAATTGTCACACGGGATCGCCTGATGGACGCGGTCTGGGGAGATCGCGAAGTGGGCGGCAACAATGTCGACGTCTTCATTTCGTTTCTCAGGGCTAAAGTCGACCAGTCGAAACTTCCCAAACTGATTCACACCGAACGCGGAGTGGGGTATTCCATCCAGGAACAGGAATGCTAGAGTACCGGTCCACTCGATTCCGGCTCACGGCCTGGGCCGCATTCATGCTGTCTACGACCCTGGTCATCATGGGAGTCAGCGGCTGGTTCGCGATGCGCGTCAGCCTGTACCGGGCCATCGATGAAGATCTCGCAAACCGCCTTCTGGACGTCGAAAAGTTTCTGCAGGCTCAAAGCGATTTGTCCCATGAGGGAGTGCGAAAGGAACTGGGTATTCGATCGAGCCTGGGCATGGGTACGAGCTTCTACATGGTCTTCGATGATCTGGGAAACGAACTCTATCGCTCGCCGCAGGTCGGCGAATACAACCTGAACGTACCTCCGGAGAACCCAAGCGATCGTATTCGATTTCTCAAGGAAGGCTCTTATATCGCCAACCAGAATGCGCTGATTCATTCTCTTCGGACGGCCAGCAAGAGGATCAGCGTTCGAGGTACCGGAATCGTCATTGAGGTTGTCGAGCCCTTGAACGGCGTCGATCTCGCCCTGCTCTACTTCGAAAGATTTCTGCTGATTGGAGTACCAATCCTCCTGGGACTCGGAACCTTTGGCGCCTTCTGGATCGCACGTCGCGCGCTGGCTCCAGTGGACCGGATTACGATGGACGCGCGTTCAATTACCGCAAACAATTTGTCGGGCCGCCTTGCCGTTCCAAAGGCAGTCGATGAACTTCGAAGACTGTCAGAAACTCTGAATCAGATGCTCGACCGGATCGAAACGTCATTCAAAAGCATCCGGCAATTCACAGCCGACGCGTCTCACGAACTGCGGGCGCCGATGACTCTGATTCACGCAGCGGCAGATTTCTCATTGCGCCGGGACCGCACCAGAGAAGAACTCCACGAAGGGATGGAAAGAATTCTCCGTGAGTCCAAACGCACGACAGCGCTGGTGGACGATCTCCTGTTGATCGCCCGATCCGATTCCGATCCCGCGGCCTTTGAACGCAATCCCATCGAACTGTCATCACTGCTGGCCGATATCGCGATGCAGGCCAGAACACTTGCGCAGGGAAAACACATCGAAATCGTGTCTCAAATTAAGGCTCAGTCGACGGTTATTTCCGGCGACGAACTCTCCATTCGACGTCTGTTCATGGCCCTCGTCGACAACGCCGTAAAATACACTGCGGAAGACGGCAAGGTATGGATAAGTATCGACACAGAAGGCAAGGACGCCGTCATTCGAATCCGGGATACCGGCCTCGGCATTTCCAGGGAAGATCTTCCACGGGTGTTCGATCGATTCTGGCGCGCCGATAAGGTGCGCTCCCGCGACGAAGGAGGCACCGGGCTTGGTCTCGCCATCGCAAAAGGAATTACAGAAAGGCACGGGGGAACACTGTCCGTAGAAAGCGAACTGGGGCAGGGGTCGACTTTCTTCGTTCGCCTGCCGCTACTGCTTCGTAGTAACGATGGCGGTCAGGCTTCCACGACTTAGCCGTATTCGCACTGCCGAATCCACTTCGACCATTTCGGAAGTCCGAACAACTCGCCCATCGGGTGTCTGGCAGACCGAGTATCCCCGATCAAGAACCGCCAACGGACTCAGTGCATCCAAAGTTCCGGCAACACGAGAGAAGGATTGCTGAGACTTCCGGATGGTTTGCTCCATCACGTGGATCAGCCGTCTCTCGGACAACTCCACACGATGCTCCCGCGACTGCGTCAGCGTGCCTGGCCGGCCAAACTGGAGAAGCCGAAAACCCAGGTCGTCCACTCTCTGGGCAAGACGGCGAACCTGCGCTTCCGCAACGGCGAATCCGCGGCTGCCCACTTTCGATGCGAGGAAATGACGAAGCGTGCTCAGGCGATACCGGATGCTGCCATGAAGACGGTTCTCGAGTTGAACCACACGCTGAGACAGGACCTCCTTGGACAGGATCACGATTTCCGCAGCGGCACTGGGAGTGGGTGCGCGAAGATCGGAAACAAAGTCCGCGATGGTGAAGTCCACTTCGTGACCCACAGCGGAAATCACGGGTTTCTGAGAACGAACTATGGCTCGCGCCACACGCTCTTCGTTGAACGGCCAGAGATCTTCCATCGAACCTCCGCCGCGCGTGATGAGAATCACATCGACGTCCGTTTGGGTGCTCAGGTAATCGATACCGTCTGCGATTTGTGTGGCCGCGCTGGCGCCCTGCACTTCGGAAGGATAGATCAGCACATCCAGAGCATTGTGCCGGCGCTTGAGGACGATCAGCACATCACGAAGCGCAGCGCTGGTCGGAGACGTAACGATACCAATCCGGCGAGGCATAGGAGGCAGCGGCCGCTTTCGTTCCGCACGAAACAGTCCTTCCTTCTCAAGCTTTTCCTTTAGCTGTTCGAAGGCGAGTTGAAGGGCTCCCAGTCCGGCGGGCTCGAGAACTTCGACAATCAGCTGATATTCACCCCGGCCTTCGTACGCCGTGATTCGTCCCCGGGCTCGAAACGATTTCCCATTTTCAGGTTTGAACCGAAGAAACCTCGCTGCGTTTCGGAAGCAGACGGCGGGCAGTTGCGCACGATCGTCTTTGAGCGTGAAATAGAGATGACCGGCCGCTGAACTCTTGAAGTTGGAGATTTCCCCTTCAATCCAAATGTCGGTGAACCGCCGTTCGAGCATCTCGCGAACTTCGGCGCTGAGTTCGGACACGGAATAAATTTTGCGTTGAAAATCCAGGGGCTTCACGCGCGAGAGTATAATTCAAACCTGCCATGGCGGAACTTTCAGCAGAAGACAAAGAGCTTTATCGACTGCGCACCACGGGATTCTGGGTTTCGATTGCAATTGGATTTGTTGCGTTGAGACTGGTGATCGGCCTGGGCCAGCCCACATGGGTGGCGTTCGTTGCAGCGTTGCCGGTCATGATGATTGCGGGACGCTTGCTCCCCTGGTATCGCGAAGTTCAGCGGAGAGAAGGAGGCCGAAGACCTCCGATCATCTCGATGCTGCTGACTCAGGGAATCGCTTTCGGCGCGATCCTCTACGCGATTCAAACAATCTGGCAGATTTTTTAGGAGTTAGGGAGTTATGGGGACAGACCCCTCAATCCCCTAATGCTCGCGCCCGATGGGCGCGAGAATTAGGGGATTGAGGGGTCTGTCCCCATAACTCCCTAACTCCCTGTCAGGCGACGGTAACTTCTTTGGTGAGGTAAACGTCCTGAATCGCGTTCAGCAGCCCCACGCCTTCCTTCATGGGGCGCTGGAACGCTTTGCGACCTGAAATCAAACCCATGCCGCCGGCACGCTTGTTGATCACGGCCGTTCTCACTGCATCCTTCAGATCGCTTTCGCCGGTGGACTCTCCGCCGGAGTTGATCAAGCCCGAGCGGCCCATGTAGCAATTGATCACCTGGTACCGCGTCAGATCGATGGGATGGTCCGTCGTCAAATCCGAGTACACCTTCTTACTTGTCTTGCCGAAGTTCAGTGCGGTGTACCCGCCGTTGTTGACGGGCAGCTTCTGCTTGATGATATCGGCCTGAATGGTGACGCCGAGATGATTGGCCTGGCTGGTCAGGTCTGCGGAGCTGTGATAGTCCGCTTCCTTCGTCTTGAAGCCCGGATTCCGCAGGTAGCACCACAACACGGTATACATCCCCAGATCGTGCGCCTGACTGAACATTTCGGTGACTTCCTGAATCTGACGCTTTGCTTCTTCTGAGCCAAAATAGATCGTCGCACCCACGCCCGAGCATCCCATGTCGAACGCCTGCTTGATGCTGGCAAACATGATCTGGTCATACGTGTTCGGATAGGTCAGGAATTCGTTGTGATTGAACTTCATTAGAAACGGAATCTTGTGCGCATACTTTCGCGCGACGGCGCCGAGCACTCCGAGAGTCGAAGCAACGGCATTGCATCCGCCCTCGATGGCGAGCTTCACGATATTCTCGGGATCGAAGTACATGGGGTTCGGAGCGAAAGATGCGCCTGCGGAGTGCTCTATTCCCTGGTCGACGGGAAGAATCGAAACGTAACCCGTCTTCGCCAGGCGGCCTGAGCCATAAAGTTGCTGCAGACTCATGAGCACGCGCGTGGGACGGTCGGTGGAAGCAAAAACTCGATCGATGAAATCTGGTCCGGGCAAATGGAGATTTTCTTTTGCCACAGTCTTGCACTGATGAGAAAGCAGCCCGTCTGCGTCAGCGCCCAGAATCTTTTGAATGTCACCGATCATGAAGTCCTCCTGCTCAACGTTTCGTTAATAGTCTCACAATGATCGTCAAAATGATGCTGATGACAATCGAAGTTCCGAGCGGAAAATAGAAGCCAAAATTGTCGCTTTCATATCGAAAGTCCAGAGGCAGCCTGCCGATGCGGAAAGCCAGTTTCGGCCCGAAGGTCAGAAACAGTCCGGCCAGAACAAGGATTCCACCAGTAATAAGGAGTGTTCGACCGAACTGTTCCATTTCCCATTAAACGATTTCGAGCTGGCTGAAGAAATACGACATCTCGTATGCGAACGTCTCCGGACCGTCGGAACCGTGGATTGCGTTGCGCTCGATGTTCGACCCAAACTGTTTTCGAATCGTGCCGGCTTCGGCCTTTCCCGGATCCGTTGCGCCCATGAGCTTGCGCAGCTTCTCTATGGCGCCTTCCGCTTCAAGAATCATCAGGACGATGGGACCTTCCGTCATAAACCGCACGAGGTCATTAAAGAATGGCCGCTCCTTGTGAACGTAGTAAAAGCCCTCAGCCTGAGCCTTCGTCAGATGAAGCATCTTCATGGCGCGAATCCGGAAACCTTCCTTGATCAAACGATCGATAACGAGACCTGCGTTGCCCGCCTTGACGGTATCGGGTTTCAAAATTGTAAAAGTACGTTGCATGTTACCTCTTGTGATTTTATTTCAGCGCGGCCTGCATG
>Ga0210380_10001407_pt1 | contig 9993 bp, 8 predicted proteins | sample PLM4_5_coexredo_FD_155476 | JGI IMG/M metagenome (GOLD analysis project Ga0210380, IMG submission 155476) | Groundwater sediment microbial communities from an aquifer in East River, Colorado, USA - PLM4_5_coex redo | ecosystem: Environmental > Terrestrial > Soil > Riparian zone | place: USA: East...
GCTGGCGCGGGGCGACCTCGGGGACGACCCCGCCGTATTGCGCGTGCGTCGCGATCTGCGACGCGACGACGTTGGCGCGCACGCGACAGCCGTCCTCGACGACGGCGGCGGCCGTCTCGTCGCACGACGTCTCGACGCCCAGAACTAACACGCCGGCGCGATCACAGCTTCGCGGGAAGCCGCGCGATGATCGCCCGCAGATCCGCCGCGTACGATCCCTTGGGCTCGAGCTCGAGGTACCGCTGGTAGGCGCGGCGCGCCTCGTCGACCTCGCCGTCCTCCTGGAGGACGCCGCCGATGATCACGTACGCGTCGGCCAGCTTCGGGTTCAACTTCACCGCGCGCTCCGCCGCGGAGAGCGCCTCGCGACGCTTGTTGCGGTTGAACAGGGAATGCGCGAGCAGGCCGTTCGCCTCTGCCGAGTCCGGGTTGGCGTCGCGCGCCGCGACACACGCGCCCTCTGCGTCACGCATCCGCTTCTGGTCAAACGCCAGGCGGCACACGTACAGCAGCGGACGCGCCTCGCTCACCCGGTCGCGCACCATCCGCGGATCGGCGGTCCGCTCGTCCAGCTCGTCGCGCACGGCGCCGAGCGGCGCGACCTGTTTGCGCCCGGCGGCACCGGTCGCGTCCATCGCCACTGCCATTGGCTTCGCGCTGGACGAGGCGCCGCGCGTGTCGCCGATCGGTACGATCACCGGCTGCACCGGGTGCGCGGACGCGGGCGACGACGCCACTTCCTTCGGCTCGTGATCCTCGACGAGCGGTCGCTTGTGGCCGGTCTTCATCTTGATCGCGACGATGGCCAACACGATCACGACCGCCCCGGCGACGACGCCAATCACCTTCTTGCTGGTCGACGATACGCCCAGCTCGTCCTCGGCGTCGGCCTTGGAGAACCCGGCGTCGCGACCGTCGTCGACCTTGATGGTCTTGCTCGCGCTCGCGGCCGGCTTCGCCAGCTCGCGCGTGATCGGCCGCGCGAGGGCTTCGGCCTGCGCCGGGACCGGAGGCGGTTCGTCGAGCGCACGCGCGCTGCCGGGCGGCGTCGCGGTCGACTTGCGCACGTACGCCTTGGCGGAATCCTCGCGCACGTGCACGCGCGGCACGTCCAGCTGCGACGTCCGGCCGGCGGCCAACTTTTGCACGAGGATCTCGCCCGAGGCGCTGCGCGGCTGGCCCGGCTCGGTCGACGACCAGCCGTAGGGGCGTTCGAGCGGCGAGGTCGCCAGTGCTGGTGGCGGCGGCGGCGGCGGGCTGCCCTGCAGCGTCGTCAGCGGCGACACGTCCTCGGGAGCGCTCACCGCCGCGAACGCAGACTGTGTCTCGGCGACCGCGATCGCCGCCGCGGGACGCGATGCTTCGTCTTTGCGGTGCCCATGCCGGGCAGCGTGCTCGGGCGCGTGCCGTTGCCGGCCGGCGCGGAATCGATCAACGCCTCCAGCGGCAGCTCCGGGATGCCGTCGAGCGGGCTCGCCGCCTCCTCCGCCACCACCTCCGTCGCCGCGGTCGCCCCTTCCGCCTGCAGGCGATCGGTGAAGCGCACGCGCATGTCGTCGTCGAGCGCCTCGCGCGAGCCCTCGCCCAGCGGATCGATCGGCGCCGTCCGGCGGCCGTGTACGCCGACGCCCGCTTCGGGCCCGCCGCCGAACAGATCGCGTTCGGGCCGCGACGGCGAGCGGAACGGCCCCGCGGCGTCCGACAGCCAGCCTTCCATGTCCGCGGTCACCGTCTCGTCGTCTTCGACGGACACGCGGATGTCGTGGATGATCCGTTCGCGGTAAAGCTTGCCGATCGCCGCCACGCCGTCGAGGTCGGGCAGACCGCAGTCGTCGATCACTTGCAGGAATGTCCGCACGCCGTCGAACAGACGCAGGATGCGGTTCACCTCGTCGGGAATGTCGGCGAGCCGTTCGGCGAGCAACCGGTAGTCGACCTCGAAGATGGTGTCGAGCGGGGGCACCCCCGCGAGCAGGCGCCGCCACTCGTCCACGCGTCGCAGCGCCTCCATCAGGAGGTCGTGCGTCGCCATCTCGATCGTGTCCTTGCGCCGGATGCTCTTCCACTCGACGGCCAGGCTGCCCGACGACCAGCAGAACAGGCGGTACACAGCGTCGCGGCCCGACAGCCGGCCGACCTCGGCGTCGACGACGCGGCCCTGGCGGAAGTAGAGCTCGCCGCGCGCGCCCTCGCCGCCCATGACCAGCGCGACGCCCGATTTTTGGTTGGCGGCGATCGCGCGCAGCAGATCGACGAGCGGAACGTCCGCGACGCTGCTGACGAAGCGCTGGTTGTCGTGCGCCGATAGCTCGAGCCGCTCGCGATCGCGTCGCTGTAGCAGCGCGCGCGAACGCGCGACGACTTCCTGCACGTAGATCGGACGCGCGACAAAATCGTCCGCGCCCGCCTCCAATCCGCGGCGCTTGCTGTCGACGCCGGGATCCAGCATCAACACGACGGCAGGCGCCAGGGTGTCCGCCTGCTTTGCGCGCCGGCAGAAATCGAGGCCGTCGTCATCGTCGGCGCCGACGATGACCAGATCGGGGCGATCGGCGAGGCGTCGGCCGCCCTCTTCGGCGTTGCTCGCCACGCGCACAGCGAAGCCGGCGTGGCGCAGGCTCAGATCGAGGATTCGGCGCGTCGCTTCATCGCCCTCGACGACCAGGATCGTCTGCGCCCGCTGCCCCTCTATCTGCTGCTGCATGCCAAGGTCCGTGAGTATAGGCGGTTTTTAGGTAGCAAAATGCTTGTGCGATTTTGTTGTAAGCGCGCCGGTTGGGGCACTCGCGTGATAATACGTGCGGCGCGATGTTCGCGACAGAGGCACAACGCGGTGGGCCCGCCGCCGCGACAGCGGCGCTGGTTCGCGCGCTGGCTGCGGCGTGGAACGCCCCCTGCGACGACAGCCAGGTCGCCGCACTGTCGCGCTACGCGGATCTGCTGCTGCAGTGGAACGCGCGCATCAACCTGACCGCGGCGCGATCGACCGACGTGCTGGTCGGCGAGCACCTTCCGGACGCGTTCGCGCTGGCGCGCAAGCTCGAGCAGCCAGCGCGCGCGATCGACGTCGGCAGCGGCGGCGGCCTGCCGGCGATACCGCTGGCTGTGCTTCGGCCGCACCTCTCCTTCACGCTGGTCGAGCCGATCGCCAAGAAGGCAGCGTTCCTGCGGACGGCGATCCGGGAGCTCGGTCTGGGAGACCGCGCCCTCGTCCATGTCGGGCGCGGCGAGGCCGTCGCCCGTGAGACGCCGCGCGCGTTCGACGTGGCGATCTCGCGGGCGACGCTGGCGCCCGCCAGGTGGCTGCTCCTGGGGGCGAAGCTGGTCCGTGCCGGTGGACGCGTGTTTGCGCTGACCGCCGCCGACGCCTTGCCGGAGGAGACCAACCGGGAGGTCTACTTCGACGGCCGGCGCGCGCTCATAGAGGTCGTGCCCACGTGAAGCTGTTCCACGTGGAACATTGGGGGGCGGCGGGGCCCTGACCATGCGCGGATTCACCAGACTTCTGGAAGCCGAGCTGGAGGCGCTGGCGGCGATCGACCGCCGGCGCGCCTGCCCGGAGGCGGCGGGTAACTCCCGGGTCCGGCCCGACGTCCGCGGCGCGCCCATGTTGTCGTTCTGCTCCAACGACTATCTCGGCCTTGCTTCCCACCCTGCCCTCGCCGCCGCCGCGGCCGAGGCCGCCGCCCGGGATGGTTTCGGGGCATCGGCGTCCCGGCTGGTCGCCGGGGATCTGCCCGCCCACCGGACGCTCGAGGCCGCCCTGGCGGCGTTCTTCGATCGGCCCGCCGCCCTGGTCTTCCCGAGCGGCTACCAGACGAACATCGGCGTCCTGACCGCGCTGGCCGGCCGCGACGACCTGATCGTCTCGGACGCCCTCAACCACGCCAGCCTGGTCGATGGCTGCCGGCTGTCTCGCGCCCGCGTCGCCATCTACCCCCACGCGGACGCCCGGGCCGCGCGCCGGTTGCTCGCCGCCGGAACCCAGTTCCGCCGGCGGATCCTGGTGACGGAGTCTCTGTTCAGCATGGACGGCGACTCGGCCCCGCTGGGCGCCCTGACCGACGCCGCGGCCGCGACCGACAGCATCCTGGTCGTGGACGAAGCGCACGCCTTCGGCGTCCTCGGTCCCGGGGGCCGGGGCCTGTGCGCCGCCGCGCGCGTCGTGCCCGACGTCCTCATCGGGACCCTGGGCAAGGCGGCCGGGACCGCCGGCGGGTTCGTCGCCGGCGCCGAGGCGCTGCGCGACCTGCTGGTCAACCGCGCCCGCACGTTCATCTTCACGACCGCGCTGCCGCCCCCGGTCGCTGCCGCGGCCGCCGCCGCCGTCGGGCTGATCGCAGGGACCGAGGGCGAGCAGCGGCGCGCCCGGCTGGCGGAGCGCCAGCGGTCCCTCGGCGAGGCGCTGGTCGGACGCGGCCTCCTTGGCCGGATACCGGACGGCCCGATCGTGCCTGTCCGGCTGGGCAGCGAGACCCGCGCCCTGGCCGTGGCCGAGGCGCTCGCCTCGCGTGGCTTCTTCGTCCCGGCCATCCGGCCCCCCACCGTGCCAGCCGGGTCGTCGCGCCTCCGCATCACCCTTTCGGCCGCGCACGAGCCGGGCGAGGTCGACCGGCTGGCGGCCGCCCTCGGCGAGCTGCTCACATGACGAGCGACGGCGTCCGGGCGGCGCGCGGCCTCTTCGTCACCGGCACGGACACGGGCGTCGGCAAGACGCTGGTCGCCGCCGGGCTGCTCCGCCTTGCCCGCCGCCAGGGGCTGGTGCCGATCCCGTTCAAGCCCGTCGAGACCGGCTGCGATCCGGAGCCCGCTGACGCGCGCCGCCTCTGGCGGGCGGCTCAGCCCCCCATCCCACCCGACGACGTCTGCCTGCACGCCTTGCCTCTGCCGGCCGCCCCCGCGCTGGCGGCGGCGGCGGCCGGGCGCCGACTCGACCTGGGCGCCATCGTCGAACGCGCCCAGGCGCTGGCCGGGCGCGGCGACTTCCTGGTCGTCGAGGGAGCCGGCGGCCTGCTGGTCCCGTATGCCGACGGGCAGACGACCGCCGATCTCGCCGCCCGCCTCGGCCTGCCGCTGCTGGTCGTCGGACGGATGGCGCTCGGCACGATCAACCACGTCGCGCTGACCCTGGCCGAGGCCGCCCGGCGGGCCTTGCCGGTCGCCGGCTGCATCCTCAGCCGCACCGAGCCCGAGATCGGCGCGCACGAAAGCGGCAACCTCGAGCTGATCGCCGCGCTCACCGGCCGACGGCCGCTGGGCGTCGTCCCGCACCTGGACGCCGCCGCGCGCGACGATGACGATCGGGTGGCCGACGCCGTCCGCGACAGCCTCGGCGACGGCCTGCGCCTCTTGCTCGGCTAGACGCCGTCGTCGACGGCGCTGGCGCCCTTCTTCGGGAAGATCACCACGCGACGGAAGGCGCCTTCGCCCTCGGACTCGGTGGTGACGTCCGGGTGCTCCTTCAGCGTGACGTGCACGATGCGCCGGTCGTGCGGGCTCATCGGCTCGACGGGAACGGGGCGCCCGCTCTTGATCGCCTTCTCGGCCAGCCGGCGCGCGAGATCAGCCAGCGAGTCCTCGCGCCGCCCGCGGTAGCCCTCGGCGTCGACGACGACACCCGGTCCGTCGCTGGGCTTCTTGCTGATGATGCGATTGATGACGTATTGCAGCGCGTCCAGTGTCGCGCCCTTTTTCCCAATAATCAGGCCTGATTCAGCGCCGTGCGCGTCGAGGATGATCCGCTCGCCGTCATCGAACGCGCTGACCTCCGCCTCGATGCCCATGCGATCTAGAATTTCCCTAAGAGTTTTAGCGGCTTCCTCGCGCTTTTCAGCGGTGATTCCCGGGTTTTCCATGCTGGTCACGAACCTCAGAAGGTGAAGCTTGCGATGGGTGCCGGCAGGGGCGGCGGAATTTCTGGAATCTCGACGACCGGCACGATCCTCCGTGGCTTCGGCGCCTTCACGGGCGCCTTCACCGCGATCGCTGGCTTTCGCGCTTTGACCGCGCCACCAGCGGGCTTCGCGCGCCGGGCCTTCGCGGGGCTCGCCTTGCGCGGCTTCGCCTTGGGGGCGGCCTTTCGAACGGGTTTCCGGGATGGGCGCGTCTTCGCCATGGCCGCGTACGCTACTGTCGCGCGCGTCCGCCGTCAACCGCGCTGCGGCGCCTTGAAATGCTGCGCGGGCGACTCTACCCTCACGCACGCCGCACCCCGCGCGCCCACCCATGCTCGACCTCACCGTCACGTCCACTGAGCCCGCCGACGTCGAAGCTGATCTCCTCGTGCTCGCGCTCGGTGAGGCAGAGCTCGAGGGCGGTGGCCTGCTCGAGCGCACGGACGCGCGCGTCGGCGGCGTGTTGCGACGCGCCGCCGGCGAGGAGCGGTTTCGCGCCAAGCTCGGGCAGACGCTGGTTGTGCACGTGCGCGACCTGCGCGCGCAGCGGATCGCGCTCGTCGGTCTCGGCGCGGGCCCGGACGCTTCAGGACAGGCGCTGCGCGTCGCGGCTGGCGGCGCGGCGCGCGTCGCGGCGACCGTGGGCGCGCCCCGCACCGCGTTCGCCTGGTCGTCCTCGATCGCGGACGGCGCGCGCGCGTGCGAGGTCGCCGCCGAAGGCGCGCTGCTCGGCGCCTACCGCTTCGACAAGTACCTCACCGACGAGCGCAGCCGCGCGCCCGCCACGACGACGTGGATCCTGCGGCCGCCGGGCGCGGTCGCCGCCGAAGGCGCGCTGCTCGGCGCCTACCGCTTCGACAAGTACCTCACCGACGAGCGCAGCCGCGCGCCCGCCACGACGACGTGGATCCTGCGGCCGCCGGGCGCGGTCGCCGCCGCCGACGGTGAGCGCGCCATCGCCCGCGCGCGCGCCACCGCGCGCGCCGTCGCGCGCGCACGCGATCTCGTCAACGAGCCCGCCGGCGCGATGACGCCGACCGCGCTCGCCGACACCGCCGCCGCGTGGGCGCGCGAAGCGGGGCTCACCGTCGAGATTCTCGATCGCGCCGGTTGCGCCGCGCTGGGCATGGGCCTGTTCCTCGCCGTCGCACAGGGAAGCACGCAGGAGCCGCGTTTCGTCCACCTCGCGTGGACGCCGGCGGGCGCGCGCCGGCGCGTCGTCGTCGTCGGCAAGGGGATCACGTTCGACTCGGGCGGGCTGTCGCTGAAGACCAATGAAGGCATGCTCGACATGAAGACGGACATGGCCGGCGCGGCGGCCGTGCTGGCGGCCGTCACCGCGGCGGCCGAAGAGAAGCTCGCCGTCGAAATTCACGCGCTCGCGGCGTGCACGGAGAACATGCCGTCGGGCAACGCGTACAAGCTGGGCGACGTGATTCGTTCGCTCGACGGCAAGACGGTCGAGATCAACAACACGGACGCGGAAGGACGATTGACGCTCGCCGACGCGCTCAGCTTCGGCCTGCGTTTCAAACCGGACGCGATGCTCGACGTCGCCACGCTGACCGGCGCGTGCATGGTCGCGCTCGGACCGCACACCGCCGGCGTGATGAGCAACGACGACGCGCTCGCCAACGAATGGTTGGCGGCCGGGCAACGCGCCGGCGAGGACATGTGGCGGTTGCCGCTGCCGGCGCGCCTCTCGGAGCAGCTCAAGTCGGAGGTCGCCGACTTCAAGAACACCGGCGAGCGCTGGGGCGGTGCGCTGACCGCCGGCTTGTTCCTGCAGGAGTTCGTGCGCGGCGTGCCATGGGTGCACGTCGACATCGCCGGCCCGTCGAGCGCGAGCAAGGAACACGGTCACATCGGGAAGGGCGGGACCGGGTTCGCGGCCGCCGCAATCCTGGAGTTTCTACGACGCGCCACGCCCTGAAACCTGAGCCGCGTCAATTTCGCGTCGCAACTAACGCGTCAATCAGCCGAAAAAACAGCCGAAATTCGCGGACAAACGAGGCTGAGATGCGTTGATTCCGGTCAACCGGCGTGATAGAGTTCGCCTGCCTTGAAAACCGCTATCAACAACAAGGAGACTTACTAGTCATGGAGCCGACTTTCAGAGTGGGTGACCTGGCCGTCTATCCGGCTCACGGTGTGGCGCAGATTGTCGGTATCGAGACGCGTGAGATCTCCGGCAACAAGCAAACATTCTACATCCTCAAGATCCTCGAGAACGGGATGAAGATCATGATCCCGACGCGCAATGCGGGCGCCGTGGGCCTCCGCGAGTTGATTCGCGCGGACGAGGTTGACGAGGTGTTTGCGATCCTCAAGAGCCGCGAGGTTGCGGTCGAGGGCCAGACGTGGAACCGCCGCTACCGCGAGTACATGGAGAAGATCAAGACCGGCTCCGTGTTCGAGATCGCGGAGGTGCTGCGCGACCTGCAACGGCTCAAGGGTGACAAGGAGCTGTCGTTCGGCGAGCGCAAGATGCTGGACACCGCCCGCACGCTGCTGATCAAGGAGATCGCGGTCGCGACGAAGTCGAAGGAAGTGAAGATCGAAGAGAAGCTGGATCGTATCTTCTCCGCCTAGTCCTTCGACCCCAACGTTTTCCAAACCCCGGTTGGCGATGCCCACCGGGGTTTTTTTTGTCCTGCGCGCGCAATTCGCCCGCAACTTCGCGCTGCGGCGGCCGAAGCCTCCTCGTCCCGGAAGGGACACGCCAAAAGGAGGCGACCAATGTCCGCTCAGCTCGACACGCAGATGTCCCCGAACGCCCGCAAGTTTTTGGAAGAGAACACCATGCGCGACATCTTCGGGATTCCCGAGGAGGCGCTCGACGCCGTGATGGCGACGGCCTACCAGCTGTATCAGGCCGCCCGCTTTCCCGAGGTCGAGGTGTTGTGCCGCGGCCTCATCGCCGCCGACCACAAGTACTGGTGGTCGTATTCGCTGTACGCGGCGACGCTGCGCCGGCTCGGCCGGCTGCAGGAAGCCGTCGAGCAGCTGGATCGAGGCCTCGTCTACGAGCCCAACGAGCCGAAGCTCCTGCTGATGCGCAGCGAGCTGCGCGCTGTGCTCGCGAATGAAGGCAACGCTGCGTCGGTCGTCGACGCCGGGGCCGCTAGCAACGACGACAACAACGCCGCCGCCTGAAAGGAACCCACGCCATGAGCATCCCTGGACTCGGAAACCTCGGTGGACTCGGAAAGCTTCTCGATCCCGGTGCAATCGTCAAAGACGTCGTCAACGGCATGTTGCCCAAAGAAATGGGCGCGGTCGGCGGCGCGGCCGGCGCCATCCTCGACTTCCAGATGGGAAACCCGATCGGCGGCATCCAGCACGCAATGGAGGCGCTGAAGGACCTGCCCCAGGCCGCCCGGGGCCTGCAGGGCCAGAGCGGCGCGGGCAACACCTCGTTCGGAATGTTGAACCGGATTCCCCCCGGGCTCGAACCGTCGCCGCCGCCGCTCGGATCGCGGGCCGGCAAGCCGTTCGACATGAACGAGCTGCTGTCGGCGATCAAAGACCTGATCGCGGCGCTGACCGCCAACAAGGCGGGCACAGCCGGGGCGCCGGCCGCGAACACGGCGGCGCCTGCGACGAACGGGGCCCCGACGCCAAGCGCAACGCCCAGCACCAACGCGGCGCCGACGAGCACCCCCGCCGCAGCGGCGACCACGACGACCACCACCTCGTCGACGACCAGCACCGCGCCGGCGGCCACGCCGAGCCCGGCCCCCGCCCCGGCCGCCGCGCCAAGCCCCGCGCCGGCCGCCGCACCGAGCCCCGCGCCGGCCGCCACGCCAGACACGGCGCCCGCGCCGATCGTGGCGCGCGGCGCGACCACCACGACCACGACGACGACGACCACCACCACCCGCAGTGATGGGCGTGGAACGTCCACATGGGTGGGGCAGCCGACCACGCCGGCGCCCGGCACCTGGCAGGGTCAGCCCACGACGCCGCCACCGGCCCCGGCGAGCCAGCCTTCGGGATCGCCGAGCGCCGCGGTGGCGCCCTACACCGCGGCCGCCACACCGATGACGACCGCCGCCGCACCGTCGCCGAGCGCCGCGGCGCCTGCAACGACGACCAC
>Ga0210380_10001408_pt1 | contig 9986 bp, 12 predicted proteins | sample PLM4_5_coexredo_FD_155476 | JGI IMG/M metagenome (GOLD analysis project Ga0210380, IMG submission 155476) | Groundwater sediment microbial communities from an aquifer in East River, Colorado, USA - PLM4_5_coex redo | ecosystem: Environmental > Terrestrial > Soil > Riparian zone | place: USA...
AGCGCCGACCACGGCGGACTACCTGGTGGGAACGGCCCAAGGGGGGCTCTCGGCGGAGATCGTCGTGGGGACGACCCCGGGCGGCGAGCTGGGCAACACGTGGGCGAGCCCGACCGTGGACGCCACGCACTCAGGAAGTAGCCATGCCGGCGTCCAGGCGGCCGCTGAGGCCACGGCAGCCGCGGCCCTAGCCGCGCACGTCACGGACGCCAGCGACGCGCACGACGCGTCTGCGGTGTCCGTGGACTCGACGACCCTCAGCGGCACGGGAACGGACGTGCAGGCGTCGTTGGAAGAGATCGACAACCTGCTCGACGATCACAGCGCGCGCCACGAGAATGGTGGAGCGGACGAGATCTCGATTGCCGGCCTGGACGGAACGCCGGTCGAGCTGACGAACCACCTTTCCGACGCGAGCGATGCGCACGATGCCAGCGCGATCAGCGTCGTCTCCACGACCCTGAGCGGGACAGGCACGGACGCGCAGGCCGTCTTTGAGGAGTTGGACAACCTCCTGGACGATCACTCGGCCCGGCACGAGAACGGGGGCGCCGACGAGATCAGCATTGCCGGGCTCGACGGCACTTCCACCGAGCTGGCCGCGCACCTGGCTGATGCCACGGATGCACACGACGCTTCGGCCATCTCCATCGTGGACGCCGCCAATGACTTCACGGCAACGGAGGTCGAAGGCGCGCTGGCCGAACTCCAGACGGCGGACGAGGCGGACGAGGCCGCACTGGCCGCGCACCTGGCCGACACGACCGACGCCCACGATGCCTCCGCAATCAGCAGCGTCGCGGCGGGCAACCTCGTCGCGACGGACGTGCAGGCGGCGCTCAACGAGCTCGACACCGAGAAGCAGCCGCTCGACGCCGACCTGACGACCATAGCCGGACTCGCCGATCCGAACGCGGATCGCATCCTGTTCTGGGACGACTCGGCAGGCGCGTACACGTTCCTCACGCCGGGCACGAATCTGACGATCACCACCACGACGATCGACGCGAGCGGCGGCAGCACGGCGGCCGACGACGAGAACCTGATCCTTCACATGAGGAGCTTTGCCTGATGCCAACGATGTCGAAGCAACCACTCTCGGGATCAACGCACGGTCGCGGGATCAAGGTCACGACCGTTTCGCCCATCGACGGATCCGACACGACGATCCACACGGCGGTCGCATCGACCACCGACCGCGACGAGATCACACTATTCGCCTACAACAGCGACACGGTGGCTCGTGACCTTCACCTCGGCTGGGGCGGCACGACGCTCCCGGACGACGGGCTCATCCTTACCCTCGCATCCAAGTCGGGCTGGGTCCTCGTCGCGTCGGGGCTTCTCCTGCGTAACAGCCTCGTCGTCGTGGCTTCTGCGGCGGCTGCGAACGTCGTGACCATCCAGGGCTACGTCAATCAGATCCGAGCCTGATGCTGCGCGAGACGACCAAGGAACTGTTCGTCGGTAGAGCGATCAAGGACATCTACGCCGGCTTGGCGCGGGCGACGGTTGCCGACAGGTACGTCACAGCGGTCCTAGCAGATGGACCGCTCGCGCTCTACAAGTGCGATGACCTCTCGGGGCTGCTGCAGGACTCGTCCGGCAACGGGAACCACATGACGACTTCCACGAATCCGACCGGCAAGGCGTACAGGATGGCGGGGCCATTCGAGGGCGCATACGGGGTGCAGTTGACAACCGGCGGTAGCAACTTCACACGCGCCGTGCTGACGACCGCTCTAGACAACTGGGCGCTGGAGTTGTGGTTCTGCAAGATTGCGGAGGGTGGCGACGACACGATCTTGCTCAACGGCACGCGAGCAGGTGCTGGCTACGGGATCGACCTGGCGACCGGCACCACCAAGTTCCGCTGCCTCATGGGTGGCGTGGCCTTCCTAGCTTCGAGCGCGGGGTCGTACTCCACGTTTCCGCCACTCGTCTACAAGCACATTGTCGTCACGCGCGAATCCGGCACAACCAAGTATTACCTCAACGGTGCGCTAGACACGACAGCCGCGGCCACTGCGCCGAACGCCCCGGCGACGAAGTCGCAGATCGGCTCGGACGGCGCAATCGCCGGCGTCGTTTCGATGTGCGCGTTCTATAACATCGCGCTCACGTCCACGAAGGTCACCGCCCACTTCGCGGCGTCGGGGCTGTAATGGCCGCTTCGCGTGAGAGGATGCCGTAATGGCCCAGGCCGCGCAGGGACAGCCGTACGAGCTCAGCTTTGACATCGGGGAGACCGGGCTCGTCGGCACCATCGAGTTCCGCCTGAGCGACGGCGACGGCGCTATCGTCGAAGGGCCGACGACCGCCGGGTGGGTAGAGACCAGCGCGGGCAGCGGCATCTACACGTACAGCGGAGCCGCCGCGCCGGCGACCCTGGGCGACTACGTGGGCGAGGCGTCGAACGACGGCACGTTCACGGTCGGCAACATCGCCGGCGCCACCCTTCAGGTGGTCACCGCTGGCGCGCTGGGCACAGTCCCGCCCCTGACGCCCATCGAGGCCGACGGGCCCACCCCGGGCCCGTGCCAGGCGTGGGTGGACTCGGACACGGTGGCCGACTGCTGCGCGGCGTTCGAGGAAGCCAGCGACTCCAGCCCGCTGACCGAGTACGCGCAGATGGCCACGGAGATCCTGAACGTCGCGACCGGGGAGAAGTTCCTGGGCGAGTGCGGGCCCGTCACCGTGCGCCCGCGAGGGACGCAGACCTGCGGGTGCTGGCGGGGGTACGCGACGGGCGGTTGGAGCTGGGCAGGGGCTTACTGGACGAACGGGGCGGCGAGCTGCGGGTGCAGCCCGACCAGCGAGATCCGCCTGGCCGGCGCGCCCATCCGCGAGATCCTGGAGGTCAAGATCGACGGCGATCCGCTCGACGACGACGAGTACGAGCTGCGCGGCAACCGGTTGATCCGCATGCGCGACCTGGCCGAGCCCGGCACGCGCATCCTCTGGCCCAGCTGTCAGATCCGCGACCTGCCCGACACGGAGCCCGGCACGTTCAGCGTGACCTACATGTACGGGATGAACCCGCCGCGGATCGGCCAGCAGGCCGCAGCCGAGCTCGCCTGCCAGCTATACGCAGCCTGTGGAGTCGGCGCCGGCGAGGCCGAGGAGTGCGAGCTGCCCGAGGGCGTGACCCGGATCGTGCGCGCCGGCCTGACCATGGAGATAGTCCCCCTGGTCGCCAGCGCGCTCCTGAGCGGCGAGACGGGCCTGCCCTTCGTCGACACCTTCCTGGGCACGTTCGGCGTCAGAGAGGGCGAGAGAGGGCCGGCACGGAGCGCCGTGTTCAGCCCCGACTTGCCGTGGCCCGAGCCCGCCGCAGCCGCCGGCGGTAGCTGATGGTCCCCGGGATCAGCCCGGGCGATCTGGAGGGTCTGGCGGAGGACTTCCTCGCCACGATCATCTCCGCGCTGGACAGCATCCCCGAGTACGCGCCGACGGCTGCGCTGAAGGGAGCACCCGAGCGCGCGTTCACGAGCCCGGGCACGCCCATCGCGGACTGCTGCGAGCAGGCGGCCGTGTACGTCCAGACCGTCGCGAACCGCGCGCAGGGCGAGAAGGGCACGAGCCCGCGGATCCCCGCGCCCCTGCTCGTGGCCGTGGTCACGCGCTGCGTCCCGCAAGGGACGAGCAAGACCGTGGGCAAGCGGCTGGTATATACGCCGCCCACACCCGAGAGCCTGAGCGAAGCCAGCGACCAGCACAACGCGGACGGGTGGGCGATGTGGACGCACATCTACGCACTGATCGATGCCGAGCAGTTCCTCACGCGCTGCACGGGCGTCACCTTCGAGGGCATGGTCCCGATCACGCCGGCGGGAGGATGCGCGGGCTGGCAGCTGAACGTGCGCGCGAACCTGGGGGCGTACCCGGTCGACCCGGCCACGCTGGAGGCCAGCTCGTGATGGACGACCACGACGCCTGCGGGTGCGAGCAGTGCCACCCGGAGCTGCACGCGAGGCCGGCCGTGCAGATCGGGGAGCTCCGCGCCGACGAGCGCGGGGCCTACGTGGAGATCCGCATGGCCGACTGCGCGCCGGCGTTCACGGTCGCGGCGCTGGACCTGCTCGCGGCCGTGGAGGACAGCGACCCCGCGCTGATCACGGACGACGCGCTGGAGAAGGCAACCACGCTGCGCGAGGTCATCGAGACGGGACGCTGGTGACGCGCGTGGTGTTCAACCAGGCGGCGCTGGACGCGCTGCTCGCGAGCCCAGCCGGGCCCGTGGGACGCGACCTGGCGCGGCGCGCGATCAACGTGCAGAACCAGGCCAAGCTGAACGCGAGCGGCCGCCCGGGCCCGAACGTGCCGACCGGGCGCCTGCGGAGCTCCATCGCGTTCCAGGTGGTGAACGACGGAGGGCTGGTCGCGCGCGTGGGATCGAACGTGGAGTACGCCGCGTTCGTCGAGCTTGGCACTGACCGCAGTCGGCCATATCCTTACCTCCGACCCGCGCTGCCAGCGGCAGCGTTGTAAGACCGAGACGGAGGAGGAGGCAGGATGCGTGACTTCGATGCGGATCGCGCGAAGCGCGACCGTACGTTCAAGATCATGGGCCAGGAGTTCGTGACCATCGACGTGCGCCCGGAGGTCTTCGCTGACCTGGAGGATCGCGAGGCCAGCGCGGCCACGGCCGCCGAGGCGCTGAACATCGCGGACGAGCGGATCAAGATGTTCCTGGCGACCGACGAGATGCGCGAGAAGTGGGACGAGCTGCGCAAGGTCGAGGACAGCCCGATCACCACGGCCGACATGACGGGCATCCGGCGCTGGTTCCTGGAAGTGCACACCGGGCGCCCTTTCGTACCGCTGGCGCCCTCGTCGCCTGGGCCTGGGAGCAGCGCAGCTTCATCGACGGTCGACGACTCCTCGCCGGCGGAGGATCCGGAGGCAGCGGCGGCCTGACGCTGCGCGACTACGCCGATGCCGCGTACACGATCATCCTGGAGGAGCACCTGCGAACCATGTCCCTCCAGGACGCCCTCGACAAGCTGCTCGACTGGGCCGCGGGGGTGGAGGAGTTCCGCGAGCGCCGGCGCGAGGAGGCCATCGTGAGAAAGAACGAGGAGGCCCTGCGGCGCTTCGAGGCCATGATGGGCATGACCGGCGGGGGGATCGCGCGTGGCTGACAACCCCATCGCCGTCGCCTTCGTCGAGATCCGCCCCGAGGCATCGGACTTCGGGGCGGAGGCGGAAGCGGAGATCCGCGAGAGCCTGGGGCCCGAGGGGTTCGACGTACAGGGCAATCTCAAGCTGAACGGGCTGGAGACGGCCAAACGCGACGTAGACGCCCTTACACGCTCTCTGGAGACCGCGGGAGGCCAACTCCGCATCGAGGGGCTGGAGACGGCCAGCACGGACGCAGAGGCGCTCCAGGCCACGCTCGCGGAGACCGCCGACCTGGACCTGGCGGGCACGCTCGCACCCTTGCAGGAGGGTGCAGCTGCGAGCCGGCAGGAGATCGACGCGCTGGCGAGCGCCGTGCAGGGGATCCCCAGCCTGGGTGGCGGGCTCACGACGGATCTGCTCGACGCGAGCGGGGCCACCGGAGCACTCGCGACGGACACGGAGGAGCTGGCGGAGGCCCTGAGTGGCGCCGGCGACGCGACCGCCAACGTCGCGCAGATCGCCAGCCTGGCGGCGCGGAACGAGGGCCAGCTGGCTGCGGCCACGGCGGCGACCACCCGGGAGACCAAGCAGGCGATGGTCGAGGAGACCGCGCTGGAGCGCATCCGCGTGCGCAGCCGGCGCGCGTTCGGAGTCGGGCCCTTCCGCTTCGCCGGCGCGGGGCTGGCAATCGGGACGGCCGTGTTCGCCGCGACGCGGGCCATCGGAGACCTGGCCAACGCGCTGGAGGTCTCGGACGTGCAGACGGCGACGATGGAGACCCGCTTCCGCAACTTCGCGGCCAACACCCTGCGCGGCGACGTGGTCGGCGCGTTCACCGCGCTGACGGACGAGACCAACACCTACTCGGAGGCCCAGCTGCGCGCGATCACGAGCACGGAGGGGCTGGAGGACGCGCTGCGCAGCATGGGCGAGGCCGGCGACCTAGCCAAGAGCGCGCTGGCGGCCGCCCAGGGGCTCACGCAGGCGCCCCAGGAGACGCAGACCGCACTGGCCGTGGCGCAGTTCCACGGCGACGAGGGCGCCACCCTGCGCGAGCTGGAGCAGGCCGACCGCCAGTTCGCAGATCAGGCCGAGCGGGTCAAGCAGCTCCCGTTGGAGCGGGGCGTGATCCTGGCCGCCCTGGAGGAGATCTTCCGCCAGCGCACTTCGATCCGCGAGCAGATCGAGGCGCTGGGCGGAGCGTCCGCCGACCCGCTGCGCGCCTTCCGCGTGGCGGTGACCAAGGCGGAGATCGGAGGCGACAGCGGCCAGGTGGTGGCCGCCCTCCAGGCGCAGGCGAGCGAAATCCGCAAGATCGTCACCGCTTCGGACACGAGCGCCGCCGAGCGCGAGACCCTGCTAGGCGAGCTGAAGGGCGTGAACGACCGCATCGAGAGCGCCCAGGACGCCATCGTGGCCGAGGAGGCCCGCCACCAGGAGGAGATGCGCGAGAAGCGGATCCAGCCGTTCCGGATCGAGGCGCTGAAGGCCGAGCTCGCCGGCGACACGCAGGGCGTGATCTCCGCGCTCCAGGCGCAGGCCGGCGCGATCCGCGACATTCTCAGTAGCAAGACGCTGGACGCGTCCACGCGCGAGCAGTACCTGGGCCAGCTGATCTCCGTCAATAGCCAGATCGAGAGCATTCAGGACTCCATCCGGGCGGAGGAGGAGCGCCACGCCGCCGAGATCGAAGCGGCCCGCGCGGACGCCCATCAGGCCACGCTGGACGGGCTGGGGATCGAGGAGCAGCGGCTCCAGAACCAGGAGCTGGCCGCGAGCCTGACCGCGGGGCTGGCCGACGACATACGCCGCACGGAGGCCCTGCGCGACTTCTACGCCAAGCAGGCCCGCAACCAGCAGCTCACCGAGGCCGAGCGGCTGCGCTTCCAGGGGCTCTTCCTGAGCACGCGAGCCCGGCTGGGGAGCCTGCGCCAGCAGCAGCGCGAAGCGGCCCGCGAGGAGGCCCAGGCCGAGCGCGACGCACGCGAGCAGATCCTCCGCGACAACCTGGAGCTGGCTCAGCTGAACGACCGGAGCACGAGCGACGACGAGCGCGCACTGCGGCGGCTGATCCAGTTCCTCCGCAAGCAGGCCAAGAACCGCGAGCTCTCACTTCAACAGCGCCGCGCCTACCTCCTGGAGCAGCGCCGGGCGGAGGCCCAGCTGCGCGACCTGCTGGGGGAGGCCAAGGAGCAGGGCCAGAGCTTCGCGCAGACGGCGTTCGAGTTCCTCCAGGCACAGGCCGGCTTCGCCGCACAACTGGCGGGCAACCTCCTGCCCGAGGACTTCACGCTCGCACCGCCGCGCACGAGCACGACCAGCGCCCCGCCGCCCCTCCCGGGCGGAGGCGCCGGCCGCGACCCGAGCAACATTCCCAGCCCCTTCGAGCACGGACGAGGCCAGGGCAGCTCGACGACCGGCGCGCTGGCGCTGCGCGACGCCGGCGGCAAGGCGTTCAGCGGTGGGCAAGGCGAGGAGCTGATCTCGCTCTCACGCGAGACGCTGGACGTGCTGCGCGACATTCGGCGGGGCGCGGGCTTCCAGGAGAGCAAGTATTCCCGAGCAGTGAACGCGGGCAGCACGAACACGGAGGTCCAGTAGCGTGGACGTGACCTGTGAGTACGCGCTGGGAACGGGCATCACGTTCAACCAGGGCACGGCGTTCGAGGGGAGCCTGGACGACATCTACTACCTGACCCGCGTGCGCGGGCTGGACGGGATCGGCGGACGGTGAGCGATCGCAAGAGCCAGACCGACGGCGAGATCCTGCACTCCAACAAGAAGGGCGCGCGGCACCCGGCGTTCGAGGGCGTGTTCCTGATCCAGAGCGTGCGCCGAATGACGCTCATCCGTGAGAAGCGCAACGAGATGGACGCGGCACTGCGCGCCGCGCTGGACGCCGCCGGCGACGCATCCACGAGCCTCGCGTGGACGCCCTACGGCGAGAGCGCGCTGAGCTTGGTGGTGTGGGACAAGGGCGAGTACGCGACCGATTACGACCAGGAGTACCGCGCGTACACGTTCTCGTTCGGCCTGATCGCACCCGATCCGGACTTCTGAGCCCGCATGTCGATCCAGGTCTTCATGGACGGCACGAACCTGAGCGACCCGATGCAGACGGGCTTCTCGACCCGGCGGTTCAGCGGGCTGAGCAACGCGGAGTTCGTGATCCCCACGGCCCAAGCCAGCGGCGGGATCGGGTCGAAGATGAAGGTGGTGGTGAACGGCGAGCTGGAGCACCACGGGCGCGTCCTGCACGTCTCGGACGAGCTGAAAGAGGACACCATGTACACGACCTTCCAGTCTTGGATGCCGCTGGAGATCGTGCGCTTCCGGCCGGCGCGCGACGGAGCCGCGAGCCCCACGCCGGGCAACCTGATCACGCCATCCGTGTTCAAGCGCGTGCAGTTCGGCCCGGAGATCATCGCGGAGATGCTGGGGCAGTCGGAGGAGGACAGCGACCCGAACCTGGGCGAGGGGCCGCTGGGCTTCGTCGTGGGCACCGTGGAGACCGGCGGGAGCAACGTGAGCGGGGCGCCGACCAACTTCCCCATGACCATTTCGGAGTGCATCAGCCTGCTGGTCAGCACGGGCGAGCTGGACGTGGTGGAGACGCCAATCGACAGCGGCGGGAACATGTCCTCGGTCGGGCTGCACAACGGCGGCTACGGCGTGGATCGCAGCGGGGAAGTGGTCTTCAACTACGCGATGGGACTGAACAACTGCGTCATGCGCCAGATCGAGGACGGGCACAACATGTGCAACAAGCTCTACTACAACTTCGGCCCGCGCCCGAGCACGACCCGCTACAAGGCCAACATCACCGCGGACGATCCCTGCTTGCCGGCGGGCCCGCTGGGCACGGTCATCAGCCGTCGCGACGCAAGCCGGGCCAGCTACGGCGTGCGCATGGATTTCCGCGAGTTCGACGTGGGCGTGCTGCGCACGGAGGATCACGGCGACGAGGGCGGGGAGTGCAACGAGCCCCAGGACGAGACGCGCATCCTGTACCGCCGGCGCTGGCTCCAGGAGAGCTTCTACCGCGCGATCCCGCGGCGCATGGTGCACATCACGCCCCAGCGCAACTACGCGCTGACGGCGTTCGGCGTCGGAGACCTGATCGGGGCGCAGGCCGGTGCGGCGGCACGCGGAGGATTCGGGTTCCAGAAGCAGCGCGTGTACGAGCGGACGGTGGCCTGGGACAGTGACGTGGCCTGGCTGAACGAGATCGGCGCGAGCCCCAACTACGAGGGTCTCTGATGCCAGCGATGGGGGAGCCCACACCGGAGAGCGCGACCCGGAAGATCGAGTTCGACGTGAAGGACAACCGCAACCAGCCGTACGCGACGGAGTGGCTGGAGCCGGACAGCGCCGAGCCCGACCAGGTGGACACCCCGCCGCTGGAGAACGGGTGGGCGCAGCCCTCCCCGGGCGCGGGCCCGACCGGCAACGATCTGGAGAAGTTCGCATTCCGTCTGCACAGCGACGGCAGCCTGGAGTTCATGGGGCACCTAGACAGCGCCGGCGCTTCGACCGACACGGTGGCCGTCACGCTCCCGGGCGCCAACGCCGGCGAGCCCAACTACCTGTTCGGAGACGATCAGTTTTGGGACACGGTGATCTACGACGGGAGCGACGCACAGAACGCGCTGGTCTACGTCGACAAGACGACCGGCGAGGTCACGATCACGTTCCCGTTTAGCTGATGGCGGCGCCCGAGCTCGTCGTCTGCCCGAACGGCGACCCCTTCAAGGTCTATCCGGGCGGCGTCATCGTACTGCCCGCCGCCGAGTGGATGGGTGCCGGCCGCGGCACGCTGACCACGGAGACCGACGCCAGGAGCGCCTACGGCACGGTGGTGC
>Ga0210380_10001409_pt1 | contig 9977 bp, 5 predicted proteins | sample PLM4_5_coexredo_FD_155476 | JGI IMG/M metagenome (GOLD analysis project Ga0210380, IMG submission 155476) | Groundwater sediment microbial communities from an aquifer in East River, Colorado, USA - PLM4_5_coex redo | ecosystem: Environmental > Terrestrial > Soil > Riparian zone | place: USA: East...
AAGATCATCTGTGGTGTCTATCAACCCGATCGAGGCCGAGTCATCAGGCATGCGGCGATTACGCCGATTCTTGAGCTCGGCGTTGGCTGGCATCCGGAGTTGGACGCGATCGACAACATTTGTTTGATTGCGTCGGTCATGGGCCTGTCGTTGCCGGACATTCGCCGCCGTATGGACGCTATTCTGGCATTCGCGGAACTCGAACGATTCGCCAATCTGAAGCTGAAGTATTACTCGAGCGGTATGGCGTCACGGCTGGGGTATGCGGTAGCGTTCGAGGCGGTACGTGAGGTGCTGGTGCTGGACGAAGTGTTTGCGGTCGGCGATGCGGCGTTCCGCGAGAAATGCGAGAATCGGCATCGCGAACTGCACAAGGCTGGGCACACTATTGTGCTGGTAAGTCATGCGGCACCGGTCGTTCGTGAATTCTGTGATCGGGCGTTACTGATCGACCAGGGGCGCATAGTGTGCCTCGGCACGGCCGACGAAACGGCCGATGCGTATCTGAGCCTGCTCACAGATGGCGCAGTCCCGCACACAGTCAGACCCGACCACGTCGTGGCATAGGACGATGGGAGGAGACTTCACCGTCATCGCCATCGTCGCAGCGAGGAACGAGGCGGACATCATTGCGCAGGTCATCGAGGACCTCATTCGTCAGCGCATCCAGGTCTATCTGATTGACGATGGATCGACGGACGACACCGTTCAGGAGGCCCGTCGCTGGTTGGGTCAGGGTCTGTTGAAAATCGAGACGCGGCCGCAAAGCGACGTCTTTGACTGGACCGGATTGCTCACACGCAAACAGGAACTCGCGGTGTCTCTCCAGGGCGACTGGTTCATCCATCACGACGCGGACGAGTTTCGAGAGAGTCCGTGGCCTCATCTGGACCTCCACGACGCGATCCATCGCGTCGATGAACTGGGCTACAGCGCCATCGACTTCCGCGTGCTCAACTTTAGGCCCACCCACGATGATTTTGTACCTGGACAGGATGTGCGATCCGCGTTTCGGTTTTTCGAACCTGCGCCGCGCTGGGACGCTATCCAAGTAAAGGCATGGAAGCGGCAGGCTGCAACGATCGATCTGGCATCGAGTGGCGGGCACGATGTGACGTTCCCCGACCGTCGCGTATTCCCGGTGCCGTTCCTCTGTCGGCACTACCCGATTCGTGGACAGGCGCATGGCACTCGCAAGGTGTTCTCCGAGCGAGGAGGCCGATTGGTGAAAAGCGAGTTGGAGCGGGGATGGCACGTGCATTACACGGACGTCGCCGTAAACGCACGATTCGTCCTTGATGCTTCATCCCTGCAAGAGTACGACGCTTCAGCGATGGCGCGGGAGCTTCAAGCCTCCAGTCGAGACACCTCGTGGCGCCAGGAGGCCGAGGCTGCCGTCGAACGCCTTCAAGCGAGCCTGACCGCTCTCGCAACCTCGACCGATTTGGAGCGGCGCTCACTGCAGGCAGCCATCCTCGGCCTTCAGCGGGACCTCGCTCGCCGGAACAGCGAACTCGAGGACCTGCGTACAGCGATGGCGGCCGAACGGCAGAAGGCTGTGGTACAGGTTGACGCCGTTCGGTCAGAGTTGCTCGCCCAACAGGAGGCGCTGGCCGCCCGCATACGGGCAGCCGAGACCGAGGCTGCCGCCTACGTACTTAGCCTTGGCCACCTGCGTACCGAATTGCGCGCCCTCTACGCCTCGAGGAGCTGGCGCCTCACCAAGCCGTTGCGGAGTATCTACAGCACAGTCACTGGCCAACCCGAGAATCTGTCGGACGACACGACCTCAGCGGTTCGCTCCCGGCCGGGTTCCGATTGGGGCGACCTGGCACGTGTCTCACCATTCAGCCAGGTGTGGGGGTTGGATCGTGGCACGGCGATTGACCGTTTCTACATCGAACAATTCCTGGGCGATCACCGGGCGGATGTGGTTGGACATGTTCTCGAGGTAAAGGACCCGGGGTACACCCGTCGCTTCGGTGCGGGCGGAGTGACGCGAACATCCATTCTGGATGTCGATCCCGCCAACCCCCAGGCCACCGTCGTCGGCGACCTGGCCGGCGAGGCTCTCGACATCGATGAGGTGGACTGCTTCATCCTGACGCAGACCGTTCACATCATTTTTGACGCGAAGTCCGCCCTGCGGCAGGCGGTGCGAGTCCTGAAGCCAGGAGGGGTGCTTCTGTGCACGCTGCCGGCTGTCAGTCGAGTTAATTATGAGGACGGCGGGTTGGAGGGCGGTGACTTCTGGCGCTTCACCCGTGCGGCTGTCCAACGGCTCGTTCAGGAACTGCCGGACGTGGGCGATGTCGAGATTCGCACCTGGGGAAATGTTCGTACTTGCGCCGCATTCCTGTACGGACTGTCCGTCGAAGATCTCCCTGCTGAAGTCATGGCGTTACACGATCCCTGGTTTCCGCTGCTCCACGGGTTGCGGATTGTAAAGCAGAGATGACTCGCGAACCCACGGCAGTGGTGCTGCTCTATCATCGCATCGCGGACGTGGACCTCGATCCATTCTCGTTGTGTGTGCCGCCGACCGAGTTCCGGCGGCAGATGACATGGATCAAGAATGAGTGCCACCCAGTTTCACTCGACACACTCGTGGACGGGATCCTCCGGGGCTCACCGATGGATCGAGCGGTCGCCATCACCTTTGACGATGGATATTTGGACAACCTGACAGAGGCTTCTCCGATCCTCTTGGAACTTGGCTTGCCGGCGACGTTTTTCGTGACCACCGAACGCTTCACACACGCGCGCGAATACTGGTGGGATGCTCTGATCCGCACCGAGTGCAGCCAGGATGAACTGAAGGAACTACAGCGACGAGTGATGAACAGCCCTGCTGGAGATCGCGATCTGATCCTGGCGGAGCGATTAGGGACCGCGGAACCTTGCCCCCGTAGCGACGTCCGGCCAATGACCGCTCGAGAGGTCGCAGAACTGGCTTCGCGCCCCCAACATGCCGTCGGCGCTCACACAGTCAATCATCTCTTGCTGCCCATCCAGACGCCGTCCGTCTGCCAGTTCGAAATGGTGAACTGCAAGAACGAGCTCGAGTCACTGTTGTCGGTGGCAGTCCGGGCGGTCGCCTATCCGTTCGGTGGATTTTCAACCGAGGTCTGTCGGCTCGCCAGTGAGGCGGGCTTCACGACCGGGCTGGGCACGGTCAGTGAACCCGTGCGGGCCGGATCCGACGTGATGGCCCTGCCTCGCTGGCACGTGGCGCCTGGGCCCGAGGGCTTTCCGAGGCGGGTCAATCGCATCCTGAAGCTCGGGACATGACCACATGGTGAGCGTGATTGTGCCGATGTACAACGCCGCACCGTACCTGGCCGGGTTGCTGGAGTCGCTGGCCCTACAGGTTGTCTCTGAGCCATGGGAGATCATCGCCGTTGACAACGGGTCAACTGACGAATCGATAGCCATTGCCACGGGCGTGCAGAATCGATTGTCTATTCGAGTCGTCAGTGCCAGCGCAAAGCGGAACCCCTCGTTCGCCAGAAACGAAGGAGTTCGTCATGCAGCCGGCGAGAAACTGGTCTTCATCGATGCTGACGATCAAGTGGACTCCCGCTACGTCGAATGCCTTGCGCAGGCGTTGAATAGTCATGCATTCGTGACGTCGAAGGTGGACTCGGTGGTCCTCAATCCGCCTTGGGTCAGAAACGCTCACGGACCGGCGTGGCAGACCAATAGCGTCGGCACCTTCTTCGGATTCTTGCCCGCAGCAGGAATCAACATCGGCATTCAGCGGCCACTGTTCGACGCACTCGGCGGGTTTCCGGAGGAGTTCTCCGGCTCAGAAGACATGGCATTTTCATGGCTCGCACAACTGGCGGGCGCACAGATTCAATTTGTTCCGGAAGCCGTCTACTTCTACCGCTACCGTGATTCTTTGGCGGGCCTGTTCAGGCAAGCGAAGAATTGGGGCCGCGACAACGTTTTGCTCTACGCACGATTCAGGGCACACGGAATGCCCGGCCGGAGCGTTGGAGAGGGTGTGCGGGACTGGCTCAGCATCGGTCGTGATCTGCTGCTGGCCCGTGGGCGCTCCGGCAGGGCTCCGGTCGTGGCCCGCGCAGGATTCTGTGTAGGACGAGTGACTGGCTCTGTCCGGTACGGCGTCTGGTACGTCTAGCTGGCCGCGCGTCTTGGGTCAGTAGTGAGGCAGTCCACGTCCTCGCGCAACTGTCTGATGATGCGAGGCCGGGGAGACCGGACGATAAATCCCTCGATCGCCAACACTTCAACGCAACCCTCCAAAAGCAAGTGAACCGCCTGGCGCGGGGTTGCGACCATCGGCAGGCCGTGGCGGTTGAAGCTCGTATTCAGCACCATCGGGATACCCGTCAGTTGGCAGAATGATTGGATAACGCAGCGGTAGCGATCATTGATGCCTGACTCCACCACGTGTGCGCGGCAGGTACCGTCCGCGTGCACGGCGGCCGGAATCCGGCGGCTCACGTCAGGACGAACACGAAATGCCACGTTCATGTAGGGACTGGGCCGGAAGTCCTCGAAGAACTCTGCTCCGAACTCGGCGAGAATCGACGGCGCGTACGGCATGAACCAGTCGCGCTTCTTCAGCAATTGATTCACCCGAGGGCGCATAGTGGCATCACGAGGATCAGCCAGTACCGACCGCGCACCCAGCGCTCGGGCACCAAACTCAGCTCGGCCATTGAACCAGCCCACCACCAAGCCGTCGGCGATAAGGGCCGCGACCTCCTGCTCGAACTCAGACGGGCGCTCGAAGTGAAGCCCAAAGTCTTCGAGGACGCGTTCGACGTCCGCTGCGACCCACGTCGGACCGAGCAGGGGAGACAGCGGCCCTGAAAATCTGGGTTGGCCAGCCACATGACGGGCCCAGAGACCTGCGCCGACGGACAAACCGGCATCGTGAGGCGCCAGCGGCACAAAGAATGTCCGATTCGGGTGGGCTCTGCCGAGTTCGCCGGTCGTGGCGACGTTTTGAAACGCCCCACCGCTCAGCGCAAACCGTGCCTCACCTGTTCGACTGGACAAATTGTTGACCGCTTCCTGGACCAGGGCCGTAAAGAAAACCTGCCCGGTTTTGGCGATGTCCTGCGGCGCCAGCTCGGCCACCCAATCGGGCGGATTGGATCCACTTGCCTTGAGTCGCCAGCGAAGGTACTTCGAGCGACGGAAGGTGTCTGCATCGACTTCCTGGAAGTCGAGGACGCCGTCCCATTCCAGACGCAGATTGGTCTCGAGGGCCGCACCTGCTCGGGAAATCGTGAAGTGCTGGGCAAACCACGAATAGAGGACGGATTCGACCTGTCCGTATGCGGCCAGACCCATAACTTTACCTTCTTCAAATGCCGCGAACCCACAGAGGGACGTCAGGTATGTGAAGAACACGGCCGGCGAAAGTTTGTACGTCTCGAGCACTCGGAATCGTCGTCCGTCGAATGTCCCCCAATGTCCCATGCCGCCGTCGCCGCCACCGTCGAACGTGAGGAACACGCACGAATCGAACGGCGACGTGAGCACCGCCAACGCCGAATGCGCGAGGTGATGAGGCACACAAAGCGACTTCGCCGACGCAGGAATCTGCAACTGGTCGCGAACAAACTGCAGTCGAACGCGGTAATCAGGCCGCCGCCGACACCGCTCAATTGAGGCCGTCGTCACAAGGTCGATCGATCGTGGTGACAAGCCGAGCGTCTGCATTCCAACCATCGCGGAACGTTCGGGATAGTGACCGATCGCGTGTTGACTTCGGAGGAACCGCTCTTCATCGGCCGCAAACTGAACACCGTCGTCCGTGATGAAGCACGCGCTGGCATCGTGGGTATAGGAGACGCCGGGCAACGGAAATATCGACAGCACATTCATTGTCGAGTCGCCTCGGGCGGAGTAAAGATTACGTCCTCGTCAGAGGCCGAGAGACCGCGGACGCGCGCGGAGGCCAGAGCGACCGGAGTCTACCAGAGTCACGCGCGATGACCGCCGCCTTCGGATAGTGGCTGGTGATCATCTGGTAGACTCACCGCGCGATCCCGAATGCGGCGTCCGCCCCCCCTCAAGGCCACGTTCGACCAGCCTCCGTCGTTTGAGCACGTGAAGCCCGGGCGCGTGCATTTCGCGGGGTGGTGCTTTCATCCCGACGGCGATCTGACTGATCTCAGCCTGACCATCAACCGCACGACCTTCCCGACTCGATTCGGAGGACCGCGACCCGATGTAGCGGACGCCTTCCCGGATTCTGCGACTGCCGCTCGCAGCGGCTTCGATGTGACTCTGCCGCTGGAGGCCGGCCTGTACCGTGTCACGCTCAATGCTCACGTGTCGGGACTGGGACCGATACGCTTCATCGCGCCGGACTTGCTGGTCGTTGGTCGCAAGCGTCCTGGACTCGTGAGACGCATCGCGTCGAAGATCATCCACCGACTGGAAAGCGGTCGCGGACTGCCGAGCCTCAGGGAGATGCCCCTCCTGTTGCGCGCCACATTCAGCGACAGTAAGGGCCCCGGCTCGACGCAATCGGTGGCAGCGGATGGCTGGCGGCTTGATTTGCCGGCCCGCATCGAACCGTACGATGCGTGGCTGGCCGTCAACCAGTGGGGACCGCGGGGCGCGACGCGCCTTCGAGAACGCCTCGACGCGGCCGGGGCGCTGCCGAAAATCTCGGTCCTGACTCCCGTCTTCAGGCCACCGATCGAGGGGTTTCTTCAGACCGCCGCCAGCGTCCGTCAACAGGCCTACTCGAATTGGGAATGGTGCCTCGCGGACGACGCGAGCGGCGATCCGACGTTGACCGCGGTACTCGAAGGCCTCTCAGCCGAGGACCCGCGAATCCGCGTCACGATACGCCAGGAGAACGGCCACATCAGCCGCGCGTCGAATTCGGCCGCGACGATGGCGACCGGAGAGTTCCTCGCGTTCCTGGATCACGACGATCTCCTGAGCCCGAACGCCCTCGGCGAAGTTGCCCTTCACCTGGCTGCGCACCCAGACGTGGACGTCCTCTATAGCGACGACGACAAGATCGACGCGGAGGGGCATCGCTTCGGCCCGCAGTTCAAGCCGGATTGGTCACCGGAATCGCTGCTCAGCCAAATGTACTTCTCGCATCTCTTCGTGGTCAGGCGGACTCTTTTTGAACGCGTCGGCGGCTTTCGTCCGGGCTTCGAAGGCTCGCAGGATCACGACCTCGCACTTCGCGTGACGGAACTCGCGCGACGAGTCTCCCATATTCCCCTGGTGCTGTACCACTGGCGCGCGGTCCCAGGTTCGACCGCTGTTTCCGGCGAATCGAAGCCCTACAGCTTCGCGGCTGGAATCAGGGCGGTCGAAGAGGCCCTATCGCGGCGCGGCATTCCAGTCACGGCAGGGCGCCCCGACTGGGCCGTCGCCGCTGGTGCGAGTCTGATTCGTCATAGCTTTCCGGACGAGGGCCCGTCGGTGGCGATTCTGATCCCGACGCGAAATCAGCTTACGTCCCTGCGCCGGTGCCTCGCGTCGTTGGGGCAGACGTCCTATCGCAATTACGAAGCGTTCATCATTGACGATCAAAGTGACGACCCAGACACCGTTGCGTTTCTGGCACAGTCCGGCGTGCCTGTGGTGCGTGTGCCTGGCGTACGTGACGGGTTCAACTTTGCACGCCTGTGCAACTACGCCGTTCAGCAGGCGACCGCCGAGTACGTGCTCTTCCTGAACGACGATACAGAAGTGAAGAACCCGGCCTGGATCAGCCAGATGGTTGGTTTTGCACGTCTTCCCGGTGTCGGAGCCGTCGGTGCGCGTCTCCTGTTTCCGGATAACACCGTCCAACACGCTGGAGTTCTACTCAGCCAGGGGAGGCTGGTGCTCGCATACCGCCGGTTGTCGAAGCACGACGCCGGCTACCTTGCGGGCGCACGAACCTGCCGGAACTATGGCGCCGTCACCGCTGCGTGCATGCTCACGTCACGAGCTTTGTTTCTGGACGTCGGCGGCTTTGACGAGGACGCGTTCCCCGTGTCCTTCAACGACGTGGACTATTGCTATCGAATCGCGGACCGTGGCTACCGCTCTGTGTATGCTCCCGAGGCGGAACTTGTGCATCACGAGGGACTCTCCAGAGGCCGGGGGAGTCGGCCCGCGGAAATCGCGAGATTCCGAGAGCGCCATCGGAGCAGATCCGATCCTTATTTCAATCCGAATCTGTCAACAGTCAGCGAACGCTTCGAGGTGCAGCCGCGACGCCTCGTGTCCGGATCCAGCCGGCGACTGAACGCCGTTATGTTTAGTCATGCGCTGGATCTCACCGGTGCACCCTGGTGCCAGCTTGAGTTGACCCTCGCACTTCGTGAGCGGGGAGTCATCGTCCCCCAGGTGATCAGCGGGCGAGACGGTCCGCTGCGTGCTCGGTACGAAGAACACGGCATTCGCGTGCGCGTCGAGCCTCAGCTCGATGCGCTCGGATCCGTGGAGGACTACGAGCGCGTGGTATCGGGTCTTGTTCAGACGCTTCAGGCGGCGGATGCCGAGGTCGTTTATGCCAACACCCTGAAGACGTTCTATGCAATCGCCGCGGCGCGGCGGCTCGGAGTACCGAGCCTGTGGAACATCAGGGAAAGCGAGCCGTGGCAGGTGTTTTACAAGGATCTCCCAAACGGCCTTACGCGCGCGGCTCTCGAGTGCTTCGTCGACCCGTATCGGGCGATCTTCGTTTCTAGTGGCTCACGGGCGGTGTTTGAGGCGCTCAATGCCCGACATAATTTTTGCGTCGCTCATGACGCACTCGAGTGGCGAGGGTGGGAGGACCGCGTAAAGGGCTGGACTCGCGAGACCGCCAGGGCCGGGCTGGGCGTTGCTCCTTCCGACGTGGTTGCGCTCATCGTAGGCACCGTCTGCGAACGAAAGGGACAACACGACCTCGTCAACGCGTTGGCGCGAGTCAGGCCGGAATTAGCCCGGCGTCTTCGCTGCTTTATCGTCGGGGACCGCCCCAGCGGCTACAGCCGGCAGCTTGCGGATCTGGTGACGGGCCTCGATCCGGCGCTCGCGGCGCGCGTGCGGGTGATTCCTGAGACGGAGAGTGTCGGCCAGTACTACCGGTCAGCAGACGTCTTCATCTGCACGTCCCGAGTCGAGAGTTTTCCTCGAGTCACGCTCGAGGCCATGGCGTCCGGGCTGCCGATCGTATCGACGCCGGTCTTCGGTTTGTCGGAGCAACTCGCCGACGGGATCAATGCGGTGTTTTATCCGCCTGGGGACGTCGCCGCGTTGGCGGTTGCCCTCGAGCGCATAGTCGAGGACCCGGACTCCCGCGCCGCGATGGCGAGACAGTCGCCGCTGGTGCTCGCCGGGCTCAAGAGCTTTGACGAGATGGTGGATGACTACGAAGGCTTCTTCCGCGAGGCGGCAGAGGGCTGACCACCGCTATTGCGACCGCTTGGGCCGCATGTTCGCCTGAAGCACGCGCTTGCGCAGCCGCAGATACTTCGGCGTCACTTCCACCAGCTCATCGTCGTTGATGAACTCGACGGCCTGCTCGAGGCTCATGCGGCGCGGCGGAATCAGGCGCAGGGCTTCATCCGCGCTCGAGGCGCGCATGTTGGTCTGCTTTTTTTCGCGCGTGATGTTCACGTCCATGTCGCTGTCGCGCGCGTTCTCGCCGACGATCATGCCTTCGTACACTTCGGCCGCCGGGTCGACGAACATTTCGCCGCGCTCCTGTAAACCGGCGATCGCATAGGCCGTGACGATGCCCTGTCGATCGGACACGAGCGCACCGGTGGCGCGCGCTGGAATCGGTCCGTGCCACGGCTCCCAGCCGTGGAAGATGTGATGCATCAGGCCGGTGCCGCGCGTTTCCGTGAGGAACACGGACCGGAACCCAATCAACCCCCGCGCCGGAATCATGAACTCGAGCCGGATGCGGCCGCTGCCGTGGTTGATCATCTTGGTCATGATGCCCTTGCGCATCCCGACCTGCGCGATGACCATGCCCTGAT
>Ga0210380_10001410_pt1 | contig 9971 bp, 15 predicted proteins | sample PLM4_5_coexredo_FD_155476 | JGI IMG/M metagenome (GOLD analysis project Ga0210380, IMG submission 155476) | Groundwater sediment microbial communities from an aquifer in East River, Colorado, USA - PLM4_5_coex redo | ecosystem: Environmental > Terrestrial > Soil > Riparian zone | place: USA...
CTACTTCTGGGCCCAAGTGTGGTAGTGCCGGCAGTCATCGCGGGCATCGTTGCCGAGACGCAGTTGAATACCCGTCCATTGCGGACCGAGGAAATCGCGGAGGCCAAAAAGGTCTTCGGCGACACATTGCCAATCGACCTCATTCTTCTGAGCAACCTGTCTCGCGGCAGCACAGCGTTTTGCATACCACTCATCGACTCGACCATCTTGATCGGCCTCGGCGGAGTGAATGACGGCGTGACTGACCGATTCGAAAACCCGATGAAGCACCCCGAGTGGCGCCGAACTCTCATACACGAACTCACGCACGCCTGGCAGATCAAGTGGAAGACCACAGTGGTAGAAATGGTATGGTCGGCTGCGATAAACGAGACTCGGAGCCACGACGACATCTACGCCATTCCCAGCAGCTTCGATGGCCGGCCGTGGTCCAAATTCGGATTCGAGCAGCAAGCGAAGGTCGTGGACACTTGGTATATGGTTGCGGACGCGGTCGCGCAGCTGACCGTCCCTCCTAGCCCTACACTGGACAGCCCGACAGCACTCAGCTTTTGGGCGTTCCCGTACATCCAGAACAATGTCCGGCTAGGGCAGACATGAACGTGGCTTCTGAGAACTCGCTCAATGTGCACGCTGATTGACTGGTGTAGCCGGCCGTGAAATGCCGCGGATGGGCAAGGACACCCAGCGAATCGGACATGACCCAGTTCGAGCTCCGGCATCATTTCCGCGGCGGCCGTCCCATCGCAACCCGCCGAATGACCGCCGCCAGGCTCCGACCCAACTTCGCGTGAGTCAGGAGCGCGAATCGGGCGTCCTGAGTTCGTTCGTTGGCGAAGCACCGGGCGGGGATTGCACCGCCTGCTCGCCGATGCGGAGCACGTTCAGCTTGTACAGCGGCTCTCCGGTGAGTTCATCGGCGACGACCAGAACCCGCCCTTTCGCCACTTCCTGCAGCAAGCTGAAGTAGACTTGGACCGACTTCTCGACGAACTGTTCCGGCGTGGATTCCGAGATCTGTGATGCGCGACGGATGAACGCCTCGGCGTCGGTGCCGTCTTTGAAGTCGAGTACGAGTTGCATTGTAATCACCGCGGGGAGAGACGCGGGGGCAGACTGGAGTATCCCGGCTCATCGGGTCTGCTGCAAGAAGGAATTGCTTCTAGCACCGTGCCACGGAACGAAAAAGCCCGGCTATTCACCGGGCTCTACCGCGTCACCCGCCTCGGAGGCCGGCCGCGACTGCGGGTGTTGTTCGGGTACTGCCCGCGAATCCCACGACTGTGCGCCGCGCCTGCGGCGCTTACCCCGTCGCCGGAAAAGCCGGGCCGTCGATGTTGGCCGCGGCGGATTCATCCTATCAGACGGTCACCACGAGCGGGACGTCGGCATCATCCGCCTCGGGCTGCAAGCTCCGCCCCAGGAGCAGCATCACGGGCATGCCGCGATCGTCCGGCCGCACGGAGTGGAGATCATCCTCAAGCACGGCAATCACAGTGCCGAGGAGTTCGCCTCGGGTGGAGAGGAAGCGGACGCGGGAGCCGGGCGGAAATGCGGACATGGGAAGAGTATCGGGTGGAGCGGCGAAAGATGGTAAGCGAAAAGGGACTGCCGCGCTCCTGGCGCAGTCCGTGGTGGAAAGATGCGACCGAAGAGCGCGGCGATAACGAACACTCCGCGGCGAAGTTTCTCCGGGATCAAGTGGCGTACGAAGTGCGGCAGCCGGGCGGTTGAGGGCGCTACCGTGTCTCGCCCTCGACGATAATCCTTCCCACTCGATCCGGCTCTGGACTCGGAGCAGGTGTCACCTTTGGCGACGGCTTCCCTTCGCGCCGCCATTTCAGTTCGGCTTTCAGATCCCAAGGAAGCAGAACGGTGTCGGTGACCGCTGACAACGGAAGGTCCACGGCAATCAACAGAGGCACAAGGAACATGGAGCGGTATTCCTTTTCGCCCTGAAGCACAGTCGCGACGCTGTCCTTGGCAAGTTCAACGTCAGTCCGCACGCCGCCGTATGCTCTGTGTGGCCGCCTCTCCCCCGTCACGTTGAGCATGCTCATCGGAGGCGATTGGTTGATGAGCGTGCCGCAACCGCTTGTCAGGCAGGCGACGAACAGCCCCATGAGTGGCGTTCGGATTGGCACCGACGGCACATACTTGAGCGGCCAATTCTCAACAAGCCGAACTGATCTGGGCCGTCGAACCCCACGGCACGTTCTGCTGTTCGCCGTAGCTGGTGCAGACGAGAACGCGGTCGCCGGTGTGGAACATGACACCGAGGATACCCGCCGGGGCAGGTGAGGTACGAAGTCGGGAGAGGAGGATGAACGCCATGCCCCCGGCCAGCATGTCCCGCGCTCAGAACCGCACCTTCGGGTCGCGGCGGTCCTCGAACCGCGGCAAAGTCAAGCTCAACACGTTGCCCGGGTCGGGCAGCATTCGCGCCCGGGCCTTGACGTGCTGGACGATGGGGGCCTCCCCCTTCTCCACCTGCTTGGCGATTTGCTCTGCGGCGTAGGACCCGAAGTCCTTGCCCGGGACGTAAGCGTAGGGGGAGAACGGGTAGCGTGACGGAAAATTCGGGTGGACCGTCACCGTCGGGTCCGAGATCGCCGCCTGCGCGTTGGCGGCATTCGCCGCCACCTGGCTCTCAATCGAGTTGAACATGTACTGGACCGAGACGGGGTGGTGCTGCGCCTGCCAGGCGTGGGCCAGCTCGTGGATCAGACGGGAATCGGGCGGGTCGAACGAGCCCATGTTCATGATGATGATGGTGGGTAATGGACTCGCGAATCGCTCGAGGGGGATCGCGACGGTGAACCCCCGGCCTTTCGCCCCACCCACGGGGGAGATGTACACGTGCGAGAGGTCGATGCTGTTGCCGTAGACCGACTGCGCGGTGGCGGCCTGCCCGGGGGTTAGGGACCGCAGGAAGGGCAGCGAAGGGAGCCCGAACGACGCCCGGTTCCCTACGGAGAGGCTGGCGAGGGCGAAGTCCGGCTGCGCCTTGCGCTCGGACGAGAGTGCCGTCCGGACTGTCTGGCGAATGTACGCGGCCTGGGCCTGGTTGGCCGGGTCCGAATTGCCGCAGTAGTAGCCGTCGTCCTCCTGGGGGGCCGGGGTCGGCCCGGCGCGCAGGGCGCGCCAAGTCTGCGGGCCGACGATGCCGTCGGCCGCCAGCCCGTTGGCCTGCTGGAACTCCTTGACCCGCGCCAGGGTCTTGGGGCCGAAGATGCCGTCGGCTGCCAGGGGCGGTAGCCGGCTCGGCCTCCGCTGGTTGAGCAGCGCCTGCAACGCGCGGACGTCGGGTCCGGTCGATCCGTTCGTCAGCACACGGTTGGAGTCCATAACGCCTCCTTTTTTTCGCACCGGGTGTACTACACCCGCGAGGCACCGAAAACGCGGTCTATCCTATCCCACTGCTTCTTACTGGCGAGTGCTTTTCGGCCTAGAAAACAAGCGATTTCCAGCAGTTCAAGGCACTTGAACAAATAGCCCGCGACTGGCTTCCCATCCGGGCGGGGCGGAGGCGAACGGGTTCACGAGGGAGGGGGCTGATCGCAAGGTCCCCCGTTCAATCCCGGCTACTCTGATGCGCCCAGCAACCCCGGCGACCGCTTCGATCGTACTCGGTGCGTTCCCTTCCAGGCGGTTGTTCACGTAGGCGTAGGTCTTCCGCTTCTCGCGCATCGACCGCCGGGCGATTTCGGCCAACGCCGCGCGGGTCAGTTCGTCCGGCTCCTGCGTCTCCCGGTACGGCTCGAATAGCTTCACCGCCTGCTCGTAACCGCGTCCCTTCCTGATCCGAGTCGGTCTGGATCTGATGTACAATTCTCGTCGGAGGGCGCTGAGCTGTCGTTGAACAGGTCAACAACGTGGAATTGGGCTAACTGACTCGTGGCTCAAACCCGGCGGCACGGGACGAACTCCCGTGCCGCCGACACCGGTCGCCTTCCCTGAGCGAGATTATCGCGCCCCCTCACTCAGTCGATCCGGAAGGCGGAGACGATCACGCTCGGGATCACCGGTTCGCCGCCAGGTTTGGACATCACCGCCCCGACCCCCTTCCCGGTGGCCGACTGGGCCAATTCGACCCGGTCCCCGGCCTTTGCCTCCACAATCCCCTGGCACACAAGGACGGCGGTGAACCCCGGTGTCACGGTCTGCTCGGTGTTCGAGTTGTCCACGTCCTTACCGTTCTGCCGGGCCCACAACTTGACCGACCCCTTGCCGTCCGGGTCGGCGGCCCCAACCTGGACGGCCCCAATCACGAAGTACGCCCCCGCCTCCTTGACCGTCGCCACCCCCTTGGCGTTCTCGATCCCCTTTGCCGCATCCGTCGAGTTCAGCGTCAACCCGCGCGGCTTAGGATCGGCCGCCTGGGTCTCGGTGCTGGACAGTTGGGCGTACCCGGTGTCCCCGATCTTGAACGCGGTGAAGATCATGCTCGGCACCGCCGGCTCGTTCGCAGGCTTGGACGCGACCATGCCGACTCCCTTCCCGGTGGCCGACTGGGCCAACTCAATCGTGTCTCCGGCCTTGGCCTCCACCACTCCCTGGCAGACAAGGACCGCCGTGTACCCCTCGGTCACGGTCTGCTCGGTGTTCGAGTTGTCCACGTCCTTCCCGTTCTGGCGCATCCACAGCTTGACCGATCCTTTGCCCTCCGGGGAGGCGGCCCCGACCTGGCCCGCCGCGATCACGAAGTACACCCCGGCGGACTTGAGGGTCACTACCCCCTTGGCGTTCTCGACCCCCTTTGCCGCATCCGTCGAGTTCAGCGTCAATCCACGCGGCTTGGCTTCGGCCGCCTGGGTCTCGGTGCTGGACAGTTGGGCGTAGTCGGTATCCCCGACCTTGAACGCAGTGAAGATCATGCTCGGGATGACGGGCTCGCCGGCCGGCTTCTTGACGATCAGCCCGAGCCCCTGATCCGACTGATTGGCCGAGATCATCAGCTCGATCTTGTCGTCGGCCTTGGCTTCGACGACACCTTGGCACACGAGCACCGCTGTGAACCCGCCCGGCTGGATCGCCTGGATGGTGTTCGAGTTGTCCACGTCCTTACCGTTCTGCCGCATCCAAAGGCGGACCGACCCCTTGCCTTCGGGATTGGTGCTGCCGACCTGGCCGGCCGCGATGACGAAGTAAGTGCCCGCCTCCGGCAGTTTCACGACACCGTTGGTGTTCGCGATCCCCTTTGCCGAATCCGTCGAGTTCAGGGTGACCGCTTTCGGCGATGCCCCGGCGGGTTGGGTTTCGGTACTCGACAGTTGGGCGTACGGCTTGGCCGGGGCACTTGCCGCGATCAGCGTGGCGGTCGCGATCGATAGGGCCGTCCGGAAGATGATGCTGTTCAAGACTAGTCTCCTGGAGTCGTACTGGATGGCCGGACGTCCGCGACGTCGAAAGACGTTTTGGGAACGTGACGGCATGGGTCATCCCAGAACCGGCTAGGATCGTCAGGCGACCAGCCGGAACTGGATCCGTTTCGTAGGGAGAGTGAGACAGCATAAGGCCGCAGAAGCACAGAGTCCTACGTGCCGGATTTGTCATCGGCTGGGTCGATCCGCGCAATGCACTGGCTCCATCGCACGATGGAACGAGTCACGGTCGAGAAACACTGCGCTTTGACCCGCGCATTAGCAAGACTAAGAAATCGTCGGGTCTGGCGTTTCGAAAATGAGGTAACGCCGGGATCCCCACGGGGAGAGTGCGATCTTACCAGTACGAATTCTGACGCGTCTCCGCAAGAAAAAAAGGACGGGCCTTGCCCCACACACAAGACTTGTCCACGGAAATCGCTCGACCAGAGACGATCCATTCAGTTTTTTTGGGATCACTGGCTCCACTCGCATCCGTGCGCGAGAAGGCCGGCAGCGGATTCAGCATCAACAGTGTTTCCCGGTCCGTGGCCGCGAGAGGGCATCCAGAAGTGATCGCGGCGAGAATCGGCCGCACGCCGATGTCGGTCACCCTCCGGCGGTGCGCCAAGGGATTCCCGTTCGTCGGGATCATGACTCCAGGGTATGACAACGCCGGCACGTGCTGGCACGTCACGGAGTGGCACACGTCTTCAACGCCTGGACGCGGATGCCCACCGTGGCCGAGCAGATTGAGATGCCCGGGGCGTTCACCGCGGACTTCACTGTCGAGCGGGCGCGCTTGCGGAAAGGGCGGGGAAACGAGAAAGCCGTCTCGAAGTTCGCGCCGTATCGGGAAACGCGAGAGCCGGATGAAGGCACCCGCGAGGCGTTGAAGGAGATCGTGAAGCGGTCGAAGGCCAGCCGGCGCCGGGCGTACATCTACGTGAACAACCGGCTGGAGGGGAATGCCCCGAGCACAATCGAAGCCATCACTTTGGCGGAGTGACCAGGGCCGAGAACAGTTGCGCCACCCTGCACCCGGCAACGACGCCGCCCCGGCTCAGTCCGGGGCGTTGTCGTTTTCACTTCTTGATCCGACGCGGTGGCCAGAAACCCTCACTCTGCAAGAACTCGTGAAGCGCGGTAGGCGAGGAAAGCGACGATCCCCAAGAGGCTGCCGATGGCAGCCGCGAGTATGATGCCGAGCTTCCTCTGCTTCGATGGTTTCCCTTTGTGTAGCAACAGGCCGCACTTGCTGCAAATGGGGCTGCGCCACCCTTTGCCCTTGGGGTTCACGCCTTGCACGCCACAGGAGGGACAGTAATAGGATTTGATGGAGTCGGTTCTGGGCATGGTCGCCTGGTCGCCTCATGGATGGCGTCACCATCTTAGCCATACCGCTGATGCCGAGGCCGTCATGAGGCAAAGAAGGTCGCCAACCAACCGGGGCAGAGGGGCCTTAGTCTCGCGATGAAGTCAACGGCATCCTCTGCGATGTCCTGGATCGCGATCCGCAACGTCGCCTGGCCGGTCTGAATCAGGAACGCATCGTATCGGAACGTCGAGACCCCGCACGCCGCGACCAAGACGCCGGCAGCGTAGAGCAAGAATTCGATCACCTTGTCTTGGGCATACCAGAGGCTGGTCGCGATAATGCCGGCGGCGAGCAGCGTCATGACGGAGCCGAAAATGTTCCGTGCGTGAATGAACTCCACCGACTCGATCGCTCCTAACGGCACGCGCAGGAGTTCGTCGCCATTCTTGCTCCGATGGACGAGCGAGCCAGCCTCGATGGACAGTCGGGTCCGACAAAGGACAACGTCGCCAGTCGTGGGTTCGTTTGCCATTGCCCCCCAGCATGACCGATCCGCCGCCGGGTGCAAGCGCCTTCACTCGTCCGGCCGATCCACTTCACCCGTCGCCAGGCTTCTCCGGCCCACGGGCGGCCTGGATAGCCACGACGGAATATGCACACCCACTGACGAGGACCCCGATCACGACAACCCAGGGGACGATGGAGCGAAGCCAACCTTCGGCCGGCGAAGCGACCGCCATCCCAAGCAACCCAACGAACAGGTAAACCAATCCTATCGTCGCGTAGAACTCGCGCCGCGTCACCGGACTGGGGCTTTTATCTTCCACCATGCTGATCCCCTTTAGAAACGGCAACAGGGCAGGTCCGAAGAGGGATTGTTGAGCTGCGCGAAGTGAAGTGCAAGCGGATAACCGAAGCGAACGGACCGATTCGCCGCCGGGTGCAAGCGCCTTCATTCGTCCCGGTCGGTCCGCTTCACACGCTTCCGCGGCGCCGGCATCCCCGGATCGCCCGGCATGCTCTCGCCCGTCCACGCCGGCCGCGACGTGAACAAGTTCCCCGGCTTCCGCATCGGCTCGTCCGCGGCCGCGTCCATCGGACGGCGCACGTCTGCCTCACGCGCGTAGATGCCGTTGCGGCAGTCCACGAACGCCGGGTGAAGCGGACGGACGCGGTAGGTGGTCCCGTCGATGATGCCGAGGATGCGGGCGACCAGTTCGCCGTAATTGGTGCAGACGAGAACGCGGTCGCCGGTGTAAAATATGGCAACGAGCGTAGCAGGCAGAGCGGGTGGGCTGCGAAGTCGGGAGCTATCGACCCCCGACGCGCCCCGAACTAGGCCGGGGCGTTTTCGCCGGGCTACTCCTGCTACGCGGCATTCAATCTGCACCGCACTATTTCGCCCGGATGCCGCTCCCGTCCACGCCGGCCGACTCATCGTGAGCCTCGACGCGCCCCGGCTCAGTCCGGGGCGTTTTCGTTTCACTTCTTAATCTGACGGGGTGGCCAGAAACCCTCACTCTGCAAGAACTCGTGAAGCGCGGTAGGCGAGGAAAGCGACGATCCCCAAGAGGCTGCCGATGGCAGCCGCGAGTATGATGCCGAGCTTCCTCTGCTTCGATGGTCCCCCTTTATGTAGCAACAGGCCGCACTTGCTGCAAATGGGGCTGCGCCACCCTTTGCCCTTGGGGCTCACGGCTTGCACGCCACAGGAGGGACAGTAATAGGATTTGATGGAGTCGGTTCTGGGCATGGTTGCCTGGTCGCCTCATGCATGGCGTCACCATCTTAGCCATACCGCTGAAAGCAATCACGTCCAGCAGTCTGAGCGGTGAAGTAGAGCTGCCCACCACGCGGCCGGGGGGTTCGCCGTAGCTGGTGCAGACGAGAACCCGGTCGCCGGTGTGGAACATGCCGCCGAGGATACCCGGCGGAAGTGGTGGGCTGCGAAGTCGGGAGCGGTTAGTCGTTTTCTTGTGGACGCACTTCGACTGCCTCTATCGCGGCAACTCGCTCCTTCAACACGTCGATTTCAACCTGCTGTTCCTGCACTTGCTCAGCAAGTGAGACGAGGCTCGCGGGTGCTTCGCCAATCGGTGCCTCATCTTTCTCCCCTTGCGCGTGAATCACATTTCCGCGCTCATCGATGAACTCGAGCCGCCCGGCTTCGGGTCGATTGGCGTAGTAGACCCTCACTCTCGCGGCGACTTCATCCGGGAACGGAGTGGCACTCTCCTGGGCGTCATCGCCGAAGATCCACGCCGTGACCGCGCCGGTTTCGTCGGTGGACTTCGCGTGGTGCGTCCGCGTGCCCTTGATCCGTCGAATCGTCTGCATCGGGTTCCTTGGAAGGACACCGGGCGAACTGCCAATGTACGGCGAATGAGTAGTACCCGGTTGACATCTTCCTCGGCCAACGGTTACTCTCCGGCCGGTTCAATCCCACCGGAGTACGGTTATGACGAACTGGACGCGGCGGTTGGCCTTCGGTCTCCTGTGTCTCGCTCTCGTGAGAAGCGGAGGCTACACGCAAGACAAACCCCCGATGGTCGAGTCGCCCGCTGCCGTCCCGCCGCCGCCTGCCATCCCTACGGTTTCGGTACCGGCTCAGGCCTCCCCGGTCGCCCCCGGGGGCCGGCCGGCCACCGTTGAACAACTCATCGAGCGGCTGGAACAGCTGCGTGTCCAGCGGAAGAACCTGGAAGACCAGGAGAAGGTGGTGGCCGACTTGCTCCGCGACGCCCTCCAGAAGCAGAAGGTCCGCCTCAACAAACTAGGAGTCGAGGACACCGCTCCGCCCCCGCGGGCGAAAACTGTCGAGGTGTTCGCCCCGCCGTACTTCATATTCTGAGGACGTGCAGACGAGAACTCGCTCGCCGGTGTGGGACATGCGCCGAGGATACCTGGCGGGGCCGGTGGGCTGCGAAGTGCGTGGGCTACCTCACCAGAAGGTAGATGACGACGCCCACCATGACGCCGAGTGCGGCAAGAATTAGGATAAGGTTTCGCCTCCCCGCCTTCGGTGCTTCACCAACTCGAAGCATCACCCCGCACTTCGGGCAAACCGGCTCCTGTCGCCCTCTCTTGAGGTGGACGCGAGTTCCACAACCGGGACAGTGGTAGATTGTGGTTTTGATGGCGGGCTCCATCGGGGAGGGCACAGACAGCATAAAGGCCCAGCTACCTTGATGCACCCAGCAACCCGGCGACCGCTTCGATCGTACCCGGTGCGTTCCCTTCCAGCCGGTTGTTCACGTAGGCGTAAGCCCTCCGCTTCTCGCGCATCGACC
>Ga0210380_10001411_pt1 | contig 9966 bp, 10 predicted proteins | sample PLM4_5_coexredo_FD_155476 | JGI IMG/M metagenome (GOLD analysis project Ga0210380, IMG submission 155476) | Groundwater sediment microbial communities from an aquifer in East River, Colorado, USA - PLM4_5_coex redo | ecosystem: Environmental > Terrestrial > Soil > Riparian zone | place: USA...
GCCGTGGGCGACCCGCTCGAGGCCGGCGATGTCGATCTTGATCATCTTCATCATCGCCTGCATCACGCGCTGCGACTGGGCCGCATCCTTGACGCGCATCAGCCGTCCCAGCGCCGACGGGATGACCTGCCAATGCAGACCGAACTTGTCCTTCAGCCAGCCGCACTGCAGCGGCGCGCCGCCGGCCACAAGCTTTTCCCACAGTTCGTCGACCTCGGCCTGCGTTTCACAGTTCACAAAAAACGAGATTGCCGCCGTGAAATCAGCTTTCGGTCCGGTGTTGAGGAGGTGGAACCGCCCACCGTCGAGTTCGATGGTCGCGCTGAAAACGGGTCCTGCATCGCCGCTCCGCGCCACGTCCACAACCTTCGAATTCTTGAAGACCGAGGTGTAGAAATTCATCGCCTCTTCGGCCTTGCCGTCAAGCAGCAGGAACGGGGTGATCTTCTGCATTTCAACGCACTCCTTGCCCGTCACTGAGCGACCATCACCATCCAGCCGACCCCAAACTTGTCGGCGCACATGCCGAACTTCGGCGAGAAGAAGGTCTTGGTCAGCGGCATCTGGACCTGACCGCCTTGGGCGAGCGCGTTGAACATCTTGTCGGCTTCCGCCTCGGTCTTCGCCGAGATCGAGAGGGAGAATCCCTTGAATTCTGGATTTCCCTTCGCATAACCGTCGGACGCCATCACCGCGGTGTCGCCGACCTTGAAGCAGCTATGCATGACCTTTTCCTCGGAGCCCGGCGAGCACATCGGATTGTCCTTGCCCTCCGGGCTTTCCTTGAAACGCATCAGCATTTCGACCTTGGCGCCGAGCGCCTTCTTGTAGAAATCGAGGGCTTCTTCGCAGCGGCCGTCAAAGAACAGATACGGTTGAACTTGCATGGAACTCTCCTGGGTTGGATCGATGAAGGAAATGCCGTGTCTGTGACACGAGCATGGCGGTGATTGTCAGGTCTTCATCCCCGCCACATATTCGGCAAGCCGCGCCAAGGTCTGCACCAGGCCCTTGTCGGCGCCGTATTCCCTGATGACGCGTGCGCGCTCCTCGGCCGACGGGAATTCGCCGCGCAGCATCACCCTGGTCCTGCCGCCGAGATCGTCGAACGTCACCGTGGTGCGGAACTGCACCGGTTCGACGTCACCGCCGCCTCCGTGGTGATAGCGAAGCCGCTCGGGCTTCACGATCTCGTCGAAGGTGATGCGGTTTTCGTAGTCGCGGCCGTCCGGGCCGTGCATGACGAAGCGCCAGATACCGCCTGGTTTGAAGTCGAACGCGCTGGTCGTGGTGCGGAATCCGTCGGGCCCCCACCACTGTGCCAGATGCTTGGGATCGGTCCACACCGACCATACCAGTTCGCGCGGCGCGTCGATCATCCGCGACCCGATCATCACCTTCGGATCAAACTCCAGGTCGATGCTACTTTTTTCGGCCACGCTTCTTCTCCGGCTTTTTCGGTGGGGTTTGGTCCTGCGGCGACTCCGATTGCAGCGTCCGCAGATAGTCCTCCAGGCGGTCTAGACGCTGCTCCCAGAGCCGGCGGTATTCTTCGAGCCAGTCGTCCACGCCTTTGAGGGCGTTCAGCTCGATCCGGCAAGGCCGCCACTGCGCCTCGCGCCCGCGCGCGATCAGGCCGGCTTGCTCCAGCACCTTGAGATGCCTGGAGATCGCCGGCCCGCTGATATCGAAAGGCTCGGCCAGTTCCGACACCGAGGTTTGGCCGAGCGCCAGACGCGCGAGGATTGCCCGCCGCGTCGGGTCGGCAAGAGCCTGGAAGGTGACGCTGAGGCGATCCGTCGACATAGATATTTAACCGATTTGTTAAATAACGTATCGGTTAACTACACGGCGAGCGGCGTCGCGTCAAGCGCTTTCCAAAGAGCCGGCAAAGTCTCAGTCTTCGAAGGTGTTACGGCCCGCCAGCCGGTTATGCAGGCCGAACGCATCAGTCACGGTCTGCACGGCACCGGCGAGCACGCCTTGCTTTGGCGCCTTGGCGCGCTTGGACTTCGCTTTCACCTTAGCAACCTTGCGGCCCTTCAGCTTTGCCGTAGCGCGCTTGGCCCTTTTAGCCGGGCGTTTCGCCGCTGCCTTTCGCGTCGTCTTGCGAGCTTTCGCCATGACGTCCTCCCAGGTGAATTGTCGCTTATGCGCCGCGGCAATGCGCAAAGCCAGCGTGCGGCGCTATCCCTTCGGCGTCGCGATCGGCATGTCGGTGAATATCTTGTACTGCTGCATGCGCGGCTTGGCCTTGTCCTCCTCGTTGACGAACTGGAATGAGCTTTTGCCGAGGAGTGAACGCGGCAGCACCATGACTCGGATGAAGCGGCTCGGCCGGTCCATCGCCGCTTGTGCGAACACCGGATCGGAGCCGGTCTCGTACCAGGCGCTGCCGGGACCATAGGAGGTTGAGCGGCGGTGGGTGTCGATGCGGATGCCGCCGTCGAGCAGGCAGCGGATGCCCGGCCCCCAATGCTTGTGCAGGAACGCGCAGCCGCCGGGCGGAAACGCGACGCTATCGCCGCGCAGCAGCAGTTCGCTCTGCGGGATCGTTTCGAGAACGGCGGAAAGCTTTTCCTGCGAGCGCACGCCGGGACCGGCCAGGGTGTGACCGCTGCTGCCGGCCGCCGCCAGTTCAAACCGCCACAGCGTGACGCCGTCCTTGCCCGCCGCGAGCGAAGCCGCACCCTCCCCGTGCCACGCCTCGCCGTGGCTCAGCGTCTTGCCGTCAATCGTCACCGCGCCATGCACCACGAAGATCATCCGCGCCAGCGCGGGCAGTTGCACCGGCGCCGCGCCGCCGCTGATGGAATCCTCATAGAGCCGAAGAATGGGATGCATGGCCGTCCTATTTGAAAAATTCGATCAGAGCTTTCGCCGTCGCTTCCGGATTTTCCTCCGGCAGATAATGCCCGCTGTCGATGGCGAAGCCGCGCACGTCATTCGCCCACTCGCGCCAAATGGAAAGCGGATCGGCCTTCAACGCGCTCGGGATGCCCACCGCGCCCCACAAGGCGAGCAGCGGGCAGGTGATCTTTTTCCCCGTGGCGCGGTCGGCCTCGTCGTTCTTGAGGTCGGTGATGCGGCCGGCGCGATAATCCTCGCAGGTGGCGTGGATGCGGAGCGAGTCCTGGAAGAATGCGTGATAATGCGCAATCGCGCGCGGATCGAACATCAGCGATTTCGCCTTGGTGCCGGGCGCGCTCATTCGATTCCAGAAGGCGACCGGATCGCGGCCGATCATCTCCTCGGGAAACGGCGCGGGCAGCGCCAGAAACGTCCAATGCCAGATGCGAAACGCAAACTGCGCATCGATGCTGTGCCACATCGTATGGGTCGGCACGATATCGAGCGTGGCGAGCTTTTCCAGCCGGCCCGGATGATCAAGCGCGAGCCGATAGGCGGCGCGGCCGCCGCGGTCGTGCCCGGCCAATCGGAAGCGCACGTGGCCGAGCTTCTCCATCAGCTCGATCATGGCGTTCGCCATGCTGCGCTTGTCATAGGGCGCATGGCCCTCGCCGGATTCCGGCACGGCCGACCAGCCGTAGCCCGGCAGGTCGGCAATCACCAGGCTGAAATGTTCCGCCAGCGCCGGCGCCACGCGATGCCACATCACATTTGTCTGGGCATAGCCGTGCAGCAGCAGCAACGGCGGTCCCCTACCGCCCGCGCGCGCGAAGATTTTTCCGGCGGAGGAGTCGATCCAATGCGAGGCGTAACCGGGAAAGAGGTCGGCGAGATCGCGCATGGCCTATCAGACCGCGCCGAAGCCCGACCGGTCAACCGGCCGATGTCTCACGCTTCACCGCCTGCCAGCCGATGTCTCGGCGACAGAAACCCTTGGGCCACCTGATGCGGTCGATGGCCTGATAGGCCCGCGTCTGCGCTTCGCTGACGCTTTTGCCCTGCGCCGAGACATTCAGCACCCGTCCGCCGTTGGCGGTGATCCTGCCCCCCACCGCCTTGGTGCCGGCGTGGAAAATCTCGACGCCTTGGACCTGCGCCGCCTCCTCCAGCCCTTCGATCGCCGAGCCGCGCTCGTAGTCGCCCGGATAGCCCTTGGCCGCCATCACCACGGTCAGCGCCGCGTCGGGGTACCAGCGCAGATCGAAGCTCTTGAGCTGGCCATCGCGCGACGCGATCAGCGCCGGCAGAAAATCCGACATCAACCGCAGCATCAGCACCTGGGTTTCCGGATCGCCGAAGCGGACGTTGTATTCGATCAGTTTCGGCCCCTCCTTCGTGATCATCAGCCCGGCAAACAGGACGCCCTTGAAGGGCGCGCCCATCGCCTTCATCGCCCGGAGCGTCGGGACCACGATCTCGTTCATCGTCCGCGCCGTCATCTCCGGCGTCATCACCGGCGCCGGCGAATAGGCGCCCATGCCACCGGTGTTCGGGCCGGTATCGCCCTCGCCGACCCGCTTGTGGTCCTGCGCCGAGGCGAGCGGAATCGCCGTCTCGCCGTCGCACAGCGCGAAGAACGACGCCTCCTCGCCGACAAGAAACTCCTCGATCACGACTTCGGCGCCGGCCTGGCCCAGACCGCCGCCGAACATCATGTCGATCGCGGCTTCCGCCTCCGGCATGCCTTCCGGAATGACGACGCCTTTGCCCGCGGCGAGCCCATCCGCCTTGATCACAATCGGCATGCCCTGCCGGCGGACGTAAGCCTTCGCCGGTTCGGCCGAGGTGAACCGCTCATAGGCCGCGGTCGGAATGGCGTTCGCCCGGCACAGATCCTTGGTGAAACCCTTCGAGCCCTCCAGCCGCGCGGCGGATTTGGTCGGACCGAATGTCTTGAGTCCGGCGGCCTCGAGATCGTCGACCACGCCAGCGACCAGCGGCCCCTCCGGCCCGACCACCACGAAGTCGATCGTGTTGGCCTTGCAGAACGCGATTACCGCCGCATGGTCGGTGATATCGAGCGCGACGCACTCGGCCTCCTGCGCGATCCCGGCGTTGCCCGGCGCGCAAAACAGCCGGTCGGTTAGCGTACTGGAGGCAAGCTTCCAAGCGAGCGCGTGCTCGCGCCCGCCGGAACCAAGGAGGAGGATGTTCATGCCAGGGAAAAACTAGCACAGCGGCACAAGCCTGCGGAACTTTGGCCGCCACAACGTCCACAGCTCCGCCTCGACGCCGCCGCAAGACCGTGGTTTGCTTCCCCCATGAAAGCCCTGGCTGCCGTGCTGTTGCTTGTTTTGGGTTGGGCCGCGTCCGCGGCCGCCGGCGACTACGCGATGGAAAACCGGCCCGAACTGGCGTTCAAGGGCGGCATCGTCCACCAGACGCCCTATCCCCAAGGCCGGCGCGCAGCTTGGGTCTGGAATTCGGACTCCTGCTGGCGCGGTTGCACATCGACATGCGCCTGGAAGATGGAATCCTGCGTCCGTTCCTCAGACGCGGACGCCTGCCGGCCGACCCTCGATGCCTGCGACCGGTCCTGCCAGCGCACCTGCCGCGACTGGCGGACAGGCCCCCTCCTTGGATTTTTCGACTTCTAGCCGGCGCGCGCATTCGGGACGGCTCGGGCGTCGTAGGCTAGTCTGACGCCCCGATGTTCGAAAAGCTCGCCGCCCGTTTCCGCTCCAGCGACACCGATTGCCGCCTGCTCGTGCCGCTGCTCATCAGCACCATGCTGGTGCAACTGGTCACGGCGATGGTCCGCGTCACCACGTCCTACCGCGCGGTCGAGCTCTACCTGTCGATCGTCTGGCTCGGCCTGATCGCCGCCACCTTCGCGATCTGCCCGATCCTGATCGCGGTCCGCGTCGGCCGCCAGATCGATCGCGGCTACGACGCCCAGACCAGCTGGCTCGGCGGCGCCATTTTCACCATCGCCTGCGCGGGCTTTGCGTTGGCCTCGTCGCCGGTCGCGCTGCTGGTCGCGTCCGCCGTCATGGGCACCGGCCACATCATGCTGATGGCGAGCCAGCAATTGCTCTGCGTGCGCGCGGCCGGGCCGCGCAGTCTGGAGTCGGTGTTCGGCAACTACATGGTGGCCGGCGCCATCGGCCAAGGCGCCGGACCGTATATCGTCGGCTGGCTCGGCGGCGCCGCATCGGTCCCGCCGACGCAACTCCTCTTCATCATCGGCGCGGCCATCGCGGCACTCACGTTCGTCGTTTCGCTGGCGATCCGACCCGGTCCCGACAAGCCCCTGGCCTTGAGCGAAATGGAGATCGTTCCGGTCCGGCAGATCCTGCGCATCCCCGGGCTGGTCGGCGTGGTGCTGGCGGGCGTGATCCTGGTCTCGGCCTCCGACATCATCGTCATCTACGTGCCGCTGCTCGGCGCCGAACGGAATATCGACGTCCATGACGTCGGTCTGTTGCTGACGGTACGGGCGATCTTCTCGATGGTGGCGCGGCTGTTCTATGCGCGCATGGTGCTCGCCTTCGGCCGCTGGCCGCTGATGATCGCCAGCACATTCGCCTGCAGCGTGAGCTATGCGGCATTCGCCGCGCCGCTGCCTCTCTGGGCGATGCACATGGCGATCGCGGTGATGGGATTTTCCTTCGGCCTCGCCACCACGCTCGGCATCACCATCGTCGTGGACATGACCAGCGTCAGCGCGCGGGGCACCACCAACTCGCTCCGCATCATGAGTAACCGCGCCGGCCAATTCGTGCTGCCGTTCGGCGCGGGCCTCATCGCCGCAGTCACGGGCCTTGCCGGCCTGTTCCTGGTCCTCGCCGCAGCCATCTCGGTGTCAGCCGCCGCGATGCTCTGGAAGCGGCCAGGAGCATGAAAAGACCGCAGCAATCCGCTACTCTCCCCCCATGAACGACTCACAACCCAACGTCGCGGAATTCACCGTCTCGGAGCTGTCCGCCGCGCTCAAGCGCACGGTCGAGGACAGCTACGGCTACGTGCGCGTGCGCGGCGAAATCTCCGGCTACAAGGGCCCGCACGGGTCCGGCCATTGCTATTTCGCGCTCAAGGACGAGCGCGCCAAGATCGACGGCGTGATCTGGAAGATGACCTTCGCCCGCATGCGGATAAAGCCCGAAGAGGGCATGGAGGTCATCGTCACCGGCAAGCTCACCACCTATCCCAACCGGTCGAGCTACCAGATCATCGTCGAGACCTTGGAGCCGGCCGGCCTCGGCGCGCTGATGGCGCTGCTCGAAGAGCGCAAGCGCAAGCTCACCGCCGAGGGCCTGTTCGACGAGGCGCGAAAGCAGCTCCTGCCGTTTCTGCCCGAAGTCATCGGCGTCGTCACGTCGCCGACCGGCGCGGTGATTCGCGACATCCTGCACCGGCTTGCAGACCGATTCCCGCGCCACGTCATCGTCTGGCCGGTCAAGGTGCAGGGCGACGGCTCGGCCGAACAGGTCGCCGCCGCCATCCGCGGCTTCAATGCGCTCGACCCTCTGGGCCGCATCCGCCGACCCGATCTTTTGATCGTCGCACGCGGCGGCGGCTCGCTGGAGGACCTGTGGTCGTTCAACGAGGAGATCGTGGTCCGCGCCGCGGCCGAGAGCATGATCCCGCTCATTTCAGCAGTCGGCCATGAGACCGACGTAACCCTGATCGACTTCGCCTCCGACAGGCGTGCGCCGACGCCAACCGCCGCAGCCGAAATGGCTGTGCCGGTTCGCGCCGACCTGATCGCCGAGCTGATGAGCAAGGCGCGCCGCGCGCTCGCCTGCTGGCAGCGCGCCCAGGATCACCGCCGCACCGAGCTGCGCGCGGCGGCGCGGGCCCTGCCCAACGCCGAGGAACTGCTGGCGATCCCGCGCCAGCGTCTGGATGCCTGCGCCGAACGATTGCCGCGGGCGCTCCGCGCCAATGCGCAGATCCATCATACGCAATACTCCCGCATCGCCGGACGGCTGGCGCCGCAACTCTTGCGCGGCACGGTCGAGCGCCGCCGGCTTCGGCTCGACGCCTGCACGCACCGGCTCGGCACCGCGCTGCGGACCTACAAAGAGACGCAGCAAACGCGCATCACGCGCGCGCGCGACCGCGTCACGACGCTGAGCGAGCGCGGCAAGCGAGCCGCGCTGGCGCTGATCGCCACCCGCGAGGCGCGGCTCGAGCGCTCCTATCAATTGCTGCGCGCCTTCTCGTATCAAAGCGTGCTGGAGCGCGGCTTTGCGCTCGTTCGTGACGGCGGCGGCCATCCGCTGCGCTCGGCCGCGTCGGTCCAGCCGGGCATGCGCCTCGACATCGAATTCTCCGACGGCTGCGTCGGCGCCACGGCGCAGACCGTCCGCAATGCCGGCGAGGCGCCCGCTGCGGCCCCGAGCATGCCCGCGTCCTGGAAACCGCGAAAGCCGAAAAGCAGCTCCGGCGGCGGCTCCGGCCAGGGAAGCCTGTTCGGGTGAGCGCCGTCACCGAACCTGCCCAAGGCGGCGAGCTGTTCGGCCATCCGCGCGGGCTGAGCTTTCTCTTCGCCACCGAAATGTGGGAGCGCTTCTCGTATTACGGCATGAAGGCGCTGCTCGTGCTCTACATGGTGAAGTACCTGCTTCACCCCGAACACGCGCAGACCGTCATTGGCTTCGCCGCGCTGAAAAGCGGGCTGGAGTTCCTGTTCGGCCCGCTCGACATCCAGCCGCTGTCTTCGCATATCTACGGCCTCTACACCGGCCTCGTCTATCTCACCCCGGTGCTCGGCGGCTATCTCGCCGACCGCGTACTCGGCCAGCGTCGCATGGTGGTGATCGGCGCGGCGCTAATGGCCATCGGTCATTTCATGATGGCGTTCGAGCCGCTGTTTCTGCTCGCGCTCCTGGTCCTCATCCTCGGCAACGGCGCGTTCAAGCCCAACATCTCGACGCAGGTCGGCACGCTCTACGCGCCCGGCGACCCGCGCCGCGACAGCGCCTTCTCGATCTTCTATGTCGGCATCAATCTCGGCGCGTTCCTGGCGCCGCTGATCTGCGGCACGCTCGGCGAGGAACTCGGCTGGCACTACGGCTTCGGCGCCGCCGGCGTCGGCATGACGCTCGGGCTGGCGATCTATCTCTACGCCTCTCGCACTCTGCCGCCCGATGTGCGAAGCCGCGTGCTGGCGCAAGGCAAGGCACAGCCGTTCGGCCGCGATGAATGGCGCGCCATGGGCGCGCTTATGTTGCTCGCACTGCCGGTGATGTTCTTCTGGGCGACCTACGAGCAGCAGGGCAACACCATCGCGCTCTGGGCCGACGGCTACACCGACCGCACCATCAACCTGCTGTTCTGGTCCGGGCAAATCCCCGTCACCTGGTTCCAGGCCTTCAACCCGTTCATGATCTTCGCCTTCACGCCGTTCATCCTGGCGTTGTGGAAGCGGCAGGCCGCGCGCGGCCGCGAGCCTTCGACCGTCGCCAAGATGGCGCTCGGCTGCTTCGGCGTCGCGCTGTCATATCTCGTTATGGTCGCCGCGGCGCTGAGCGCGGACGGCGGCAAGGCGAGCTGGCTCTGGCTCGCGGCCTACTTCGTCGTCATCACCATCGGCGAGCTTTATCTTTCGCCGGTGAGCCTGTCGCTTGTCACCAAAGTGGCGCCGGCACGCGCCGTCTCGATGATGATGGGGGTGTGGCTCGCCACAAGCTTCACCGGCAACTTCCTCGCCGGCTACCTCGGCAGCTTCTGGTCGGTCATGGCCAAGGGCTCGTTCTTCATGATGATCGCGGTGATCGCGGCGCTGGCCGGGCTCGTCATCCTGGCGTTCGTCCGGCCATTGAAACCCATTCTCAAGAACAACTGAGGCGTGTGTTCATAAACCGAACGCTCTGAATGCGGCCGGCTCATTCTCTCATCTTGATTCTAGAATGTCAGAGAGCAGGAACGTGTTCCCTTGGGCTGCTCCGATTGCATGCTCCCTTTCAGAATAGCGATGCCCGTGGGGTTCTTCTGGCCGGAAAATTCGTAGGTCCAGTTTGCACCTTCCTCAGATTTGCCCAGCCCGGCAATCAACATCGTCCCGGATGGCGACAGAATCCCGCGAAACTTTACCTCGCTATGCTCGCT
>Ga0210380_10001413_pt1 | contig 9964 bp, 7 predicted proteins | sample PLM4_5_coexredo_FD_155476 | JGI IMG/M metagenome (GOLD analysis project Ga0210380, IMG submission 155476) | Groundwater sediment microbial communities from an aquifer in East River, Colorado, USA - PLM4_5_coex redo | ecosystem: Environmental > Terrestrial > Soil > Riparian zone | place: USA: East...
CAGCGTATCCCTCGCAGATTTCGCGCCCGGTCAGTACGACGTCCAGGTCAAGGTGACGGACAATCTCGCGAAGGTGTCGTTTGTCACCGTCAGCAGTTTCTCAGTGGCTGCCATTCCGGCAACGCAGTCGACTCCGTCTCGGCTGAACGCCGGCAGTGCGATTTTCTATCGAGCGTGTAATACGTGCCATAACCCACAAGTCATGAACTCGCAGAATTTTGCTACAAAAGAGGAATACGCGGCTCTGGTTGGGCGCGAGGCCGGCAAAGGAGCGAGTGTAACCCGTGACGAGATACCCATTCTCGTGGATTACCTGTTTGATACGTATGGTAAGAAATCAGAAAACCACATCCCTTCGGATATTCCTCTACAACGTAACTTCAAATAGGCAGGGGGCCCCACCCCTCTCCCGAAGGGAGAGGGTGCCGCCCATCTCCTGAAGGGCGGCGGGTGAGGGGTAAGGCTACCCTTAATTCTTTCCCAGCCGCCTCCAACAACCTCGACTGCCTAACCGTCCTACGCTCCCAATATCGTTTTTCGCTATCAGCCTTCGAGATTGAAGATCCAAAATACAAGGCACACCGTGAAGGCGGGCATTGACAGGAACAATCTGCTCGCTTTTCAGGACACATCCTTCTATCGATGAAAGAATTTTCAGCCAATTTTTGTATAGGCCAGCGCTGGGTCAGCGAAAGCGAACCCGAACTCGGACTGGGGTCCGTCCTGCATATCAATGCTCGAACCGTGACCATCGAATTCAAGGCGAGCGCTGCAACACGACAGTACGCGCGCAGTAACGCGCCTCTGCGCCGCGTGAGGTTCCAGGTCGGCGCCACTGTCCGCAGCCACAAGGATGCGTCGTTGGTCGTGAAATCCGTATCGGAACGCGAAGGTCTGATCTTTTATCGTGGCGGCGGGTGCGAGTTGTGCGAAACCGAACTCAATGACCGGAGCACGTTCAACAAGGCTGAGGAACGTCTATTCGCCGGAGCCGTGGACCCGCCCGATGTTTTCGACCTTCGGGTCGAGGCTTTGAACCACCAGTATCAGCGTCGCAAATCCCGAATACGGGGATTTGTGGGAGGTCGAATCGATCTCATTCCCCATCAGCTCTACATTGCCGCCGAGGTGGCAGGGCGCCTGGCGCCCCGTGTCCTTCTTGCGGACGAGGTTGGTCTCGGCAAGACCATTGAAGCCTGCCTGATTCTTCATCGACTCATTCTTACCGGCCGGGTGCAGCGTGCGCTGATACTGGTTCCGGAATCGCTGGTGCACCAGTGGTTCGTGGAATTGCTGCGCCGCTTCAACCTCTGGTTTCATATCTTTGATGAAGAACGGTGCATTGAAATTCAAGCGTCCAATTCCGGCATCAATCCATTCATGGACGCACAGCTTGTGCTGACAACGATCAGTCTGTTTACCGCGAATTCACGGCGCCTCCAGCAGGTGGTTGATGCGGGTTGGGACATTCTCGTTGTGGACGAAGCGCATCATCTCGGCTGGACGCGCTCCCAGGTCAGTCCGGAGTACTCCGTCGTCGAGTCCCTCGGCAAGAAGACGGCCGGTATGCTTCTATTGACGGGAACTCCTGAGCAGCTCGGAATTGGTGGTCACTTCGGTCGCTTGCGATTGCTGGATCCCAATCGTTTTTATGATCTCGACGAATACATCCAGGAAACCGACGAGTACAGGAAAGTGGCGCGTGCTGCCGAGAAGCTTCTGGAAGATCCTGTTCGGCTCGCAGAACTGCTCGATCAACACGGCACCGGCCGCGTCCGATTTCGCAACAATCGCGCAACGATCACGGGGTTTCCCCATCGCGTGGCTCGGATCCATCGATTGAATGCGCCATCCAACGATCCAGACCTGTTCGATGTCTTGTCCGAAGAGTTTGCCGACGACACGGATTTCATTGCCGCGTCCGTTGCTGGTGAATACGATCCGCCTCCATGTGCGGATCTCGCGAAGGATCCACGCATCGAATGGCTGGTTGGTTTTCTGCGATTTGTGGATCCCGACAAAGTTCTGCTGATCTGTTGCTCGGAAACCAAGGTGGCGGCAATCGATGCGGCTTTGCGCCAGCGAATCCGGAACGTGAAGATGGGTGTTTTTCACGAAGGCCTCACTCTGATTCAACGCGACCGCAATGCGGCCTGGTTTGCAGAAGAAGGAGGAGCACGAATCCTTGTCTGCTCCGAGATCGGAAGTGAAGGTCGCAACTTTCAATTTGCGCACCATCTCGTTCTATTTGACCTGCCGCTTTCTCCGGAATTGCTGGAACAGCGGATCGGCCGCCTCGATCGCATCGGACAGACTAAGGAGATTCAGGTGCACGTGCCGTTTGTCGCAGGGAGTGCGCAGGAAGTACTGGTGCGCTGGTTCCATGAAGGCCTGAACGGATTTGAGGAGAACCTGCAGGGCGGACGGGAATTGCTCGAGCGATTTGGCGCCCGGCTCTACGAACTCGCCGTGAGCTTTCACGAGACGGAACCGGCTACACATCAGGAATCGGCTCGAGCAGAACTGGACCTGTTGCTGGAACAGACCCGCGCCGCCCGCGAGAAAATTGCGGCCCGCCTGCATGATGGAAGGGATCGACTGCTTGAACTCAACTCCTATCGTTCGGAGCCGGCCCATCGGCTCGTGGCCGAAATTGAGAAACAGGACGATGATCCGGCTCTGGATGAATTCATGCTTTCCGTCTTCGATCACTATTCGATTCAAGTTGAAGAGATCGGATTCCGAACCTATCGGCTGGGGGCGGCCGGGGCGTTTGTCGATTCCTTCCCAGGATTGCCGGCCGGAGGTTTTACGATCACATCCGATCGCGACCGTGCGCTTCAACGTGAAGACATTCAGTTTCTGACATGGGATCACCCTTTGGTGACCGGAGCCATTGATCTCATCCTGGGTTCAGAGAAGGGCAACAGCAGTTTCGCGAGAATGCCGGACAACACCGGCTCGGGCTTGATTCTTGAAGCGATTTATCTGCTGGAGTGCATCGCTCCCTCTGCTCTTCACATCGATCGGTTCCTTCCGCCGACACCAGTGCACGTGCTTGTCGATCAACGTGGTCAGCCATGCGACACCGGTCTGAAGCCGCTTAAAAAAGCCATGTGGAACGGAACGGTTCTGAATGATGAACTGGGTCCGCAGCTGGTCCAGCAATCGTTTGAACTGGCAAAAGGAAAGGTTGCAGCTATCGTCGCTCACGCTCGTCGAGAGATGACCGAACAACTGGGTTACGAAATCGAACGATTGCAGCAGCTGAAGAAAGTGAACCGGAGCGTTCGAATTGAAGAGATCCAGTTGCTCCTCAAGCAGCGTCGTGAAATCGATGAGCACCTGGGCGAAGCCCGCCTCCGTCTCGACGCCATCCGCCTTATACAACGAGGATAGAAAAAGGGGCCAGACGTGTCATTCCCCTTTTTTGAAAAAGAGGGGAATGACACGTCTGGCCCCTTTTCACGGGAATCGCAGTTGGATGGTTTTCCGGATGCGCTCCGCTTCTTCCGGTTTCAGCAACTGACGGCCAATGCGGCGTTCGACCGCATCCAGCAAGTCCTGCCAGTCTTCGAGAGGCGGGTTTTCCACCACCTGCCACGGTTCCGGCCGACGCTCACGGGAATAAAAAATCCAACCGTCACCAGTCTGTTCCACGCAGATTTCCAAGCGTTCACCGGCTTCGGTCCTCCGCGTCCAACTGATCTCCCGTTTGGGCACTCTTACAGCAGCTGTCCCTTAACCCATTCGATTTCCCGGCAGACGTACTCCACGATATCTCCGGTTTTCAAACTGTCGGGCAGGACATCCCAGGTGTAGGTTTCGATCTCGAGCTGAAGCGACATCGGATTTGCCTTGTGAAACCGTAGTGCATCTTCAATTGCAAATCGTGTCGTTCGGAACGGACCGAGGTCATCCAGAAACACGGGTACATGAATATGCGTGCGCCATTCGCGTGGCCCGGGGTTTGCCTTATATGCGGCGAACGCGTCTTCCAGATTGAGATACTTCGTGAACTGTCCATCCTTCTTCTCGATGGTTTGAGTCAGATAGATGGTGTCGGCGTATTTTTCCAGCGCCGCAATGGTTTTCGGATTCACGTCCGGAATGTGAACCGCCGCCGCCTCCTGCAATTTGAAAATTGGAATTCCCGCATTCACCAGTTTCTGCAGAGACTGCGAAATCGTTTCATATTCCACCGCCTGATGGCAGATATCGAAAACGATTCCCACATGGCGCCGCAAGGCAACGTGGGCTTCCGAGATCGGAATACTCGCCAGAGTCGCAAGCCTTGCTGCCGACGCTCCGGAATAGAGATGATTGTGAAAGTAATCCACGGTTTCTTCCGTGGTTTCCAGGAAACAGAATGGTTCGGGTTCGAGCGAAAGCCCGATTGTGCGTCCCGTTCGCCTGGCGATGTCGACGAGCCGTGCCGCCACTTTCAATACATGATCCGTATAACTGGCGATCACGTCCGGCCCTGTGACTCGTGGCTTGAATCCGAGCGGTGCGCTCTGAATGGACGGTGACGTTCCCTCCGGTGCAACTTCACCGAGGACTTCCGCGACATTCATGGTGTACTGCGTCCGTTCTTCGGACCGCCAGTCCGGCTCATAGACCTGTTCCTTGACCTGTGTTCCCTTGAACGGTCCGTACGGAAACGCATTCACCGTATAGAGGTACATATCGTTGCGGTCGAGAAAGTCTTTGAGTTCGACACGTTTGGCGGGATTCGCGATCAGCGTCTGTGCAGACGAATTGGATAACCGCAGCGAAATTCCAAATCGCTCCTTCGGAGCAATGCGGGCTTTTACTTTTGGAACAAACGTCGTGAGGCTGTTCCACATTTCATCCCAGGTGTCGCCGGGATGAACCAGCGTTGAATACGTTAACTGTCCAAGTCCTTTTCCAAGATCCATTCTTTACTCCAATCCGCTTGCGCGGGCCTGTTCTTTTGCTATGACTGCCCAATCCTTGTCGCCGTCGCCGTGTGCGACCGCACCCAGCAGACGATCCCGGAACACATTCAAGCTCGGCAGCGGCACTCGTGCGATATTGGCTGCTTCCATAATGAGGTTCGAGTCCTTGAGGCCGAGCATCGTGGAAAATCCCACCTTCTCAAAAGACTGATCCACCATGATCTTCCCGTAGAGCTTGTAGGCGGGGGCGGCAAAGAGTCCTTCGGTCATGACCTCATGGAAGACCTGAGGATCGACACCGTACTTCCGAATCAGTGAAAAACCCTCGGCCATGGCTTCCAGAGCGCAGCCCAGTACGAAGTTATTGGCAAGCTTGATAGCGCTGGCGCCTTCGGGTTTGGATCCGGCGGAAAACGTGTTTTTTCCCATCAGCTGAAAAAGCGGCTGACATTTCCGAACGGCGTCAGCTGCACCACCAGCGACGATACCTATTTGACCTGACGCCGCAGCGTCCGGACGTCCAAGCACCGGCGCACCAACCAGAATCTGCTTCGCTTCGGCATGCGCCGCAGCAAGTTTCTGAATCACTCCGACTCCGTGCGTGCCCATGCACAGGTGGATAGCTCCAGGAGCAAGCGATTCCCGAATCCCCCCTGCGCCGAGAGCCACGACTTGAAGAGATGCGTCGTCCGTGACCATGGTGATCACAATTTCCCGTCCCTCGCATGCGCCGGCAACGGAAGTTGCGGCCAATGCACCGGCCTCGACGAGATTCATTGTTTTCGATTCGGTGCGGTTGTAGACGACCAGATCGTGACCACCGCCAAGAATGCGTGCCGCCATGGCCTGCCCCATGCGGCCAAGACCGATAAATCCAACCTTAAGAATATTTGCGCTGCTCATGAACACCCTCCGGAAAAATTCGAGCTTCTATATTGGGAAACGCGTAGCGTATTGACTAATAAAATCTACGGTGCGCCACGGCTGTCCCCATGGCCCATGCCGCACCCGACATGATATCGGAAAAAGGGGCCTGACGGGTTGTACCCCTTTATTTTGAATTTCAAAAAAGGGGTACAACCCGTCAGGCCCCTTTTTCGATATAAGATGTCACCCCGGGAGGCAAACCACCATGTCGCATTTTCGAATGATATTGATTCCAGCCGCAGCCATATTGGTTCTGGGTTCTGTGGCAACGTCGGCTTCGGCACAGACTGTGCGGGCCTGCACGCCACTGCCGGACGAGAAGATCGCGATCCAGATGTTCTCCATGAACGGTGTTCTGCGCGATCCCAATCCCGCTCCGGCCGCAACGGGACGGGGTGGTGCACGCGGCGGGACGCCTCCAGCCGTAGTGGATTCCGTTCTCGCAGGCCTTCACACAATTGGATACAAGAACGCCGAACTGGCTGGACTGTTTGGTCAACCCATTGAAGCTGTCCGTCCGCTGATGGAAAAGAACCAGATCAAGGTGATTGGCAATCACGGGAATTTTTCCACAGACCTCAACGTCTGGGCTCAAACCATCGCCGATGCGAAAGCTCTCGGTCAGGATCCTATGATCGGTTCGGCCGGTTACGGCCCGCCGGGATTGACCGGTGGAATCGAAAATGTGCTCGCGACGGCCGCCAATCTCAATAGGCTTGGCGAAGCGGCGGCTGCCAAAGGCCTGGCGCTCTACATGCACAATCATGCGGCGGAGATAACGACAACTTATAGCTACGACATCAGGAAGAACGGGAACCTGGAAACAGTCAGTGCACTTGAAATCGTCGCAGCCAATACCGACCCGCGCTACGTTTATTTCGAGATCGATGTCCACTGGGCGTTGAACGCATACAAAGGCAATCAGGACGAACTGATAGCGTTCATGAATCGACTGAAAGGGCGGATCATCGCGCTGCACGTGAAGGACACTGCGCCCGATGGAAAGATCACCGACGTTGGAGCCGGGGTCATCGACTGGCCACGCGTTTATGCCGCAGCCGGGCCGGATGTGAAGTACTACATCTGGGAATACGATGGCGCGCCTGAGCCGATGAAGAATGCGGAAATCGCATACAAATACATGCGGTGCGCTAAGTAGAACATTGTCGAATGTCCCGGGCGTACAAAGGTTGGGGATCTGTTTCAGAATTTGAGGAAGCTTAGAATGTTTGTCCATTCCGTTTATTTCTGGCTGAAGCCAGGCATCACCGACGTCGAAGAAGAAAAATTTTTAGGCGGGGTGGAGTCTCTGACAAGAATTCGGACGGTTCGTTACGGTTGGTGTGGAAAACCGGCCGCTACGGACCGTCCCGTGATTGATCGAACCTATTCCTACGGTCTTATCGTTGCGTTCGATGACGCCGCCGGACATGACGCGTATCAGGCGGATCCGGTTCACGACGAATTTCGTGGCTTGAAAGACCTGTGGACGCAGGTAAAGATCTACGATTTCGGGGTTTGAGGCCGCAATTTCATTCCATGATGGACGGTAATCGCGGAACCTTCTAAGAGAAATACCGACTGCGGTGCGCGGCTCATGCTGGCCTGAAAGTGCGAGCCGTATAATCCGCCGATATCAGATTGCAGATTGGCTTCCGCAACATCGTAGAAACGCCAGCGTGGATGTACGACCTGAGAGAAATGCGGCCTTGGCTTTCGTGCTCATCCCTACAAGAATAGTCGAAATGGGGGAATGAGGGGACTGTCCTCTGTCCCCGAATTTATGGAGGGGTGATGGCGGAGTACAAGGTTCCTCGCGTGTTCGTGGAAGAAACTTCGTTTCGATCCAGATCAATTGAAGGGGTCAGCACGACGACAGCTGGATTTGCAGGCCCTTGCCGATCTGGCCCGATAAATTCACCGCAACGGATATCGAGCATTCCAGAGTTCGAGCGAACTTTCGGTGATGGTCAGCCTCTGGGTTTCGCAAATGAGAAACCTTCTATCAATTATCTTTGGCAGTCCGTGCGTGCATTCTTCGAGCAGGGAGGAAAGCAGCTCTATATCGTTCGGATTGCCCGGCCGCGTTCGGTGGATTACGAAGCTGGCCTCAAGGCCTTCGAAGATGTGCAGGACGTCTCGATCGTCGCGGCTCCAGGTTCGACCTCGAATTTCGCGATGCGCGCGGACGACGCTGTGGCCACGATACGGCTGCTTATTGCACATGCGGAGCGGATGAAGTATCGGTTTGCGATTCTGGATTGCGGAGATGGGCAGTCGATTTCGGACGTGCGCGCGCTGCGAGGGAAGCTCGATTCCAGCTTCGCCGCATTGTATTTTCCGTGGGTGCGCATCATGGACCCGATCTCCGGAACAGAAATCAGTCTGCCGCCGAGTGGATTTGTTGCAGGAATCTACGTGCGCAGCGATATTGCGCGATCGGTCAGCAAAGCCCCGGCAAACGAAGTCGTCGCTCTCGCCACAGGGTTCGAACTATCGATTACCAAAGAACAACAGGAAATCCTGAATCCGGAAGGGATCAATTGCTTTCGGACATTTCCTGGACGTGGGAATCTGCTGTGGGGCGCGCGAACCATCAGCTCGGATCCTCAATGGAAGTACGTTCATCTGCGGCGCTATTTTGCATATCTCGAACAGTCGATCGATCGCGGCACGCAGTGGGCAGTGTTTGAGCCAAACGGAGAAACGCTTTGGACCAACATACGACAGACGATTGAAAGCTTTCTGTTCAACGAGTGGAAATCCGGTTCGTTGTTGGGAGACAGGCCGGAGAAAGCGTACTTCGTCCGATGCGACCGTACAACGATAACGCAGAACGATCTCGACAACGGACGGCTCATTTGTCTGATCGGTGTTGCGCCGTTGAAGCCCGCCGAGTTTGTGATCTTCCGCATCGGCCAGTGGACCGCGGATCACGGGGAACGAGGGGGCTGACCCCTTGTTCCCCTTATTTCTGAGAATTTTTACAGAGGGGGCCTTCGACGGCGCAAACATAGCCGAGCAGCCGATCGACGGGAGGTACCGGAAGCCCAGCTTGTATCATCAGTTTGCGCAGCAACGCGGAAGCGTCCGGATGGGCGTTCGCGGATTGCACGCCGACGCGGACGAGACCGTCTGCGTAATCGATGGCCTGCCACCCACCGTGTCCGGATAAGTCCACGATGTGCGTATCGCGGCTGCCCTTGTCGCGCGTTTCGAGCTTTGCACCGCGGTCGATGAGCAGCTGAATGGATTCCGTCCGGCCTTTGTGTGCCGCGGCCATCAGCGGAGTCCGTCCATCCTGATTTGCAGCATTTGGGTTCAAACCCAGGTCGAGCAGCAGCTTCACGGCTTCCGCACTTTGCCGGGGCGACCACTCGTGTGTGACGCCTTCGACCCAGCCGATGCCCGCAACGGCTGTCAGCGCGGTGTCGCCGAAGGAGGTCGGAATTTTTGGATCCGCACCGCGTTCGAGAAGAAGTTTCATCAACACGATATCGCCGGACTGGGCGGCCCGCACAAACGGTGTCGCACCTTCTTCCAAGAACCACTGCATGGTGAAGATCGTTCGCGTCAGAGTGCTGTGACTCTTCGGTACGCCCTCGAGTACGCGAGCGTTGACTTTTGCGCCGTGATCGAGAAGCAGCCGGATGAATTCCAGGTGATCGCTGTCCGGCTCGGGGACGGGATAGTCTCCTCCTTCGATGTTTCGATTGTCCGTGGCGAGATAGAGCGGAGTCCATCCATGATTGTTCGCGAGGCTCACGTTTGCGCCGCGGTCGATCAGGAGTTTGCCAAGCTGATAGTTCCGGTTCTCGGTTGCGACCAGCAGCGGACTCCATCCAAATTCCGTGGTCTGGTTGACATCTGCTTTGGCATCCAGCAGGATTCGCGCGGATTCGATATCGCCTTCACGGGCGGCGAAAACCAGCGCAGTGAGCCCTCCGCCTCCGGTGCCACGAACGCCGGCGACAGGTCCCTCGTCTTCGACGGCAGGTGCAGCAGCAGCTGGACCAGGCGGGACCGGATATCGTCCGCCCTGCGGTACAGTGGCGCCACCGTTGCGATCGAATGGCGTGAGAGTGAGAACTGTCGACGCCATGTAGGGGGTTGGC
>Ga0210380_10001414_pt1 | contig 9959 bp, 8 predicted proteins | sample PLM4_5_coexredo_FD_155476 | JGI IMG/M metagenome (GOLD analysis project Ga0210380, IMG submission 155476) | Groundwater sediment microbial communities from an aquifer in East River, Colorado, USA - PLM4_5_coex redo | ecosystem: Environmental > Terrestrial > Soil > Riparian zone | place: USA: East...
CATCACCGACCGGCAGGGCAACACGCTGTCCTGGGCCACGTCCGGGAACGCGGGCTTCAAGGGCTCGCGCAAGTCGACGCCGTTCGCGGCACAGGTTGCCGCCGAGCGCGCGGGGCGCGCGGCGCAGGAATGCGGAGTGAAGAACATCGAAGTGCGCATCAAGGGTCCCGGCCCGGGGCGCGAGTCCGCGGTGCGCGCGCTGAACTCGATCGGCCTCAAGATCGGCAGCATCGCCGACGTGACGCCGATTCCGCACAATGGTTGCCGTCCGCCCAAGCGGCGGCGCGTCTAGGAACAGGAGAACCGAGCAAGCCATGGCCAGAAACCTCGACGCGAAGTGCCGCCAGTGCCGCCGGGAAGGCGAGAAACTCTTCCTGAAGGGCGAGAAGTGCTTTACCGACAAGTGCGCCATCGAGCGCCGCGCGTACGCGCCCGGACAACACGGCCAGAAGAGCGGCCAGCGCCTCTCCGACTACGGCAAGCAGCTGCGCGAGAAGCAGAAGGTGCGCCGTACCTACGGGATCCTCGAGCGGCAGTTCCGCTTGATCTATGCCGAGGCGGCGCGCTCCAAGGGGGTGACCGGCGAGCGTCTGCTGCAAATCCTCGAGTCGCGCCTGGACACGGTCGTCTACCGCATGGGTTTCGGCGCCTCGAGAACCGAAGCGAGGCAGATCGTGCGCCATAACGGCATCCTGGTGAACGGCAAGCGCGTCAATATTCCGTCGTACCCGGTGAGTCCTGGAGACGTGATCGAAGTCGCGGGCAAGGCCAAGGCGCAGTTGCGCATCAAGGCTGCCTCGGAGGCTGCGGAGTCGCGCGGCCTGCCGGAATGGATGGAAGTGGATACCAAGGGCTTGAAAGGCACGTTCAAGAACACTCCCGCGCGCGCCGATCTGTCGTCCACGATCAACGAGAGCCTCATCATCGAGCTGTACTCGAAGTAAGACGCGTAGCGTTTTGGCGAAGTAAGCAGCAGCCCTTAAGCGAAGCAGACAGGACACCTATGCCCCAGTCGGGATTTTTGAAGCCGCGCATCGTCGACGTCCAGAACCTTTCCTCCAATCACGCGCGCGTCACCATGGAGCCGTTCGAGCGTGGCTACGGCCATACGCTCGGCAACGCGCTGCGCCGCGTGCTGCTCTCCTCGATGCCGGGTCACGCGGCGACCGAGGTGCAGATCGCAAGCGTGGTGCACGAGTACTCCACGCTCGACGGCGTGCGCGAAGACGTGGTCGACATCCTGCTCAACCTGAAGGGCGTCGTGTTTCGCCTGCATAACCGGGCGGAGGCCATCCTGTCGCTCAAGAAGAAGGGCGAGGGCCCGGTCACGGCGGCCGACATCGAGCCGGCGCACGACGTGGAGATCATCAACCCCGACCATGTGATCGCGCACCTTTCCGCGAGCGGCAAGCTCGAGATGCAGATCAAGGTCGAATCGGGCCGCGGCTACCTCCCGGGCAACATGCGCTACCTCCCCGAGGAAACCAAGGGGATCGGGCGCGTCATCCTCGACGCGTCCTTCAGCCCCGTGCGGCGCGTCTCCTACGCGGTCGAATCCGCGCGCGTCGAGCAGCGCACCGACCTCGACAAGCTGATCGTCGATATCGAGACGAACGGCGCGATCGAGCCGGAAGAGGCGATCCGCTACGCCGCCCGCGTGCTCGTCGACCAGCTGTCGGTGTTCGCGCAGCTCGAGGGCACCGCGCTGCCCGCGGAGCAGCCGAAGTCGCCCGCCGTGGACCCGATCCTTCTGCGCCCGGTGGACGACCTGGAGCTCACCGTGCGCTCGGCGAACTGCCTCAAGGCCGAGAACATCTATTACATCGGCGATCTGATCCAGCGCACCGAGACCGAGCTCCTCAAGACGCCCAACCTCGGCCGCAAGTCGCTCAACGAGATCAAGGAAGTGCTCGCCTCGCGCGGCCTGACCCTCGGCATGAAGCTCGAGAACTGGCCGCCCGCCGGGCTCGAGCACAGAACCTAGAGAACGAAAGGGCAGGACGGCCATGCGCCACGGACACGGACTCAGGAAGCTCAACCGCACCACGAGCCACAGGCTCGCGATGCTGCGCAACATGACCGTCTCGCTGCTGCGGCACGAGGAGATCAGCACCACGCTGCCGAAGGCGAAGGAGCTGCGCCGCGTGGCGGAGCCGATGATCACGCTCGGCAAGAAGCCCTCGCTCGCCAACCGGCGCCTCGCGTTCGACCGGCTGCGCGACCGCGGCATCGTGGCAAAGCTCTTCGACGAGCTGGGACCGCGCTACGCGAAGCGCAACGGCGGCTACCTGCGGATCCTCAAGACCGGCTTCCGGAAGGGCGACAACGCCCCCCTCGCGCTCGTGAGTCTGCTGGACCGGCCCGAGGACGCCTCCGGCGCGACACCCGCTGAAGAGAAGAAAGCTCCGAAAAAGACGGAGAAGAAGGCCGCCTAGGCGGGCAGCAGGTCGGGAATGGAAAAAGGCCGGGTTACCCCGGCCTTTTTGTTTTCTGCTGCTTCTTGCTCAGGCCGCTTTTGCGAGCGTCGGCCTGGTTTGCAGGTCTACCTTGCCGGAAGCTTTCGCGCAGAAGGCGGAGGTCTGGTTCGCAGCCTTGGCACAGAACGCGGACGCCTCGGCTTTGGCACAGAACGCCGGCTTCGCAGCTTTCGCGCAGAACGCGGGCGCCGCAGCCTTCGCGCAGAACGCCGGCTTCGCAGCTTTGGCGCAGAATGCAGGCGCCGCGGCCTTCGCGCAGAACGCGGGCGTCGCAGCTTTCGCGCAGAACGCCGACTTCTCGCCGGCGGCCTTGGCGCAAAACGCGGACTTCTCGCCGCCCGCCTTGGCGCAGAACGCGATGTTCGCGGACATCGGCTCGCCGAACTCGCGCTCGTAGAGCTCACCGGTCTCGCGCCCGGCGTCGGCAAGCGCCGCGGCGTCGTCGGCACCGCGCATGCCGAAGTACGGGAAGTGATGCAGGAAGTAGCCGAAGGTGTTCTCGCAGTCCTCGGCGTACTTCATGGTGTCGAGGATGTGCCCGTGCCAGAACTTGTCGATGTCCTTGTTCGGGGCGATCGTCGCATCCGGGTACTTCGCGAGGAGCGTGAGAAACCGGCGATAGCCCGTTTCCACGCGATCTACCTGCTCGCGCGACCAGCCCTGGCCCTCCTCGGCGTCCATCAGCTTGAGCTTGATGGGATCGAGATCGAGCGCCTGGATGGCGGCGACAACTTCTTCGACGGCCTTGCTGTAGCGAACGTCCATGACCTCTCCTTTATCGTTGTCAGCGGGGAACTGCGCGCCCACGTTACGTGCGCGTGTGTCAGCGAAATATCGGAGCGTCCCCGGCGCGGCATCGGGCAATTCCTGATGACGAAATACCCACGCCGGGAATTCCCTACAGGCGTGTCTGAGGGATTTCTTATCTCTGCGTAGGACGCGCAGAGCCAGGTGAAGTACGGCTGGATAAGGTCTTCAGGCCACCACGGTGAGCGGCGCGCGAACGGGGCGGCCGGGAGCTTCCGCCTGCGCAGCAATGAGAAAGCGCGTAATTTCCTCCACGGGCAGGGGCTTGCTCTTGTAGTAGCCCTGCATTTCATCGCAGCCGAGTCCCTGCAGATGTCCGTGCTGCTCCTGCGTCTCGACGCCCTCCGCGACCACGCGCAGCCGCAGGCTGTGCGCGAGCGCGATCACCGCCTCGACGATCGCCACGTCTTCCGCGTCCTGGGGGATGGCCTTGACGAAGGACCGGTCGACCTTGACGCTGTCGATCGGGAAGCGCTTGAGGTAGGCGAGAGACGAATAGCCCGTGCCGAAATCGTCGATCGACAGCGACAGGCCGAGGCTCTTCAGCTCGTTCAGCATGCTCGCCGCCTGCTCCGGATCCTGCATGACCATGCTCTCCGTCAGCTCGAGCTCGAGAAGGCTCGGGTCGAGCCCGCTCTCGACCAGGCACTTGCGGATGTCGCGGCCGAGCTTCTGGTTGCGGAACTGGCGCGCGGAGAGATTGACCGCGACGCGGATGCCGCGCAGGCCCTGCGCCTGCCAGCGCGCCGCCTGCTCGCAAGCCTCTTTCAGCACCCAGGCGCCGATCGGCTCGATCAGGCCCGTCTCCTCGGCGATCGGGATGAACTGCGCCGGAGAGACGTTGCCGAGCTCGGCATGGCGCCAGCGCAGCAGCGCTTCCACGCCGGTAATACCGCCGGTCTTCAGGTCGAACTTGGGCTGGTAGTGCAGCGCGAATTCGCCCCGGTCCAGCGCCCGGCGCAGCGCCGACTCGAGCGCCAGACGCTCCAGGCTGTGCGGGTTCATCTGGGCGGAGTAGAACTGGTAGTTGTTCCGCCCATGTTCCTTCGCGCGGAACATCGCGATGTCCGCGTGCTTGAGGAGCGTCTCGGGGTCGCGGCCGTCCTCGTGATAGATGCTGATGCCGATGCTGCCGGTCAGGACGATTTCATGGCCCTGGATGATCAGCGGCCGTTCGATCGCGCCGAGGATCTTGCGTGCCACCGCGATGGCTGCCGCAGGCTGCGCGCAGGGCTCCACCAGCACCGCGAATTCGTCTCCGGAGATCCGGGCGACGATGTCCGTATCGCGCAGGCAACGCGCCACGCGATCGGCGCAGGCCTTGAGCACCGCGTCGCCCGCCCCGTGCCCGAGCGTGTCGTTCACGTTCTTGAACCGGTCGAGGTCGATGAACAGGACCGCGAGGCCGCGCTGCGTGCGCTCGGCGCGGGCGATCGCCTGCGACACGCGCTCGCCGAAGAGCAGGCGGTTCGGCAGGCCCGTCAACGCATCGTGCGTGGCGAGGTGCTTGAAATCGTCCTCCGCACGCCGGCGGAGCAGGTATTGCGCCAGCTGCGTGGCCAGCGAGTCCAGCATCTTCAGGACGTCCGGGTGCAGCGCCTCCGGTTTGCGGCCGAACAGGCCGATTGCGCCGAGGCGGGTCTCGCCGGCGATGAGGGGAAGGGTCAGCGCTTCGACGGCATCGGCGTCGGCGTCCGGCGTGCCTTCCCAGTATCGCCCGGTGGTGAAGCCGCATTCGGCGCACAGGGCGTCGATGACCTCCACCATGGTCTCGCCGGTGGACCGGCCGCTCGCGAACAGGCGGGCGAGCGTCGCCTCGATTTCCTTGCGGCGCGTGCTCAGCTTGCGCTCGCTGATGTCCATGATGGTGCCGTGGATCGCCTCGGCCTGGCCCGGCTTGCCCAGGCGCGGCTCGGCGAGGACGTGCACCCAGCGCTCGGCGCCGGCGACCAGGATCCGATGCTCGATGTCGAAGGGCGCGTTCTCGGAGGCGCAGCGCGAGATCGCGAGGCCGACCTGCTCCCGGTCGGCGAGGTGCACGCGCCCGAGCAGGGTCTGCAGCGTCCAGGGTGCCTCCGCGGCCGCGAAGCCGAGGAGCCGTGCAGCCTCCTCCGAGCAGCGCATGCGCTCGTCGCTCAGCCTGATCGACCAGTTGCCGAGGCCGGCCATGCGCTGCGCCGCCGCGAGAGAGGCCTCGCTTATCCGCAGGTCCGCGGTGATCTCGCGCGCCATGTCTTCGGCCCGCCGGCGCGATCCGGTGATGGAGGAGTAGACAAGGAAGAGGAGCGCGCTCGCGAGAATCCCGGCGAGCAGCACGAGCCAGGGCATCGCGCGATCGGCATACGGCATGGCCTTGGGAGAGCGGAACTGCACTTCCCACAGCCGTCCTGCCACCGGGAAAGCGATGCGCTTCTCCAGATGCGCCTGATCGCGTAGGGCATCCTGCTGCGCGAGGATCTTCGCCGGCGCGAGCTCGCCGCTGTCGAACAACAGCATGTCGGGGCCGAGAAAGTCGCTGGCGATCGGCGCCGTCTCGAGGCCCCGATCATAGAGACGGAAGCGGATATGGCCGAAGCGCTCATAGTTCACCGCGCCGCTCATGAGGTCGCGGACCCGGAACCCCGCTCCGACGGAGCCCCTGAACGCGCTCCGGCGCTCCTCCACCGTGGTGGACGGCATGCCGGCTCGGTACACCGCGAGGCGCATCGCGAGGGCGACCATCTTGCCGGGCCCCTCGACCCGGATCAGGCGGCCGGAGCTGACGAGCGTCCCGGCATCCCTCGTCCTCGCTATGGCGTCGGCGCTCGCGGGATTGGCGTTGATGTTCGTACCGAGGTAGGTCTCGTTGGCCGCGGTCGGGGCGATGTAGAGGATGATGTTGTGCTCCGCCGTGTCCCGGAGCGGCTTGATCGCGAAATCCCTGGGGCCGCCGGCGGCCGCAAGCTCCCGGCGCACACGGGCTTCGAATGGCTCGAGCTGGCCCGCGGGGACGAATTCCGCGTAGCTCAGGTTCTGGAAGCCGGGGTAGCGGCGCTTCAGGTCGAGGCCCGCGACATAGCCGGCAAAGTCGGCGCGGGAGACCTCGCGGCGCGAGCTGAACAGCGCGCGCAGGCCGATCAGGACTTCCTCGTACCCCGTGATCTCGTCCTCGACGCGCTGCTGCAGCTCGCGCGCGTCTGCGTCGAACCGCAACTCCACTTCGCGCTCGATATGGCGCTGGGCAAAGAGCGCCGCGCCGGCAGAGAGCGTCAGTCCGACCGCCAGGACCAGCCAGGCGACGAAAGCGTGGCCGCGGGGAGAAAGGAGGCTTGATATCCGGGCCTGGAGACTCGGTTCCATGGGCGAAAGGATAGGGGCCGCGAACATGGTGGGGTATCAGAGGGTTCCCTGATTTTCATCGGGACATCCCCTAGCCGGCGTCAGAGGGTGTCAGCTGGCGTAGGGGAAACGCCCCGCCGCAAAGCGGCCACTCCTTAGCTATTCGTCCTGCCTTACGAGGGAAGCCGCCCCGAAAAGCCCTAGCCGACGACAATCGCCCGGTAGTCGTTAACGTTTGTGCGGGTCGGGCCGGTCACGAGCAGGTCGCCCAGGGACGAGAAGAAGCCGTAGCTGTCGTGGCGCTGGAGCAGCGCCCTGGGGTCGAGGCCCCTGGCGCGTGCCCGCGCGAGGGAGTCGGGCGCGAGCAGCGCGCCGGCGTTGTCCTCCGAGCCGTCGATCCCGTCGGTATCGGCCGCGATACCCCAGACGTTGGCCGCTCCATCCAGCGCTACCCCGAGGGAGAGCAGGAACTCGGCGCAGCGTCCGCCGCGCCCGCCCGCATCTTGCAGTCCATCCTGCAGGGTCACCGTGCACTCGCCTCCGGAAATCAGCGCAGCCGGCCCCTTCGTGCGTAACGCGAGCCGGGCCATCTCCTCCCCGACCGCGCGCGCCTCGCCCGTGATGGTGTCGCCCAGGATCTCGGGCCGGATGCCCTGCCTGCGGAAAACCTCCGCCGCCGCCTCGAGCGACCGATAGGCGGTGGCGATGACCTTGTTCTGCGTTCTCGCGAACGCCCGGCTGCCGGGCTTGGGCGATTCGGAAAAGGGGGCACGCCAGTCGATGTGGTATTTCGCGAGCACTGCTTTTGCGTCCTCGACGGTGGTCGGATCGGGCGTGCAGGGCCCGGAGGCGATATGCGTCGGGTCGTCGCCGGTCACGTCGGAGATGATCAAAGCCAGCACCGGCGCCCGGCAGGCCGCCGCGAGACGCCCGCCATGGATCGCCGACAAGTGCTTGCGCACCGTGTTCATTTCCTGGATCGGCGCCCCGCTGCGCAGCAGCCGGCTGGTCAGGCCTTTGAGCTCCGCCATGGATACCTCGGGCGCTGGAAGCGAGAGCAGGCTCGACCCGCCGCCCGAGAGCAGGGCGAGCAGCAGATCGTCCTCCGTCAGGTCTCCTGCCCTTTGCAGGATCTCCCTTGCCGCGGCTTCCCCGGCCTCGTCGGGCACCGGATGGCCGGCCTCGACGACGCGTATGCGCCTGGTCGGCAGTCCGTGCCCGTAGCGCGTGATGGCGATGCCTTCGAGCGGCGCGCCCGCGGGCCAGCGCTCTTCGACCGCGGCGGCCATCGAAGCCGCAGCCTTTCCGGCGGCGGCGACATAGGTTCTGCCCTTGGGCGGGGAAGGCAGCTCGGGTCCGAGGATGCGCCGCGGATCGGCGGCGCCGACCGCCGCCCGGAAGCTTTCCTCGAGCAGCGCGCGCATCGAAGCCGCGCTCAGGCGAAGCTTTCCTTCGCCGCGTCGCGCCCGAGCCGGTAGAACTTCGGATAGGTCTCGCGGAACACCCGCTGGATCTCGTCGACCGGCACGTCGGCGTAGCGGCCCCGGTCGCGCAGGTATTCCATGTGACGCCGGTCGTCCTCGTCGAAGGCGTGGAAGATCGAGTCGCTGCGTCCGTCGAACTCGAGCGGCTTCACGCGGAAGCGCCGGCAGAGCGCGAGGTTGAAGGCGGGCGTGGCCTTGACCCACTTGCCGTCGAGGTGCAGGTCGGCGTAGCCGTGGTAGACGAAGAGGTCCGTGCCCATCGTCTCGGCGAGACGCGGCGTCGTGAGATGGTTCTTCACGTCGGCGAACCCGACGCGCGTCTCGATTCCCGCGGCGCGCGCGGCGGCGACGAGCAGCGCCGCCTTGCCGATGCAGAAACCCTGTCCGGCGGCGAGCACCGACGAGGCGCGGAACGTCTCGCGGTCGGAGACATCGAGGAACGGGTTGTAGTGGATCTCGTCGCGCACCGCGTAATACAGGGACACGGCGCGCTCGGTTTCCGTTTCCCCTCTCGAATGTTTTCTGGAAAAGGCAGCGACTGCCGGATGCGCGCTGTCGATGAACTCCCCGGCGGCGAGAAATTCGCTCACCGGTCGAGCTTCATCAGTTTGCGCGCGCCGGCGAACAGCGCGCTCGCAGGCTCGGCGAGCCCGTCCACCACGGAGAAGTGGTTCTTGCCCGGCATGGGAATGTCGCCGGCGAACGCGCTGCCCCAGCGCTCGCCAAGGAGTGCGTTCTGGCGCCGGAACTCGCCGGATTCGTCCGCGCCCACGCAGGTCATCACCGGGGCGCGCGTCGCCGGCGGGAGGAACGCGGGCGAGAGGCGCCGCGCGCTTTCCGCGTCGAGCCGCAGGTCGGCCTGCAGGAAATCGACCTGCGGCAGGGGCGTGAGGTCGTAGACCCCGCTGATCGCGAGGCCGCCCTTCCACAGGTCCTTCGGCAGCCGCGGGTCGAACACGGGGAAGAGCGCCGCCATCAGCATCGCCACCAGGTGACCGCCCGCCGAGTGCCCCGACACATAGAGGCGCCCGGCGTCGATCCCGAGCTCCCCGGCGTGCAGCCACAGCCAGCGGCTCGCGCGCAGCATCTGGCGCACAATCTCCTCGATGGTCACCTTCGGGCAGAGATCGTAGTTGACCACCGCGACCGACACGCCGGCCTGCACCCACGCCGGCGCGAGGAACGAGAAGTCGCGCTTGTCGAGCGAGCGCCAGTAGCCGCCGTGGATGAACATCATGCAGGCACCGTCGCCGTTCCTCGCCGGGAAGTAATCGAGGGCTTCGCCGGGCATGTCGCCGTAGCGGCGATCGAGCTGGCAGCTCAATGTGGCGCGCGCGCGCGCCGAGGTCTCGGCCCAGCGAACGAAGTACTGCGCATGATCGGGCACGAGCGCGCGGTTGTTGTACTGCCGCTCGAGCTCCTGCTTGTCGGCGAGCGCCGCGCTCATGCGCGCTTCTCGCGCCAGAGCCCCATCGCTTCCTGTCCGGGGCGGTCGGAGAAGGAGAACAGCACGCTTTCGGCAGACGCCTTGAGCGTGAGCGGCGACCAGGACGGAACGACGAACACGTCCTTCGCCTCGAACTGGAACGTCTCTTCGCCGATCGTGGCTTCGCCCTTGCCCTCGATGACCGAATACACCATGCCGTCGGTCGATCGATAGGGACGGCTCGCAAACCCATTCGGTAGCAGCTGGATGAAAGCGGCGATCGTCGGCATGGCGTGGCCGCCGGTGAGCGGGTTCAGGAAGCGCATCTTCCAGCCATGGCAGGCGTCGGGCGACGAATCCTGCGCGAGCTTCGCGAGCGCGTCGCGGCTGCGCTCATACGGATAGTTGAAGATCGGCGAGGTCTTGCCGAACGGCGCGGGTGCATCG